>Ga0078894_10000265_pt1 | contig 35593 bp, 35 predicted proteins | sample LauGreSu1BDMLBSD_2_FD_67506 | JGI IMG/M metagenome (GOLD analysis project Ga0078894, IMG submission 67506) | Freshwater lake microbial communities from Lake Michigan, USA - Su13.BD.MLB.SD (version 4) (version 4) | ecosystem: Environmental > Aquatic > Freshwater > Lake | place: Lake Michigan... | reverse complement strand
TATCACATGTAATCCTCCACGAGGAGCAAACGGGGAGCTTTTGTATATAAGCCAAATTGGACGTAAATTTGTAAATCGAACCGTTATTCCTGGCAATAATAATATTGCCACTTCCATCGACTGCGATTCCGGTGTTGCCCGAATTGCCGTAAGATTGTCCTGTTCCGGGGTACTGCGCAAGACTGTATACAGAGGTTCCTGCCGCGGTCGAAGGATTTATACTACAAAATCCATTGAAGCTGCCTCCCACCGCGTAAAGAACGCCACTTGGTGACATTGCGAATTGCTGCAACTTATTAGTTGGACTAAATGGGAAAGCCACGTCGGTTAGCGCAAAGGTGGATAAATTTAATACACCAAATGTGGTAGTAGCGGTGTGTTTGGCACAGTATATGCAGTTTGCCGAGGGGTCATATGCCATGCAATCGAGTGCTTGACCATTAAGTAGTGTAACGGTTCTTGACAACGACCCGCTTGGGCTGTAAATATAAATCCCGTAATAGTTGCCCGAAGGCTGGGTTCCTAAGTAAATATTGCCAGACGGGTCCACGGTAATTGGGCCGCCGACCACATCATTCCTCGGATACGAAAAACTCAAATCGCAATTATTGTAAACCACTGGCGTTCCAAAAGTCGTTGACGCTTTTTTGAGTGTATACGTCGTTCCCGGGTAGAAAAACGGGCTATTATATTGCACGTTTATAGTCGTTGCTTGATTCATAATAACACCATTCGGCGCAGTATAACTGTCGTAATATGCCGGAATAGTGGAAACCTCGGAAGAAGGCTGCACATATTTGGGAAACGACGAAATCGCAAATAATTCCGCCTTGGTTATAACACGATTGTATACCAGGAATTGATTCATGTACATATTCGGGGTTCCATAATTGGTATTGTTGCTCGACGTATTGCTCGACCCAACCAGACAACTCGTATAAGTCGTTAAAGCCGGATATGCTGTAAAGTAAGTTGCGTAAAAGGTATCTTGCGCATCCAAATACACAATAATTATTCCTGTGGTCAGTATGGTTATGCAATAATGGTGCCAGTTTAGGTCTGGAATTTGAATCGAAGTTGCGACCGAACGGTTGGAGCCAATGGATGGAGATGTTATGGATACTCCGGGGGTCCCGATGTAAGTGTTGATGTTGAACGTGAAATTACCGCCCGGCGCATTAAAATCGAATAATGTCATGCTGACCAGAGGCTGTTTCACAATTTTCATCCAAAACGCAACAGTGATTCCATTCCCATTAAATGTCAGGTTTCTTATGGTCAGTTTTTGCGTCGTACTTCCGTCAAAATAAAGCGACCCGCTTGTCATGGTCGTGGCCGCCGTCGTTATGGTCGCATTCGTCGCCGTCGCATTGCTCACACCTGTTCCCGTACCCGTACTATAATCCAATATATCCGTGTCGAGAGGATAATAGGCGAGCAGACTGGTGTTGTTAATGGTTAGCGGACTTCCGAGAGGAACGGGCGGGGTCGGAGCCGCGACAGTTATAAACTGCAAGGTCGTCGGGTTCGAATAGATTGAATAGATTTCGGCGTAAGACAACACGCGGTTGAACATGATAAATTGGTTCAAATATCCATTCAAATAGGTTGTTAGGGTATCCGTCCGTTTTCCAATAAAACAAGGGGTTAAGGTCGTTAATGTGGGATAGGAGCCGTTCGGCAAATTCTGCACTTGAATTCCGTCCACATAAACCACTACCTGGGGGAAAGCTCCCATGGTTATGCAATAATGGTGCCAATTCGTGTCGCTCACTGAGTAAAAGGAGCCGTTTGTTCCGATGTTGCTCGTTGCGTATTGGCCTCTCAATCCAAACCCAAATTGATTGTTGTTGAACCCGAGTGTAAAGTTGTAGGTTCCTATGCCCGAGCCGAAATCGAATATGCGTACCTGCGCACTCGGATTCAACACATTTAATTTTACCCATACCGAGACGGTTATTCCATTTGCGGTAAAGGTGGTATTTGGTATTTGAAGTGCTGAGGTGCTCGACGCGGGGAAATAGAGGGAACCGCTGGTTAATTTGGTCGTTGTATTCGAAATCGACACATTGGTCGCCGATGCGTCTGTTACTCCGGTTCCCGATGCATAATTGAGAGTGTTGGTATCAAACGGATAATAATACATTAAATTCGCATTGCTTATCGACATTCCCTAATTGATGAATAATATATATTGGTTTCATATCTATTATTCCTTATTCCATCATTCCATCATTGCAAGTGCCTTTGTGGCGGAGTAATAAGAAGCCGCAAATGCAATACTCTTGACCGCAATGCCTCTTATGTTTAAAGTTCCCGTTTCGTTAAACAGATTCGCAAAACTCAAATAACGCGTCATAATAGTGGTTATGACCTCGGATTGAAACACGAAATACAAGAGGGCGACAATAATAGGCATCTGTAGTTCTGCCACCCAATCGAATTTCTGGTTCATCGCGCGTTTTGCCGCCTCCGACTGTTTCATCGCCCTTAATCTTTCCTCTTGTTCCGCCACAAAATTATCCATGCCAGACGACCTCGGAACATAATTAGGTGTTGCGGTCTCGTCGCGGAACCCGGACATGTCAATCGGGATGTCTTTTGGAGGCAGGGGGAATTGCGGAGAATTGCCTAAAGGACCTTGGTCGAAATCGTAGGACGGCGGCAAAGGTTGAGGGGGGAGTGCATTTCTACCTTTGAATGCCGGTGGTGGCAAAGCTTCGTGATTCTGACCTTGCATAAAGGGATTTTGGTGTGGATTCATCTGGCGGTAAGAAGCCGATGCCATGTCCACCCCTCGGTCGTTTCCTCCCATTTGTTGACCCATTTGTTGGCCCATTTGTTGACCCTGACCCATTGAGCCCATTTGTTGAGGAAAAGCCGACATGGTTATATTCTCCGGTAAATCCGAAATGCGCGTACTCGAACTTTCCATTTTTTCTATAACATAAACCCGAGTATTGTTTTGTTGTGTTTAGACGCTGCGAAGAACGACGGACACGTTGTGAGGATTCGCTGTCGACTCACGTCTTCTGTCTTCTGTCGACTCACGTCTTCTGTCTTCTGTCGACTCACGTCTTAGGCATTGAAAGGCGACCCAATTGGTGAATCCCCATTCGCGGGTTTAACCATGATTTCAATCACCCGTTTATGTCCATCATCGCATTTCCCCGCCGACGTCGCTTCATATTTATAGCACTTCTCGCCATGTTTGTATATTTTCCCGTCCACTTCGCTAATAACGGGCCCAGCAAATTTAATACATCCCTTTTCCTTGCATGTAGCACGGAATATGGTTGCCAATCCAAGCCCCAACAAAATCGAAATAAATACTTGTCCCAGAGGCGAATTCAATAACATACGAAGCTGCATGTTTTGAAAATATGAATTCTATAAGATACATTCATATTTCCATTTTATTCACGATTTTTCCTTGCAGCCTTATTCTTGCGGAGGCAATTTGGCAATCGACCCATCCTTCGGGCATTTGACCTCGGTCTGTTTAAACTGGAAACAATTTCCTGTAGCATCCTTGTATTGCAATAAATCCACTGATTCCGGTGTAGGATACACATACACAACGCGCTTATCCGGTTGATACAAATAAACGAAAAATACGCCAATTGCAAAACTGATTATAAACACGGGTATATTGACGTATTTCAGAATAGACATTGTCGGGGTATATAAAGCGTCGAGATTCTACCGATAGCATCCTTATTATTTTTTCCCCTTCTTTTTCCCCGATTTTTTGGCAGGCTTCTCAGAAGACGAAAACATGTCGACGAGTTCCTTGTCGGAAAGAGCCGGGGAAGGAGGAGGCGCAACAGAATATTCTGGTGCTTCGCCATCCAGACGAAAGACCGCCGCACCCGATTCCGTCTTCTCGATGTGTTTAGATTCCATTTTTGTACGCATTCTCTCCTTTGCGGCCATTTGACGCTGCATTCGCTGTATGGCGCCGGTATTGATTGACCCGCCGCCCATGCCTTTCGCTAGATTCTTGAACATGTCGCCCATTTGGCCCATTCCTTTCATCCCCTTCATCTTGCCCATAATCTCGCTCGCCTCCTTCATGATTTCCTCCTCCGAGATTTCGCCGGATTTCATTTTCTGTTGGAGTTTGCCGCTAATCGTCTTCATGAGCCCCATGACTTGTTTCGGGTTCTTGATGATTTTGTTAATCATGTCGCCCGTGCTGTTGATGTCATTGGTGTCCTTGAACATGCTTTCCACATCTCCGGTTATCTCTTCTGCCAATTCTTTTGCTAAAGAACCGATTTTGCCGTCGAAGAGCCCCTTCAAATGTTCGTGTAGGTCGTCCGCGGACGGCATCTCTCCCTCGGGGCCTTGGCCTTGGCTCGCTTGCGCTTGCGCTTGTTCAAAAGATTTGGCGAACTCTTCCATTCCCGGGATGGGTCCTTCACCTTCGCCTTCCGTAAACTGTTTCATGAAATCTTTCATCTTCTCCTCATCCGGTCCTTCCGTGTCAGGGCCCATGTTCTTGAAAAAATCCGCGATTCCGGCTAAAGTCTCATTGAGCTTGCCTTGGAGTTCAGCATCATCGACTCCTTCGAAAATATTGGCTGCATCTCCAAACGCGGACTTGTCGCGAATCGAATTGACCACCGACAACAACACCAACTGTAGATACTTCCATATTGCGGAACGAGTGGTTGCACTGACTCCTTCACAATTGTAGAGAAGACGAAATTCGACCGCGGGCAAAAAACGAGTATTGACATCCGATTCTTCCTTGAAAATGTCGTCGTTTTGATAGAGAATGTCGAAGAATCGCTCTGGATAGACTTCCGTGCAATACTTGAACAACTTCTCGACTTCTCTCTCGGGGACTTCATCGACCGTCCATTTCCTCCACAGAATACTGTATTCGGGGAAGGTCGTGGATAAATCGCGGGTAAAATCTCGGATGATGGATTGGAATTTAGCGGGAACAATAATTTCGTCTTCTTCGGACATGGAACAACAAGATATATATGTAGCGAAGAATCCGGTTTATACTGTTGTGGCGCAGATTCAATAACTGCGCACTCGTTCCTTCAATGTCGTGCCTTCGCGCAGATTCAATAACTGCGCACTCGTTCCTTCAATGTCGTGCCTTCGCGCGGATTCAATAACAATGTCGTTCCTCGTGCCTCTCAACAAAAAAATTGAATGCATTGGCCAGGTGTAAGATATTCCAGCATTCAAACCAACACCATCATTCGGCACTATCTTTTCAAAATGAGTTCTTATTCGTCTTATTCATTCGCGTCCACAGAGAAAATCCGTTATATGAACAAGGCCGACCCGTCTTGGAGCATCGACAAGAAACTCGCCTGGTTTAAGCGCCGCGAGTATTTGCGCACACACAAAGACGCCTTGATTCCCGATGATTGTAAAGATGACAAGGAATACCACCACTGGTGGCACACAAAAGGCAAGTTCCAATCCATGAAACACTACGTCGACGGCGAACAGGTTATTTATTAGTTTCCCGTTCTAAAAAAACCTAAAATATAAAAATAAGCATATAGTATTCTCTTCTCTTCTCAACAAACATGTTTTTTCACGCCGACAACCAACGGCTTCTGCAAGAGACTCTACAGAAATCTCCGTATTTCATCGAATTCTCACAAAAGTATGCCTCCGAGAAAGAGGCGTGGCTTCTCGGCGCGCCCGTGCAATTTTACGAACAAAATCGGGCAATTGTCGACGCCGCAATTAACCCAAAGTCTCTTCTCGAAATCAACCAAAAAGCTCTCCGATTCATGGTTCTAGATTTGAAACGCTTGCTCGGATACCCGGATAAACCCAATTCAGTAAAAATAACGACGTACAATGTTTCTGTTGGAAAGCAGGAACGAGAGGACCGATGGGCAAACGAATTTAGTTCGTATCAAGAGGAATACAACCGTCTTCTCGCCGCGCCTGTTCGACCAGAAACCGTCTTCTCCGCAGAAGTCGACGAGAAGATAAAAAACATGGATGAACTGTTGGCGGAGCAGGTGAAACGTCGGACCATGGATTACGCAGAATTGATGCCACCGGCCCCTTCCAATTCTGGCAACGGACCCGTAACAAACGCGATTACGGGTGCAATTCGTCTAAAAATCATGGAAGATATTGACCGTGTGGAGATGGATTCACATTCGTCAAAAGTCCGGTTTTCTGAACAAATCGAACAATATGCTCCGCTCTAAATACAGGCATTCGTCTTTAAGTCGCCCTATGTTAGAACCCTATTATGGAACACTATCGACACTATCGATATTATGTGGAACATGTTCCCTTATTCGATACATCTACTGAAGAGCCGACCGAACGGATAATCCCGTCGTTTGGCCCGACTTTTATTCCTTCGTTTAATCCTTCAGCAATTCCGACTTTTAGTCCTTCGTTTGGTCCTTCGTTTGGTCCGACCGAACGGATAATGCCGTCTTTTAGTCCGTCTTTTAGTCCTTCGTTTGGTCCTTCGGCAGTTCCTTATCAACCGATACAATTTGCAGAACCATGGCAAACAACGGTTGTGTTGAGCGTGATAACCAGTACCATAACCACCATTGTACTGATATGTGCCGGAACCTATTGTTTAAAAGTCCGAGGGTATTTAAAGCTACAATATTTGAGAAGTATCGCACCTTCTGTTTCTACAGTATCTTCTCTATCCGAAGAAGAATCAGGTGTAGGATTCGCCTTCTCGGATGTTTATGCCGATAATTCGCGCGCATAAAAAATTGAACGTCTTTAAATTGTTTTCATGAATAAAACAATTTAACCAACACAATATTCATCCCAGCCTTTCATCCTCTCAGAAAAATGGAATACAATATTCTGCAGCGTGTTATCCAGCGAGCCGCGATAAGGCAAGAAGAATACGCCATAGTATTGAGCGAGCATTCATATTCCTGTGAAGAATTAACCCGCAATTTTGAAAGAGTCCAGGGTAAAGAGAAACGACGCGCGCTCGTGGTGGACGCCCACCAAATGAATTTGTTGGGGTCGGAGTGCAAAAAAGCCGAAAAACGCGCCGAATGCATCATGGACTACGACGACGCCGAGCTTTGTTCCACCATTTGGACCTATCGCCGCAAAACGAAAAAAATGAAAGATGAAATCTGTGGCATCTGCATGGAAACCCACGAGGCAAAACATCTGGTTCGCACCACATGCGGCCATATTTTCGGCAAACAATGCTTCTCCACCTTGGTCGAGTTCCATTATAAAAACGGAGATGCGGTGTTGCACTGCCCCATGTGTCGTGAAGTCGATTATGACCTCTTGCGCTACAAAATGCGCCGAACCTGTCCAAACTCTTAATTCAATCGCATAAACATCGCCTTAATAGCCTCCTGTTTCCTCTCATTCTCCAGACCACGCTCATATTCCTGTCTCTGATATTGCTGCAACCTCGCTATCCTCTCCTGTTCCCGTTGCAGCAAAGCTCGTTCACCCTGTTCTTTCGTTATTTGTTCAAATTGTTGAGAGGAGCGCGCCCGGTTGTATTCCTCGATATTCCGATAAGTCTTCATGTTTCCATAGTCCGACTCACTCACACTAAACACCGTCTCGTCTTTGTGGACGCGCCGCAAATCCTCAAATTTCAATTTCGCAAAAGGGTCGCCACAGATATATTGTCCGCCCTGTTCTTCCTCTTGTGCTTGGTCATAGAATCTCGACCCCATATGATGTGTCATTTCTTGTACGCCCCCCCGATAAACCGCAACGGCACGCTGTTGCCTTTTTATTTCTTCCATGCTCTGTGCCATATTGCCTTTGGTCGTTTTGGATGTGTCGTAGGCGGCTCGGTCGTCGCGGAACCATTCATTGCGCGATTCGTCGACTTTGGTCTGCAATTGTTCCTCGAAAACCCGGTTGAAATCCTGGGCGAATTTTTCGCCTCTCGCCACTTGCCCCGCGACCATTCTAGCCCTCTCGACCTCCTCTCCCGAACCATGAGTATATTGATAATCATTCTGCGCCAGTTCTTGCATTCGCTTGCCCGATTCTTCCACACGATGAAGTTCGGTGTAATCTGTGGCTAAGACCTCGAGCGCTTTCTTGTAAAAAATGAAATAATCGGCCGGCATCCCCGATTTGTCCGGATGGGTCATTAAGACCCGCTGTTTCGCGCGTTTAAGGTCCGCGATAGTTATGGTGTCGCGCCTGCAGTCAAAAAGCGCGTATAATTCGTCTAAAGTGTATTGGTGAATATTGAGATTATGCGACCTAGGATGATTGTTTTTTATAGACGCGGGCCTGTGGTCGCAATGTTGGGGGAGACGCGACATTATTCTGTTGCCCTATGGACAGATTATTCCGAATGATGTATTGGCGCGAATAAAAAATATGTAGTGTTTGCGTTAGCTATTTAGAGAATACGGATTGGTACAAGACAAACATGCACTATCGCGACCTCAAACAAACATATTACGATTACTTGCCCGTGTTTTTTACGGGAACCACAATGCTCGGTCTGAGTATAGGAACACTGTCGGTTTTGAATCTTGGTGATAGACCCGTATATCCATTGTTTATTTATATGACTATGGTTGGATACACTGGAATTGGAATGGTAACTGGCATAACTTATCCGGTCAGTTATCCATTGATGGGTGGGTTTATTGTGTACGCGATTGGTTTCAAAAACCTCTTAAAATAGCGGCGTCGTCGTCGGCCAGGAATTGGATGAGTCCTACCAAAACCCCCAATGGGGCATTAAAAGGCCACGGTAGGGCGTATGCAAATGGATTTAGAGTCGTATCGTTTTCTTCGAGAGGTTCATGCATATACCCCTCTTCTCCGCACATATGCTCATTTTTGCGCACATGTTCTGCGTATTCATGGACGACGAGTTTCTTGCCCAACACATCATAGCTGGTTTTGTAGAACCCGCATTGGGGTTCGGTTCCAGGAATAAGCCATTTGCATGTTCGGCAAGGGTTCAAGGAGGATGTTGCCTTTGGACCAAAGGCAACAATCAAAGCGACGACAACGCAAAAGACAACGAAAGAGCACATGTTTAAAGTTAAAGAGAACGATAATGGACGAAAAGAATACAGTTAAGAGGTTGTCAACTGGGATATGTTGAGAATACAGAGTTCAATTTTTATCGTCTTATCAGCAAGGTCCATAAAATCGACCAAATCGCACACGCGGGAATATTCACATTTCGGATGAGAGGTGAACTAGCGTTCCCTCCATAAAATGAATAATGCAAATAAAATTCGGTGCATTTATGCCATTTGTTGAGAAGCAAAATAAGCAAAGGTTTTCTGTAGACCCTTTTCCAGTCCTATTTTAGGACGGAATCCGAGAAGACGCTGAGCTACACGAATATCCGGCCTGCGAACCATCGGGTCGTTTTCCGTCCTCTCGACATGCGTCGTTATTATTTGTGTTGCGAGTATCTTCTCAAACGTTCGGACCAAATCGTTGATGGAACATTCTGTTGCCGGATTTCCTAAATTGACGGGGCCGGATTCTTGAGAAGCCATGAGTGCGACCAAACCGTCGACCATGTCGTCGATATAGCAGAAACTCCGGGTTTGTTTGCCATCGCCATAAATAACCACCGGCTTGCTCCGAATGATTTGCTTGATAATATTTGTGATGATGCGTCCGTCGTTAATATCCATATGAGGGCCATAGGTATTGAAGATACGGCAAATCTTCGCATCGAGGCCATATAAACGCCGGTATTCGTAGACATAGGTCTCGGCACAACGCTTGCTCTCATCGTAGCAGCTCCTCTCACCAACAGTATTCACATTTCCATAATAGGATTCCGGCTGAGGATGAACGAGAGGGTCGCCGTAGATTTCAGAGGTGGAGGTCAGGAGGAACCGAGCGCCGTGTTTTTGAGCGAGTTTGAGCATATTACGCGTTCCGATGACATTGACGTCGAGGGTTTCGAGAGGATAGAGTTTGTATTTTTCTGGACTGGCAATCGACGCTAAATGATAGATTTCGTCGATTTTAGGCAATTCTTCCAAGAGCTCCCAATCCTCCACAATATTCCATTTGATGAAATGGAACCTCTCATCCTGGCAACGTGGATACTCGGAAACAATCAGATTGTCGACACCGATGATTTTTACTGTGGGGTCTTTCAAGAGGTGAAGTGTTAGATTATGTCCAATGAACCCCGCACAACCAGTTATCAATATGGTTTTGTACATATTACCGGGGTGTCTATGACGTAATTCGCTAAAAAATACGTCATGAAATCTGCGCATATGATAAAATATGCCTCTGGTTACCCTGAAAACACTAGAAGATTTTAAACAAGCTCTGGTTTCGAACCCGGGAGTGTTCATCATGAAAATGGGAGCTAAATGGTGCGGACCCTGTAGACAGGTGGAACCTCTCATCCAATCTGCGATGGCCCAAGCGCCAGCCAACGTTCTGTGTGCTATGGTCGACATCGACGAATCCGTCGAAATCTACGGCTTCTTGAAAGCGAAGAAAATGGTGGGCGGCGTTCCCGTTATATTGGTGTATTACAGCGAAAACAAGAACTACGTTCCAAATGATATAGTGGTGGGGGCGGACCCGAAACAAATCGCGGAGCTTTTTGTGAGAAGCTACAAAGAAGCCGCGACTAGACCTTAATTATTTCTGGGGGTTTTGCGGGATTTTTTGTGAGCGCGGTCCTTCTTAAGACTGGACGTCTTCTTGTTCTTCTTGGCTCCTCCTGTCGTCGGTTCTGCTACAGTAGCAGGCGCGGGGCTCAATCCGATTGCATTTGTGGCCGACTCTCCGAATCCACCTGAAACAGTCGCATAAGCAATGACCGCAACAGTGGTTGCTATCGCTCCATACATAACGAGAGGAGCTCCTCCTATTTCTAAATTAATAAAACGGTCGGACATTGGTGCGATTATATATTATCTGTCGATATTGCGAAAAACTATCTAAAACCGACTTAAAGGATAAACTCCAACATATAACAACAAGTACCTTTCCGAGTTCTTTACACTATCCACTACTACTCTTTTTAGCAAGCAATCATGTCTGTGTCCGACGACAACATTTCCACTGGCGACTACTCTTACGATGAGAGCGATATTCAGAGCGGCGTTTATGAGAACGAGCGCGGCGACCGTTTCTCCGAAGAGTCTTCGGGATATTATGTGCGGGAAACAAGCGACCCGACTTCACGTAATCCGAAGTATGTCAAGCGGTTTAATCCCGATACCAAGAAGAAAGTGCGCGTGGAGTTTTTCCCATCAAGTTCTGTGTCGAATGCGCCCATCAAGAATGCGATGACGGGTGCATTCCAAGGAACAGGGACGCGCATTTTCCGGGTGGGTTCCAAAGACGAGGATTTGTTTTTCTCGGTTATTTTGGCCACGGGGGAATTGGGTTCAGATGCTCCGACGTTGTTCTATGACAACCCGGAGCAATATGAGCGCCACTTTATGACTAAACTGCCACAGTCGATTAAAGACAAGTGGACAATCAAGAGCAACGCGGCGATTTTCCGGCTGAAGATGGAGAGGCCCGTGAATTCCGCCGGCGTTGTGTTGATTAAATAATTTATTTTTTCCCTTTTTTGATTCTTCACCTCTTTTGATTCTTCCCGGTTTATTATGAAAAATATGATTATCGACATAATTATATTTTTTATTCAAAGAGCCACAAATTGGCTCGATTGTTTGATTCCCCACATGACAACCGGCTTCGAATCTGTGTATTCATTGTTGGCGACAAAATAAATCACCGGCGCAGTAAGTTTCTTGACTGAATCCGAGTCGATATCTTCTGTAGATTGGGTCTCGGAATCAGTGTTGCCTTCTTCTTCTTGGTCACCTTTGAGAGGAGAAGAAGAATCTAAATAAATCGGATTGCTTGTTATGACCGCATATCGCTTCGGTAAAAGTGGGGTTTCCTCTTCCGGAACCTTATCCTTAAAAGGCAGATAAGTGAAGCAGAACCGATGGCCATATTCATCTTCTTGACCATATACATCTATTTCGGGAGGGAGAACAACAGATTCCTGCCTTAACTCCGCCGTTTGTTGGTCTAAAGGAACGCGGACATTATCGAACCGTTCATTTCCGTCCTCTGTTTCTTTGATAGCGACGCTATATACCGAGAAGGGGAAATCGACCGGCGTCTCACTCTCACCCTCGAATATACTCCACAGAATATTGTTCTTGTAGAAAACGACGGGAATAACGGGGTCGACTTCGTGGATGCCATAGAGCTTTCTCTCAAAAAGGAGCTCGTCAATAATGGCCCAACGATAAGGTGTCGAGAGGTTGTCGTCGCTTATTTGAGAGGGGAATTGTGCGCCACGGACGAAGCCTTTTGTATCGGAAACCGGGATTTCTTCACCATCTCCTCCTCCTGAAACTGGAGTTTCTAGAACTGGATTTTCTAGAACTGGAGTTTCTAGAACCGAAGAATGAGCCAAAATCGCGTCAAAATCGAAGAAGGCGAATACATGGTGTTGTCCGTCGATTTCTTCTGATTTAATGCCTTTATAAATGGAATCGAGGATTTGAGAAGCAGATGCACATTCAAATGAATCGGTGGTGAGCGAGAGGTCGAGTTCGGTTAGAAGATTCTCGTATAAAGCACACTTGAAATCTTCTGTGGAGTCGTTGTCGGGGACGTTGTAGGGGAACGAGATGAATTCGTAGAAGTCGGGCGCATCCTTTGGCTGAGGCCGGACAATGAATTTGAGGAAGGGATATGTGACGTCATTCAAGGAACAAGAATGGTCTATCGAGAAGACACACAAATGGACTTTGCAACTTTCCACAGATTCCTCGACGCAGTCCTCGAAATGGCGACAAAGAAGTGAGTCCTCTAGATATCTGTAGGCGTTTTGTGGAGGGGCACCGCCTCTGTTTCTGATAGGTCTTCTTTTTAGTAACTTCTTTGGAGTTTTTGTTCTAACCTCATTTTTCGGGTTGGGTGAGATTACGGGAATAGGAGTTTCCACCAGTTCTTCAGTCGAATTCAGATTTATGGGTTCCGGTTCAACGTCTTCCATGAATACTTGTCCTTCTCGATGAACTTCTATTGGTTTATCGACCTTATTTGACGGGACGCGTTTTTGTTCAAATGGTTTCTTTGCATTGAATACGTATTTGAATAAATTTTCCGTGCGAGTTTCCGCGTCGATTCCATAAGGTTCCACCTCAAAAGTCATTTCATAATTATCCACCTTTGTATCCGGGTCTTGCCCAAGAAAGTATTCACGCATTTGATAATTCGCTCCAATTCGCTTGTCCATCATCTTCTTTTTCGATGAATTCGTTTTCTTACCGAAAAGATTGAAATTCTCGAACATGTTGAGGCCGAGAAGACGAGCTCCATGGTAGATTCGGTCGAGATACTCGGGGTTGGCGTACATGTTGAGGTCGAGCAGAATACGGTGGACGAAATCTATCATTTCTTTGATTTCACGTTTGGTTGCCCCGCCCTTAATAACCGAGCCAAAATTGCCACCACTTTGACTTGTGGGTTGTGATTTTGATTTTAATGGATTTTGCATCCAGTTGATTTTTTCAGCATCCGCTGCCGCATTTGCACTCGTACGTGACAATGAATTGTACACTGAACCTAGGATTTGGGTAGTAAATTCACGCATCTTCTTAAATGCGTTTTTGTTGTCATTGTCGGGAGATTTTTCAGAGGTAGATGTTGGATATATGCAAGCAATGTCAACGGTAACAGACTCATCAGCAGGTTTATATTCGATTTTGTTTGAATTCAACCAACCGTAAATATTGGCTAATAGGTTTTGTGCTTGGGATGTGTATCCTTGAGAGGGTTCTTGTAATGAAGAATTGTCATCGGTTATGTCCGACATCATTGAAACTACGCTTAATAAATCATCGTTGCTTTCTAAACATACATCTACATCTCCTAGACTTGCATTGGAAGAATTGGTCGGAGAATTGACTGAAGAATTGGTGTCGTCTACACTCTGGGGCGTCGATTTCCAGTTTGATAATTTATTCCATATTTTTGTAAGGGTGCCAATTTTCAAATCTCCCGGAGTAGGAGGGTTATTCTTTAATTGTTTGGCTCTGTTTAAAAATACTCGAATATTAGCAGAGTTGATTTTTTTGACATTTTGTTCAAGTATCGAAATTGTTTGTAGATTTTGTATGTTTGAAAAATCAATCGCATTTATCTGTGATTCCGAAAGACTACCTATCCATTTCGTTATGAGACTGTTTAGTTGCAGAGAAGGCAATGACATTATTTGCTCGCGCGTTAACTGTTCAACTTGTTCTTTTTTGAAAGAATTGAATTGTTCGGGTTCAATATTTGTCATTAAAGACGGGTATCTTGGGTCCAGATTCACCGGATTTAACTCTTTCCGTCTTTTGGTGATTTCAGTTTTCTGCTTATCGGACAACCAGCTTGGCTCCGATTTGCCAATATGGTACAAATAATCGATTTGAGTTCTTGATAATTTGGAAGTGTCGAGACCTTGGATATTGTTGTATCCAAGGGTATCAATTTGACTATACGTTAATGAAATTACTTGGTCTTTTGTTAAACCATTCAGTTGTGTCGTTGTTAAATTCGCAAAATGTTCTGGTTCCAGATATTGAATCATCACCCCGACGCGTTTGATTTCATCCGATGTTATGTTTTCGCGTTTGGTACCATCGCGCAAAGCAACCAATATTTGTTCGGGCGTCAATTTACGCGCATCCTTGTTTTTGTTCGCATATGGTAAACGTAGTCTGGTACTTATGCTATTCACGGGCGCTTGTTCTTGTGGTTTAGTCCATTTTAATTCTACAATTTGAGTGTTAATGCTGTCAATGACACTTGAATCTGAGGACTGCGACAATCTATTCTTTAATTTGGTCAATTGTGGAACGGTTAATAATTTAAATAAATTGCGGGTGAGGGTCTGTGAATTTGCCGAAGGAATGGTGGAGCTAGAATCGGCTGTATTATCAGTTTCATTCCCCGATGAAGATGGGGAATCGCTCGCAATTGTGCTATTGTCATTCGAATCACTCGACGGTTCTTCATAAATATTCGCAATATCGGCCTCATTATTCGAATTACCGTTGGGGTACACATCAAAACGCGATTGCAATATAATATTGACTTGTTCATCCGATAATTTGTCAACGTCCAATGACTGAATTGTGCTATCGTCCAATTCGCGAAAGTCAAGTGATTTCGTTTGCTCTGGTGATAAACGTGCAATAGTTGAATCGACGGGTGTCTTGTCATTGAATGTGTCGTCCACGTTCATATCTTCTATTTTTTTCCATTTTTCCGCCTGCCGTTTCTCTTCTTCGCATGACTTAATGAATATCTTTAAGTTCGTCATTTCTTCTGTCCACTTGCTGTTTGCATCATCACTGGTTTTTGCGTAAATACTTTCGGTGTTAAGGACTTTGCTCGCGGTTCGTATTGCGTCATTTAACACTTTTATTTTTTTGGCCGTATCGCATAACGACGAGTCGGTGATGGTTCCGGTTTGGAATGTGTATTCAGAAGCAAATGTATGTACGGTTCCAGTCGATGAACTTGCCACAGAACTATCATCAGAATCAAGAGTATCAGTTTGCGGTGGCTGTGGATTGCATGAATGCAATGTTTTTAATGCAACAATAAACGGCAAAATTACATTGGTGTAATAAGCCATAATTTTATTTGCATCCTTCAAGTTTTGTTCCATCCGAGCAAGTTCTTCCGTTTTTGCGCCTCCATTTAATCCATTAATTGTTCCTCCATTCTTTGGGGAATTTTTCAACACATTATTTGCAGCGTTTACCAATGTTGCGATGATTGATTGGTGGTCTTGGGAAAAATCAAGAAAAATAGTATCCAAATTATCGTCGTAATTTTTTTTGGCGGCATTGTATTCAGTCATGGCTTGTGTGTAAGAATCATTTTGGGGCGGGGATGAAACTCCCTGAATTGTACTATTGGGCGTCATGTCAACTTCCGTCTTAGTGCGGTCTTTTATTTTGTCGAGTTCCGCAAACAATTCCTCGTAAATCTTCAAAAAATATGGAATAACGTAAATTTTAATGTCTTGTGCCTTTTGCGATTTTGCTAGAAGAACTGCATATGCCGCGTTTTCAGACGTTGAAATGGCGGCGTCATTTTCTACAGTACCATTTTCTGCACTTCCCTCCATTCTTTTACTTTACGTGCACATTTTATATGCATGTAAAATTACTGCGGTTCTCTATCTGATTTTGCGGTTGCGTATGCTTGATAACCGTTTTTCGCGGCATTTTCAAGTATGTTATTCAAATCCAGTTTTAATGGAGCAATTAAAGGAATGCTTTTTTCGTTATTTGGGTAAAGTACGTCCCAATGAGCTCCATTTTGTTTGAGAATAATAATAGTGGGTCTATCCGATTCGCCACAATTAAAATATTGCGCCGACGCTCTTTTACCGTGGGCCATGTTAATAGTGTACAGATTGAATTTTAAAATATACGACAATATTACCGCTTCATCTATTCCTGAATTGTACTCATTTAGACAATGCTCAATTGGTTCGTTCTCGTAATTCGCCTGTGCTTCATAACCTATAAAAATTGCGCGTAATATTCTATATTTTCCCTTTAAATCTGAGTCCATTATTCGCTGTTGCATGCGTTCCAATTCAATAAAATCGTTCGAATAGCCATCGTAAAACCCGCAAACCATAGCTCTTAAAAATGGCGCAAACGTAAAAATGGCGTTGTAATCGTTTTTATTTGTATATGCATTCAAAGATGGGAAACTAGGAGGCGATAATGTATTATACTGTAAAATCCACCAAGCAATGGAATTAAACAAACAATTACCATCTCCTGGTATTTGAATAAATTTAAAATAGGGGGTAAAATCATTGGCATTTAAAAAGTTCGCACCTTGTTTGGGGGTTAAACTTGTTACAAATGTGTTAATATCGGATAGTACTGTTGGGTCCGGAGTGTCAGTGACTGAGGATTTTCCGTCAGACGACAAATACTGTGATAATGTAGTCGACGCTACTTTTCCAGATTCGAAACCTTGTTCGTAAATAGTCTTATTTAAATTCTTATTTTGGGTTTTCAATGCGTTTACGTCTGGCTTCTGTGGTTGTTTCGCTTGCGTTGCAATAATTGATGGTTTTTGTGTTATAGGGGTGGGTTTTATAGGGGTGGGTTTACCTATCTGTGCAGGAGATGAAAGCTGGCCCAACATTATTCCCTTTTCATTCGCAAAATCCAATACCATATCAATCATTCGTTTACTAGTATCCGTATCACTCATTATTTTAGAGTAATACTCAATAATGTTGTCTTCTTCCCCGCCGCCTACCTGTGTTCCACCAAAGAATCGGCTTCTCAAAATATTCAACCCTTCCAAATATTCCTCTCGTTCTTTCGTACCAGCAGTTGCCAAATATTCTGCGATGGAGTCTTCATCTAAATCCTCGTCAAAAAACATTTTAATTCATATAGTAGCACTCTATTATTCGCAGTGAGTTTGGTACTCAGTAAGACCAACCCTAATCATTAAAATACACATTGCGATACTTCTCGATGTATCCATCCTTAATAGTTCTGTGTTGAAACAATTCGATTTTCCGTTTCATCGACAGCCGGCCTTTGCTAAGCTCCGTTCTCCCTGTCAACATGGTTATAATGAAAAACAGTGAATACACTCCACACTCCGTATTCCCAAACTGGTGTTCTCTCGGATGATTCTCATAATAATGGTACTCTTTTCCGAACTCTAATGCCTGTTCTTGAACCCGGTCCACAAATACTTTGATTTCTTTCGGAATGGTCTCCCCCGCACTATCGAAATAGAAAATGACCCGGGATTTTGTGTCAATGAACAGGGAAACCCAGTGAGACCCACTGCTCGTACTCGGCGACAGATTAAATACGACGCCGATTTTCGTCTTCCCCTTCTTGATTTGTTCTCCGAGGTTGAACTTACACAATTCATTATAGATGCAAGTTCCGTGTTTGACCTTGTCGAAATCAATCGGTGTCGGCCCAATGAACTCGAAATGTTTGTAGCGCTCTTCGTACTGTTCCAACACATTCATAATGTCGTAATTCGACAGCCATTCATTCGGGTTTTTTTTCCATTCATAGGGCTTGTCCGGCGCAAAAATATAACGGTCGATTTTCTTCCTCAATTGCTCGTCCTTGATTGCATTCAACCAACAGTCCTCCTTCTTGCATTGGACAAACCGGGCTTTTAGAATGACCCAGAGCTTCTCCGGGTCGGATTCGTGAATGCGCTGGTCGGGACCGTGGTCTTTGTTATAAGCATCGCGTATAGTTAGAAGGATTTTCGGCGTATAACACGAATCGCCGACTTTTAACCCATCCACTACGGGGCTACATGCCATTTTATTCGCGGGATATTTGTGTCGCGTTTTTCGCAGACCACCGACGCGCTTCTGTTTTCGAGAAGACATTGGATTGGGGTCTCTTTATATTAGTCGGAGAAAGACGAGAATACCATCGCCCAAAGGGCGATGGGGTTCCTTTGCTTCGCAAAAGGAATGCCTGAGTTTTTCCGCACAAGGCCGGCAGAGCCGCGATGCCGGACTGCCTTTGGGTGTGCAAGCAAGGAGGAAAAACTCAGGTCATTTCAACGTTCTTGGCTCTTGGTTATGGTTGCGCCCCAATAGGAGAAGGGGTCGTCTTTTTTCCCGAAGGACGCAGAGGCCATCGCGCGCTTTTTGCCGCTTTTCGCGGGTTTATACGCGTGTCCGAATAGGACATCTTCGTCTCCGGCGTCTTCCGCAACAGAATCATTATTGCATTCTTTCCATTCCAGGTGTTGAATCGACTTCTGGACACATTCTTTGAAAAGTCCTTGGAGTTCGGTTCCAACCAAGAGAGAGGTGGAACCTAAATCTTCGTATTCTTCGAGAAGTTCCATAAAAAGACCCGCCACACGGGCTTTGTATTTCAAGAAACGGCGCATGTCTTCGGCACTACGGGCTAGGTCTTCGGGATGGTTTTTAGCAATGTATTTTTTGTATTGTTTGGAGTTGGAGAGGAGTTCGAGTGAGAGGAGGTCGACTTCGCGTTGTCGCTCTTCTCGCATTTTATCGAATTCGGTTGCGTCGATTTCTTCCGAATGGTCAGTGTCCATTTTACATTGCACAACTATTTTTGCCGAGAAGTATTAGACGCCATATATGGCGCGCTGTGCATTGAAATTGTTGAGAATATCCTCCGGAGTTAAAACGCTAGTATTTCCTAAAATGGCGCCGATATTGCCGCCGAATGTGAATCCGGGGAAATCCGCCTCTGCCCCAATCAACACATATTCCGCGGTACTTAGTGTGTTGCCTATATTGCATGTTCCGGATGCGTCGGGGTAGCCATTGATATACAAAACGACGGAGCCGGTTGCCTTTTCTCGGGTGACGGCGACAAATGTCCACGTTCCGGTATTCACCGGTTGATTGGAATGGATTGTTATGTCCGACTCGCCATATGCGCCGTCCCCGTAGGCTAGATATCCTTCTGAATCCAGACCGAAGCCGAAATCATTGTTCAAATCACCCGTTTCCGTCGACACGATATACATCAGATTGTAATGATTATCTCCGTATCCCGAGTTGACGGTGTTTATCCAAGCGCAATAAGTGAAATCGTCGCTAATGGCATCGGGTCTCAGAAAACTCATGTGATTGTAGCTAGCATAAATTACAGCATCTCCTAATAAATATTGGTCGAAATAGAAGGATTTAATGGATTCGTCGATAAAAACTGGTGGCGATTCACTCTGTAGCGTGGCATCGTAGGTAGAACCGCCCGTTCCTATATTGAACCAGGTTAGACCGGAACCGGGATAACTGGCGGGGTCGTTCGCTTCAAAATGGATGAGAAGGTCCGCGGACACGATTTGAGGGTCTGAAGGTGGAGGTGGGGGTTCCTCTTCCTGAGAAGCCGCTGCTGCAATATCACACGTATATGCTCGTCTATGCATAACTAGACATGACCGTCTTCGACTCATGTTTCACAATTATCATATAAAATAAGCTGATTGTAATGTATTCGCTTCGTTGAAGGCCCGTCTCATGCCTTTGTGAATACCTACAACTAGTAGTAGTGTCCGGTGTTCTTCACAAAATATACTTGTGTAATATAGTCTTCAACATGACATCCATCAATTCGAATTTAGGCGGCCCCACTTTGGGCGGCGGTCCATTCAATGGATATTCTCCTAAACAAATAACTGTTGCGTACAAAGACAGTGAGAATGTGGTGAGTCGCAAAATCCTCCGTAGTTCATGGAACTCGAATATGTTGTTCACCCAGAACGGCAAGGTTCCCCACGTCGGACCTTTCCGCGGGGTCAACAATTTGGGCGATTTCTTGGGCCGCGTAAATTATTCCTGTGGAGGGCCGAATCCCCAGAATGCGGCCAAGCCCGGATATGGACGTTTGATTGGGTCGGTCCCCGAACAATGCGACGGAACGGGAATCACCGCCACCACATGCAACCCCAAATTCGTCAGCGATTCGTCGGATTATGTGCGATTTAAGAAGTTGCGAGCAATGAACCAGACTTACAATGATTTGAGTTATGGCGGCGACAAAAGCAACGGCTCTTATGTTCCTCTCATGGCCGTTCGCAGATTCTAATTTCCAAGCAGTTATATCTCACGACAAAAGTAGAATATATGTTATTATGTATAATAACACACATCATGTCCGGTGTTCACGCGTTTAATTTCAATTTGAACATAAATAACAATGGATTGTTGAGAGGTGTGAAATCGATGCCTCTCAAAGATTTGAATTCCGACGCCGATGGTTCGTTTTCCGCCGACCGCCGCGCCTACGAAAACCTCCAAGCCGTCGATAGCACACAGACTTCGGAACAGGCATTTAAGAAGAAGTGGATAGGAGGCTGTAGAGACGCATCGGACGTGTCTTATCGGCGACGCATCTCCGCGGCCGGGTCATCGTTAAACCCGAGCGGCGGCGATTTCGCGTTTACTTCGAATTCCGAGAAGAACACGCGCATTGAAGCTCTCAATCGATGCCGGAATCAGGGCAAATGTGCCACGCCTAAAATCCGGGCGAGCCCTCATCACACAAATGTCCCGACCCCTATTTTTCAAGCGCCGAATTTGGTGCGGACCCAGAATCACGCGATTCTTACCAAGGGCGTGTCCGTATCGAATCCACGCATGTACACCAATGCTGGAGGATTTAGCTAATCGCGGGCTTATAAAATTGAAATCCTTTTTTTATATTATCGTATTTGGCAATATAAAGAAACCTACTCTTCCTACTCAACAGATAATCCATGTGTGATTTTGTCAATCCTCTTCCCAGTCGATGCATTGTGTTGGATGTGGACGGAACGCTGCTCGACCATATTCCGCTTCCATTTCCTGCGAATTATTCCCGGTTGCCAGAGCCGGTCGCGAGACCCGGCCTAAAAGAGTTCCTCGCGTTCGTCTTCCAGGAGTTCGAGACCGTCGTTATTTGGACGGCAGGTAAGAAAATATGGTACGACAAGGCCTATTCCAAGGTGTTGAAGCCGAATCTGCCGCCAGGTAAGGATTTCCATTTTGTCAAGACGCGTGACACCTCGATACCCTATGTTCCTCTCAAGCCTTTGACCGAGATTTACACGCAATTCCCGCAATACAATGCCGCAAATACTCTTGTGTTGGATGACAATCCGGAGACATTTAAAGACAACGTGGAAAATGCGGTTCATATACATCCATTCTTCTACAACCTCCTCTCGAAGTCGCCGGCGGAAAGAGAACGTCTTGCCGCGATGGACCGAGGGCTTTATATCGCCACAAATCAAATACGCCGCCGCCTCTTTGACATGGACGTCCAGGACATTTATTCGTGATTCGTGAAACTGAAACCCTCGAAACGGAAACCGTGAAACATAAACCCTCGAAATCAAAAACCATGAAACGCTAAGAAAAATTCGAAAGCCCTTTTTTTTCAACACCTCATGCTCTAAATCTACATATAAAATATATTTGTAGCGAAAATGCAAAAGTACTTGGTCGAGTTTTTAGGAACAGTTTTGTTTGTCTACGTTATTTTGGCGACGGGCAATCCTCTCGCAATTGGAGCTACTCTTGCACTGGTTATCTTGATTATTGGCGGAATCACCGGGGGACACGTGAACCCTGCTGTGTCGGTTGCCATGGCGGCGGCTGGACAGTTGCCAGTGGTAGATTTGGTTCCGTATTGCATTGCGCAGGTTTTAGGCGCATTGGTTGCGCTGGAAATCTACAAGAGATTCAAATTCTAATCGAAGGAACGAACACCAATTCCTTTATATCTTGATTTTTTATATACAAGATATAATGGCAAAACGTTCCGCCGCCCTACGCAATAAAACCGCCAAAAAACACAACAAGTGTCCCTTTTGCAAACGAGGTGGATATGTTCCTTCTCTGAGAGGTAGGAGCAGGAGCAGGAGTAGAAAACACTCGCGTTAGATATCCTCTCAACGTCTCGATTTCTGAATCAACCGAAACAGTATGAAAAGTCCGACTACCGACAAGGAACCCACGTAGAATTGAAAAATACGGTCATCCATCGTTTTCGGCAGAGGCTTCTCGTCTTTCTCTTCTTGTTTTCTTGGTTCTGGTTCTTTGGGTTCTTCTCGTTCCAAGGACTTGTATTCCGAGAAAGCTTCTAAATTTTCGAGAGGCGATTTTTCGACTACGAACGGTTGCCCTCCCTGCACAAGAACTTGGTATCCGGGACCCAACAAGGAATTAATCGAATCCATCTTTTTGGCAGAATATACATGTTGTGGTTATTCTTTTTTCATTGTATCGACACAAAATATTATATATGTAGGCATAAACCCACTTAAAGACGCGTTTGTATGTATTTTGTGTGATACACTCACGCACATTCCTCGGTAGCTCAGATGGAAGAGCATACGGCTGTTATTTTATTAAAACACATAAACCGTGAGGTCGCAGGTTCGAGACCTGTCCGAGGAGTTTTTTACAAGACGTTTGTCTTGCTTCTTGTAAAAAAATAGAATTATTTACCAGACCCACGACCTAACCCAGACCATCCCTGTGACAGATTGCCATATGTGCTTGGTTTTGCGGGTACCTCGTCTTTCTTGGAGGGCTCGGTATTCTTGGGTCCCGATGTATCAATGACTTCTTGTGGAACGTTGTTTGATTTGTCGTAATGGACTCCGGGGTAATCACCGAGGGCCATGTGTTCCATGTGTGCGTGCGCATTATAAAACAGAGACGCAACTAAAGACACAAACAGAATGAATACGAGTGTTAAGATTTTGTTGCGAGAGGCGACAGAAAACATTATATAACATACGCAGTGTCAAAAATTGAAGGATTTTTTATTGGTGGACTGATGAAGACATTCCTCCCCATTCACACTCTTTCCACACTCACTCTTAACCATGCAAACTCGTTCTCAGACCCGCTCTATTACCCTCTCTCAGCAACCTGTTGCTAACGATAGGAGCTCTAACGCCAGGAACTATAACGCCAGGAGCTCTAACGCCACAACTAGCACTAACAATAGTCGCCCTAAAAGAAACGTCCCCACAGTGAATTATGCAGAGTATTCAGACCCCGAAGACGCGACATTATTCGAGCCAAAGCCCCGGAATACGCGAGCATTGGAGCCGAAGTACTCGGTCGACATCGATTTCGACGAATCTAGCCGCGCATGGAGAGCCAACAAACGCCTCATCGGTCAGTGCCATTTCGCCTACAGAACACCCGAGAAAGACAACATTCGCAAGGAAGTCATCGAACACGTGGAACGCCGCAGCAGCCGCCTAGCAAACAAGACCCCCGTTTCCTTCGCAGAATTCGCATAATCGCAGATAAACTCTACAAAAAAAATAAAAAACTATAAAAAACTAAAAAAACAATAAAACAAGAACAACCCAATAAAAACTACAAAAATTAGGGGGATAACCCCACCCTTTTTTTACGCTCAACGCACATAAACCCGGAATAGTTCCTTGGGTTCTTTCTCTTCGATAACGCATTCGACTAAACAAGAACGTTTTGTTAAGCGCAGACCTTGAACCGCATTTTTATACTTGTCCAGGAACCACGACCTCTCGACATAGCCGCGTTTTTTGTCGACGGCTCTCAACACACCCTTTGTTTCATGCAAAACTACAAAATGATATGTGTCAGAAATGTCGTAGTAAAACCGCGTTTGAAGCTGGCACGATGCTCTTATGGTTCGGTATTTTTCCGAAAACCACATTGTACTCAATTGGAGGTGTTGAGTCAATGGTATAATCTACATAAGAGCCAGAATTAGAATATCCTCGAAATCTTACCTAAAATACGGAGTGCGTGTCCAGATTTATTCGCAGTAGAGAGGATACTGTAATTATTTTAAAATAATATTGTATATAGAATGGAGCCTGAATTGCCTGGATATACTAGACCCCGATATACAAGAACGAGCGACCGCGCCAAAACTTCTGCAAAACAGTCGAGAACCAGACGGTTGCTTAGGTCGAACACTACAGGAATTGTTTATTTTTTAGTTATGTCGCATGGTTCTATATTTGGAAAAGAGACTGGTGGGAAAATTCAGTTAAAAATGACGAAAATTCCTAAAAAAATGAAATTGTTTAATAAACTTACTTACGCTTTGGTTGGACATCCAAATTGGGGAACTACCCAAATTGAAAAAGACCAAATCGAGGAATATACGCGTAGATTTGCAGAGTTTAACGAACCGGGTAATTCACCTCTCATAGGAGACGATTTAAAAGAGTTTATTCAAGATTTTGAAACATATAAACCAAAAATGCAAATTCTAAAAGACGCATTAAGAGAGGACGGAATCAGTGGAGTAAAACCGTTAATTTCCAGGCCTAAATCACTTTTTCAAGTTTCATTAAATAATACTTACACTGATAAAATTTTTATGCGAGACCCTAAGTCCGATAATGAAACAACCGATATTTTTGTCGTGTTTGCAAAAGGAGGCACACCCGGAAAACAGTTTGCAATTGGCGACCAGATTCTAAAAAACAGAAACACTACAAGGTCATATGAAATACGGGGTCAAGTAATCACCCTCAAAGAACTATTAAACATGTCATTAAATCGAGGATATAATAAAGTGGTAATGATTGATTATTCGTGTGAATCCTGTTATCAAATTGAAGAAGAACACGACGCGTTTACACCGTCTTATGAATATGTAAATGCAGAAGACGAATCCCCCGGAAGAATATTAGAAAGAATGCCACACGTGCCATTTCCAGTTTCTAGTAAATTACTAAAAGAATCGGATGCGTTATATGACGAAATATTCGAACTCGAAGAAGAGGCGGATAAACTAGCAAAACAATCCAACGCTGCAGAAAAATTAAGAAAGGTAGAAGAAGCCAAACAAGAGTTAAATTTGAAATTACAACAACTACATACTGAAATATCTACAATACAAGCCGCAGAAATAAAAGAATGGGATGAAAAATATGCAACTAGTTATGACGGATATCAATACGCAAAACCAAAACAAGGTACCCCAATTACCGACCCAGCTCAAATATTAAAACTGGAAAGACGTTTGTCTAGAACAAAAACGAGAGGAGGAAAATAAAAATATATTTTTATTTGTAATTATGTAGTTGCAAATAAAAATGTAAAAATATGTATCAGAACCCCCTAGAAATCCGCTGACAATTCAAACACATTATCATCAACCACCTTATTGGCCAGCGCGTATTCCGAATTCGTCCTCTCGAAAAAATTGACCTTTGTCTCCACACTAATAAGCTCCATGAAATCAAACGGATTTGAAGACCCATAAATCTTGTCATATCCGAGTTGCAGACACAGCCGGTCCGCCACAAACTCCACATATTGCGACATCAGTTTCGCATTCATGCCCATCAACCTATCCGGCAACACATCCTCCACGAACTTCTTCTCGATTTCCGCCGCATCCCGGACAATCTCAATAATACGCTTCTTCGCCAGCTTCTTCTCGAGTTTTGTGTAAAGCAACACAGCGAATTCTGTGTGAAGAGCCTCGTCCCTACTAATAAACTCGTTGGAAAGCGTGAGTCCCGGCATTAAACCGCGCTTCTTCACCCAATAAATCGCGGCAAAAGAGCTACTGAAGAAGATGCCCTCCACACAAGCAAATGCCACGAGACGGGCCGCGAAAGACGACCGGTTATCACCTATCCACTTCTTCGCCCACGACGCCTTCTGCCCTATACTCGGATGCGTCTTGGTCGCCTTGAATAACCCGTCCTTCTCTTCCGCGTTCTTTATGTAGGTTTCAATCAACACACTGTACATTTCGCTGTGGATGTTCTCCATCATGATTTGGAATCCGTAGAAGGCGCGGATTTCGGCCTGCTGGACGTCCTGCATGAACCGGGCGGCCAAATTCTCCATGACCACGCCATCCGACGCGGCGAAAAATGCGAGTACTTTACTAATAAAATGTTGTTCGTCTTTAGTCAGTCGGTCCCAGTCACCCAAGTCTTTCGAGAGGTCAATCTCTTCCACACGCCAAAAACTGTCTATTTGCTTCTTGTACATTTGCCACACATCATTGTGTTTTATCGGAAACATGACGTAGCGCGAATCGTCCTCTCGCAATAATGGCTCAGGTTCGACCACCTTCTTTAAAGGTACGATTTCAGAAGGTACGATTTCAGAAGGTACGATTTCAGAAGGCATAATTTCAGGCGCAGACTCCATAATTGTTGTTGTGTGGTTGACTTCGACGACTTCCGACATTGTTTCTAAATAATATAGTCCGGCGATTTTATTTCCTTTTACATACAATATAATTATTTTATTTGTCGCTTACTCGAAATATGCAGTCGAATGTTTACAGACAGATAAATCGTGCAGTGGATAATGGCTTATATTTAGCGATATTGTGCGACCGACGTCTACTTCATTCGGATAATGTCTGGCTGCACATAATGCTGCGGCGATTCGAATGCGTTTATTATAGACTGTTATGAAGTGGCGAATGAATTTGTTATACCGGGCTAGTATATAATCATCAGTGTTGTTTTTAAATGAGCTCGGGTCTGACCGCAGAAATCGGATTGCCGCGAGACAATATTGTGCATCGACGAAAAGGTAAGAAATCGAAGAAACATATGGACAAGGAAAATCTCGCGTATTATTTCGACGAATGTGAAGCGACTGCAGGGCCTATTAATCGGTTGTCCGATTTTTGTTTTTCTGGACAGGAGACGTCCGCAAAAAAACGATATTACGAAAACATGGAACATTTGTCGGCGAAAGAACGACACAAATTCGAATCCGCATTCACGGTCCCTAAAAACATCCATCAATTGGAATACGTGGACGCGCTTAAAAATAAAGACAAGAAAATCGTGGTTTGTACTGGGCCAGCCGGAACCGGCAAAACCTTGTTCGCAACAGAATATGGAATCAAACAGTTCTTAACATCCGGTGTCGAGAAGCTGATTTTCACACGCCCTTCCGTTTCGGTGGATGAGGACCTCGGGTATTTGCCCGGAACACTGGAGGACAAAATGGCGCCTTGGATACGTCCGATTTACGACATTTTATACGGATTCATGACTCCCGCCGAAGTGTCCGCCATTCTCGAGGAGAAGGCCATTGAAATCGCGCCTCTCGGATATATGCGCGGCCGCACGTTCAAGAACACGTGGATTGTTGCAGACGAAATGCAGAATTCTACTATTGCGCAAATGAAGATGCTGTTGACCCGGTTGGGCGAGAACAGTCGGCTGATTATAACCGGTGATTTAGAACAATTTGACCGACATGGAGAACAGAATGGACTCGAAGATTTTCTGTCGCGATTCAAGGGAAAGAAAAGCGACAGTATTAGTAGCTTCGAATTCGACAACCGGGATATTCAGCGAGAAGAGGTTGTCAGAGAAGTCCTTGAAATCTACGCGGCTTATGAAACGCCTAAGAGCTACCAAGACGAAGACGAGAACTAGAACTCCGCACTAAAATCCAATTCGGTCTTCTCGTCGTCTAACATCGTCTTCAGTTCCGTGAATCCGCCCACGAATCCTCCGCTTCCGTCAAACACCATGGGAAATGTCCGATGGTCTTTCGCCGAAATCGCCTTTATGAAATCCAAGAACGCATCCCGATTTTTCAACAGATATTCCTGACAGTCGATTTGCGCGTATTCTAGCCCCTTTTCCGTTAAAAGCGCTTTCGCCCTCTCGCAGAAGACGCAACCGGGTTTCGAGTAAATCGTAAAAATTCCTGTTGCTGGCAACAAAAAATCCATGGGTTGTTCTTTTTCTTAATGGGCATTTTATATTGTTTTAGGGGGTATCTCGTTCGAGAACCCTGGCCTACAGAATAATAGCGTATTATTCTATATTTCAAATCAGATGGCAAAACAATACAAGTCAACAGATATTGCGAATTCCGCCAAATCGTTCATCCACAATAAATTTGTGTTGTATTTCGTGTTTGCCGTGGCATTATTGAATCTCTTCTTCTCGGCCGTGAAACGCGATTATCTTTTTTGCGCGATTTTCATTCTCACTGGATTCGTCGTCGCGTTTTTCAACAAGAACATGACCGTCATTTTGGTGTGCACGGTGGCCATTGCGAATATCGTGAGTGCGCTAGTTGGTGGCAGAGCCCCCCAAATGGAAGGCATGGAGGGAGATATGGAAGTAGAGGAGGAGGAGGAGAAAGAAGAAGCTTTTTCATTGAGTCCAGAGAAAAAGGTGGACTTGGGCTCGGAGAGCAAGGCACCCGCCGCCTCTTCTAAATCAACCGGACTGGGTTCTGCAGTAGAGTCCAAGGACTCGAGTGTGAATAAAAAACAGATAGTCCATAAGCTCAAGAACGAAGCGCAGGATTTGTTGGAAGTACAAGAGAGAATTCTTAAGGGGTTCGAGAAGATTGAACCGGAAATGACACGCGCCGAGACACTGATTAACCAGATTAACGGAACCGCTAAGCAAATCCAGGCTTTCCAGGGAATGGGCGCCAATTAGACGCGAAAGGGAATGGGTGCTAATTAGGGGTGTGAATATGTTTGTATTATATAATTAAACGACTCGATAATACAAACAAAAAAATGATTAAAATGAAACAGAATCGAAAGGGGGAAAAGGAGGAGGAAAAAATTCTTGCCGGGATAAGGGGCATGGCCTCCGCTGCTTCTCAATATGTTCCCGCGAATCTGGGAACAGGAAGTTTCGATAAAGGTAAACTCGCATCTGTGGGGAAAAACATGGCAAATGCGATTGCGAAAGCCCAAGCGGATGCACAGGACCAAGCCAACGCTGCATACAACGCTGCACAACAAAAAGCCCAAGCAGACGCCCAAGCGCTGAACGAAAAAGCCGGAGGTCTAAACAAGAATCTGAACGAAGATGACGACGATGATGCCGGGTTCCTTAAAATTTTACGCATGATTTTCAAAATCGTCCCCATCGGAACCAAGATTGCGAAAAACGGCAAAAAATTGGGAAAGGGTTTTGCGAAAGCCGGGATGGGCCTCGTCAATTTAATCAAAAATTTAGCCATAACGACCATTGTTTTCGGCGTCGACACCATCCGATTTGCCTTTGAATTGGGTTATTACTCATTCAAACTGATGATTTGTTCAGTGGGCGGCATTCTCAATATCCACAAATGCATTCTGTTTTACTTGTTCGACCTACTCATGCTTACCATACTCTTGATATTAACATCGATTCTGTTCATGGTCGACATGTTTTTAGGCGTAAAGGCCTTCCTGGGAATAAGTTGTGTGGAGCTGTTGATTTGGGGGCTCGATTTATTGGAGAAGTTCGACGAATGGGTATTTCGAGTTTTTGGTGCCCACGTGTTCCATTACCCGGATTTTGTGTTGAATATGTGTTACCGGTGTAGCGCGATGGGGGACACCAGCGGGTTCAGCAAAGCCAGCCGGAAAATGTTCAACGATATATTTGTCATGCTTCCGAACAAAATCGGGTCTCCGATTGGCAACATTGTGCGCGGCATTGGAACCATTTTCGGGTTTTTCATTGTCTAGTATTCACTTCGACGAATAATATAATAATATAAACAATGATAACCGAGGACCGCTCAAATCGAAATTCGGCCAAATCTATTAAAAGTTCCAGCGACAAATTAAAAAACTTAAAAGCGTCGACTAGCAGCGGTTTGTCCGCAGGTTACAGCGGGTATAACCCATCGGAAGATGTGGGAAATGCAATCGCCGACAAGGCCGGAGAATTAAGTGGCAAAGTTATGTCGCAAGCGGACAAATTGGCGAATCAGGCATTGGACGGCTTGGCCGGGCTTTCCAGTAATTTGTCCTTTAAGATGCCGGATTTTGGAAAGGACCGCCACGACGACGACGACGATGATGGCAACATCATCAAGCAGCTCATCAAGCTCATCATGAGCATCATACGCCTTCCACTCAGATTCATGAGTATGTCGCAAGCGCTGTTGGAAGGGACGCAGGCACTAGCTGTTGGCATCGACGGTTTAGCAAAATCGCTCATCTTGGGAACAAAGGACATCATCACATTGATTATTGCCGTTATCCACATCATATTTAAATACTTGACTTGCATAATCAGTTTCACGATAACTACCATTGCCGGATGCTTCTTGATTCACGGCATCACATTCATGTTTTGCGTGCTGTATTTGATATTTCCTGTGACGGCGTATTTCCTTGAATTGGTGACGGGATACGACATGATGCCTGATGTGGATAATATGTTTGAACTTCTCCATTCCGCGGATGAACAATTGGGTCAGTATACCGGCGGCATTTACGCACTGAGATGGCCTGACTCTATACACAATATCTGTTACACATGCTTCGGACAACGCGTGAAGTTGCGCGATGTTTTGGTTGATGTGTCGGTTATTAAAGACATTGGGGATATGATTATGCACGACTTTACAAAGGTTATTCCGGTTTATATGCGACCGTCTATGCCTCATGGACGCATGGCTATGAAACATTTAGACGCGACATTTAATTAGGAGCGCAGGACGTATTATCGACGCGACATTTAATTAGGAGCGCAGGACGTATTATCGACGCGACATTTAATTCGGAATTAGGAGGGGAATACGTACCAGACATTCATATCCAAAACACGACGATATGACCAAGTAATGTATAGAACTATGGCTAGAAAACCGGCCGTTCCAAGTACGAACAACATGACTCTATTCGTACTGATTCTGTTGAGTATCAGTGTCGGATATCTCTATTACACCATGTTTGTCAAGCCACCTTCGAGAGGACGAGACACCGAGTCCAGGGTCTCTGTTCCGCCGAGCAACACGATTATTGTTCAACAACCTCCTAGTTCGGAATACACCCCTCCTCTCAACACTATCGATATAAGAGGGCCGGTCTCCGTTCCCGGATATGTTCCTGGCATCCCTGTCAATATTCGCACGAGCACCGCTAATACGTCCTACCGACAAATGGGCATATTGACCAAGAATGTCCGCGATGGCCGAGGAACAGAGCCGGTCATTCTACCCCTTTATGGACGGAATCTTCTCAATGGACGCGACAAATGGCAATATTATACTGCGGCGAATAGCGGGTTTGGGGCGAAGCTGCCAGTGAGCGTCAATGGCCGAAGTTGCACAGGTGAATATGGATGCGATAGTGTGTCGAACGGAGATACGGTTTATGTGGAGGGATACGACGAGACATTTAGAGCAACGATTTATGAAAACGCAACACTGAATTATATACCTTTTTAATGTCAGTCAGAGTGTTTCATTTGATACATTTTATTCGTATCAAATGAACATGAACATGAATATGTCCTCAACAGATAATATAGTATCATCATGACGACTGAACCCGGCCCTGTAAATTATTATTTTACTTCCAATTCCGTCATTAATAGTCCAGTGTCGATATTTGAAAAAAGAGCCGCGATTGTGCCCCCGCCTAGTCCCACTCCGAATTTTTCATACAAACAAAATCATTACTTTGCTAAACACGTATTTTTATGTTCGAATTCAAACAAAAACTATTTTATCATTCGTTCGGAAACAGACCCGACTGAAGGACTGGCGAAAAATTTTTATGTTGCATTGGAATTGGACCCCACTGGTAAACAGAACCCTTCTGCTAACCTGGAAGGGTTGATAACGACGGCTGTTGCCAATAAACCCCAAGCCACCATCGGGTTAAACAAGGTTTTCAGCGATTTGATAAACACGCCGGAAGGTTCATCTGGAAAGCTCGTAAATGAGAATTGTTTTGTCGCGAAGAATCCACTGGGAGTCAAATTGCCTAGTGACAAAAAAATACAGGACTTACCGAAGTCGATTTCTTTGAGTGGAGGGGTTGACACTACTATTCGCGAGTCTTATATCGGCTGGGATTTGAGCTGTGTGTTGTTAGACGATAATGGGAAACCTTTTCCGAACCCGACCACAAATACGCCCGCAATTGGGAGCGACAATGCCAATACGCTTATTTTGTTGACTCTTGTCATCTTGATTACGTGTGGAGCTTATATTTCCTCTTCAATCGTATATCCTTTTATATACGATGGTGTTCAAAAAATAAGTGATCACATAACCGACAAGTCAATCAATTCATATTTTGCGTTGTTTTTGTTTTTCGGGTCAATACCGTCCTTTATTCTATCGCCAAATCAACCCACCAATCTTCTGTTGGGACTTGTGTTTATATTGTGTTATTTTGCAGGAACGGCCTCTGTAAAAAGAAGTCTGCAAACCGGCGCCGACGGAGCCAGAGTCGACAATAATAATAAATTTCTTACTGATGATGATTGGACAAAGCATATGGGCTTAATGATGGCAGACAGCGAATCGAAATTCTCATCCGCAATGGGCATCCTATTTGGAGTTATTGGATTTTGTCTGGCGATTGCCGGAGCAAGTATAGCTGTTAGCAAGGCCGACCCCTTACTAGGACAAAATCTATTTATATCCGGAACGGTTATTTACGTTTGCGCGCCTATTGCACGATTAGGTTATTTTATTTTTTTAAATAAAAAGGATTAGACTTTAGACCATAGTCATGCCTAGATTCGACCGGTCAGCAACAGGTTGAAACGTAGATTCCGTGAAAACCGGTGCATTCGATTGTCCAATAGGTGATTCCTTTGCCACAATCTCCTCTTCCAACGTCTTCTCCGCCGGAGGATTCATTGTATCCAGTTGCTCATCTTTTTTCTCTTGCGTTTTTGGTAGGGCGGTCGGTATGCGGTTCGCCATATGCATGGTCGATTCCACAATCGGACTCGCCGGCGCCTGATAATGGTTTCTCCGCAACAGTTCATATGCGACGAAAATAAACAAAACGCCTAAAATCGGATTCTTGTAGACAAAAAGGCTGACTGCGATGGCGAACAAGGCGACCAGGCCGAGAGGTGATTCGACGAAAGGCGCCAAGAACGTCGGAGTCTCTACAGGGAATACGATGTAAATGACGAAAAGAGCGAGAAGAATAATATCGAATGCGTCGAGCTTTCGCAAATCTACGAAGTTCAGTTTCATCGGTTTGAAATATATTATAAGACGAGAATGCCCCTGACCCCGACCCTCTCGTCTTACCCTAATAAGGCGCCATCCACGTCCTCATATCCTCGAACTTCTCTACAGTGATTAAATTCGGGAACGAACCGAATGGCTCGGAAAGACGCGACGGAGCATGGTATCCCGGACTGAGAAATTGCGCGACAAACGTCCGTTTGAAAATAAACAGCAAGACTAGAAAAATGCTAAATACGGCGAATGGGATGAAAATTGGCATTGGCGTCGGTATATATTTCGCCAATAAGCAAAATAACAAACTGCATAAAGCAACACACGTACAATTCTACACAATTAAATTATTTTGTTGAGAGGTCTTAGGTCTTAAAATATGAACAATCAAAAGAGGTCATCGGGGTCGAAATTCCAATGGAAACCGGCGAAGGCTCCTTGTGCAGCGACTAAAGCCGACATGAAGGCTCCTGCTGACATGAAGGCTCCTTGCGCAGCGCCCTCAGCTAAAGCCTTAACCGCCGCTTCAAACAAACCCCCATTTAAAAAGAAACCCGACCCACCGCCACCCACCATCTTCGATAAAACGCTCAACACTTACTTAGGTCCGAGAGGATTTACTGTTGCGAAATCCGACCTGTCTCCTGCCGCGTTAGATTCCTTAAGACGCCAATTAACCGTCCGACCTACCAATTCGGGTGCGGCGTTTGGTCCGGCGGATACCACCGAATATCCGATTTACCGCGAATCCCCCAACAAAATCTATATGCCTAGATTCTTCGGAGAACGCGAATTCGGTCCTGTGAAACGGCTGGCTATCCCCGAAGGCCATGACATCGATGTTCCTTTCGCCGGGTCTTTACGGCCTATCCAAGTTCCCGTCGTCGACGCCTATTTGTCCGCCGTAAATGGGAGTGCGATGGGAGGAGGGGGTCTTCTCGAACTCCCCTGCGCTTTCGGCAAAACCGTCCTCTCGCTCAAAATCATCGCCGAACTCAAGAAGAAGACGCTCGTCATTGTCAACAAAGAATTCTTGCTAAACCAATGGCTGGAACGAATCCAACAGTTCTTACCTACCGCACGCGTGGGTAAAATCCAAGGTCCCGAAATCGACATTGAGGACAAGGATATTGTGTTGGGCATGCTCCAGTCCATTTCGATGAAAGACTACGACACCTCGGTATTCGACACTTTCGGCCTGACCATTATCGACGAAGTCCATCATATATCGAGCGAAGTCTTCTCGAAAGCCCTGTTCAAAATCGTGTCGAAATACATGCTCGGCCTCTCGGCAACCATGGAACGCAAGGATGGAACGACGTACGTTTTCAAACAATTTCTCGGGGAAGTTGTTTTCAAAGGAGAACGAGAGGAGGAACACAATGTCGAAGTCCGTGCCATCGAATTCGTATCCAAAGACGCCGAATTCAATACGGTCGAGTGCGACTTCCGGGGCAACCCTAAATACAGCACCATGATTGTCAAACTATGCGATTTTGTCGACCGCAGCGACTTCATTGTGCGCGTCATTCGGGACCTTCTCGTAGAACAACCCGGCGCCCAAATCATGATTCTGGCTCATAACAGGTCGATTTTAACCTATTTGCACGACTCCATTCAACAAAAAGCCATCGCCACAGTAGGTTATTATGTGGGGGGAATGCGAGAAGCGTCGCTAAAAGAGACGGAGGAGAAACAAGTCGTGGTCGCCACGTATGCCATGGCCGCCGAAGCCCTCGATATCAAGACGCTGAATACACTCGTCATGGTGACCCCGAAAACAGATATTGTGCAATCGGTGGGCCGCATTTTAAGAGAGAAACACGATAAGCCTCTCGTCGTGGATATTGTCGACAAACATGATGTGTTTCAGAACCAATGGACCAAACGCCGGAGGTATTACAAGAAGTGCGAATACACTATTAAGTCTATTGATAGCGAGAAGTACAGTGGCTTCTCGGAAGAATCTCTAAAAGCGTGGAAATTGGTGTATCGTGCTGCCAAGAATTCGGCAGCAGGAGCCAAACGTTGCAAGAAAGCTGAACAAGAACAAGAACAAGTTTCCGATTCAGATTCGGACGCCGATGAGAAGAAACCGAAGGGGCCACAGAAATGCATGGT
>Ga0078894_10000264_pt1 | contig 35612 bp, 32 predicted proteins | sample LauGreSu1BDMLBSD_2_FD_67506 | JGI IMG/M metagenome (GOLD analysis project Ga0078894, IMG submission 67506) | Freshwater lake microbial communities from Lake Michigan, USA - Su13.BD.MLB.SD (version 4) (version 4) | ecosystem: Environmental > Aquatic > Freshwater > Lake | place: Lake Michigan... | reverse complement strand
GGGTCCGCACCCGCCACCAATTAGTTGGCCATGCCCTTTGCCCGAAGTGCTGGTGTAATAGGGGAATGACCATGAAAAACTTTTGGCAAGATGAAGTCAAAGTGCTGTCTACTGATGCGCTTTCGTCCCTCGTCTTCCGTGGTGAATTCGAAAGTTTGGATGGGGTTAAGTAAGCCGTGAACGTCCTCTTGACTGGAGGAGCGGGCTATATCGGCAGCCATACCGCTGTTGCTCTGACTAACATCGGGCATAAGGCGGTACTCTTCGACAATTTTTCAAACAGCAGCGAGGCTGTATTAGAGGGGCTCTTTCGGCTGGTCGGTCGCGACTTGCCCTTTGTCAAGGGCGACGTCCGTGATACCGAATTGCTACGGGCCGCTTTAGAGTCCTACCGCGTTGACGCGGTCCTCCACTTTGCAGGACTCAAGGCTGTCGCCGAGTCTGCGCAAAGGCCGATCGATTACTACGCCAATAATGTGCAGTCCTCGATCAGCCTGCTCCAGGCCATGCGTGACCAAAAAGTCAAATCCCTGATTTTCAGCAGTAGCGCCACTGTCTACGGAGAGCCTCAATACCTGCCACTCGATGAAAACCATGGAACGGGTCCGACAAACCCATATGGCCGCAGCAAACTCCACATTGAAGAGATGTTGAGAGACGTTGCGGCTTCAGATCCTCAATGGTCGATTATCTGCTTGCGCTATTTCAATCCCGTTGGCGCCCACGAAGCTGGCTTGATCGGCGAGAGCCCTAACGGCCCTCCCGATAACTTGATGCCCTTCATCGCTCAGGTGGCGTCGGGCGAACGAGGCGAGTTAACCGTATTCGGCGGCGACTACCCGACTCCGGATTGCACTGGCGTGAGGGACTACATTCATGTTATGGACTTGGCAGAGGGCCATGCGGCCAGCTTGGATTTTCTAAAAAGATCATCAGGCTGGCATGCGGTGAACCTAGGAACCGGCAAGGGTCACAGCGTCCTCGAAGTCGTGCGCATGTTTGAAATCGTATCGGGTCGCCAGGTTCCGTATCGAGTGAGCGGACGGCGAGCAGGTGACGTGGCGGCCTGTTACGCCGATTCCCGGAAAGCTGTCGAGCTATTCGGGTGGGAGGCAAAGCGGACGCTGAAGCAAATGTGTTCGAGCGCATGGCACTTCCAGCGATCTCTGCGGATGGGTCGCGTTACATGACGAATACCGCCAAAGTTCAGCCTGTGATCCTGTGCGGAGGCTCTGGAACTCGCCTCTGGCCTTTGTCCCGCGCGGGCTTTCCGAAGCAGTTCCTTTGCTTGGCGGGTCAAGATAGCCTTTTTCAGCAAGCCGCCAAGCGATTGATGAATCTGGGCGTGTCCGGTATTTCGGTCGCGGCACCGCTAATCGTCACGGGAGAGGAGCATCGATTCCTAGCGCTCGAGCAGCTTCGCGAGGTGAATATCGATTTGGGGGCTGCGCTCCTCGAGCCCCTGGGGCGAAATACAGCCCCGGCTTTGACGATGGCCGCTCTGGCTTCACGCGATAGCGGGGGGGATCCGATCCTGGTCGTGACTCCAGCCGACCAGTCCATCGGTAACCCAGCGGCGTTTACCGAAGCAGTCCATACCGCCATCGGCGAGGCCCAATCGGGCGGCATCGTCATCCTTGGCGTCACCCCCGACCGCCCCGAAACAGGCTATGGCTACATCCAGGTTGATTCCCAGACATCCCGGCCTGCCAAAGTGGTACGACGCTTTGTCGAAAAGCCTGATGCAGCCACGGCTCAGACCTACCTGGAAAAAGGGGGGCATTTCTGGAATGCCGGCATGTTTGTCCTGAGGGCTTCCGTATGGCTGCACGCCCTTGAGGCGTTCAGGCCAGATGTTCTCGCGGCTACGATGCGAGCGTGGGCGCAGCGTTCCACGGATAGCAGTCCGGCTGTACCGTTTGTTCGCCCTGGGAAGGACGCGTTTTTCGCTGTGCCAGCCGAATCCATTGACTATGCCGTCATGGAGCGCTGTCCGGGCAGTGTGTTCCCGATCCATATGGTTCCTCTGGATGCCGAGTGGAGTGACCTGGGCGCTTGGGATGCCGTCTGGAATGTGCTGCCCAAGGACGAGGCTGGAAATGCCTGTTTGGGCGATGTGATACTCAGCGAAAGCGGCAACAACCTCGTCCACGCATCCAGCCGCCTGGTCGGCCTCGTGGGCGTAGAGAATCTGGTCGTTGTCGAAACGCCTGATGCGGTGTTGGTCGCCGACAGAAGACGTACGCAGGACGTGAAGCATATCGTCACCCAGTTGCAAAGCAAGGGACGAGAAGAACATACGCTTCATCGCAAGGTACACCGCCCTTGGGGGTGGTACGACAGCATCGACGCAGGTGATCGTTTCAAGGTCAAGCGCATACAGGTCAATCCAAAAGCTAGCCTCAGCCTACAGAAACACCACCACCGCACCGAACACTGGATCGTTGTCCGAGGGACCGCTGAAATCACCAACGGCGATCGGGTGTTGACGCTGACCGAAAACCAGTCCACCTACATCCCGCTGGGCCAGTTACATCGACTGGTCAACCCGGGCGCTATACCTTTGGAAATCATTGAAGTGCAATCTGGTGCCTATCTCGGAGAGGACGACATCGTTCGCTTCGAGGACCGTTATGGACGCGGGAATCCATGAGTGCCAACCCCAATAAGATTTACGTGGCAGGGCATCGCGGCATGGTGGGTTCTGCCATTGTTCGCTTGCTTGAGCGGCAAGGACATTCAGAGATCATTACCCGGACCCACGTAGAGCTGGACCTGACCGATCAGTCTGCGGTTCGCGACTTTTTTGCGTTGGAAATGCCTGCTCAGGTTTACCTGGCGGCGGCCAAGGTCGGCGGGATCCACGCCAATAACGTTTACCCGGCCGAATTCATCTATCAGAACCTGATGATCGAAGCCAACGTGATCGATGCAGCATTCCGCAGTGGCGTCAAGCAACTGCTTTTTCTCGGCTCCAGCTGCATCTATCCCAAGCTGGCCCTTCAGCCGATGTCGGAAAATGCGCTTTTGACCGGTACTTTGGAGCCGACAAATGAGCCCTATGCGATTGCCAAGATCGCTGGAATCAAGCTGTGCGAAAGCTACAACCGACAGTATGGTGCTAGCCACGGCGTTGACTATCGCAGCGTCATGCCCACCAATCTCTATGGCCCTGGGGATAACTACCACCCCGAAAACTCGCATGTGATACCGGCGCTGATTCGCCGTTTTCACCAGGCCAAGGTTGACGGCTCGCCGGAGGTCGCGATATGGGGAACCGGTACGCCCCGGAGGGAGTTCCTCTATGTCGACGACATGGCTGCTGCGTGTGTGCACGTCATGAATCTCCCCAAAGACGGGTACGAACAGCAAACCCAACCGATGATGAGCCATGTGAATGTGGGCTTTGGCGATGACATCACCATCTGGGAGCTTGCCCAGACCATCGCCAGGGTGGTGGGATACCGGGGCGTGATCGTTTTCGATCCGAGTAAGCCCGATGGCACGCCACGCAAGCTGATGGACAGCGCGCGGATCCATTCGCTTGGCTGGCAGGCCAAGGTCGGGTTGAGCGCGGGGCTTGAGATAGCCTATGCAGATTTCCTCGCTGGCAATGCTGGGCAAATTCGAAAGATGAATGAATGACTGAACGTGCAAAAGTCGCGCTGATCACGGGCGTGACGGGCCAAGATGGCGCCTATCTCGCCGAGTTTCTGCTGAATAAGGGATACGTCGTCCATGGTCTGAAGCGCCGGACTAGCCTTTTCAACACCGATCGTATCGACCATCTCTATCAAGATCGACATGAGGCGAATGTCCGCTTTTTTCTGCACCACGGGGATTTGACGGACAGCTCGAGTCTAGTCCGCATCATCCAGCAAACCCAGCCGGACGAGATCTACAACCTGGCTGCGCAAAGCCATGTCGCGGTGAGCTTCGAGGAGCCGGAATACACCGCGAATTCGGATGCCCTGGGCGCGCTACGCCTCCTTGAGGCGATACGCATCCTGGGCTTGGAGAAGAAAACCCGTTTCTATCAGGCCAGCACGAGCGAGTTGTATGGCCTGGTTCAGGAGACACCCCAAAAGGAGACGACGCCTTTCTATCCGCGAAGCCCCTACGCGGTGGCCAAGCTCTATGCCTATTGGATCACTATCAACTACCGCGAGGCGTATGGCATCTACGCGTGCAACGGCATCCTGTTCAACCACGAAAGTCCCATTCGTGGAGAGACATTCGTCACGCGCAAGATTACCCGGGCGTTGGCTCGGATCAAGCTGGGGCTTCAGGACTGCTTGTACCTGGGTAACCTTGACGCAAAACGCGACTGGGGGCACGCCCAAGACTATGTGGAGATGCAGTGGCTCATGCTGCAGCAAGAGCAGCCCGAAGATTTTGTGATCGCGACTGGCGTGCAGTTCAGTGTGCGTGACTTCGTCAATGCCGCGGCCAGTGAGTTAGGCATGGCAATCCGCTGGGAAGGCGTGGGCGCCCAGGAAAAAGGCTTTAGCACCACAGGAAAATGTATTGTTGCGGTTGATCCCCGTTATTTTCGGCCCACGGAAGTGGAGACCCTTTTGGGTGATGCGACCAAGGCGAAAACCAAGCTCGGCTGGACTCCGCGGATCAGTTTCAAGGACCTTGTGGCTGAAATGGCGCGAGAGGACCTGAAGTCTGCCGAGCGGGATGAGCTCATTAAAAAGCATGGCTACAAAGCCATGAGCTACCACGAGTGAGCGTGGGTTTCCAAGTCGGCGGCCAGTAGTTTTCATGCAAGAACATCCGAGTCTGGCCCTGTCCAAGCTGCTGCCGAGGCTCTGGCGACACGTTTCTATCCGTCGCCGGGTTCAGTTGGGGCTCCTTTTTGTGCTGATGTTGGCCGTGTCATTTGCTGAGCTGTTCAGCATCGGTGCCGTTCTGCCGTTCTTGGGTGTGCTGACTGCACCGGACGCGGTCTTCGAGCACGCGCTTGCGCAGCCGCTGATCCGCTTGATGGGCCTGACCGAGCCAAGACAACTCCTGGCTCCACTGACCATTCTGTTCGGACTGGCAGCGCTCGCATCGGGGGGGCTGCGTCTGCTACTGAGTTGGGCGCAGACCCGTTTGAGTTACGCCATGGGTGCAGACTTCAGTGCAAGCATTTACCGTCGGACCCTCTATCAGCCGTATGCGGTCCATTTAGCGCGTAATACGAGCGAAGTGATTGTGGGGGTCACGACCAAGGCCGATGGTATCGTACACCATACCGTAGTGCCGATTCTGGTCATCATCAGTTCAGCGCTGATGATGACCACGGTGCTACTCGCTTTGTTGATGGTTCAGCCTGTAGTCACCGCTGCAGCCATTTGCAGCTTTGGGGGCATTTATGCGTTGGTCATCGCCACGACTCGCCGTCGGATGTTGGCGAATGGCCAGTCCATCAGCCGGCAAGGCATTCGTGTCGTCAAGGTGCTGCAGGAGGCATTGGGTGGCATTCGTGACGTGCTCATAGACGGCACCCAAAGAATCTACTGTCACATCTATCACGATGCCGATCGGCAGTTGCGGCGCGCGCAGTCGAATGTTTCCGTCATCTCGACCAGCCCACGCTTTGTCGTCGAGGCGCTCGGTATGGCGTTGATTGCCAGCATGGCCTATTTGCTTGCAGCGCGTCCAGGCGGATTGGAGTCGGCCATTCCCATTATTGGAACGCTGGCTCTAGCTGCTCAGCGCATGCTCCCGTTGCTCCAGCAATCCTATGCGGGCTGGTCGAGTATGCGCGGCGGGCAGGCAGGTCTGAGTGATGCGTTGGAGTTGCTGGATCAAGCGTTGCCTGACCATGCAGATGCGCCCGTAGCGAAACCACTGGTTTTTCGCCATGCGATTGAATTTGATCGGGTCGGGTTTCGCTATGCTGAGAATCAGCCTTGGGTTTTTCGTGGTTTGAGTTTGACTATCCCTAAAAACGGTCGTGTTGGATTCATCGGTTCTACGGGCAGTGGCAAGAGTACTTTGCTGGATGTCTTGATGGGGCTGCTAGTCCCCTCAGAGGGAGACTTGAAGGTCGACGGAAAGCCGCTCAGGTCCGAAGACCTGAGGGCGTGGCAGGCGCATATTGCCCACGTACCCCAATCCATCTTTCTGGCGGATGCCTCGATCTCCGAGAACATCGCATTTGGGGTCCCGTTGGACCAAATTGACGCTCAAAGGGTCAGGCGCGCGGCGCAAATTGCACAGATCGGCGGCACAATCGAAGCGTGGTCGCAGCAGTACGACACTGTGGTGGGAGAGCGAGGTGTCAGGCTCTCGGGCGGACAGCGCCAGCGCATCGGGATAGCGCGTGCCCTATACAAGCAAGCCGATGTCATTGTGTTTGACGAGGCGACCAGCGCGCTGGATGGCGATACTGAACGCGCCGTGATGGAGGCACTCGATAATTTGGATGGCGAACTGACGATATTGATCGTCGCGCATCGTCTGACCACCTTGAGAAATTGCACTCAAGTGGTCGAATTGGCGGACGGCTCGGTCAAGCGAGTCGGCACCTACGAGGAAGTGGTTGCGCCAATGGAACTGGGATAACAGAAAACCAATTATGAAAGTCGTGATTCTCGCGGGTGGCTTGGGAACTCGGATATCAGAGGAAACCCACTTGAGGCCAAAGCCGATGATTGAAATCGGCGGCAAGCCAATCCTTTGGCATATAATGAAAATATATTCTCATTATGGCGTAAATGATTTCATAATATGCTGTGGGTATAAGGGGTATTTGGTAAAGGAATATTTCGCGAATTATTTCTTGCATATGTCTGATGTAACTATCGACATGAGCAACAACAGCATGAAGGTTTTGCAGCAGAGTGCAGAGCCTTGGCGCGTCACCTTGGTTGACACCGGTGAGGAGACCATGACCGGCGGCCGCCTGCGTCGTGTTGCGCCTTACGTGAAGGACGAGGAGGCGTTTTGCTTCACCTATGGGGATGGAGTGAGCGACGTCAATATTACCGAACTCATCGCATTTCACAAATCCCAAAGGGTCAAAGCGACGTTGACTGCGACGCATCCCCCTGGGCGTTTTGGTGCGCTGGACATACAGGGCAACAGGGTTCTGACTTTCAAGGAAAAGCCCAAGGGTGATGGCCAAATGATCAATGGGGGCTTCTTCGTGGTCTCTCCATCGGTACTCGAACTCATTGATGGCGACGGCTGCGTTTGGGAGAAGGCCCCGCTGGAAAAGTTGGCGGAAAATGGGGAGCTTGCTGCCTACCAGCATCATGGGTTTTGGCAGGCGATGGATACCTTGCGGGATAAAACTTATCTGGAAGAGCTGTGGCAGTCCGGCCGCGCGCCTTGGAGGGTGTGGTCTTGAATCCCGGGTTTTGGCGTGGCAAGCGCGTATTTCTGACAGGACATACGGGTTTCAAAGGAGGATGGCTCAGTCTCTGGCTACAGCAACTGGGCGCACACCTGACTGGCTATGCGCTGCAGCCGCCGACTAGGCCAAATCTGTTCGAAAGGGCCTCGGTGGGGAGCGACATGCGGTCCATCATCGGAGACGTGCGGGATGGCCAGAACCTGAGCGCTGTCGTGCGAGAAGCGGCGCCTGAGGTGGTGATCCACATGGCGGCCCAGCCGCTAGTGCGCCGGTCCTATGCGGACCCCGTGGAAACGTATTCGACCAACGTCATGGGGACCGTGCACCTGCTTGAGGCAGTACGGCACTGCCCCAGCGTACGCGCCGTCGTCAATGTGACGACGGACAAGTGTTACGAGAACCGGGAATGGCTTTGGCCCTACCGTGAGAACGAGGCCATGGGAGGGCATGACCCCTATAGCAGCAGCAAGGGGTGCGCCGAACTGGTGACCACGGCTTACCGCAACTCCTATTTCAACGCGAAAGATTCGCTTCACCGAGGGCCCGCCCTGGCGTCAGCCCGCGCGGGCAACGTGATCGGCGGGGGCGATTGGGCCGAAGACCGATTGCTGCCCGACATCTTTGCAGCCTTCTCGCGAGGTGAGCCTGCCTTGATCCGCAATCCACATGCCATCCGGCCTTGGCAGCACGTGCTGGAGCCGTTGCGCGGATATCTGACGCTTGCGGAGCGTCTTTTTACGCAGGGGGCTGAATATGCTCAGGCCTTCAACTTCGGCCCTCGCCAGGACGACGCGCAACCTGTGGAGCGGGTTGTGCGCAAGTTGGTGACCAAGTGGGGGGAGTCCGCGGCCTGGAGAACGGATCAGCGCGATCACCCCCATGAGGCCTCGTTGCTCAGATTGGATGTATCCAAGGCGGCGCATATGTTGGCCTGGCGGCCTGCCCTCGACCTGGACGCGGCGCTGCAACTCACTGTGGACTGGGTGCGGGCAGCAAGGCAGGGACGCGACCTGCGTGAGTTCACACTCCATCAAGTTAACGAATACCAGGTCCGCGTTGCGGCCTCGCAAAACTGAAGACACCTGACATGGAAAACGCCAAGTCTCTAGCGCTGCGCGCGAAAATCGACGAACTGGTAGCCAGGGGCTGACATTTCTGCGCTCACCGAACAACAGATAAGCTTCTACCGGAAACTAAGGCTAGCCTAATTATGCAGAATGAAAAGACAAATTTAATACGAAACCAGATAGCCAAGCTGGTGGATGAATACGCTGCTATTGCACTGGCAAATCAACCATTTTTTCCAGGTGTTAGCCTCGTTCCTCCATCAGGCAAGTTGATCGGTCCAGAAGAACTTAAGTCAATGGTAGAAGCCTCACTAGACGGCTGGCTGACCACTGGGCGCTTCAACGAAGAATTCGAACAGAAACTTGCCAAGTTCATCGGAGTAAAACACCTTATCACTGTCAATTCTGGGTCTTCGGCCAATCTGGTCGCATTCAATACCTTGACAAGTCCAAGACTTGGGAAGCGTGCCATTGTGCCGGGCGATGAAGTCATTGGTGTAGCAGCGGGATTCCCGACCACGGTCAATCCGATACTGCAATTTGGTGCGGTGCCTGTGTTTGTCGATATCGAATTAGGTACTTATAACATTGATGCCAGCAAGATTGAAGCGGCGATCAGCCCAAAGACAAAGGCCATTATGCTGGCCCATACCTTGGGCAACCCGTACAACCTTGATGTGATCATGGCAATCTGCAAAAAAAATAATCTCTGGTTAGTGGAAGATTGTTGTGATGCGTTGGGTTCGACCTATAACGGCCAAATGGTTGGGACATTCGGTGACATCGGTACGCTGAGTTTCTACCCCGCACATCACATCACCATGGGCGAGGGGGGGGCGGTATTTACGAACAATCAAGAGCTCAAACTGATCGCGGAGAGCTTTCGAGATTGGGGGCGAGATTGCTATTGCCCGCCTGGCAAGGACAACACTTGCGGGAAGCGTTTTTGCTGGAAGCTAGGTAATCTGCCAGAGGGTTACGACCACAAATATACTTACAGCCATCTTGGATACAACCTCAAGATTACTGACATGCAAGCAGCATGCGGACTGGCGCAACTTGCAAAGGCAGACGACTTCATTCATCAACGCCGGGAAAATTTCAAGTTTCTTAAAGAGCGATTGAGTTCTTGCGAGGAATTTATCATCCTCCCTAAAGCCATACCTCAGTCAGATCCTTCGTGGTTCGGCTTCCCGATTACCCTACGTAAAAATGCTCCCGTTAGCCGAGTAGATTTACTGACCTATCTTGATCAAGAGAAAGTCGGTACACGGCTGCTGTTCGCGGGAAACCTCACCCGGCAGCCCTACATGCTGGGCAAGACCTACCGAATTTCGGGTGATTTGACAAACTCCGACGTGGTAATGAACGACACGTTTTGGATTGGAGTGCAGCCAGCACTCACACGGGAGATGCTCGAATATGCAGCCTCCAAAATCGAGACCTATCTCGGCATTGCTCTATAGAGGTAAAAAGATGATTCCTGAAAAACTGATTGTCTTGGAAATGGCCAACAACCATATGGGAGATCTCGGCCATGGCCTTAAGGTGATCTCTGCCTTTGGTAAGGTGTGCCGACAGTTCCCCGAATTTAAGTTTGCCTTCAAGCTTCAATATCGCGATTTAGATACTTTTATTCATCCTTCAATGAAGGGGCGCGATGACATCAAGTACATCAAGCGATTTTCCGAGACGCGTTTGTCACGTCAAGACTTTGATCAATTGGTAGCCAAGATACGTGAAGAAGGTTTTTTGTCGATGGCTACACCGTTTGATAACGCATCGGTGAGTACGCTGGTTGAGCAAAAGCTCGACATCTTAAAGATAGCTAGTTGTTCTTTTACTGACTGGCCACTGCTAGAAGAGGCGGTCTCTACTGATATGCCCATCGTCGCATCCACAGCTGGCGCCGAAATCGAGGATATCGATAGGCTAGTAAGCTTTTTCACCCACCGCAATATAGACTTTGCCATCATGCACTGCGTAGGCGAGTACCCGACAGCAGACGAAAAGCTGCATATTAGCCAGATTGACTACTTGCAACAAAGGTATCCTGGCGTGCGGATAGGATTCTCGACGCATGAGAATCCAGCCAACACCGACATCGTTAAGATGGCCATAGCTAAGGGTGCTACGATTTTCGAGAAGCATGTAGGCCTAGAGACCGAGAACTACCCGCTGAACGCCTATTCGGCTAGCCCAGCACAGATTCAAGCTTGGCTTGAAGCAGCGCGCTACGCACTGACCGTTTGTGGTGTGGGCGACCGTCGATTGCCGGTTAATGAGGCGGAGCGGGCTGGACTTAGATCGCTACGGCGAGGGGTTTTCCTGCGCCGAGACATAGAGGCAGGTCATGTCATTACTGCAAATGATGTGTATTTTGCGTTTCCACCAGAAGAGGGGCAATACACAGCCAACGATTGGTCCAAGTACACTGAATTTCGCACGACTTCGAAAGTATACAAAGACGGTGCGCTTTGCACTTCAAACGTTCAGCGCATCGATACTCGGGAAAAAGTCTGGGAGATCGCCCAGCGTGTCCGTCAGCTTATTGAAGCAAGCAAAATCATTGTGCCTGGCGGGATTGACTTGGAAATTTCCCACCATTTCGGCTTGGAAAATTTTGATGAAGCTGGCCTGACCATGCTCACCGTAGTCAATCGCGGTTACTGTAAGAAATTATTGGTTTCGCTAGCGGGTCAGCATCATCCCGAGCAGTACCATGAGAAAAAAGAGGAAACTTTCCACGTCCTTTATGGCGAAGTCCATCTGTACCTCAATGGCGAGAAGCGTATTTGTTTGCCGGGAGACGTGGTAAATATTGAGCCCGGGGTGCGTCATGCATTCTTCAGTCCTGAAGGTTCCGTAATTGAGGAAATTTCTTCGACACACTTCAAGGATGATTCTTTTTATACTGATGAGTCAATTATGCGGAATAAAAATCGCAAGACACTGCTGACTTACTGGATGGGATAAAGTGAAGAAAAAAAAATTCACGGTGCGCGTCGCGGATTACTTATTGCAGCGGCTAGCTGACATTGGAATTCAAGATGTTTTCCTATTACCTGGTGGCGGCGCAATGTATCTTGATGATGCGATTGCATGTGAACCCAGGATCAATCCTATTCCTTGCCACCATGAACAGGCGTGCGGTATTGCTGCCGAAGCCTACGGTCGGGTACATCCGGCGGGATTTGGTGTGGCCGTCGTGACCACTGGCCCTGGTGCAACCAATATCCTGACCCCTGTGGCTGGAGCTTGGATCGAATCGCTGCCATTCATGATCATCTCGGGCCAGGTGAAGCGTCCTGATGCGCTCAATGGTCGCCCTATCCGACAAGGTGGGGTGCAGGAAGTCGACATCGTCACGATAGTTAAACCCGTCACTAAGTATGCTGTGACTATCGAATCTCCAGAAGATGTACGTAAGTGTCTGGACGAGGCGCTTTGGCATATGAAAACCGGCCGTCCTGGCCCTGTGTGGATTGATGTTCCGCTGGACGTACAAGCCGCCCCAGTCGATCCGAACAGCCTTGAACCATTTAACCCGCCGGCGCTATGCAATACTAAAAAATTGCAGATCGAGATAGATCAACTCAACGCCTTGATTGAGCAATCAGAACGGCCTGTCTTTATGATCGGGCATGGTGTTCGCATTTCAGGAGCGACAGACGTATTCAGGCAGTTAGCGCAGAAGCTAAATATTCCCTGTTTGTTTACCTGGAATGCTTCCGATACCTTCGCTTGGGGCCACGATCTTTACATTGGTCGGCCCGGGGTAGTTGCTGCGAGAGCGCCCAATTTTGCAGTCCAAAACAGTGATTGTGTCATCAGCATAGGCTGCCGTTTAGACAACATTATCACGGCTTATAACTCCGCAGGCTTTGCGCGTGGCGCTAAAAAAATTATTGTCGACGTCGACCCGCATGAGTTGGAACGTCATCAGATGCAGATTGATGTCAAAGTTTGCGCAGACGCGTTAGATTTTTTGGAATCTTGGTCAAAGTGTTTGCCCAAAATGAAGGACGTTCAGCCTTGGAGGGACAAATGCCTCGATTGGAAAAAACGTTACACGCCACTTGATGGAAAATCTTTCGATCGGAATTCCCCGATTGGCCATTTCCAGTTTATCGACAAGCTTTCCGACGCAATTGGAGAAGATCGTCTTGTCGTGACTGGGAGTTCGGGCCTGGCAGTCGAAGTCTTCTACACAGCTTTCCGTAATAAGCCGGGGCAGCGCTTATTTCTCACATCCGGCCTAGGCTCAATGGGGTATGGACTTCCAGCTGCGATTGGTGCCTGCATGGGCGCAGGTGGACGACCCACTGTCTGCGTCGAGAGTGATGGCAGCCTGATGCTCAACTTACAGGAACTGGCTACCCTCAAGCAGCTTAACTTGCCGATCACACTTGTGATCATGAACAACAATGGTTATGCGTCCATCCGGAACACCCAAAAAAATTACTTCAGCGGTCGTTATATCGGCAGCAACCGGGAGTCCGGTCTCCTGATCCCAGACTTCATGAAATTGGCCGAGGCATTGGGTATTGACTGCGTACGTATAACCGACATCACCGAATTAAAGGCTGCCTTGTTTTCCGAGTGCTTGAGTATCCTAGAGGTTGTTTTGGAAGAGACCGAGATTCTTGCACCAAAGGTGTCGGCGCTTCCGCAGCCCGATGGTTCAATCATCTCTATGCCGCTGGAGGACATGTCCCCGTTGCTAGCAAGGGACATATTGAGGCAAGAGATGCTTATTCCGCTACATCCTGCCTCCGAAAAAGTCGATGCTTGAGGCCCAGTTCTGCCGAGTATGCGGAGGTTCTTTTCACATGCCGGCGTTATTAGCTTATCCAGACTCACCGCAGTCGGCGCAGGGATTTCTGGATTGCTTGGACCAGCAAGATGACGTCGTCGATTTAAAAATTTACCAATGCCAACTTTGTGGATTAGTTCAGCACGACTTGCCGCCTGTTTCATATTATCGCGAGGTCATCCGGGCAGTTGCGTTTTCGGAAGAAATGGGCCAGTACCGGATTGGCCAATTGGGTGGATGGATCAAAGACTATGACTTAGTAACAAAACGAGTGCTTGAGATTGGCTGCGGCAGGGGAGAGTATCTGGACTTGCTGCAGAAGGCCGGAGCTCGTCATGTGCATGGTATCGAATATTCTGAAACCAGCGTTTGGGCGGCAAGAAAAAATGGTTTCGACGTAAGGACTGGTTATGTGTCAGCTAACTTTGTAAGCCCTTGGAATGAAAAATTCGATGCTTTCACCATCTTTAGTTTCATGGAGCACTGGCCTGATCTGAACGGATCGCTTAGGGCTTTACAAGCTATGCTCAACGACGAAGCCCATGGTTTGATTGAAGTTCCAAATTTTGAATTTGTTGTGGCAAACGGCCTTTATTCGGAGTTTACAGCTGATCATATTTTTTATTTTGACCGGCAAACTTTGAGAGCTGTTTTGGAGTTCAACGGATTTGAACTTATCAGCATTGAACCGATCTGGCATGACTACATCCTTTCGGCGCAGGTCAGAAAAAGGACGCCCCTTAAGACCGCCGGCTTTAAAACTAAACAACAGCGTATCGTTGAGCAGTTACAGAAATTTGTCAGTCGCTTCGAGCCAAAGGATGTTGTCGTCTGGGGAGCGGGACATCAAGCACTTGCCGTTATGTCGTTAGCGAAGCTCCAAAAATCAATATCTCATGTGGTAGATTCGGCCTCATTCAAGCAAAATAAATATACGCCAGGCACACGATTGCAAATCAAACCGCCAGAAAGCTTGTTGCATGACCTGCCGAAGGCGATTGTCATCATGGCGGCAGCATACTCTGACGAAGTGGCTCGAACTATATCTGAAAAATATCCACGAATAGAGAGCGTAGCGATACTACGTGAAGAGGCGATGGAGATCATCAAAGGTGGACATTAAACTTTCCGCTTTGCTTGATCAGGCACTTGAGCGGATACCTGATGCCAAGGTAGGCTTGCCGCAGGAAGCCTTTTATTTTGTAAGCCAGCTAACCCCAATGATCAACGTTGATTTACTGATTAAGAACAAACAAGGACAGACGCTCCTAACGTGGCGGCAAGATCGCTTTTATGGCCCCGCCTGGCATATCCCGGGTGGCATTATCCGATTCAAAGAAAACATCGAGGACCGTATCGCCAAGGTCGCTGAGACAGAATTAGGATGCCAAGTGCGTTTCTCTGCGGAGCCAGTCAATGTGCGCAGCATGATTAACAAAGAGAGAGATATACGCGGGCATTTCATTTCTCTCTTGTATTTGTGCGAACTTGAAAGTGCCCCAGACCCGGGGAAAAAATGCATGACCCCAGATCCACAAAATGGGGAATGGGCTTGGCATGACAAGGCGCCACAAAATTTGCTGGGGCAACACGAGTCATTTAGATCGTTCATTGATGAAACTCGACCAATGTAACTACGATATTTCGCAAGACGTTGAGTTACTGATTCGACGTTGTGGTGTCGATATTGAAGTGTTTCGGGGTAAGACTGTGCTTATAACGGGTGGCACGGGATTTTTTGGTGTTTGGATGCTCAGTTCACTGATTTCCATCCGCCGTAAACTTGGCGGTGACTTACGGCTGGTGGTTTTGTCCCGCGCACCTGAAAAATTCCTGCAGTCTCATGCCGCGCACGACTTCGGCTCTGCAATAGAGTTTGTCAAGGGAGATGTCAAAACCTTCAGACTAGAAACCGATATTCAGGTGACGCATCTTGTTCACATGGCAGCCACAAATGCCAGTGAAACGTACGCAGGAGAAGATCAGGCTAATAAGTTGGAAATGCTTTATCTCGGCACACGTAATGTCTTGGAGCGATGCGGGACCACTCTAGAAAATGTACTGTTTACGTCCTCTGGTGTCGCTTACGGGGTAAATGGTAATGCCCGAATTTCCGAGTCCGACCACACTGCACCCGACACGACCGAAATTGGGTCAGCTTTGGGTATCGGAAAACTGGCGGCGGAATATCTAGTGGCTTACTATGCAAAAAAATTTGATTATACCTATGCTACTGCTAGATGCTTTGCGTTTGCGGGCCCCTATTTGCCTTTAGATTTACATTACGCTTTTGGAAATTTCATCAGCAACGCAATAGAAGGTCGCAAGATCGAAATCCGCAGCGACGGACAGGACTTGCGCTCGTATCTTTATATTGGCGACGCTATAGGTTGGCTGTTAAGACTCCTGGCTGAGCCTGACAACCAGATTTACAACGTCGGTTCAAGTCAGCCGATTTCAATTGAGCATTTGGCCAAAAAAATTAATTCACAAGCAAGGAATCCCATGGACGTCTCAATACAGGGAATGCCTAATGAGATAGGTAACTTCCAGCGTTCCACATATATTCCGTCAACTAGCAAGATCACTAAAAGCTATCCCGGGCTGACCGAGTGGACCTCGTTAGAAGAAATTATCAATAAAATGCTTATAAAGAATTTGACCGGAGTTCCGGCGAGTGCCTAAAGGCACAGTGTTCCCACGCATCGTTTAAACACATAGGAGACCAAAGTGTCTAATTCACTACAAATTTTGGCAGACCACGAGGCACTGTCTTTGGCAGAGAAGAACAAGCGCAAAGATCAGAGCATCAAGCGCCCTCGCGTTCACGAGAAAATACAACAATATTTCAAAGGCATGCTTGACGGTCAGATCAGCCCGATTTTGCGCTTGAAAATCAACCGTTCGCTGTGCAATTTTCACTGTGCACATTGCTGTGAAGAGCCGTACATGAGTCGGGACCTAAAAAAGCGCACAGGGGCCCTGGATCCTCGTCCGCAGATGGGACTAAATGAGTATCGGGAGCTATCGCGTCAGGCTGATGAAGCGGGTATTTTCCGCTTTGTGCTAACAGGCGGGGAAGCACTTTTAGACAAAAATCTCGATAAGCTGATTGAGGCACTTGACCCCCTGAAGCACCTCATTATTCTGGACACCAATGGGTGGACCTTTGATGAGGAAAAGGCGAAGTGGTTTGCTGGTCTGGGTGGTTATAAAGCCCAGATTTCCCTAGATAGCATGATTGAAGAAGAGCACGATTCTTTCCGAGGAAAAAAAGGGTCTTACAAACGCGTATTGAAAGCATTAGATGCTGCAAAAAAAGCCGATCTTGAGCTGTTGATTTCAACCTGCATTATCAGGGATCGTGTTTTTAGCGAAGAATTCATCAGCCTCTGCGAATATTCAAAAGATCAACACATTCCTTTGTATGTAACGCTCGCCAAGCCAGTAGGAACTGCAAGAGAACAGGATACATGGGTTTGTACAAAAAAAGACGTAGACCACTTGAAGATGCTCGAGAATAAATATAACATTTTCACGCACATGACGCCATCCTATGGCCAACCCGGACGTTGCATCACGGTCAAGGGTATTAATACGGTAAATCATGATGGTGAAATCATTCCTTGCCCTTACATGGACCTGTCCATCGGCAACGTCACCAAGGAACCATTGTCAGCCATCCTAGATAGGGGTATGAAAAATAGTTGGCTCGGCCCATATCGTGATGAATGCATCATTGGAGAGCACAAAGAATTCATCAAATTTCACAACAAAGCAGTTGAAGACTACCTAGATGTGAGCCCCCTTTTGCCGGTACCCTACGAGTACGGATTTGGACGTAACCGGATCGTCGACTAGTGATATGGAGATGACTGTGAAGTATTTCGATGACCATGGCCGCCGCATACCCGGCGAAGATGCCCGAGTATTCGGCGTTGCCCCGAGTTTTTATTACCAATTAAACCAACCCGAAATTGACTACGAATTGATTTTTAATAGAATTAAGCAGTTCAGTTTCCAACCGGTGACTACCACACCCACGGCTTTCAAGACAGAAGCAGAAGCATTGTTAGATAAAATCAAAGACAGCCAGCCTCACAGCGGTTTACTTAATGGCATAAAAGTTCCTTTTGTAATTGGGAAGAAAGATCGCAGCCTAGATTTGGGGGAGGAGTTGGAGAGTGACTTATTGCCAAGCCTGCAGAAATCTTTCAACGCTCAATTTCCAGACTCTCACTTTAAGGCTTTGCTTCAGAGTAACTCCGAACTGCGTGGAAATATAACGCTTGATTCAGGATCGCGTTATCAAGAATTGATTTCGGCGACAGAATCAGGGGCAGTGGTTGGTTGGTACTTCCCACAGGCCTTACAGGAATTTGATGTCAGATCTCAACGAGATCAGATGGCTTCATTGCCTGGAATCGAGGGCGCTAAAATCTGCCTCAGTGGCGGCATGGACATTTGCGCTGCGGTGTCAGGAGTTCCTAATTTATTGATTAGTGATGAGTTCTACACGCCTATTTTGTGTATGTCAGCATACACTCACGCCGATCCGCGTCTAGTCCTGCTCCTCAAAGCCTACGGGCCACACATGGAGTTTTGGTGCATGACGCAAATGTTGACGAGGGATACAACGCAGGTTTCGGAGCAATGGGCCGGCGGAATCACTGTATATGTAAGTGTAAATTGAAATTTCTTAAATATCCAGCTCGCGAGTCTCAAATTTTGAGATTAACATTTTTTAATGTCAAATTCAACGTCATTAGAAATGTATCGCGTATTGAGTAATTATGTGCTGCAGCAATACACGGACCCTCCTTGTTTTTTTATAATTTTTTCTGAATCCGTATTTCTTTCGCACACGAGCACAACATCAAGTTTATAAATTACCAATTCTATCAGCTACATGCGGCCTATCGATAGCTAATGAGACAGTCCGTCAAATTCGCGTAAAAATATCAAGTAAAAGTATAGAATAAAAATGAATAAAAATATAACAGCAATAGTTTATGCGCTAAACGAAGAACGCAGAATTCCCTTTGTCCATAAAAATTTGAAAGATTTTTGTCGAATAATTGTATTCGATGGTGGTAGCACTGATGGCACAGAAGAATTTTGCCGAAAAAACGGGATCGAATTCATAGTGCGCCCGCAGGATAACTCATACATGCGGCATGATTCCCTCAAGTGGGTATATTCGAAGGTGCCAACAGAGTACGTGCTGCATGTATTTTGTGCACATTTTTATCCCCGGAAACTATTGGATTATTTTTCGAAAATTGCCGATGAAAATAAGCTGGATGCCGCGTATAACGACTTGGTGGTGTATCGTTACGGAGATATTGTGCATAGGCCTCTATTTAGGCGGATTTCTTCTGTATGCAATTTTTATAAAAAAAGCATAGTTGATTTCAAAGATTCAATAATCCATGATGAGCTGGCTATCAAATTTGATCCTAAGCGAATGGTTAGATTGCCTGGCAACGACGAGCTATCCCTACATCTCTTTCAGGATGAGGATTGCGAGAGTTTTTCAAGGAAAACGATAAATTATGAAGTTGCAGAGGCGAAACAACGATTCGATCGCGGTGAGAGGGTGAATTTTTTGGGCCTATTTTTGAAACCTTTGGGACGATTTATTTATAGATATATACGCGCGGGCTCAATTGTCCGAGGAAGTAAAGGACTAGCTTACGCAACAATGAACTTCATATACGACCTAAATTTATCCATACTAATCTGGGAATTGGGCAAGGAATTAAGATATACGGACGCTGTTCAGAAAAATCAGGAAAGAAAATCTGATTTACTAATGAAAAACAAATACGACAGTGACCAAAATCAGTAGCTTGCGTAAAGAGCCTATGCCAGCGAAAAAATTCTATCGTTAACGCAAAAACTCAAGACAAATTATCTAGTAAAAACAGTGGCAAAATACGATGACCATAACTCATGACATTGATCAGATATTTCTGAAAAATATTCAAAATCAGAGTTTAGCAACTAAAATAATTGATAAGTATGACTCGCTTGTTATTTATGGACACGGCCAAGGCTTTCACACTTTTTATGAATTTGTCATTAAAAAGCTATCATTAAACGTAGATTTAATAGTCGACAAAAAGTTCATCGGCAAAGGTGAATGGCTTGGAATCGATACTTCAGACGTAAAGTCAGTTAGTGAGAAAGTTAAGAGGCACTCGATTGTAATAATTACAATTGGAAGTCGCGACGTGCAAAACGATATAAGAAGCGAACTGCTGGCTGCAAATTTTCAGCATATTGTCACCGCTTTTGAATTCTATGAGTATCACCTTAGTCATGCAAGTCGTGATGTTATAAACGGCGGTGAAGCCTATTACAGGCAACACGATAGCAAAATAAAATATGCCTATAGTCTTTTGCAGGATATTGAAAGCAAAACTGTATTTAGCAATTTGCTTGAACTTTATTACACAAGAGTAATTGGTCCTATCAAATGCAGGCCAATTAATGAGCAATACGTTCCCCGCGATCTAAAATTTAGCAACGGTTATTCTCATCTATTGAATTGTGGCGCATTCGATGGGGATACAATCAGAAATATCTACAGTGTAAAAGGAAAATTTAATTCAATAGTCTGTGTTGAGCCAGATCTCAATAATTTTTCTAATTTAGTTAGTTACTTGCAACTGAATTTTTCCGATCTATCGGATGAAATTCTCGCCTTGCCAGTTGGCTTGTCCTTTATAAATAGCTATGTAAATTTTTGTATAGCAGGAACCAATTCCAATATTTCCGCCCCGCCTTCGCTCAACAATGATCAAAACAAAGGACAAACTGGGAATTTGGCGCCTACGACCGAAGGCTCATGCCTCATTGTTAATCTTGATCTGGTTTTAATAAAAAAATATATTACCTTTATAAATATGGATATAGAGGGCGCCGAACTGAATGCACTTAAGGGGCTAGTGAAAACGATTGGAAGGTGTAAACCAGACCTTGCAATAAGTGTCTATCATGAGCCGGCCCACCTTTGGGAGATTGCACTATTCATAGACAGCCTCGGTTTGGGCTATAAATTTTTTCTTAGAAACTATACTGGATATCCTGCTGAGACAGTGCTGTACGCGACAGCGTAGCCGAAGCTGAGTGTTTGAAAAAAGCCGCACGAACTAACTAAGATCGCTTGTGAATTACGCTCCAATGATAGAAAATAGTGACGCCTTTAAAAACAAATCATATGGTTATAGGTCGGGGGATGGCTCTGTAAAAATTGGTTATTTAGAAAATCAACGTGGGCTTTGATCTATTAACCTCATTGCGAAGATCAGCTAAGTGTGACCTTTAGAACTTTTCCCAAGGTAGATCGTAAAAATAAAAAATCCACTGCCAATTTAGACTATGAGAATACGACTAACCGCATGCAAAAAATTACCCCTTCCTTTTGCGAAAAAAATGGTATTCCCAAGGAGTCATCGTGGACGCGTATCTGCTCTACTAATAGAGCTATTTGGTGACGATTAGATGAAAAATGAGGACGTTATCTTTGGTCTAGATGGCCCGGTTTTAAACAAAGCCGAAAGGATGCTGACATCTTTTTCTGGTGCATTTCAAATCTGCGGAGTGAGGACGCTCTGAATAAAATATATTTTTGTACCACCGCGCCGTCGAAGAATTATAAAAGCTGGTCGAATATTCCTTATTTGTTACATAAAAATATGGAAAAAAGAGGGTATAAGGTTAAAAATTATGTTTTGAGAGAGCTTGAACCATTCAGGTTTATTTTTAACCTACCAGTCCGCTTGTTAAATAAATTTTTTAACGTGGGCACAACATATTATTATGTGCGTACCCCAATGCATTTTTATTTAACAAATATTTATAGCTATTTCATAAGGCTCATTTCGGATAAGCAAGATGTGATGATCGTGCAAGGATTCTCATATCCTCTAAATAACGGGAAAAATAAACAGATAATTATCGGTGATTGGCCGTCGGAGTACTTATTTGAAGAATTTTTAAAACGTCAGCCAAGTTGTTTTGAACGAAACTCCATCGACAGAGAAAACGAAGTCATCGAAGCTGCAGATGCGGTAATTACTCTATTCCCCAATGTGCGCGAATACATGTTGCGCAAATATAAAAATAAAAATATATATTGTTTTGGAAACGTCGTTAATATCGACGACGACGTGGTGATACCAGCGGACATCCAGAAAAGAAAAATAAAATCTCAAAAGCTTCTGTTTATCGGTCAACCATTTTATCTGCAAGGAGCGCTCGAACTGATTACGGCTGCCCATATACTTCGCGAAAATGGGGTAAATTGTGAAGTCGATATCATTGGCATCAATGCTCGACTAATTGGTGTCGAGTACCCGTGGTTAACGGTTCATGGCTATTTAGACAAACAAAGGCCTGAAGAGAAGCAGAAATATTATGAGCTATTGGCCAATGCTAGGCTATTTGTGAATACGACTTCGGGCTGGAGTGGGTTCCAAGCGTTATTGGAAGCGATGTATTTCTATACCCCGATTTTAGTTAGGCCAAATGAAAGTCTTAATAGTTACTTTCCGAATTTGAGGGAGGTTGCCTACTTATTAGAGGATGGAGAGGCGCGCTTAGAATCAGTGCTCGTCGAAAGCTTCTCCGATAGTAAGAAGTACCAAGCCATGTCCGACCTATCGCATAACTCAGTGAAGCTCTCCACTTGGAGTTACTTCACAGACAATATGATTCAGTTGATTAGGTGAAGAACGCCGGTGACTTTTTCATGAGGCAATCAATGGAGATGCAAAAAACTTACCGAAATGCAAAATTTCCTAGAGATTAATTAACGGAATCTGATTCACATGGAATATCTTCAATACGTCAGGGTAATAGCGTGAGATTTGAAGGAACGGTGTTGCCGGGGGTATTCATTATCGAGCATGACGTTCACGAGGATTTGCGCGGGGCATTTGTGAAGACCTTTCAAAAGGAGGAATTTTCTAAAATGGGACTCGAATGGGATTTCCGTGAAAGCTACTACACTCGCTCGAAATCGGATGTCATTCGAGGTATGCATTTCCAAATAACGCCTTATGATCATGCCAAACTAGTAACCATTATTCATGGCACAGTGGTGGATGTCATTCTTGATCTTAGACGAAGCTCTCCAACTATAGGACAGCACATCGCTGTTGAACTTTCACGTGAAAATCGAAAGTCAATTTACATACCGCGCGGTTGTGCCCATGGATTCTTAGTCCTTGGTGAGACTGCAGTTGCCAATTACATGGTTACATCTGAACACGCAGCTTCGCATGACAAAGGAATACGATTTGACAGTTTTGGCTACGACTGGAATGTAGCAAGACCTATTATTTCTGAGCGCGATCTTCAGTTTCCAACGCTAGCGGAATTTAAAGACTATTTCGCATGAAACTTATTGTTACGGGCGCCAACGGATTTATCGGCAGGCACTTGTGTCGGCGTTTGAAGGCCGAAAAGTGGGATTTTACTTGTTTGGTGCGATCTGAATCGTCGACAACATTCTTTGAAGAGAATGACATCCCCATCATCCACATGGATGGCGATGTCCAATATCTGGCAGAGACCTTCAAAGAGAAAAAAGCGTCAGGAGTCGTGCACTTAGCCTCTCATTTTGTCGCGCAGCACCAAGAGGTAGACGTTAACTCGTTGGTATTGTCAAATGTTTTATTTGGAACTCAGGTAATGGATGCGTCGGTTAATGCTGGCGTTAAGTGGTTTCTGAATACAGGGACATTCTGGCAGCACTACAATGGAGCTACGTATGATCCAGTCAATCTTTATGCAGCAACAAAGCAAGCTCTTGAGGACATTGGGCGCTATTACGCAAATGCGCACGGCTTGCGCTTCTGCACACTGAAGCTATGTGACACTTATGGGCCCAACGATACACGAAACAAGATCTTTAATCTTTGGGAAAAGGCTGCGAAGAGCGGTGATGTACTTGACATGTCGCCGGGCGAACAGTTGATTGATATCGTCCATGTCGATCGGGTGGTGGAATCGTATACGCAACTCATCGAAGCACTGAACGCCGGGAGTATCAATGGAGAGAACTGTGAGAGCTACTTCCTTTCATCAAACAAAAAAATAACCTTGAAAGAATTGGCTCAAGAATATGAGCGAACCAATCAAGTAAAATTGAGCATCAATTGGGGGGCGCGCAGCTACAGGCCACGCGAGGTGATGGTCCCTTCCTGCGTTGGGTATCGACTAGAAGATTTGCCTGATTTCCGGAAATAATTCCGTCGAACGATTAGTGGAAGCCTAAGAACCATTAACTTAGACTGATAGTGATTAATAATTTGCCATTGATATCCATCGTGATCCCTACTTGGAACCGCCCTGCGCTGGTTGCAAGGCTAGTGGAACGTATCAACGAGACAGCCGGAGGTAAGGATCTTGAGATTGTTATCGTCGACAACGATTCAAGGCAAGAGAATTGGGTGCAACTACAGCAGTTCGCCGCTTTGCACGAAAATGTAAAACTCTTTAGAAACCCCGTCAATTTAGGCATGACACCGAATTGGAATAAAGCGGTTGAATATGCGCGTGGCCAATGGATCGGCTTCATGTGCGATGACGATATGCTCAAGCCAGATTCGATCGCGCGTATTCGTACGATGATCTCATCGACGGCCAAGCCCTGTTTAATATTACAAAACTCTTCAATTAGTTCCGAAAGCGAGTGGGCTGAGCCTGGAACGGCGGCTGTTAACAAAGTCGCACTTCCTCCTGCTTCTGGGCAGTTCTGGCATAGAGAAATTACAGAAAAATTGGGTGCTTTTGATGAACGTATTAAATATTGTCCGGACGCTGAGTTTTGGCTGCGGCTGGCATACCACTATCCAGTGTTGCTGGTAAAAGAATATTTAGTTATCCCATATCAGCACGACACAAACTACATGTGGGAAGCCTTTCGTAGCGCGGACTTTCTCGAACAAGTGGCACTATCCATAACGCTATGTTCTAAATGGGCTCTTGGAGAAAGAGCCTCAGATAAAAAATTGCTCCAGTATCAGATTGATGATGGCGTATGGGAAACGTTGCGGACTGTACTTAACAACACTTTTCTGAAGCGCGGGAAAATGAAAAATTTCCCAAGATACTTCGTCGGGTTCATTCGATATTCATTTGTAATGAATCGAAAATGGATAATGATAAAGACTATTTCAAAATTGCCTCTCCTGCGTGCGAAAGAATTTATGATATTAGTCGTCAAGGGTCGATAACTTGATTCGCGTGAGCGGCGTTAGTAGAAAAAAGGTTTAAGTAATGATCAGTTTTCTAAAGAAAATCGCTAAGGTCTTGCTGGGTAGGTCTGTAATCGTTGACATCGTTCCGCCGATCGAGTTTGTTGGATGGAAATTGGCCACGGGCACTCTTCCACCCTGGAGTAAAGGCGGTAGTAATGCACTCGCAATTGCTTTCTCAAAATGCGACACTGAGCTGGCCAACAACATCGTGTCACGCAAGGTCATCCTAACGCAATTTCGCCAGGCTTTTGTGAGCGCAGAAGTCGCTCAATTAAGATGGCGTCACTACATCGTATATTGGTCAGCTACCGTCGCGTCTCGGCTAGCAGGTGAGGGCAAGAATTTTGTGGAAATGGGTGTGTGCGATGGTTTGACGGCTTGGTACGCGAGCCGCGCACGCAAAAATTTCAATTGCGGTGGTGAATTTTTCCTCTACGATGCGTGGGAGGGTATGCGTTTAGATCTGCTTACCGCATCAGAAGGGAAGTCGGCTGGCAGTTATTCCTATCTAGACATTGAAAACACGAAAAAAAATCTTGCGTTGTGCGGTTCGGATAATTTTGTTTATGTGAAGGGTTACATACCTGAATCGTTTTCACAATCACGTAATCCAGAGCAGATTGCTTGGATGCACATTGATTTGAATTCTTCGATCCCGACGATCGCATCTCTAGATTTTTTCTGGGATCGGTTGATGACGGGCGGTGTCGTTTTGCTGGACGACTTTGCCTGGCCCGGGTATGAAGATACACGGATGGAGGTCGAAAAGTGGTGCGAAAGTCGGGGTCTAGATATTCTCCAATTTCCGACTGGGCAAGCCTTACTTACAAAACGAGCTTAGTTTTATAAAGGCGAGAATTTCTTCATCAGACAGCACCTGCTGTGACTCATGCGCGGGTTATGGCGCTCATTTTTTCACTCAATGAAAGTCATCAAAAGAAGCGCCCACGGATACGCTCAAGATCCAACCAAAAATCTGGGGTTTGAGGACTACGATGGACAGGGTGCAACCGATGTTGCGCTGATTATCGCTGCGTTTGATCAAGCCGCAGGGTGCTGGGATCAGTTCGAGCTGTCCCCAGTCGAGCTTGAAGCAGTCAAGAATATGCGCGTGGTGCGTCTCGAATTTGAAGAGCCCAATAAATTCTTTATTCCGGAAGACTTTGGTGCCTACGATGCAGACTTTCACAAGGTTTTGACGCTTTGCCCGTTTACAGCGGAGTATTTCAACGAGCGTCGGGCAGTTGAACAGCGTGTTCCGATTTTCTTTCCGTTCAATGAAGAATTCATCCCGCCAAAGGCCCAAAAGCGGTTCGATATCATCTATACAGGACATCTGCATCCCAAGCCCATCATGCGGGACATGAAGACGATCAGTCGATTTAACTACCGACTCGTTTCAAACTCGGAGCATGAGCTGGTCACAGACCGAGGGGTTGGGTACCAAGAGAAGTTGGATCTTATTTCCCAATCAAAAATCACACTTACCCACAATCTTTTATATCCCACCGTGCGTCATGTTTTGAACGTGTGGGGATACCCGGAGTGGATATCCAACAAGGCATTCTCCGATATTCCTAGGGGGGTAATGGGACTAGTCAAAAGACTACTGACTGGGCCAGAGATTGAAGTGCCTCAATTGAAATCACGGGTTTTTGAGGCTGCATTTTGCCGTTCCCTGATTCTATGCAAAAAAGACAGCTTCAATTTAATCGAAAATTACTTTACCCCCAACGAAGAGTTCGTTTACTATGAAGGAGGTAAGTTGGATCAGACCGTCAATAATGTGCTTGGCAACTACGATGCGTATTTGCCTGTGATTGATAAGGCCTACAACCGGGCTGTCGCGCAATACACCACGGCTACTTTCTTCGAGAAATATTTAAAGAACATCTAATATGGATAAATTCATCGTCATTACTTCTATTTTTCTACCAACGCAAGCAATTAAAAAATTCGCAAAGTTCAAAGACTGGAAGGTCATCGTGGTCGGTGACAAAAAGACGGCTGTTGATTGGAGCTATCCGGGGGTTATCTATCTTTCGCCCGAGAGCCAGGAAGAGGTTGCCGGCAAGTTCGCGGGGTTGCTTCCCTGGAACTCCTACACGCGAAAAAACATCGGGTACTTGTACGCCATCTCGCAAGGCGCGCAGGTCATCTACGAGTCGGACGATGACAACATTCCCTTGGACAACTGGGTCAATGCACCCGAGTTCTCTACGGATGCTGAGCTCCTGAGCGACGCATCATTCGTCAACATCTACTCGTATTTCACCGACAAGAAGGTGTGGCCGCGAGGGATTCCTCTGCGCTGCGTTTTGGATGCCGAGCCCCACAAAGCGGCAGCGGCCAAGAACTTGAAGGTGGGCATTTGGCAGTTTCTGGCCGATGAGGATCCTGATGTGGATGCGATCTATCGGCTCACGAACAATACACCCATCTACTTCAACTGGCGTGAGCCTTTGGTTTTGAGCCCAGATAGCTGCTGCCCTTTCAATTCACAGAATACTTATTTCCGTAGGGAGGTATTCCCGCTGCTTTATCTGCCGTCAACAGTTACATTTCGGTTTACGGACATTCTGCGGGGCTTGGTTGCCCAGCCGATTCTGTGGTCGGCTGGCTATCACCTCGGGTTTGCCGGGGCAACAGTTCTGCAAAAGCGTAATCCGCACGACTATCTAAAGGATTTCGAGTCGGAAATTCCCTGCTACCTGCAGGCTGAGAAGGTGGTTCAAATTGCCAAGGAGGCTGTTTCATCCCAGAAGACAATGTCTGAAAACCTGTTGTCGGTGTATCGCTCGCTTTCTGTGAATGGTATCGTCTCTGAGAAGGAGCTCGAGACTTTGAGTTGCTGGCTGGATTTTGTTGATTGATTTTGCGATTCGGTAGAAACAGTGCCTTTAATCTCCGTCTGCATCCCCGCCTACAACCGAGCAGGTGTCTTGCCCGCATTAATGGACTCCATCCTGACGCAGGATTTCGACGATTTCGATATCGTCATTGCCGAAGATTTCTCACCCGAGCGACCGGCGATCGCTGCCAAAGCGAATGAATATCAGCAGCGTTTCGGCGAGAAAGTGAAGTATCACGAGAACCCGCAAACCCTCGGGTATGACGGTAACTTGCGGCGCTTGATCGAATTTGCAAAGGGTGACTATGTGTTGTTTATGGGCAATGACGACCTGTTGGCGCCCGGCGCGCTTGCGGCTGTCGCTGCTGCTGTGCGCGAGCGGCAGGATGTGGGTGTGGTGCTGCGTAGCTATTCCTCGTTTGTGACAGATCCCGCGGAGGTGGTGCAGGTCTTTCGGTACTTTGGTGAAGATCGTGTGTTTCCGCCTGGCTCGGATACGGTGGTGACTTTTTTTCGTCGCTGCGTCTTTATTTCCGCTATGGTCTTCAAGCGGAGTTCGGCGGCCGCGCTGGCGACTGCAAGGTTTGACGGGACCCTGCTGTATCAGCAGCATTTGGCCGGGCATATCCTGGCGAAAGAGTCGGGTGTTTATCTGAATCGAATTCTTTCGTATCATCGACTGGGTGGGGTGCCGGATTTCGGTGCGAGCGCGGCAGAGATGGGCCTCTTTGTTCCCAAGCAGCAAACACTGGCGTCGTCGGTGCATTTCATGCGGGGCATGCTCGAGATTGCTTATTCACTAGATACTGCGGGTGGCGCGAAAGTCGGACGACGCATCTTGCGGGATATCGGTAACTATGCCTACCCAATCTTGGCGATCCAGGCGGGCCGACCATTTGGCACTTTCTTGTCGTACCTGTGGCAGCTCATGAAGTTGGGTTTTTGGCGCGTGCCGCTGTTCTATGGGTATGCCCTCGGCCTGCTAGTGTTGGGGCGCAAAAATTGCGATGAGTTGATTGCCAGAATCAAGAAGTCTCTCGGCAGAGCACCTATTTTTGGTGGTGTTTATACCGGCCAGTCGCGAGAAGTTAAGGGCGATTGAATGTCTCCCAAGCTTGTCGTCCGACTCAAGGGCGGACTGGGCAACCAGCTGTTTTGCTATGCGGCAGCGCGTCGGCTGGCTTGGGTGAACGATGCAGAACTGGTACTTGATGCCGTCACCGGCTTCAAGTACGACCATTTGTACCGCCGCCAGTACGCGCTGGGAGCCTTCTGTATCCCTGCTCGCTTGGCGACGCCCGCAGAGCAGATGGAGCCGTGGGGCCGGGTGAGGCGACTTCTCTCTCGCAAGATGTCGGAACGCAAACCCTTGAGTCAGCGTCGATACATCCAGCAAGTCGGCGTGGATTTCGATCCGGAACTCCTGGCATTGCGACTTCAGCCTGGCATGACCTATTTCGACGCGTTCGGGCAAAGCGAGCGCTACTTTTCCGACATCGGCGAGATCATTCGGCGCGACCTTGCCATGCAGGTGCCGCTTGATCCTCAAGATCGGGATTTGTTGGCGCGTATCCAGGAGGGGCCTTCTGTTGCCCTGCACGTGCGATGGTTTGATGCAGGTGACTCGCCGGATTCATCGAACATGTCACGGGCGTACTACGAGAAAGCGATGCGACTGCTGATGGCAAGACTGGGGAGTGCCCATTTCTATGTTTTTTCGGACCATCCCGACCAAGCGCAAGCCATGCTGGTACCGCTCATGCAAGGCCAGCCCTGCACCTTGGTGCGTCACAACGCATTGAGTGGCAATGCAGTGGGCGACTTCGGATTGATGCGCCAATGCCGGCACTTCATCATCAGTAACAGCACATTTGCCTGGTGGGCGGCTTGGCTCGGGGAGCGAGAGCGCTCGGAGACCTTGGTCTTTGCGCCGGCCCAGAGCGTAGACCCGGAGCGTAGCGTGACGGCGTGGGGCTTCCCCCATCTGCTGCCGCAGCGATGGATATCGCTTTGAATGTCTCCCCTTGCGTGGATGTGGTCGTTCCCGTCTTCAACGGACGCGGCACGATCGAGGCGGCCATTCAAAGCGTGCTCGCCCAGCGAGGCGCTTGGGTTCGCCGGATCATCGTCGTGGACGACGGCTCGACAGACGACACGGCCGATGTCGTCGAACGCCTGGGCGTTGAATCCATCGAGCTTCTTCGTACGTCAAACCGAGGCGTGGCGGCTGCGCGTAATCTGGGTGTCGATGCCTGCACCTCCGAGTGGGTCGCTTTTCTCGACGCGGACGACGTGTGGGTGCCCCACAAGGTCGATACGCAGCTTGCCGCGGCGAGGGCGCACGGGGCTGGCTTCGTATGTACCGCAGTCAGGACGCAATCGGGCCGGGAGGCGGGGCCGATTTCCGTGAGGTCCATGGTGCGGGGCAACTTCGTGGCGACCAGTTCTGTGTTGGTCAGGCGCGATGTCTTGCAGCAGGTGAAACCGCTCTTCAAGCCGGGCATGGCTTTTGCCGAAGATTACCTCGCCTGGTTGAAATGCATCACTTTGACCGATGGTTATTATGTTTCAGAAAAACTGGTTGATTACATACTGTCGGAACGCCCGCGCTATCGTTGGGGGCAGATACTGCATAATCTTTGGGCGCTGAATATTGAATACGGCCGTTTTCTGCGCGAAATCGGCTCGCCCCGCCTGCTGCGCATTGGATTCGGATCAGCAGTTTTCCTCGGCACACTTCGCTCATTGATGAGTATCATCAGGCGTTTTATGAGCTCTGACGGAGCAGGTACGTTAAAAGAATGAGTAATACACTGCGGGAAAGCTCGTGGCTCATGCGGGCTCTGCTCGCGATAGGCAATGAGAAACTCGCTTGGGCCTGCAGGCGCCTGCATTGCCCGGTCCCCAGATCTGCTTTGGTTTTGGAGGTCGGATCAGGCGGAAGCCCTTATTTTCGCGCCAACGTCCTGATCGATGCGCACGCAGAGACTCGCGAACGACACTGGGCTCCGTTCATCACCGATCGACCCTCTGTGCTCGGTCGTGGCGAGGCGCTGCCGTTTCGCGACAAGTGTTTCGATTTCGTGATCGCTTCGCATGTCCTCGAGCACTCGGCTGATCCGCAGGGTTTTCTGAACGAATTGCAGCGGGTCGCCAAGGCTGGATACATCGAGACGCCCAATGCGTTCATGGAGCGTATCAATCCTTACTGGGATCATCGCTCCGAAGTGAGGGTTCGCGATGGTGTGTTGGAGGTTCGCAAGAAACCTGGATGGCAAATGGACCCTGGCCTGGCGGATCTCTACGAGAATGGGCCGAAAGGTCTGATCGCTGGCAGGGTGATTCCGGAAAATCCATTCGCATTTCACAACCGGTTCTATTGGGTTGATCGCATACCGTTTCGTATCCTCGATCCTGAGGTCGACGCCAGTTGGCCGGCACCACAGGTTGAGCACACCACCGGGTTGCAAGTCTCTTTGCGTGCGAAGCTAGGTAGGCTCGGACTCGCCATGGCGCGTATGCTGCTCTCACAAAAGGGGCGCAACAGCCAGATCCGATTGGAAGAATTGCTTCAGTGCCCGAACTGCAAGTCGAGAGATCTGACTATCGGTGACAGTGAAGTGAAATGCCGCGGATGTGGAAAGCAATACGACGTCGCCGCAGGTGTGCCACGCATGTCGGTCGAGGGCTGATGCACCTGGCCATCGATGCGAGCAATATCCGACAGGGCGGTGGCATCACGCACCTGTCACAGTTGCTCAGCGCCTCGGCTCCCGGCGAAGCGGGCTTCACACAAGTGACGGTCTGGGCCTGCCGCGCGACCTTGGATCAGCTCCCATCGCAGCCCTGGCTGGATAAGGTGGCGTCGGCTTGGACCGAGGCGGGCTTGCTTTATCGGACGCTCGGGCGGCAGTTTTTCCTGGGCCGAGAAATGGCGCGCCGCGGATGCAGCGTGCTGTTTTCCCCGGGCGGCACCGTGCCCCTGGGATTGCGGGTGCCCGTGGTGACGATGTCGCAGAACATGCTGCCCTTCGAGCCCGATGAGGCTGTGCGATTTGGTCGCTGGAGTTGGATGCGGCTGAAGATGCGGTTGCTGCGACACGCTCAGGGCCGTGCATTTCGGCGTGCCGATGGGGTTATCTTCCTGACCCGTTACGCGCAGGATCGTGTGCTGAAGGCAATCGGCTGTCGGCAAAGGCGATCAGCCATCATCCCCCACGGGGTCGAACCCAGATTTTCGGTGGGCTCACGACTGCATCGCGATGCATCGGAATTTTCGTCGCAGCGTCCTATGACTCTCTTGTATGTGTCGATCTTGATGCCCTATAAGCACCAAATCGAGGTGGCCACCGCCATGGGGGATTTGCGCCGCAAGGGCTATGCAATCCGTGGTCGATTCCTTGGGGGCGATTGGGGCGCCTATGGCGCTCAGTTCCGCGATTGCCTGGCCCGGTTGGATCCTTCTGGAGAATATCTGGAGTGGCCGGGAGGCGTTCCGCATGAAGGGCTGCACCGAGAATATGAAGCCGCCGATGTTTTCGTCTTCGCTTCAAGCTGTGAGAATCTGCCGAACATACTCGTCGAAGCGATGGCGGCGGGGCTGCCGATCGCGTGTTCCCAGCGCGGCCCCATGCCTGAGGTGCTCGGGGAGGCTGGAATCTATTTCGACCCCGAAAGCCCAGACTCCATTGCGCAGTCTCTACGCGCGTTGATCGATGACGCAGCGCTTCGTCGAGGCTTGGCCGCCAGCGCAAGAAAAGCGAGCCATGCGTACTCATGGGAGCGGTGTGCACGCGAGACCCTAGGATTCATCGGATCTGTCGCCTCTTCCCGCTTCGAGGCCAAACTTCAGGAAAACAATTGAACATGTTCAGTGGGAAAACCCTTTTGATCACCGGCGGAACTGGGTCGTTCGGCAATGCGGTGCTGAAACGGTTCCTCAGGTCGGATCTGGCGGAAATTCGAATCTTCAGCCGCGACGAAAAAAAGCAGGACGATTTGAGGAAACGGTACGCAAGCCCGAAGCTCAAGTTTTACATCGGAGACGTTCGCGATCAGCGCAGCATCAACGCGGCGATGCGCAGTGTGCACTATGTATTCCACGCAGCGGCGCTGAAGCAGGTCCCGTCCTGTGAGTTCCATCCGATGGAGGCGGTTCGTACCAATGTGATGGGTACGGAAAACGTACTGGAGGCCGCGATCGCGGCGCGTGTGCAGCGCATTGTGTGTCTGAGTACGGACAAGGCGGTCTACCCGATCAACGCGATGGGCATTAGCAAGGCGTTGATGGAGAAAGTCATGGTGGCCACCAGCCGCAACCTCGAGGACGAGCAAACCGTGATCTGCGGTACGCGTTACGGGAACGTTATGGCATCCCGTGGCTCCGTCATTCCGCTGTTTGTCGATCAGGTTTTGTCTGGCAGACCTATCACCCTCACAGACCCCTCGATGACGCGTTTCATGATGACGCTGGATGATGCGGTGGATCTGGTGCTCTATGCGTTTGCGCATGGGCGCAATGGCGATATTTTTGTACAGAAATCGCCTGCTGCCACTGTTGAAGTGCTTGCACGGGCCATCCTCGAGCTGATGGATAAGCCCAATCACCCAACGCATGAGATCGGGACACGCCACGGTGAGAAGTTGTACGAGGCACTGTTGAGTCGGGAGGAAATGGCATATGCCGAAGACCTGGGCACCTATTACCGTGTGCCACCGGATGGCCGCGACCTGAATTACGCGAAGTTTGTTGAACTGGGCGAAGGGCGTTTGACTCAAAGTGCACACGGAGAGGACTACAACTCGCACAACACGACAAGGCTCGATGTGTCCGCCATGAAGCAGTTGCTACTGAAGCTGGATTTCATGCGCCGTGTTGCACGCGGTGAACCCGCAGTATCAGACGATTGAAAAGATGCGGGTTTTGATCACAGGGGCGAATGGCTTCATCGGCCAGAACCTGATGTTGCACCTTACTGGGCGCAGCGATGTTCAGGTAGTGCGTTTTGCCCGCAATGACCCGTCGGAAAGTCTTGAGCGTTTGCTGGAAGGGGTGAGCGTCGTCTTTCATCTTGCGGGGGTGAACCGGCCAGATGACCCCGCGGAATTCACTTCCGGCAATACCGATCTGACTCGTCAACTGTGCCGTGTAGCGACGGCTGTCGCTCGAACCACGGGTCAAGCGATTTCGATTCTCTACGCGTCATCGATCCAGGCCGCTCAGGACAACGCCTATGGGAACAGCAAACGGAAGGCGGAGTTGATACTGACGGAGACTGAGCGTACCGAGCCCTTGATCAGGGTGGGTGTGTTCAGGCTTCCCAACGTATTTGGGAAGTGGTGCCGCCCGAACTACAACTCCGTGGTGGCCACCTTTTGCCACCACATCGCCCGAGACCTTCCGATCCAGGTGAACGATCCGAGTTCAGAGCTAACGCTGGTCTATATCGACGATGTGATCCAAGCCTTCCTTCGATTTATGGACGGCTTGGTGCCCCCTGTTGATGCAGGTGGCTTTGCCCAAGTGCTACCGCAGTACCAGACGAGCGTGGGTGAATTGGCTGCCTGGATCCAGTCTTTCCGTGACGGAAAGAATTCGCTTTTGATACAGCGTGTGGGTACGGGGCTGGTCAGAGCGCTGTATGCGACGTATGTGAGCTATCTGCCTGTGACGGCATTCGCCTATGATGTGCCGCAGCACGGCGATCGGCGTGGTGTTTTCGTCGAGATGTTGAAGACTTTCGATAGCGGCCAAGTGTCGTTTTTTACAGCGCACCCTGGCGTGACGCGCGGCGGTCATTACCACCACAGCAAGACCGAGAAGTTCCTGGTAGTTCGGGGGCGAGCGCTATTTCGATTCCGTCACATGCAGACCGGGCAGGAGCACCAGCTTCAGACGTCGGGCGACAAGTCGCAGATCGTAGAGACGGTTCCGGGTTGGACGCATGACATCACCAATATTGGAGACGAGGAGATGATTGTCATGCTGTGGGCCAATGAGGTTTTTGATCCACTTCAGCCTGATACTTATCCATGCCCTCTGTGAACGTATCTGGATACGCGATATGTCTCTAAAAAAGCTCAAGGTTCTCACAGTGATCGGAACGCGTCCGGAGATCATCCGCTTGTCGCGCGTGCTAGCTCGTCTGGATCAGTTTTGTGAACATGTGCTGGTGCACACGGGTCAAAACTACGACTATGAGCTGAACCAGGTTTTCTTCGATGACCTGGGGCTGCGCAAGCCCGATCATTTCCTCGATAGCGCCAGTGGATCTGCGGGGGCTGCGCAAACGATTGGCAACTTGATCATTGCAGCCGATCGTGTCCTGGACGTGGTGCGTCCGGATGCCGTATTGGTGCTGGGTGACACCAACAGCTGCCTGTCGGTGATTCCCGCCAAGCGTCGCAAAATCCCAGTTTTTCACATGGAAGCGGGTAATCGCTGTTTTGATCAGCGCGTACCCGAGGAGATCAACCGGCGCATCGTTGATCACACGGCGGACATCAACCTCACGTACAGCACCCTTGCACGTGACTACCTCCTGCGCGAGGGTTTGCCCCCAGATCAGATCATCAAGACTGGCAGCCCGATGTACGAGGTACTGCATCACTATCTGCCGCAGATCGAGGCAAGTGACAGCGTGTCGCGCTTAGGACTTCACCCAGGGCAGTATTTTCTCGTAAGTGCCCACCGCGAAGAAAACATCGATTCCGAGAGATCCTTCGCCAAACTCGTGGCTGTGCTTAACGGAGTGGCTGATCGGTATGGCTTCCCGGTGGTGGTCTCCGCGCACCCGCGGACTCAGAAGCGGGTGGATGCTGCAGGGGTCGAGTTCAACCCCCTAGTGCGCCTCATGAAGCCGCTTGGGTTCTTGGATTATGTGAAGCTGCAACTTGATGCCAAGGCTGTTCTGTCTGATAGCGGCACCATCAACGAGGAGTCTTCAATCCTGAATTTTCCTGCTCTCAATCTGCGGGAAGCGCATGAGCGTCCAGAAGGGATGGAAGAGGCCGCGGTGATGATGGTTGGCTTGGATGTGGAGCGCGTGCACCAGGGATTGGCCATTTTGGACGTGCAGCCTCGGGGAGCGGATCGACTGCTTCGGGTGCCAGCAGACTACAGCATGCCCAACGTCAGTGACAAAGTCGTGCGCATCATCCACAGCTACACGGACTACGTGAACCGCGTCGTGTGGAAGAAATATTGACACGGCGGCATGAAAATCCTGGTGGTTAGCCAGTACTTTTGGCC
>Ga0078894_10000261_pt1 | contig 35739 bp, 30 predicted proteins | sample LauGreSu1BDMLBSD_2_FD_67506 | JGI IMG/M metagenome (GOLD analysis project Ga0078894, IMG submission 67506) | Freshwater lake microbial communities from Lake Michigan, USA - Su13.BD.MLB.SD (version 4) (version 4) | ecosystem: Environmental > Aquatic > Freshwater > Lake | place: Lake Michigan... | reverse complement strand
TTGGTGAGCGACAAACTACCGATGGATGAGCTCAAATCGGGCATATTTACCCAGAATGTACCTTGACTTTCGGCGTCGTTGATGGGAACACCATTGATGGTGATATTGGTGCGGGTGGCATCGGAACCACGCACGCGAATACCGGAATAGCCTATGCCGTTTCCCGCATCTGATGTGGTGATGACGTTTGTAAGGGATTGGGTTAGGAAGGGGATATCGCGACCCAAATTTTGTTGGTTGATGGGGTCCTTTTTTTGGATAATCATCACGCTGCTCATATTACTGCGTGGATTACCTAGGCTCACGGCATTTACCATGGCGGCTTCGATGGTTTCTACATCGATTGCAGTGTCGGCGAGGTTATTGACCGTTGCGGATTGGGTTGCAGCGGTATTGGAACTTTTTGGTGGGGTCTTGGAATTAATTGCGGGGCTATTGGAACTGGCTCCGCTCTTGGTTTGTTGTGCCGAAAGGATATTGATCGACAAGCCAATGAGGGAAATAAGCGCACTGGAAATGAGGTGTTTTTTCATGGATGAAGTGTTTTTTCATCCGGAGCACAGCCAAATGGGCGGTGACATTTCCTTGCGCAGGCATTATCCTGATCAAGTTGGCGGGTATGATCTCAGCGCTCTTTTGGAGGCACCCCGAATGATGTCGCAAAGATAGGGTTTGGTTTGTATTTTTGTTGGAAATGGAAAATTTGCATTGGGTTGGGCGCGTTGGTATTGCCAGTGGAGGGATAGAATCTTTTGGGTTAGAAGTTAAATTCAGGAACTGGAAGAGGACGTTTTTATGTTCGATTCTTCAATGCATTTTGATTTTTTCTCCTTCGGCTTTGATATCAAAAGCTACGGCGACATCGATGTCGGCTCGTTCTCCGTATTTTGGCGAGGGAAAGCAGATTTTAGAAGGTCACAGTTATGCGAATGATGGTGAGTTTTTAATCAAACATATCGATATGCGGTTATCGGTCAATTTCGCCGATAAAACGATAGAGGGTTGGGTTGAATACGATTTGGTGCATGTGTATTTGCGGGACACGCGGCCTGCGGCCGCGCTTGCTGAATACCATATCAATCCCCTCACCGGAAACCATATTTTGTTGTTAGACCAACGTGATATTGACATTTTGGGTGTTTATCAAGGCGGTTCCCTGGAGAAAATCAGGGCTGCTTCCACGGTTAACGAAACAGGACAATTGAAGGGGTCAGCCAAACCGTTAATTTTCAGAATTGGCTCGGGTAATGCGGATACGTTGTTATACGGAAGACCCTTAGAAATTGAAATGCCGAGGTCGGTTTCCAAGATTTGGATACACTATCGGACCCGGCCTTCGGCCGGGGCTCTTCAGTGGCTATCGCCCTCTCAAACCTATGATAAAACTCACCCATTTTTATTCAGTCAGAGTCAGGCTATCCTCGCTCGGACATGGATTCCGCTACAAGACAAACCCTGCGTGCGATTTACATATTCGGCTGAGGTGAGGGTGGTTTGCGCCGCCGCAGGCGGCGCAACAGTTGGCGCAAATGGCAATGGAACTGGCGGGGTAAACGGCATCGGGGTAGCTGATCTCCAAAACGCGAACATCAAACCCTCCGATTTTAATGTCGTGATGAGCGCCGTAAAACTCGGAAATCCCGAGGGCGACATCGAACCTATACCATCTAATGGACCGCGCTGCTGGCCCACTGGGAAACGCATCGCATCAACCAACAAAATCCATCGCTTTGAACAGAAAAAACCCATCCCTAGCTACCTCATGGCCATCGCCGTAGGCTCGTTTGGATACAAATCGCTCGGAAAAACCACCGGTGTCTACGCCGAACACAACCTCCTGGAAAAGGCGGCTTGGGAGTTTACCGACCTGCAAAAAATGGTGGATGCCGCCAGCGAAATGTTTGGTCCATACGCCTGGGGGAATTATAATGTCCTCGTACTTCCGCCTAGTTTTCCGTTTGGCGGTATGGAAAATCCCGTGGTGACCTTTGCTACCCCAACCATCATCGCCGGAGACCGAAGTTTGGTAAGTCTGCTCGCCCATGAACTGGCCCACAGCTGGAGCGGAAACCTTGTCACCAATCGCACCTGGGACGATTTTTGGCTCAATGAAGGTTTTACGGTTTACGTGGAATCGCGCATCATGGAGAAGCTTTACGGTAAAGATTATGCCGATATGCTCCGTGTTTTGGGCAAAGGTGAACTGGATAAAACGCTGAGTTGGATGTTAAAAGATAACCCCGATGATAGCCACCTCCGACTTCATTTGGGCGATCGCGATCCCGATGAAGGCCTCACCGATATCGCCTACGAAAAGGGCCGTTTTTTCTTGATGATGTTTGAGCAATTGTATGGCCGAAAATCGTTCGATATATTCTTAAACGGATATTTCAAAAAACACGCTTTTGGCACGTCTACAACGATTGACTTTATCACAGAAATCAAAAAGTTTCATCAAGAATTCCTCGATGAATATTTGGAAAACGCGAAATTAACGCTTTTAAATTGGTGCGGTACATCAGCGAATCTGGAGCAGAAGAACATCGACGTGGATCAGTTGTGGAGTTGGGATAGCCTTGAAATGCGCATGTTGGCTTGGATCGATGGTCAAGGTTTACCCCCTGTTGGTCGCGGCGGATTTCCCTACGTAGAGAGTTCAGAGTTAAAACAGGTTGAACAGCAGGTGTTGAATTATTTGGCTAGCGGAGAGCCCTTGCATCCCGGGTACTCTGTCCCTTGCAATGCATCGGTGATTGATACCGCCGGATTTACCACCCATCATTGGTTGCATTTGCTCAGAACTTTGCATACGAGGGTTGACGGAACGCCAAATCGATTGTCGACCAGAGAAATGGCCGAACTAGATAAACGTTTCGGATTTACCCGCACAGGAAATGCTGAAATTGCCTGTGATTGGTTCATTCTTTCCATTCATAGCGATTACCGTCCTGCTTATCAAGCCATGCACGATTTCTTGCTCAAAGTAGGGCGGCGCAAATTTCTACTACCGATTTATGAGGCGCTGTTGACGCAATATGTGGTTAAGGACAATGTTTATGTGGAGGATTTTGCAAGAGGAAAGGAAATGGCGACAGAGATTTTCTTACAAGCGGAGCCCGGCTATCATTCGGTTGCGGCCAAAAGCATTAGAGAAATGTTAGGATTGCCATTAACAGGTGGATCAGGTAGATGAGTGATTTTACGGTCCCGCCAATGAAATCGCTACCGCTCAATTTACATCCCGGTTTACAGGTGTTACACTTGGCAGCGGGCGATGTTTGGATTCAGCGAGATGATCTAATACACCCCATTGTTTCAGGCAATAAATGGCGGAAGTTGACAGGACATTTGGAACAGATGTCAAGCAAAAGCAAACGTATTTTGGTGACATTTGGCGGGGCTTACAGCAATCACTTGGTGGCTACCGCTGTAGCGGCTGAGTCGGCAGGTATTAGATGCATTGGCATTTTACGCGGCGAGGAGGAGATGCAAAATCATTATTTGGATATTGCCAAGGCTGCGGGGATGGAGTTACACGGTGTTTCTAGGGCTTTGTATAGAGATAAATCGGCGGCGATGGACAATGTGTTGCAAAGGTTGGCATTAACGCCAGAGGATGTATTTGTGGTGGCTGAAGGGGGTAGTGGACCTTTGGGTTTGATAGGGTTCCATGATTTGATTAACGATTGGCAAAAATCAGGAAATCGGATCGAACATATTTTTCATGCCAGTGCCACGGGAACCACGGCTGTGGGTTTGAGGAAAGCTTTGGATGATTCTACGATGAATGAAAATTCACTTAATGAGGTCGCGGTTCATTCAATTCTGGTCCTGAAAAATTTGACAGAACAAATGGAATTCGCCCAGCGACATAATGCTGAATTGTCTTTGGTAGAAGGCTACGAATTTGGGGGTTATGCCAAGTCGACCGCTGCGCTAAACGACTTTGTACAATCGGTGAGTATGCGCAACGGTATCGCTTTTGAATCCATTTATACGGGTAAGGCTTTGTTTGCGTTAAACGATTGGTTAATCGCTCAGAAAGAATCTGATGCTCTGGAATTGGATAAAGAATCGGGCGTGTTTCCTGTCGTTTTTTTACATACAGGCGGCACTTTGAATTACTCGGGCGTTACGTTGCCGGTAATCGAAAGTTGATACGTGCGTCCGTCGTTCAAATCAACGCGAATGAACTTTTTGAAATAGCCAAAGGCACCTTTCGTAGTAAATGCCGCGGTAACTTCACCAAATTCACCGGGAAGAATTTCACCCTTTGTAAATTCGGAAATCGTGCAACTACAACCGGGTTCAACCAGAATGATTTCTATGGGTTTAGGCCCTAGATTCTCGATTCTAAACTTTGTTCTAGCGGGTTCTGGCGCGTTGACATAACCAAAATCATGGTTGGTCTTAATCCACTGAACTGTGGAAAGCGGGCCTTCGCTATTATTTAAACGGATATGAACGGGTTTGTAAATGACGGGTTTTGTGCCTGGCTTTACGATGGGTCGAACCACTTTGACATTGCCTTGAATTATTAACTCAACAACTTTATCGTCGGGTGTTTCCAAATAGGCCTTTTTGGTAAATGTACCCGGGGGGATGTTGTTGGTGTTTAGTACTACTACGATAGAATCGATGGTGTTTCGGGGCACCAATTTTGGGAAGACGGCTTCCACGCAATGGCAATCGGTTTGAACTTGGGCAATATAAAAATCGTCGAGGGAATTGTTGCGAACCAAATACACCACTTCAACCATGTCGCCTAGATTGGCGTTGACCTCAACCACGGTTTTACCCAGTACTTCAACGGGCTTATAATTCTTTTCTTGACCTAGTAATGTGCTACTCGAGAACACGAATGCGAGCAGAAAATTCACCAATAAAAAGCGTTTGAAGGGTTGTTTGGTTTTCATGACTTCAAGAATTGTAGTTGGATATTGGGGTGCTTGGTTTCCTAAAGTGAGTGAGAGCTGTACTTTCTGAAAAAAAAGACTGGCCGAAGCCAGTCTTAAAGATTATCTAATAATAATTGGAGAGCGTGGCTTTTCGGGTTCTTTCACAACATTACCCGAGATGGTAAGTGTTAGATCGCCGCCATTGCTTTTCACAAAGATGCTTTTAGTAAAGGTTCCGGGACGACCTTGGCTGTTGTATTCAGCGGTAATGATTGCTGATTTACCAGGTTCAAGGGCTTCGCGTGGCCATTTGGGTGTTGTGCAACCGCAGCTGGCAGAGACATTCGATAATATCAAAGGTTCTGTCCCAGTATTTACGAATTTAAAATCGTAGCGTGCAATCTGTCCTTCGATGATGTTTCCAAAGCTATGCGACGTAGTTTCAAATTTGATACTAGCGTTGCTGCTTTTAACTTTTACATCGTTAGGACTAGTGATTACTTGAGCATTTGCGCTGCCGATGAGCAGTGTGCAAAGACCCAATATCCAACCCAATGACAATCTCATTATTTCAATTCGTTACTTTTTCCAGCAGGAGCAGTATCTGTATTTACAGTACCACTGATGATCAAATCGGTAGTAGTTCCGTTATCGAACGTTACTTTTACTGATTTTTGGAAGAAACCTGGGCGACCGTCTGTACCGTAGCTCGCAGTTACCTCACCTGTTTTACCGGGCATGATAGGAGTTTTGGTGTAATCAGAAGCAGTACACCCGCAAGAAGGGTTTGCTGAAGTAATTACCAAAGGGGCTTTGGTAGTGTTTGTGAACTTGAAAGTAACATCAGCTTTTGGACCCATTTTAATAGTTCCGAAGTCGTGTGATTTCTTTTCCCATTTGATACCACCATCTTCAGTTTGTGCAAAGCTGGTAGTCACGAAAGCCAAAACGGCGGCCAAAAGAGTAAGTGTTTTTTTCATGATTGTTTATTTTTTGTTTACAAAGCAATGTCCGTGCCAAAAATCATCAAAGTTTACGTTTCACTTCTTCAGTTTTGAAGATTTCTAGATAGTCGCCCACTTCGATATCGTTGAATCGATCCAATTGCAAACCACACTCGTAGCCTTTAGACACGTCTTTCACATCGTCTTTGAAACGTTTCAATGAAGACAATTCACCTGTATGGATAACAACACCGTCTCTGATTACGCGCAATTTCGCTTTGCGTTCGATGATACCTGAGGTAACATAACAACCGGCAATTGTACCCACCTTAGAGATTTTGAACACCTCACGGATTTCCACGTTACCAATAATTTTCTCAACCACTTCAGGACTCAACATACCTTCCATCGCCAATTTGATTTCGTCGATGGCTTGGTAAATTACAGAATAGGTTCTGATATCGATTTCTTCGTTTTCGGCAATTTGCTTTGCTTTTGCAGAAGGACGCACTTGGAAACCAACGATAATTGCATCAGACGCAGAAGCGAGCAATACATCGCTTTCGGTAATCTGACCCACACCGCTGAAAATTACAGTAACTGCAATTTCTTCCGTTGTCAACTTCATCAATGAATCCGCCAACGCTTCCACTGAACCATCCACATCACCTTTCACGATCAACTTCAATTCCTTAAAGTTTCCAACCGCCAAACGTCTGCCGATTTCATCCAATGTAATATGTCGTTTCGTTCTGATTCCTTGCTCACGAACCAATTGTAAACGTTTGTTAGCCAATGTTTTCGCTTCGCTTTCGTCGGCAAATACCACATAAGCATCACCGGCGGTAGGCGCATCGGAGAATCCTAGCATCTTCACTGGTGTACTTGGTGGCGCATTGTCGATTTTCCCGCCTCTTTCGTTATAAAGTGCACGTACTTTGGCATAATAAGGTCCAACAACTACGTGGTCACCCACGCGAAGTGTTCCTGTTTGCACCAACATACTACAAACAATACCTCTTCCTTTTTCCTGTGTTGCTTCGATTACTGTTCCTTTGGCCCTTCTGTTTGGATTGGCTTTTAGGTCCATCATTTCGGCTTCCAAAAGAACTTTTTCGAGCAGTTTATCTACGTTAAGACCTTTTTTCGCTGAGATTTCTTGGCACTGGAATTTACCGCCCCAATCTTCAACAAGGATATTCATTGCGGAGAGTTGTTCGCGGATTTTGTCTGCGTTGGCACCTTCCTTATCAATTTTATTAAAGGCAAACACCATAGGGATGTTCGCGGCTTGAGCGTGTGCGATAGCTTCACGTGTTTGCGGCATCACAGAATCGTCTGCAGCAATTACGATGATGGCCATATCTGTAACCTTGGCACCCCTTGCACGCATCGCGGTAAAGGCTTCGTGACCTGGAGTATCGAGGAAGGTAATCTTTTTACCGTCTGTAATAGAAACTTCGTAAGCTCCGATGTGCTGGGTAATTCCCCCTGCCTCACCAGCAATTACGTTTGCCTTACGGATATAATCCAAAAGCGATGTTTTACCGTGGTCAACGTGACCCATTACGGTAACGATTGGAGCGCGCGGCAACAAATCTGCCTCATTATCCATTTCGTTATCTGCGGCCTCAATTTGAGACTCTGCATCAACAAATTCTACTTCAAATCCAAAATTATCCGATACAATTTGAATGGTTTCGGCATCCAAACGCTGGTTGATTGAAACTACAACACCCAACATAAAACAAGTAGAGATTACTTGGGTTACGTTGATATTCATCATTGTTGCCAATTCGTTTGCGGTAAGGAATTCAGTTACTTTAAGGATTTTACTTTCCTTTTCTTTACGGATGTTGGTTTCGCGGCGATCATTGGCACGTACTTCTTTGTTACGGGCTTTGATCTTTTGCTTCATGCCGCGTGTTTTACCAGCATTTCCCATTTGCCCCATGGTGTTACGTACTTTTTGCTGTACGGCTTCCTTGGTGATTTCAGCTTTAGGTGCTGGGCGATTTGGGTCTGGGGTAGTTGTGCGTGCTGCAATCTGAACGCGTTCTTGAACAGCTACTTTTTCGCTGCCGGCGGCTTTGCGTTTGCGTTTGCGTTTTTCGCGTAGTTCGTCGCGGGCTTCACCAGCCAATGATTTTACACCTGTTGGCGAAACCGTTGGGAGGTTTATTTTTCCTAATACTTTTGGACCCGAGAGGGTTTCAAATTTGGTGTCGATTTTCTCTACCTCGTCGTCTTCTGCTGTTTCAGCAACAGGGGAAACAGCAGGTGTAACAACAGCTTCAACCACTGGGGCTGCTGGTGTTTCAACGACCGGAGCGGGTGCTGCAACTTTAACAACGGGCGCTGCCGGTGTTTCAACCACTGGGGCTGCTGGAGCTTCAACAACAGGCGCGACTTCTATGGGTTTTTCAACAACCACAGGTTCGGCAACGACGTCTTTTACAGGCGTCTCTACTTTTACTGGCGGCGCTTCAACGGTCTTTTTCTTACCGATATCGATTTTCCCTAAAATTTTTGGACCTGCCAATTCCTCCAATTTTGAAGCCATTTTCTCTTGAGGAATGGGCTCTGGTGTTGGAGCTTTGGGTTCTACTTTGGCCAATACCTCCACTGCTGGGGTGGGCTTTGTAGCAACTGGAATTACTGCCGCGGGTTTTGGGTCGCGATTGCTTTTCAACAACTTGGCTTCATCCTTTGCAGCTTTGTCTGCAGAGAATTCCCGAAGTAATGCTTGATACATATCTTCGGTGATTTTGGTTGTTGGCTTGGGCATGACATCGAAGCCTTGCTGATTTAACAAATCGGCAAGTGCTTGAAAACTTCGATTCAATTCTGTGGCTACTTTCGCTAAACGGTATTCCGCCATATTTTCTTTCAAAATTAGTTCTATTGACAATAATTCCCAAGGTTTGTGTTTTGAACAATGTGTTCGCCACTATTTTTTATTCAAAGCCCCGTGTCCTTGGGGTACACGGGGCTTTGCTGATGGTTAATTAGTCTTCGAATTCTACGCGAAGTATCTTTTGCACTTCGATAATGGTCTCTTCTTCCAATTCAGTTCTTCTCATCAAATCTTCCACAGTAGCATTGATGACAGATTTCGCGGAATCCAAACCAATTTTCTTGAATTCTTCGATGATCCAAGTATCGATTTCGTCCAAAAATTCGTCCAAATCCACATCATCCTCATCGGAAATTGTGGCGGCCATTCTGTACACTTCGATTTGGTAGCCACACAATTTGCCGGCCAATTTGATGTTATGTCCACCTTTACCAATGGCCAAAGAAACCTGGTCGGCCTCTAAGAATACATCGGCAGTGCTTTTCTCTTCGTTCAATTCGATGCGAGAAATCGCAGCTGGCTGAAGAGATCGTTGGATATAAAGATTTGTGTTGGTTGTGAAGTTAATCACGTCGATGTTTTCATTGCGCAACTCACGAACGATACCGTGAATACGAGCTCCTTTTACACCTACACAAGCGCCTACTGGATCGATGCGATCATCGTAGCTTTCAACGGCTACCTTGGCGCGCTCACCGGGTTCGCGGACAACCTTTTTGATAGTGATCAAACCATCTAAGATTTCAGGCACTTCCAATTCAAACAAACGCTCCAAGAATTCTGGAGAGGTTCTAGAAAGTACAATTTTTGGTGACCCTTTGTCCATATCCACTTCATGGATTACAGCGCGGAGGGTATCGCCTTTTTTGTACATATCGCGAGGAATCATGTGGTCTTTCGGAAGCGACAATTCATTGCCTTCATCGTCCAGTACCATAATCTCACGTTTCCAAACATTGTATACTTCGCCAGTGATGATTTCACCGCGTTTGTCTTTGTATTTTTTGAAAAGTTCGTCTTTTTCAAGTTCGATGATACGACTCATGAGGGCTTGACGAGCATTTAGGATGCTACGACGTCCGAAATCGTCCAAGAAAACCTGTTGGATACAATCTTCACCCACTGCATAGTCGGGTTCTAATTTTTGGGCATCTTCCAACGCGATTTGAAGGTTTTCATCTTCTACTTCACCGGCTTCAACGATCAGACGTAGGTGATACATTTCTATGTCACCCGTTTCTGTGTTAATGATGATGTCGAAATTGGCATCATTGCCAAACTTCTTTTTCAGAATGTTGCGGAATACGTCTTCCAAAACGCGCATCATTGTGGCGCGGTCGATGTTTTTAAACTCCTTAAATTCGGAGAAACTCTCCACAAGGTTGATACCTAGATCTTTTGCCTTGACTTTCATATTATTTGAAACTGATTATGATGGTTGCAGATTGAATGTTTTCAAAGGGGACTTCAATGATTTGGGTAATGGCTTTCTTACCTTTTTCTTTGGTTGTTTGTTCGATGAGGAACACGTTATTTTCGTTGATTTCGACCAATTTACCACTCACAAGTCCTTCTGAAGTAACAAAATCGAACGAACGGCCGATATGTTTCCCATATTGTTTGCGATTGGTAAGCGGTCTTTCGGCACCGGGCGAAGAAATTTCGAAGGTGAAGGCTTCATCGCTAAGATCGGAGTCATCAATTTTTTCAGAGATATGCCTGGTAAAATCGGTGATTGATTTCATTGATAATACTTCTTCACTGTCCATATAAAACTGGAATAGTTTGGCGGGACTGATAGTGTGTGCTACCAAGAACAATCCAAACAGGGGAGCTTCCTGTTCTACTAGGTCGGTTAGATTCTTTGCGAGGTTTGCCATAGTCAACAAAAAAGGGGACTGCTTTTGGCTTGTCCCCTTCCTAAAGTTTATCGGAAAGTGCTGCAAATATACTACAATTCAGAAAAATCTCAAAATGAAATTAATCTATATTATTATCGATGGTTTTTGGGCCAATGAATTGATTTATTGGTTCTATCGGAACTTTTGAGATTCAATTATTCTTGAATGAAAGCCTCAATAATTTTGACATCCTTTTTGGGGCGGTCGGCGCTTCCGGTGGGTTCGTTTTCGATTGCACTAAGTACGTTGTATCCAGATACCAATTTCCCGAAAACGGTGTAGTTGTTGTCCAAACTTGGTGCGCCTCCCCATTTGGCGTATCGCTGCTTTACGTCTGATGGCATTTTTGCGTATAATTCGTCGATGATGGGTTGCATTTTTGCTTGAACTTCTGTTTCCAATTCTCGCATCGCTGCCATATTTCCCGACTGATTTAGGGCTTGACCTTTTAAAATCGTTTCCCGGTTGGCGGGGTCTTGTTTGAAGTTTTCAAAGGCCACGGCCTCCATAGATTGCTTTAGGCGAAGTTCATCTACAAGAGTGCCTGTAACGATAAAAAATTGTGAACCACTGCTCCTTTTCATCGGGTTAACATCGTCGCTCTGCCTAGCGGCTGACAATGCTCCTTTGAAATGATATAAATTTGGTTTGATTTCACTCGGTACAGTATAGTTTGGGCCACCGTCGCCAATCATTGCTGTGGGGCTTGCATTTACTGATTTAGGGTCGCCCGATTGAACCATAAAATCTTTGATAACGCGGTGAAAAAGTTGACCATTATAATATTTAGATTTTACCAATTTTAAGAAATTCTGGGTATGTTCTTTTTGCTCGGGGTTCAGTGCTAGGGTTAAATTTCCAGCAGTGGTTTTGAAAACCACCCTTGGCCATTCGGCAGGTGCCGTTGAATCACTGTAATCTGTTGAATCTGTCTCAACCAGATTTTTTGCACTGTCTACTACATTTGTTTCTGTGGTGTTGCTGCAACTAGCAAATGCTAGCATAATGGGAAGCATCAAAGCATATTTCATCATCGTAATTCAAAGAAACTAAGTTTTTTGTTGGAAATTACCAATTTGCTTAATGAAACTGAATTATTTCTTCATTTTCAAAATACTCCACAATGTGTTGTCGGATCAAATTCTCTTGCTCCAAGTATCCCAAGTTTGGCAAAGGAATGATATTTTGCCAAGCTGGCCAGCCATTTTGATCAGATCCAACATGCTCATAATAACCTGAATAGCTTAAAATTTTGCATGTTGCGATGTGCATTAAGTGTACCTTTTCTTCTTTGGAGAAGGGCGTATCCCTCAATTCGCCTAGTTCTCTCACACCAATGAGAAACAGAATGGCGTTTAAATCGGGTTTTTTATCAAAATTCTCCTCCACAAAGGCGATTATCTGCAACCACTTGTCACGTATTTCCTGAATTAGTCCGTCTGCCATAGTAATAATGGCAAAGTTCGCGATTTATATGCGGTATTGAGCAGGATGGCTTGGTTTTTGTAATATGACCTCCAAATTAATTTATTATGTCGGCTACTAAAGACTTTTTAACTCATTTGTTTGATCGGGCAAAGAACGTTACGGACATCTTGGTGATCAAAAGGGCTCGTGCTCAAAAATGGCAGGACGCAACGCTAAAAAAATTACTTTACAAAGCAAAAAATACTGCCTACGGTCAGCAATACGATTTTGATGGTATTTTGATGCATGAAAATACTGTTGAACAGTTTAAATCACAAGTGCCTATTGCGAGTTATGATGTGATGCACCCATGGTGGCAGCGCGAATACAACGGAGAGTCTGATATTACTTGGCCAGGATCGCCCAAATATTTTGCTTTGAGTTCAGGTACCACGCAAGGTGCGAGTAAGTTCATACCCGTTACGGATGCTCAATTAAAATCGATTTTTCGTGCGAGTAGACGCCAATTGTTTGCGGCAGCCAAAAGCGATATCCCTAAGGATTTTTTCACCAAACATTATTTGATGATTGGCGGAAGTACTGATCTCAACTACGATGGCAAGAAATACAGCGGTGATTTGAGTGGCATTTCCGTGGCAAATTTGCCTTTTTGGTTTGATCATTTTGCAGTGCCTACGGAGGAGATCAAACGGGAGCGTGATTGGCATCTCAAGGTAGAAACCATGGTTAACGAAGCACCCAATTGGGATGTGGCGATGATTGCAGGGGCTCCGTCTTGGGTTAAGATGCTGTTAGAGAAAATCATCGAGCGGTATGAGCTAAAAAACATTCATGAAATATGGCCTCACTTAAGTGTTTATACCTGGGGAGCGATTTCCATTACGCCATATAAGAGTCAGATAGAGGCCATGATGGGCCATCCCATCTATTATATTGAATCGTATTTGTGTAGTGAAGGCTTTGTGGCAGCGCAAACAAAAATAAACGCTTCTGGAATGGGGTTGGTGTTTAGAAACAATACCTATTTTGAGTTTATTCCTTTTAATGAGGAGAATTTTGATGAGACTGGCGATGTGAAGCCCGGTGCAAAGGCATTGGATTTGGATGAAGTTGTTGAGGGTGTTAACTACGCCATTTTAATTAGCACTTGCGCGGGTGCTTGGCGCTATTTGATTGGTGATATCATTCAGTTTACCAATGTGGATGCTTGTGAGATAAAGATTACCGGCAGAACCAAGCAGTATTTGAGTTTGTGTGGGGAGCATTTGAGCGTGGAGAATATGAATCAGGGTACCGAATTAACGGGAAGAGATTTAGATTCGCCGATTTCTGAATATTGTGTCCGGGGGTTAAAATTGCCTAATGGCGAAATGGGACATCGTTGGTATGTTTCTTATCCCACAGGTCAGGTTAAGCCGGATACAGAGCAGTTAAGGTCGATTTTGGATCAGCATCTTTGCGTGTTGAATGATGATTATGCTACGGAACGACAGCATGTTTTGAAGACGATGCAAATGCATGTTTTGCCCGAGTCGGACTTTATGGATTTCTTGGAGTCGAAAGGAAAACTGGGCGGCCAAAGTAAATTCCCACGTGTGATGCCAGAGGTGATGTATCAGGAGTGGATTCATTTTTTGTGTGATCGCTATCAAACCGATACTTTTGTATAAATGCATACAGAATCCAGTTCCAATCATTCCCATTTAGAGCGGCAAGATTTTTTGAGTTTAGTGACGGGTATTAACCGGGAGGATGCATTATGTCATTCCCGAATTGCCAATGAGTTGCCTGTAATTTCCGCGCTTTGTGAATTGATTTATGATCGTTTGAGTAAAGGGGGCAGGTTGTTTTATTTGGGTGCGGGTACTTCGGGTCGATTGGGTATCGTAGATGCCAGTGAATGTCCGCCTACCTACGGTGTTCCGTTTGATAAGGTCGTTGGTTTGATTGCTGGCGGTGATTCTGCCATTCGAAAGGCGGTTGAATTTGCGGAAGATGATTTTGAGCAGGGGTATCGCGATTTAGAGAAATACAATATTGGTGCGGGTGATGTTGTGGTGGGTATTGCGGCCTCCGGCCGCACTCCCTATGTCATTGGCGCTCTGCGCCAATGCCGAATCAATGGCATCGCAACCGGTGCAGTAGTCTGTAATAAAAATAGTGCGATGGCTGCCGACTGCGATATCTGCGTGGAAATTGAGACGGGTCCTGAGTTTGTGACAGGTAGCACAAGGATGAAAGCGGGTACGGCGACAAAAATGGTACTTAATATGCTCACTACCAGTGTGATGATTCGGTTGGGACATGTGAAAGGCAATAAAATGATCGACATGCAGCTTACCAATCTCAAGTTAATTGAAAGAGGCACGAGAATGGTGATGGAAGAAACAGGTCTAAATGAGCTTGACGCCAAAGAGCTACTGCTTTCAACGGGTTCTGTCCGCAAAGCGGTTGATGCCCATCGCGGTTAATATCGTAAAATCGTTAGAGCCTTGTTCGGGGCTCCTGGAGTTAAAATACCCTTAAGCCAAAATTTCCCAAGTGCGATCCGCTAACATTCGAACGGTATGCAAATAGGTGTGAAAAGCGGCTGATTTTCCCCATTCATAAGGTGCAATCATGCTCAAAACTTGAGTGCCATCATCTTTTTGGTACAAGTGATAAATCCCGTGAATGATTGGCTCAAAGTTGAGGTCGGCTTTGTAAATGGCATGCGACATTTCAACTCGTGCTTCAATTTCTTTGGCCTGATTAATCAAAAGCTGGGCTTGTTTGCGGAGCATCGTAATTTGTTGCTCGGCCTGATGTTGCATGCTTTCATGGGCGTTGGCAACCATTAATCGCTTGTCGATGGGTTCGATTTTGGGCGAACTGACACTGATTGCGTAGGGTGCATTGTGCATTTCACCTTGATAAACAGCATCCTTGAGGACCAAAGGGCGGTTGTCGGGAGCGTTTAATTCTTCGTTTTCTTGCACTAGCATGATTAAATTAACAAAGAGGCATGAAAAAAGTTGGAATCAATTAGAAATTCTCTTCAATTAGGCGTCGAACCAGCCTTTTTGTATCAATAATTCAGCAATTTGAATCGCATTTGTGGCGGCACCTTTTCTCAGATTATCGGCAACTACCCACAGGTTAACAGTGTTGGCCTCACTATCGTCCATACGGATTCTACCCACAAAAACATCGTCTTTGTCGTGGCTAGTCAAAGGCATTGGATACTCGAATTTTTCGGGATTGTCCTGCAAAGTAACGCCTGGGGCATCGCTCAATATTTCTTTGATTTCGGCCACAGTAATGGGCTTTTCAAAACTCGCATTGATGCTTTCGGAATGTCCGCCCACGGTAGGTATTCTCACGGTTGTGGCAGTGATTTTCAGGTTTGGCAGTCCCATAATTTTCCGGGTTTCTACCATCATTTTCCATTCCTCTTTGGTGTAACCATTGGCCATAAAAACATCAATATGAGGCAGTGCATTTAGGTCGATTGGATGCGGATATACCCGTTCTGCTGTGTTTCCCGCCCGCTCATCGAACATCTGCTGAACGGCTTTTTGGCCTGTGCCAGTTACACTTTGGTAGGTGCTAACGACAACCCTTTTCAGTTGAAATTTTTGATGTAGCGGTTGCAGTGCGACCACCATTTGGATGGTTGAGCAGTTTGGGTTTGCTATGATTTTGTGCGAGGGTAAAACGTGGTTGGGATTAACTTCGGGAACAACCAAGGGAACGTTTGGATCCATACGCCAAGCGCTGGAATTATCAATTACAATGGTCCCGTTCGCGGCAAATTTTGGTGCCCATTCCAAGCTAACACTACCGCCTGCGCTGAACAAGGCGATATCGGGTTTGGCGGCAACGGCTTGGTCTAAAGTGATTACGGGAATTGAGTCTCCCCTGAAAGTGATGTTTTTTCCGATGCTATTGGCCGATGCAGCAGGCAATAATTCTGTTACGGGGAAATTTCTTTCCTCCAGAATTTGTAACATTTTTGTTCCCACCAATCCGGTGGCACCCACTACAGCGATTTTCATGGTCGATGCATTTCAACTGGGGTATTTTCGATGGGGGTGTTAGGCTTTGTTTCCGTAGTTACATCGCCAGGTTTTCCTTTTGCGGTATCTCGGTTTAAAGTATCTTTATACAAGTCATCGAACATAGCCGATTGGTCTAAGCTATCAATAGAATCTTGAGTACTTTTTTCATTGGCGTCGAAAGCACCTTCGGGATTGTTTGAACAGGCAGCGATGGACAGGGTGGCAACAAGGCCTAGGGCAAAGGGAAGTGTATATTTCATGATTACCAAATTTCTAACGTTTCTAATAGGTCATTCCAAAGGTCGTAATTTTTCATTCCAACCACCATTTCTTTTTCACAATCCAAGGAAATCGCATCGAGGTTTAAGGCTTTAATGTCCGATGCGCTTTGTTCGGTGGGGTTTACTTTATTGATTGTAACATTGGGATTGCCCAAGGCAATGGATTGGGCGCCTGATGTTTGAACGATATACTGATAGTCGGCCGACAAATGTTGTTTCCAAAAATTTATGTCGCTTTCAGCACATTCAATCGCTTCCACCGGCAGCAAGGTGCACCAACTTTGGACTGTTTCTAGCGTTTCAGGAGTGCCTACTTCTAGGGTGATTTTGGGGCCAGCGCACCAACCGATAATTTCTTGAACTTGTTGTATGGGCAATTCTCCTACGGAGAAGCCAATCCACTCAGCCATCGCAGCCGCAGCATAACGGGCATCGGAGAGGTCTTTTATATTGTTGAATTTTATTAACATAGCGCATAAAAAAGGGCTGCTAAAGCAACCCTTTTCGTTTATACCAGTAAGCGATAGGGTTCTTCTAAATATTCTTTCAGCGTTTTGAGGAATTGAGCGCCCATGGTTCCGTCCACAACGCGGTGGTCGCAACTCAAAGTGACTTTCATTGTTTTCACCGGCTTGATTTCACCGTTTACCACACCAACCGTGTCTTTTACTGTTCCTACAGCGAGGATACACGCATCGGGAGGATTGATGATGGCAGTGAATTCGTCTATGCCGAACATGCCCAAATTGCTGATAGTGAACGTATTTCCGCTCCAATCTTGGGGTTGTAATTTCTTTTCTTTGGCCTTTTTACCGTATTCTTTAACCTCAGAGCTGATCTGACTCAAAGATTTATTGTCGGCAAAGCGCACAACAGGCACCAACAAACCATCTTCAACTGCCATAGCAACGCCGATGTGAATGTGGTGATTGTATCTAATTTTGGTTCCCAACCAGCTAGAGTTGATGTTTGGATTTTTGCGCAAGGCAGCGGCGGAGGCTTTGATTACCAGATCGTTCATCGAAATCTTGACATCGCTGATGGTATTCATTTGCTCGCGGGCAACAGTGGCTTTGTCCATGTTGATTTCCAAGGTAAGATAGAAGTGGGGTGCTGAGAATTTGCTTTCTCCCAATCTCGCGGCAATGGTTTTTCGCATTTGCGAAACATTCACTTCATGGAAGCCTTCAGTACCCGAAACAATAACAGAGGTATTGGTAACGGCGGCTGATGCAGGGGCTGGTTTGGCAGCGGTGGGAGTGAAATTCTCAATATCTTTCTTTACGATTCTACCGTTTTCGCCGGAACCGTTCACTTGATGTATGTCGATGCCTTTATCCTGTGCCAATTTCTTAGCCAGCGGACTTGCTTTCAAGCGTTCATCGCTATCAGTGCTTTCTACTGTTGCTGATTCAGCAACCGGCGTAGAAACAGGCTGGGCGATGGGCTCCGCTGCGATGACAGGTGCAGCAGCGGGTATTGGTGCAGCAGGTGCTGCGGGTGCGGAAGCAGCGGGAGCTGCTGACACGGGAGCGGCGGAGAGCAAAGAAGAAAAATCTTCACCAGGGGCACCTACAACAGCAATGATACTATCAACCGGTGCGGCATCGCCTTCTTGCAACGCCAAGTGAAGCAGGGTTCCTTTGGCATACACTTCCATGTCCATGGTGGCCTTATCGGTCTCCACTTCTGCCAAAATATCACCGCTTTTCACGGAGTCACCTACTTTGTAGTTCCACTTAACGATGACACCTTCTGTCATGGTGTCGCTCATCTTGGGTAATCTAACAACTTCTGCCATAATCTTATTGGACTGCAAACTTACACGATTTTTCCCTTTTAATGAGGAGTTTGGCTGTAAAAATGTTTATCATTGTGAAGTTAAATGAATACACAATCGGGCTTTGTTTATGAGGACTTTTTGCGACATGTGTTGGCACATGGCGACCATAAAACAGATCGCACCGGCACCGGTACAGTGAGTGTTTTTGGTGGTCAGTTGCGCTTTGATTTGCAAAAGGGCTTCCCATTGATTACAACCAAGAAGGTTCACCTAAAGAGTATTATCTACGAATTGTTGTGGTTTTTGAAGGGTGAAACAAATACGGCTTACCTCAAAGAACATGGCGTAAGTATTTGGGATGAGTGGGCAGACGAGAACGGCGAATTGGGTCCAGTTTATGGCAAACAATGGCGTTCTTGGGAGGCAAAAGATGGCAAAGTCATCGACCAGATTTCAGAAGCGATAGAACTCATCAAACATTCTCCGGATAGTCGACGAATCATTGTCAACGCATGGAATGTGGGCGAAATCAAGCAGATGGCTCTGATGCCTTGTCATACAATGTTCCAGTTTTATGTCGCCAACGGCAAACTCAGCTGTCAGCTATACCAACGCAGCGCGGATTTGTTTTTGGGCGTGCCTTTCAACATCGCGAGTTATGCATTGTTAACGATGATGATGGCTCAGGTTTGCGGTTTACAAGCTGGCGATTTTGTGCATACGTTTGGCGATGCTCACATTTATAACAATCACATGGATCAGGTAAATCTGCAGCTTTCTCGTGAGGCGAGGCCTTATCCCACCATGAAAATCAATCCTGAAGTTAAGAGCATTTTTGATTTCACATTTGAGGATTTCACCGTGGAAGGCTACGAGCCACATCCCGGTATTAAGGCACCCGTTGCTATTTAAACGTTTATTATCACTGAGACCCGGGCGGTTTACTTAGGTATTTGATATACCAAGTGTTATTTTTGTATTTTTATGAAAATACATTTCGGAAGGATATTCAATGGCCTACTATTGATTATGTCCATTTCACTGACAACCCTTGATGCAACGGCGCAAAATGCATCATCGCCAAAAAGCACATTGAGTGGTTATCTGCGCGATAAAAGCAGCGGGGAAATGATGGGAAATGTAGTTGTCAATGCTCCCATTTCAGGAGTAAGAACCACTACCAATAATTACGGTTTCTTTTCTATTACCCTAAACAAAGGGCAGTCCCAATGGATGCATTTCAGGTATCCGGGTTTGGTGTCAGACAGTTTTTATTGGACGGCCAAAAAGGATACAACCATTACAATAGAATTGGCGGCGGTGGAGCAAATTGCGGCGGTGGAAATTCGGTCAAGGAAGACAACGATTGCGGATCGGGCCGACATGAGTAGGATAGATATTCCGGTGCAACAAATCAAGGATATTCCGGCGTTGCTGGGTGAAAAGGATGTGATGAAGGTTATTCAATTGCTGCCTGGGGTACAAAAAGGCGGTGAAGGACAGGCAGGAATTTATGTTCGCGGTGGCGGACCTGATCAGAACTTGATTGTATTGGACGAGGCGATAGTATATAATGCCAACCACTTATTTGGTTTTTTCTCTTTGTTCAATGGCGATGCGTTGCGGAGTGTGGAATTGGTGAAGGGCGGATTTCCATCGCGTTATGGCGGACGTTTATCGAGCGTAATCGACTTAAATATGAAGGAGGGGAATAATAAGAAATTTGCGGGGGAAGTGGGAATTGGATTGATTAGTTCAAGAGCCGTTTTTGAAGGACCGATCGTAAAAGGAAAAAGTTCATTTATGATTTCAGGCCGAAGAACCTATTTGGATGCTTTGGCTCAACCCTTGATTATGGCGGCTACTCAAGGTGCCAATGCGGGTTATTTTTTCTACGATTTCAATGCCAAAGCCAACTACATTTTGTCGGAAAAAGATAAGTTATACGTTTCGGGATATTTTGGTCGTGATAAGTTTTATTTCAACGAAAACACTGCCGACACGAAGTTTAAAACCAATTTTGGTTGGGGAAATCGCACGTTAACGGCGAGATGGAATCACCAAATCAATCCCAAAATGTTTGCCAATGCATCGGCCATATACAGTCATTATGATTTATCTATCAATGTACTACAAAAGGATGCCAATTCAGATGCCTTTGAGCTGAATTATAAAAGCGATATCAACGATTATGGTGTGAAATATGATTTGGACTATCGACCCAATCCAAAGCACATGGTGAGGACGGGCTTCTCAACAATTAACCATCAATTTAGTCCTAGCGCTGTGGTATTAAAAGTGGGTAGCAATTTCAATTTTGATCGCAAAATGTCGGTTATTAATACTTATGAATCTGGGATTTACGTGGAGGACCAATGGCGAGAGGGTAAATGGAACTTCTATCCCGGCTTAAGGGTCAGTCATTATGTGGTAGATAAAACGCAATATCTAAAACCCGAACCTCGTATGTCGTTTGCCTATAATCTGCGAAAAGACATCGCCCTAAAGGGCAGCTATGCCTTGATGAACCAATACATTCACTTGTTGAGCAGCACTGGTATTGGCTTGCCTACAGATCTGTGGGTACCGGCCACTACCAACGTTAAGCCGATGCAAAGTCAGCAGTGGGCAACGGGTATCGCGAAAGATTTCAAGAAGGGATTTTCACTGAGTTTGGAAGGTTATTACAAGACGATGAATCACGTGATTACTTACAAAGAGGGGGCGTCTTTTTTGCTACAAGATGATTTCTTTGACCCCTCGGTTTCGGTGAATAACAAAGCTTGGGAGAGTCAGGTTACTTCGGGTAAGGGTTGGAGTTATGGTACTGAGGTATTTTTACAAAAGCAGGTGGGTAAGTTGAGTGGTTGGATTGGATACACTTTGAGCTGGACGCAATTGCAATTTGATGCTGTAAACAATGGAGTGAAATACTATGCAAAATACGATCGCCGTCATGACGCTTCGGTGGTTTGTATCTATCGATTGAGTAAGTTGTTTACGGCCAGTATGACGTGGGTTTATGGAACTGGAAATGCGATTACGATGCCCCAGGGTTATCTGCGTGGTACAGGACACTATCCTTCCACGATGCCAGAGATTTGGGATCCAAGCAATCAAGTGTTCAACAATGAAATGATCGACTATGGTAAGCGGAATAGCTTTAGGATGGCGGCCTATCATCGTATGGATATCGGTTTGCAGTTTAAGAAGGAGAAGGCACATGGAATCAAGACTTGGGAGCTTAGCGTATACAATGTTTACAATCGATTTAACCCGTTCTTTTACTATGGGCAGGGCAAATATTCAGATAGAGGAATTCTGATTTCAAGGTCGTTGAAGCAGGTCACATTGTTTCCTTTTATTCCATCATTAAGTTGGACTTATAAATTTCGTTAATAATTAATCTGATGAAAACTGTTTTAAAATATATCGTGGGGAAAGGACAATTGGGTTTGTTGCTCGGGGCGTTGATTTCGCTCTTGGGGTTGGGTAGTTGTATCGAAAAGGACGCAAAAATCCCTCCACCAGAGTACAGTAAGCGAACTTCAATTATTTGTTATTTATCGCCCCGGAATGCCAATGTGAGCGTTCAATTGGGTTTTACCGTACCCTATTTTGGTGTTCAAAGTGATTCGATTTCTTATTACTCTGATGCCAAAGTCACTGTTTCGGATTTAACTGCGGGTACCTCTGTGGTTTTGCCGTTTAATAGAGTGGATTTTGTATATCGGGTTGGCAAAAATAAGATGCCTATTTTGAACGATCACCAATACCGAGTGGATGTAGTTTTGGCTGATGGCAGAAGTTATTCAGCCTCTACTCAGATACCCCCTAAGTTGGGTCTAACGGATCTTCAATTGGGGAAATTTAGTGTGGGAAAGCTCGAACAAAACCAGCAATTTGGTCAACAGGTGTCTGTCAATGTGGAATTGAAAACGGGCAATACTCGCAAGGGGTTTTACTATTCCCCTCAGTTTGATATTGTACTTGAAGATGGCCAAGGCGATTCCTTTGTCAACACGATGTATTTCAAGGGTTCGGGTGTGGAAGAAGGAATTGGATCAGACACTTTACGATTCTTTTATCAGGAGAGAATGTGGTTGCAGGGTGGCGGCGGCATGGGTGGTGGATCGGCGATTGATCCAATGAAGTTCAATGGGGCTGAGGGCACTTTTTGGGTGTTCGACAAAGGATATGCGGAGTCGTACAATAAGTTTTTTGAAGACACCGGAAATCCTTTCGCTGAGCCAATCTTGCTATATTCCAATTGGAGTAATGGTGCCGTGGGTACTTTGGGTTCCTTTGATTGGGAAGAAATGACAATCACGCCATAGTAGTAGACCAAACGCGAATTCAAATCGCTCGGGCATCTCTTTTTCATTCCATTATACTAGTCATGTGGATTCATTGATTTGTGAATGGCTCTCGACATCGCGATTTTCGTAATACATGTTGGATGCATATTTTACGCCCATTGATGAGTCGATCTGGGCACCTTACAGGGAAAGTAAAGAGACCATTGGGGGCAAATTATTGGTCAATGGGAAGTCGTTTCCCAAACTCAAAAAGGTGAAGATTGCTTTGTTGGGTGGCGGTCCCGAGGCCGATGTATTTCGCAAGTCTTTTTACTCCTTAAGTTGGCGTTTTGGCGATTTGGTGATGGCGGATTTAGGTAACTTAGTGAGCAGTGCCGACGAAAAGCAGAATCAATTTGCAATGAGCGAAGCCATGGGTGAACTCATTGAGATGGGCATTCATGTTTTGGTGATTGGCGGCGGTGAGGGACAAATTTATTCGCATTACAAGGCATATCGACAGCAGGGTTCACCCGTTGAAATTGTGCAAGTAACGCCCGGAATTGATTTGGAAGAGGGAACACCTCTTAGGCAGATTTTGGTGGAAAAACCGAGCAATTTATTTAACATTGATTTTGTAGCGACTCAATCATATTATATATCAGAAGGCACTTCAGCGCTGTTGGAAAAGATGTATTTTGAAAATCATCGACTGGGTGAAGTGAGGGATGGTATCGAAGAAACTGAACCTATTCTACGAAGTGCTCATTTGTTCCAATTTGATCTGAATGCAGTTAGAAAAAGTGATGCGGGATGCACCAAATTGGCATCACCCAATGGATTGTATGCTGAGGAAGCGGCAAGAATTTGCAGGTATGCTGGGGTGTCCAATCAGTTGAGCTCGGGGTATTTTTATGGGTTGGAAGGCGTTGATTCTGACCCCGCATCCGCCACTTTGGTCGCGCAGATGATATGGTATTACGTAGACGGGTTCATTTCTAGGTACCACGATCACCCCACCCATGATTCTGGCGATTTCTTAATTTATCGTAACCGATTGAATTCTACGGGACACGAAATCGTGTTTTACAAGAGCAGGAAAAGCAATCGTTGGTGGATGGAAATCCCTCATCCATATGAAGATCGCACCTATTTTATTGGTTGTTCTTATAAGGATTATGAAACCGTTTGTGCCGATGATATGCCCGATCGTTGGTGGAGAGCATACCAGCGTTTGATGTAAATCTTGGTCTTTTCTGAAACCAAATGCGTTTTGATGTGTTCTTCTCGCTACAACTGAACTAAATTTGTACCCATTATGACAGAAGGATTTTTCCCCTTAACAATTAAAAAATTAGTACGTGAAACGGCCGATGCCACCACGTTTTATTTTGATATCCCAGCCGAGCTAAAGGACACTTTTGTCTACACTGCCGGCCAATACCTCACCTTTGAAGTGGAAATTGAAGGCGAAAAAGTACGTCGTTCCTACTCTTTGTGCACCTATGCCGGGGTTGATTCAGACCCGGCGGTTACCGTGAAAAAAGTGGATATGGGGAAGATGAGTACCTACATGAACTCTGTTTTGAAAGAGGGGGATGTGATGCAGGTGATGCCACCGATGGGTAAATTCACCTTGGTTCCCGACGCTTCTAGGTCTCAACACTATGTATTGTTTGGTGGTGGTAGCGGAATTACGCCTGTTTTGGGTATCGCGAAAGCCGTTTTAGCTGCTGAACCCAATAGTCAAGTGACCTTGGTTTATGCCAACCGTAACCCTGATTCAGTGATCTTCAAGCAAGTTTTGACTGATATGGAAAAGGCGAACAATGGCCGTTTTAAAGTTCATCACAATTATGATTCAGCACCGATTACCTATTTTGGTTTGAAAGGGATGTTGTCGCCCGACAAAGTTCAATCTATTGTGAAATCAAAAATTGGTGGTTCGTTTGATACTTATCAATACTTTATCTGTGGACCGGGTCCGATGATGGAAGTCATCAAGGATGGTTTGAAAGGATTGGGTGTAAATCCAGATCGCGTTCATACTGAATATTTTTCTGCGCCCACTTCTAAAAATGCGGCCGATGAAAAACCACAACAAGAAACGGATTTTGCTGGAGTATCACAAATTACCCTAACCGTTTACGGTCGTACCCATACAATTTCATGTGATCAAAATACCACCGTTTTGAATGCCGCAATGAAACAAGGTATCGATCCGCCATACAGTTGTACGGTGGGCGTTTGTACTACCTGTCGTGCCAAAGTAACAGTAGGAAAATTGCATATGTTGGAGCGTGAAGGATTAAGTGATGCGGAAATCGCTGAAGGATACGTTCTTACTTGTCAGTCTGTACCCCGCAGTTCTGAAATCACACTAAAATACGAGTAAGCCTAATCTTCGTCGTCCCCATCAATTCCGGGCGCCGTTTGTGTGTACTTCCTGATTTTATTTAGTAATTGGTCGAAATCTTCGGCCAAATCGCTGCTAAAAAACATCTTCTCACCCGTTCTTGGATGGATGAATCCCAATTCTTTTGCATGCAACGCCTGCCTTGGCATTAGTGTGAAGCAATTTTCAATAAATGGTTTGAATTTTGGCAATGCCGATCCTTTTCTGACTTCCATTCCGCCATACAAATCATCTGAAAAAAGAGGGTGTTTAATGCTTGAAAAGTGAGCTCTGATCTGGTGAGTTCGGCCTGTTTCTAGTTCGCATTGAACCAAAGATGCAAAATAAAACGACTCCAAAGTTTTGTAATGGGTGATGGCTAATTTGCCTTCTTCCTCATCTTGGTAGCACTTAGATCTTCTGCGATCGGCTGGGTCACGGGCCAAATAACTGCGGATTGTTCCATCTTTTGGCTTGGGCTCACCCCATACCAATGCCCAATATCGTCTGTGAATGCTGTGGTCGTAGAATTGTTTGCCCAAATGACTGAGTGCGAATTCTGTTTTTCCTACCACTAGTAATCCCGACGTGTCTTTGTCGATGCGATGCACCAAACCCGGCCTATGATACTGGTCTTTGGTTGGTAATTTTCCAAAATGATATACCAATGCATTCACCAAAGTCCCACTGTAATTGTTATGCCCTGGGTGAACAACCATACCGGCTGGCTTATTCACAATCAGCAAATCATCGTCTTCATAAACGATGTTTAGAGGGATGTTTTCGGGATAAACTTCAGTATCTCTCGGTGCAGTTGGAAGTAGCACGCGAACAGTATCGTTCGGTTTAATCTTGTAATTATTTTTGGTAGGTTTTTCGTTTACTACCACTGCGCCAGATTCGATTCCGGCTTGTATTTTGGAACGACTTGCATTGGCAATTTTATGCATCAGCCATTTGTCAACCCGCATTTGTTCCTGTCCAGGATCTGCGGTAAAAGAATAATGTTCGTATAAACCCTCTTCTTGGATTTCGTCTTCGGTTTCGCTCACACTGCAAATTAAACGCTAAACTGCAGTTGTCCGAGCATTAATCCGCCCCAACCGGCCTGATTTACTAAAACAGTTTTTCCTTTTGCATTTTTTACAACGGTTGCTTGTGGTAGGAAAGTGTGGGTATGTCCACCCAAAATGGCCGCGATACCATGGGTTTGTGATCCCAATTTAATATCATCGATTTTGTCGGTATCATATTGATAGCCAAGGTGTGAAAGTACAAAAACCATATCACATTGGTCGATGTTATGGAGTTCATCGACAGTTTTTTGCACGGCAATTACGGGATCGTTGTAAGTTAAGCCCGGTATCAATCGTTCTGTAATTAGATTGTCGGGATTTATCCCTACCCCAGTAATTCCGATGCGCTTATTGTTGATCTCAACAACGATTTTTTGTTTTACAAAGGGGAATAGGGTGGTGCCTTTGAGTGAGTAATTGCAATTCACCATAGGAATTTTGGGGTGGAGCGCAAGCATGTTCGCAAGGTGATCGATTCCATTATCGAAATCATGGTTGCCCATGGTTGTTGCGTGATACCCCATTTTTGTCATCCAGGAATATTCAACCGATCCACCGAAATAATTAAAATAGGGAGTTCCTTGAAACACATCGCCTGAATCCAGAAGTAGGGTGTTGGGATTGGCTTCTCGTTGTTTTTGTATCAGCGTGGTCAGTTGTTGTATTCCACCTTTCCCGGCTTGGGGGTGGTTGGCGGGGAATGCTTCGATGCGTGAATGGAAATCGTTCGTGTGCAGCAGATTAAGTAGGAAGGATTCGTTGTTTTTTGGCGGAGGATTTAGGGTTTCTAGCCAGTTGGTCATTCCGTTTAATGGGCTTTTGGCGGCCGCCGCGGCAGCGGCCGCTAGTAGTAAAAATTTCTTCCGCCCCACCTGTTCCAACTTTCCCGGAAACAAGGGTTTATCCTGTGTATCAATACTCATTTTGAATCCTCCGATTTAATGGGGTAAACCCGTAGTTGTTTTCTGGGTGCTACCCATTGAAACGCATCAAACTCACTCTTCAAACCATTGGCAATGGCATCTCTCAATTGAATCCCTGTATAAATCGTCTGCTTGGCCCCCTTTAACATCGTAAATCCATCGCCACCCATCGACATATAAGAACTTGTGGCAACCAAATAATCCCTTCGGCTATCAAAAGGTAGCTGACTTCCATTCATCAGGATTTGATTATTGCCATGGTTCATCCCATCTGAAGATTGACCGTTGGATGATAGTCCTGAACCTGGTTTTTGTTCGTGCGACCCATTCAGAAAAATCAGATCGGCAGGCGTTGAAATAATCTTACTGTTGATTTTTGCTTTCACAACTCTATTTTTTGCAGGTTTGTCGACCTTTTCGAATTCTAACAATAAACCCGAAACCGGCGTCCCCGTTAACTGGGCGATATATCTCAATAAACTGTCGGTAGCCCCGCCGCTCAATTGCAAAATCACTAGTTCATTGTCGAATGGCATCACCTCAAAAACATTTCTCATCGTAACCGCCCCCGGAAACAAGCCAGTGCGCAATCCACCGTTGTTTGCTACCGCGAAATGACAAGGGATGCCGATGTTTTTCATACTATATTGAGTGGCGGTGAGGAGCATGTAATCAGCGACCAAACGACCTAAATTTCCTGTGTAAAATGTGTTGTAAAATGGGGAATCAATCTTCGCCAATGTGGTTGAAAGGGTATGATTCAACGAATCTGAATAAGGTTTAACGAAATTTGCGATCTCCGCATTTTCTGCAATGCTGGAATCTACAGAAATATTGGGTGTGGGTATGTATGAGATTGTCGCTCGTTGAGACGGTGATTCGTTAACAGATTGCCTTGCGCCCTGTTGGAAATGTTTGCCGCTGCCACATCCTGTTGAATACGCGGATGTCCAAACGAAAATTAATATCGAAACATATCGAAAAACGTGTTTTTGGGCGATGCGATTTGATATATTCATGTAAAACACAAAATTGCACGAAAATTGGTGTTTTTTTACATTAAATTACTGATAATTAACGCCTCAAAACGACCAACTTGTCGATTTTTTTGGCATTTTTGCAACATGATAAAAAAGATTGTCATTTTTTGCATTACTACAATGCTTACCGGCTTCGTTTCGGCCCAATGTAATGAGTTATTCATTTCCGAATATGTGGAAGGTTCAAGAAACAATAAAGCCCTAGAAATCTACAATCCCACCGATAAACCCGTTGATCTTTCTCAATATCGCGTTACCCGTTGGCAGAATGGCTCTGCCGCATGGACAGCCCAAATGTCGGACGCCCTTTCTGGTACTCTGCAACCCAAAGATGTGGCTGTGGTAGTTTTGGATCGACGTGATACCACCAAAACGGGTCAAGATACCCCGGTTGTTCTCACATTGCGTTTAAAAGCCGACCTTTTCTTGAGTAAAGATTACAACACCAGCTACAGTATGAGTTTCAATGGCGACGATGCCGTGAGTTTGGACAAGTTGAATACTACGACGAGCAAATATGTCCCTGTAGATATTTTTGGAAAAATTGGCGAGCGTCCAAGCCCAGCTTGGAGCGATAAGGCTCCTTACACTGGCACGGGTACTTGGTATTCGATGGATAAAACGTTGATTCGCAAAGACAGTGTTATGACGGGTGTTGCGAAAAATCCATTAGAATTTAATCCAACCAAAGAATGGGAATTAAATCCCCGTGATCAGTTTGATTCTTTGGGTTATCACAAGTGTTTGTGCGAAAAAACAGCTTCGGTTAAGGCAGTCAAAATCCCCCAAGTTGTGTTGTTTCCAAATCCAACACAGAATTCCAACAACGGTATGGTTACAGCTATTACAGATTTTGTTCCCGTTGCAGTTTTTTGCAAAAACATACAGGGTGCTAACGTTTCTGTTCCTTATTCAATTAATTCTGCTTCTTCTATGGTTCAAACCCAACTTGCAACGGCTGATATGGCTGCTGGTGTTTATACTTTGGAATTCGTTTCTGCGAGTGGCGAGCGTGTTTCTGCAAGATTGATCAAATAATGCGGATCAAATTCTTACTGCTTTTTGTTGTCTTGGCGATGGGTTCCCTAAAGGCCCAAGTCACCGTAAAAGGTCGTGCCGTGGATGCAATTAGCGGAGAATTTTTAGAAAATGTACTCATCTCTACGCGAAATCAATCGGCTCAAACAGCCAAAGATGGGACGTTTAGTTTGGTTCTTCCAATGGGAGAATATCTCTTGGTTGCTAAGTTAGACGGTTACGATAACGACTCGATTTTTATTCAGGCCGATCGCAATCTGATCACCGACATCAATTTCAAGTTGGAGAATATGAGTGCCAGTATGCAGGCGGTTCAGATTACCACTTCGATTGCCAAGAATAGAAAAACGCCTGTTGCCTATTCCAATGTAACCGGAAAAGACATCGCGGAGCGTTTGGGAAGTCAGGATTTACCCTTGTTATTAAACCAGATGCCTGGTGTTTACGCTACCTCTCAAGGGGGTGGATCGGGAGACGCCAGAATTAGTATCCGTGGTTTCAGTCAGCGCAATATCGCAGTAATGGTGGATGGTATCCCCGTGAACGATATGGAAAACGGGCAAGTGTATTGGAGCAATTGGTTTGGTTTGGGAAGTGTTACAGCGTTAACCCAAGTGCAGCGTGGTTTGGGATCGAGTAGAATTGCCAATCCAGCGGTGGGTGGAACGATGAATATCATCACCAAAGGACTTTCTCAGCAAGCCAAATTGGAGGCCAGTGTAGAATTCGGGGATTCAAAATATGAGCAGTTCGGCGTGAATTATAGCAGCGGTAGATTGAAGGGAGATTGGGGCCTACTCATGAGCTTCACGAAACGTCAGAGTGCCGGCTATGTAGACAACTTGTTTGATGACATGTATTCTTATTTTGGTAAGGCTGAAAAGCAATGGAAAACCAAATCACATGGATCGCACACGCTAAGTATCGCCGTAATGGGTGCTCCGCAAAGCCATGGTCAGCGTAGCTTTAGAGCTCGTTTGAGCATGTATGATAAGGCGTTCGCAGAGCAATTGGGTGTGGATACTGTTTTGCCGAGAATGGCTTACAACCAGGGCAGGAAGTACAATCAGCACTGGGGAAATCTCAATCAGGCCACAGTGAATGACGACAAAACAGATACGATTTGGGGCAGATCTCAAGTGGTAAATGAACGAGTAAATATGTTTCACAAGCCCCAGATGTACGTCAAGCACGACTGGGCCCTATCGAAGAAAACCTTGATCACATCTACCGTTTACGCATCATACGGAAGAGGCGGTGGAGTGAGTTCTAATAGCAGTTTGAAGATTCCTCAGATTCCTCAGAATTATGGTCAGTTCGATTTTCAGAGCACCTATTTCTTGAATACATCGGGCAGTGACTTTACCACGCCGATTGATCCAAAATATTCACTGACAGAGAACAAATCGACAGGTATTTTGCAAAGGGCAGTAAACAATCACAATTGGTATGGTTTGTTGAGTACGGCACAGCACAAGATCAACAATTTTTGGTCGTTTACAGGCGGAATCGATTTGAGAACTTACCATGGAAGACATTACCGTGAGGGCTATGATTTATTGGGGGGGGACTATTTTATCCCTTCTCAGGCAGAGAAAAATCCCAATTACGATGCAAAGCACATGTATAGGTCGGGCGATGTTTTTGGTTACAACAACGATGGTTTGGTTCGATGGGCGGGTGCCTTTGGTGAGATGGAATATAGCAAGAATCGGACGACGTGGTTTTTTAACTCTAGTGCATCGAACACTTGGCTAAAACGCATCGACTATTTCAAGTTGGATAAGGATAAAAACTACGGTCAGCCCACAGATTGGGTACAGCGCAAGGGGGTTACTTTGAAGACCGGTTTGAACCACAACATATCAAGGAAATTCAATCTTTTTGGGAATCTGGGTTATTTGAATCGTCCAACGCGGTTTAGCAATGTATTCGACAACCGAAATGTGCAAGTGAAGGACATTCGCAACGAAAAAGTATATGCTTTGGAAGGCGGATCGGGATATAAATCGAAGCGATTGGCGTTGAATTTTAACGCGTATTACACTTTGTGGAAGAACAAGCCGGTAGATTTCCTTTCTTCCTTTACAGATTTAGACGGCAACAATTATAGCTTCAATATCAACGGTTTGGGGGCCAGACACATGGGTGCAGAGCTTCAGGCATCGTTTAAGGCGGGTGATGGTATTACCTTGGAAGGAAGTTGGTCTTTGGGCGATTGGATTTGGAACTCAGGCAGTGAAGTGATTGTGAGAAACGATTTGGGCGATTCCATTGCGAAGGTAGATTTTGATGCTACCGGTGTGCATGTGGGTGATGCCGCTCAACGTCAGCAAGCCTATTTATTGCGATGGGAGCCTACCTATTTAAAAGGGGCCTATTTTACGTTGCAATACATTCATTTCGCCAAGCACTATGCCGATTTTGACCCAACGTCGCTTACCGGAAAATACAAAGGACAGGAATCGTTTTTGTTGCCAACGTATTGGTATATGAATGTGACGGGGGGATATAAGTTGGATTTGAAAAATGGCATTAAAATGCAGTTTTACGGAACGGTAAATAACATCACAAATAATCTTTACATCACAGACGGTCAGCATCGTAATGTGGACGACAATCCGATCAATACTTTTAATCCAAAGAATTTGGAAGTCTACGTTTCTTCGGGATTGAGATTTACCACGGGAGTTCGAATTAGCTTTTAACAAAAAAATGAAAAACAAGAATATATTTGGTTTGATGCTTGCGATGGTAGCGGGTATTTCCTCGTTAATGGCACAGGCAACATTGCCAGCGTTTTGGAACTGTAATGATCCAGCATCGGTGCCTTCTGGATGGACATTGAACCAGGGAACTACAGGAACTTTCGTTTACACATCGGCTTCGCTTGTAAAGAGCACTCCTGCGGCAATCCGTTTGGATGTAACCGGTGAATGGATGAAGGTAAATTATACAGGTTCTGCCGATACAGTTTGGTATTATATTTCAGGTACGGGCGCTTCTGGCGTTACCGTTTGGAAGGGTACTTGCAATGTTGAGGAGAGCACCGATGGAACTACTTGGAAATCCGTACGTCAGTATGTAGATGGCGATATGCCCATGGGAATCACCCAGCATTTTACGCAGGTGAGCAGCGGTGCAAAATTTGTTCGGTTTATCCTAACAACGAAAGTTTCTGGTTACAATTTGGCGATCGACGATGTAAATGTGCGTCCAGGAAAAGGCGGTGCAAAACCAGAATTACAGGTATTGTACAGTGGCAAAATCCAGTTGAACAAAGCCGAGATTCGTCCGGGTACAACCACCCCTTTTGCGGTGGTGGTTAAAAATAACAGTACTGCTGGAGATCTAACCGTCTCTAACATTCAATTTTCGGGTAGCAATGCAGCAAGTTTTAGCACCAAGCAAACCACACCTTTTACAGTGAAAGCGGGCGAACAGCTTTCGATTGACGTTGATGTGGCGAACAGCGCTCCGATGGGATCATTGAGGTCGACCATGAGTTTTACCAGCAACGACAGTAATAATTTGCCTTTTGATTTGAATATTTTTGGAATTTCAGGCAAGTATGGAACAGAGCCTACGGCATCGACCACATTAACCATGGTAAGCAATTTGGCTTGGAAAACTACGATCAATGCAAAGGGCGTTGCGGCGGATGGATATTTGGTGATGGTGAGTAAAAATCCAATTACTGAAGTGCCGGTGGATGGAACGATTTATCAGCGCGGACAAATCATCAATGGGGTTCGTGTGATGCATATGGGTGCCGCGGGCGACATCGTTTTGGACAATGTTTGGGCTGATACAAAATACTATATCAAGGCCTTCTCTTATGGTGGGTACGATGCGTTTGTTAACTACTATTCGGGCGCTTCGGCAGATTTGACCTATACCAGTGTTGGGCTAAGTGAAGGTAGCTATTATGGCGGATTGACATCGTCTGATACTTCTTTGGTGAGTAAGATTCGTAACGTGGTACGTCCTCACTTCCAGGTATATTATTCCAATTTTGGCAGTACGATGGCGATGAATTTTGAGGCAAGGGATACCACCGAAGGCAAGAAAATCATCAATTGCTTTTACACTGGCTTTCCGTATGTGTTTACCCCTCCTTTCTTTTTTGATGTCAACGATCCAAACTATTTGAGTCGCGAACACTCTTATCCTTTCTCTTGGATGGGCGAGGCGAGCCAGGACAGTGCCAACTACAGCGATTTGTATTTGTTATATGCAGTGCATCAGAACAAGGGAAATGCGGTAAGAAGCAACTATCCAATGAACAATTTAAAAACCGTTACCACTACATTTTGGGGTGGTAAATTTGGTACAGATTCTATGGGCGGATTTGCTTACGAGCCAAGAGATTTTGCCAAAGGTTCTATGGCACGGTCAAATTTTTATATCTGTGCAACGTACAACAGACCTGGGGCTCCTTTCACCATTCCAACTGCCAATACTTTTTTGGGAATGGATCAGGATCAGAATGTGTTGAAGCGTTGGAACAAGCAATTCCCTCCAAATGGTTGGGAAAAGGCGAGGGCTGAGTATGTGGCTTCGATTCAGAAAAACCGCAATCCATTCATTGATCACCCAGATTGGGCTTGTTATATCGATTTTTCAAAGATGAAATACGTTGCCAATGGCGTTTCATGCGGTGCAGGACCTGTCACGTCAACGTCGGTTAAACCATCGATTGTGGGTGTTGTGGCTTATCCAAACCCATCGAGCAAGACCATGACGGTTGATTTGGCTTCTTTCAAGGGCGAATCAGCGGTGGTTACATTGGTTGATTATTTTGAGCGCACTGTATTTGAGCAATCGAATGTAAACGAAAGCCTTTCTTTGGATGTAAGTCGTTTCGCCGCAGGTAGCTATTTGTTGTTGGTGCGCAGCGCGAGCAAGCAAGCGGCAACGGCGGTGATTGTGAAATAATGGATTTTCGATCTCAAGAAATTATAGAATTAATTGATCGCTGTTTTGCTGAGGATATCGGCAGCGGCGATCACAGTAGTTTGGCCTCTATTCCGCAAGGGAAGGTGGGTGAATCTCGGTTGCTGTTGAAGCAGGATGGGGTTGTTGCGGGACTTGAATTGGGCGAGGTGATTTTACGTCGTTTAGACCCCAATTTGGAATGGGTTGCGATGGCCAAAGACGGCGATTATTTGCTTTCGGGTACCCAGTTGGCATCGGCTAGGGGGAATGTGCATGCTTTGCTTGCGGGAGAGCGTTTGATGCTCAATTTTATGCAACGGTTGTCGGGTGTGGCAACCCAGACGTACAATGCTGTTGAGATGGTTAGGGGCACGGGCGCTACGATTTTGGATACGCGAAAAACTACGCCAGGTCTTAGGTTTTTAGAGAAATGGGCAGTGACTATGGGGGGTGGCAAAAATCATCGCATCGGATTGTATGATATGGTGATGCTAAAGGATAACCACAATGATTCGGCAGGCGGAATTACTGCGGCGGTGAATCGCACTAAAGTATATCTTTTGGAAAAGGGGTTGGACCTAGGCATCGAAGTGGAAACCCGAAATATGGATGAGGTGAATGAGGTATTGTCGGTAGGTGGAGTACAACGAATTATGTTGGATAATTTCTCGCCATCGGCATGTGTTGAAGCGGTGAAGGTGATCGCCGGTAGATGCGAAACCGAAGCATCAGGGGGTATCAATTTGGGGAATTTGCGCGGTTATGCAGAGACCGGAGTGGATTTTATTTCCTTGGGCTCTTTAACCCACAGCGTATCTTCGCTAGATATTAGTTTTAAAACCAAAGTAATATGAAAATGCAAAAATTGAGAATCTTTGGCGTTGCCGTGTCGATGATTTTTTCATTGCTCACAATCGCTGGATTTCAGGGAGGGTGCAATTCACCGAGCAAAGAGACAACCGCAGATGGCAATACATCCAATAGCGCTTCAGAGGCAACTCAAGGCGATGTGTCAAATGCATCAACGGAAACGTCTTCGGGTGATTCGTCGTTAAAGTCGATTGAAACCGCATCGTCCGCTACGCATCAAACCGATGGAAAGTTGAGCTGGATGGACTTTGCCGAGGGGTATACAAAAGCCAAGGCAGAGAATAAGATCTTGTTGGTGGATGCCTATACCGACTGGTGCAGTTGGTGTAAAGTGATGGACAGAGAGACTTACACAAATGCCCAAGTGATTGCTGTGTTGAACAATGAATTTGTTTGTGTAAAGTTTAATCCAGAAGTAGAAAAAAAGCACAAATTTGGTGCTTACAATTTGAGCAGCAATGAGTTGTTGTATTGGTTAGCCAACGGTCAGCCCGGGGGATATCCTACGAGTTATTTTATATTTAATCCGGCCAAGAACGACAAACGTGCGTCGCAAGCGGGGTATTTGCCGCCAGACCAGTTTTTGAACTTGTTGGGCGAGGTGATAAAGAGAAAGAAGCAATCTGAATGACAAGAAAAGTAAAAGAGTTTCGCATATTCGAGAAACTGACCATTGAATCGGCTGGGGCCGAGGGACATAGTATTGGCCGTCACGACGGACAGGTAATTTTTGTAAAATATGCTGCGCCGGGCGATGTGGTGGACGTGCAAATCGTGAAGAAGAAAAAGAACTTCATGGAGGGCAAGATCATCAAGTTTCATGAGAAATCTTCAATGCGGGTTGATCCTACGTGTCAGTATTTTGGCACTTGTGGTGGTTGCAAATGGCAGCATTTAGGCTATCAAGACCAGTTGGCATTCAAGCAGCAGCAGGTGGTTGATGCGATGGAACGCATTGGCAAGGTGGAGGGTTTTGATGTGTTGCCTATTTTGGGTAGCGGTCAGGTTTATGGGTATCGCAACAAGTTA
>Ga0078894_10000260_pt1 | contig 35861 bp, 20 predicted proteins | sample LauGreSu1BDMLBSD_2_FD_67506 | JGI IMG/M metagenome (GOLD analysis project Ga0078894, IMG submission 67506) | Freshwater lake microbial communities from Lake Michigan, USA - Su13.BD.MLB.SD (version 4) (version 4) | ecosystem: Environmental > Aquatic > Freshwater > Lake | place: Lake Michigan... | reverse complement strand
ATCAAAGACAACCAAAAAGACAAAGACGGAAAAACAATCGTACTGTATACTTCGGATAAAGAAAAGGAATATAGCTACATAGCTGCTGCGGAGGCGAAAGGGTATACCATTATTCATTTGGATAGCCCTATTGTGGCTCATTTGATACAGAAAATCGAAGGAGAGAATGAGAACTTCTCCTTTGCTCGTGTAGACTCTGCTCCTGTGGACCAGTTGATCAAGAAGGAGGATAATCAAATATCTAAGTTGTCTGATAAAGAGAAGGAATCACTGAAGACCACTATTGAAGAAGTTATACCTAAAGCGACTTTCCATCTTCAACTTCAAGCCTTGGATTCAGAGGCGGCTCCATTTCTGATAACTCAAAGCGAATTTATGCGCCGAATGAAAGATATGCAAGCTACCGGTGGTGGAGGATTTATGGCTATGGGAGGATTTCCAGACTCTTATGATCTGATAGTGAATGAGAATCATCCTATATCTACCAAAATACTGGAGGAAAAAGATGGATCTAAGCAAAAGGATATGATTCAGAATGCGTTTGATATTGCTCGTCTTTCTCAAGGCTTATTAAAAGGCGCGGAGTTAAATGATTATATACAGAAGAGTTTTGAGAAGATTTAATGAATTACCCTTCACGTCATAGAATTTCTATACTTTATTGAATTGAAATGCAGGCTGCAGAAAACTTTATTTATTAAGTTAAAGCCTACGTTTGCGTTCTAAACCGCATGGGAATTTCAGCTGGCCAGTCATTAATTTTCATGTCATGATATATGTTGATACTAGTGAATAAATAGAATCTACCATATATATATTAAAAAGACCTGCCTTGGCAGGTCTTTTTAATATATATTGCCCAAATTTATTGGGCATTTGATGAAATATTATTTTTTCTTCATTTCATTGAGTATATCACAGAGAAGTGATTCTGTAGTTGGTCCTGCAGGAGCAGTTACTTCCGCTTTTTTCATTTTATTCATAGCTTTGATAATCATGAACATAACGAATGCTACTACGATAAAGTCAATACTTGCAGTAATGAAATTGCCCCACTCTACGGCTAGTTCTGGCGAAGCATCGGTGGTCACAGCTCCAGCCGCGTCTTTTATCTCTGCTACACCTTCTTTAAGGATAATTTTTTTATCAGCTAAATCAATGCCACCTATTAAAAGGCCTGTAAAAGGAGCAAAAATATTTTCTACAAATACAGTAACTACTTTACCGAAGGCACCACCCATGACAAAGGCGATAGCCATATCGACTAAGTTTCCTTTTAATGCAAATTCTTTGAATTCTTTCAACATAGTTTTTTAGTTTAATGTTTAGAGAACAAAAGTGGCTTATTTATTGTTTTTACGATAATTTATTAGAAAATCTAATACTTGCTCTGGGCCTAGTTTTTTAGCTATGATGACATTTTTTTCATCGAGAAGAAAATATTCAGGAGTGCCTTTTATTTTATAGAGCACTTTAAACAATGGATTCATTTTATAGTCAGGATCACCATAGGTTTTAAACTTGAACTTTTTATCTCTTAAAAAGTTCAATAGCTGAGCCTTATTCTCACCTTTACCATCTTCGGAAACTGTACTCACCGAGAATACGTCGCAGTCATTTTTAAGTAAACTCGGATAAATAGAGTCTAATAATGGAATTTCCTTTTTACAATGTCCACAATCAGCACTCCAGAAAGCGAGTAGTTTGTATTTTTTCTTAGTCTGGTCATAGAGACGAGCGTAGTTGACCCATGTAGTATCAAACACTCCAAAGTTGGGAGCGGTTTTTCCGATAAGTACAGGGTCCAAGTCATCGGCGTCATTGATCATTTTTTGTATAGTAGCAGAGTCCGTCCAAGGCGCTTTTCCTGTAGCATAAAAACTTTTCACAATATGCACATACAGGGCATCTTGCCCCATGATTTTACTATTGGCATAGTCGTTGAGAAGTGTAGGTAAGCAGAAACGCATCATATCAGAGTTGTTATCTTTGATTTTACTAATAACATAATTGACTTCTTTTTTGAGCGTATCTGGATGCTTAATCACTAATTTATCAAAGTAGTATTTAAATTTATTCTCAAAAATAGGCGTGTAGAGCAATCTATCATCATTGAAATCGGTATAGTCCCAATAATGGTTCTTGAAGTAATAATATTTAAAGTCTGGGTCTGAGCTACCATCTGCTTTTTTCGGAGCCTCTGGCACATCAATATCGCGCATTAGATTAAGGATCTTACTATAGAAGGTATGACCTTTCGTATTGATTACTTGAAGGCGTCTATCTAATAGTTCTTTTTCCTTAGCTATAAGCTTAGTTTCCAGTCCTTTTTTTCTTATGGAGTCTTTTGTAGTTTTATATTCTTCGGAGAGTGTGGTCACTTCTCGCTGATAGGGCCCGAGATATCTCACGTCGGAATAGAATAAGTCGTTTTCTTCGCTATTCTTAAAAGTAACTTTTGAAAAATCTGCACTATCTATAGTCAGTTCTATATTTTTTTCTTTACCAGAGAGAATGATCTCTACATACTGATTTCCGAATGTAGGGAAGACAAACATGTATATCCCTCCTTTGATGGTTCCTTTTTTATCCTTGAATATACCCGCACCTTTTCCATCGAGTGGAATCGAGTCTACCTTGTATTTTTGACTACCAAAATGATTGGCCAAAAGACAATGCGAGTTGGCTATATTCGTTTTTAACTTTATTGTGATAGATGTTTTCTCCTGCGCATTAAGTTGAAAAAAACTCGTTAGAATAACAAGTAAGATGAATGCTTTAAGGTTCATATACATAGGTTTAAGGTGTTTAATTAGATATACAAAATTAACTTGAATAGCTTGTTTTAGGGATTTAAAAATAATTAAAATCAACGTCCTGATAACCAATTTTGAGGATTTTGCTTATTTTGATAATGCCATATTTGTAGGTTGACTAAAGAGTATCCATGGGTCTCATCATACCCACAGGCACCGAGTACCTGTCCGGTGCTTATTATCATGCCTTCGCGAACATTCACGGATTTAAGATAAGAATACACGGTGAAGTAATCGCCATGTTTAATCATTACGCAGTTCTGGTAGGTGGGCATTTCAAAAACTCTAACTACTTCTCCTCGATAGATAGCTTTAACAGCATTGTTAAATGAGGTGCGAATATCAACACCGCTATTATCAATAAATAAGTCAGGCGCAAGGGGGTGCGGTTGTCTACCAAATCTAGTAGTAACTTCTCCACTTGATACTGGCCAAGGAAGTTGTCCTCTGCTCTCTTTGAAGCTGCTGGATAGAATGCCTTCAGGAGTTTTAGAATAATCTTCAGGCTCTCTTTTCGTTGTGATACCTGCCGCCGCGTCTCTCTTTGCAGCTTTGACTCTAGCTCCTTCTCTTCGCTCCTGTTCCTTTCGGACTTCGTCGTCTATTATTTTTCGAATTTTTTTATTAATCGCCTCCGCTTGTTCGTTTTTTCGGATAATTTTTTTTCTTAAATCATTTAGTTCATTATCTAATTTTTTTACTATAAGGTCTCTATTATTTTTTTCTACAGTCAATTCCTTCTGTTGACTTTTATTAATTTCGATGATATTGACTTTTTCTTTCTTTACCTCATTAAGCGAATTTATTTTCCCCATAATCCTATCTACCTGGTTAGTGAGATACTTAGATTGTTTAGCTCTATAATCGCTATATTTTTTTATGTATTGAATTCTATGATAAGCTTCTTTAAAATTATGAGCTTCCATGACAAAGGCTAATTTATTGACACTACTATGATTCTTATTTAGCCATAAGATAAGCTTAGTATATTCCTCTTTTAACTTAGATATTTCAGATCCAATATTACCTACTTCCGTGGTTTTAATTTTCAATTCTGATTCTATTTCCTTTGTCTGCGATTCTATATTTAAAATAAGTTTATGTCTCTTCTCTATTTTATTGTTTAGTAGGCCTATTTCATGCACACCTATGCTTCTTTCCTTGCTAGTTTTATCAATATTTTTCTGAATAGTTGTTATTTCTCTTAAAATATTATTATACTCTTTTTGTAGCTCCTTTTTCTTATTACTTTGACTTATAAGAGTGCTAAGGCATAGCAATATGGCACTAAGGGCAATTATACTCCGCTTTAGAAATAAAAAATTATAAACCATCGTTTTTGTATTTAGAGAAATTAAAATTAAATGGCCTAGGACTATTGAAGGCAAAGTCTAAGTATCTAATAGAAATAGTTATTGGCTCATCTTCTGTTGACTGGATGATTTTCACGTTTCGCTCTTTGGCGATAGCCCATGATTTAGAATCAGCTGTATAATTAGAATACATCACTTCACATAGCTTCCCACTTCTAGTATTATTAAAATGGCATTTTAATAAACGATTATTTTTTTGATACATTTTTTTGATATGATGATCTGAATAGTGCGAACTTATTTTGACATCATTTTCCATAATAAACTCTGTATTAGAATCGCTGATCAGTGGCTGATTAAGAAGGAGAAGATTCCAGTCTTGGAGAGAAAATGCATAAGGAATCAGATAGTTTTCCTCTTCCGAAAAAAATGCTAAACTAGTTTTCTCTATCTTATTTATTATGTAGGTAGAGTCTTTGGTTACAAGCATTCTGGCTCCTTCTATCCCAAAGGATCCAGTGAAGGATATCCAAAGCGTATCCTTAAGGTTATAGCGAATATGGGCAGTAAATTCCTCCTTCTCCCCGTTTTTTTGTATCGTAATTTCAGATTTAGCAGTGAAGAAATTTAAACTTCCCTGTCCGAAAATAGCACTAAACAGCAGAGTCTGAATGAGAACAAGAAGATATCTAGTCCTGATAGTCCACATATTTTTTTGTTGATATTTTGATTGGTAAGCTTTTATTCTTGCTGCCACTTTCTTTTGCCTTTATCCAGTAGGTTAGAGCTTTTTCAGTTTCGTTTAGTTTAAAAAGAATATCGCCGTAATGCTCATAAATTGCAGCCATATCTTCTTTTCCATTAGCCAGCGCCTGTTCTTGATAAAATTTAGCTTCGGTATACAATCCTAATTCAAAGTTAATCCAAGCGTAGGTGTCTAGAAATGAAGCATTATCCTTTTCTATATCTAGTGATTTTCGGCTCATTTTTTTAGCCAAGTCTAACTTGTCCTTTCTCAGCGATAAAAAATAGGCGTAGTTATTTAATGTATATGCATTATTAGGATCTACTTTGATAGCAGCTTCAAAACTCTCATCCATCTCAGGAAAGCGCTTTTGCTTATGATATAAATCTGCTAGTGAGCTATATATTTGAGCCTCTAGAGCATTATTTTCTCCGACAAATCGAAGAGATCTTTTAAAACTCTTCTCAGCCTTATCTAGCTTTTCCACCTGTGCATTAGCTAGCCCATTATAAAAGTATACAACAGAGCTAGCCGGAAAATATTCAAGAGCAGACTCTGTAGAGTCAGCCATTTCCTGATATAGCTTGAGCACATTTTGGGTGTAGAATAGATTCTGCCATACATTATACTCAGTAGTATGGAGTGCTAGTGTTTTGAGATAAGCCTTTCTAGACTCCTCATATTTGCCTCCGATGTAAAGCATATCTGCCATAAGGTGATGTGATCTATGGTCATCTGGGTATTGCTGAGTCAATACTTGACACATCTGAATAAGAAATGATTTGTCAGTACTGTCTACTTTTCCTGCATTGGCGAATTTATCTGTAAGGATAGTAATCTTTGTATCCAAATTTAGCTCCTTATTATGTACTAGAGAGATGATGGTTTTTTTATAATTATACTCTTCTTTTTTCATTTGATAATACTGAGCTTTGTATAGAAGTGCACTTACATTGTTTGGTTCAATGCGCAGTATATCGTTAAATGCACGCTCCGCTTCTGCTATGTTACCATTTTTGAGATAGAATTCAGCCAAGCTTCCTAAGTAACGAGTATCACCAGGATTATTAATTATCATTTTTTTCAATTCATTTTCTGCACCCTTCATATCATTTTGACTCAGATAGAGTTTGACCTTTTCATAGGCTATGGCTTCATTGTATTCGCCATTCTTTTCCATTTCTTCGAATATGACAATTGCTTTCTTAGGATTCTTACTCATACCTAGTAGATAGGCGTATTGCATCTTTATAACAGGATCCGTTTGTTTGTTTTTAAGTACTTCACGCAGCACATCTATAGCCTTTTCTATATTATTGGTTTTAGTCAAAACCTGTACATACTGTTCTAAATAAAATTTATTTGAATTATCTAATTCGTAGGCTTTTTGAGCTTTTCCTAATGCCGCCGCATTATTAGACAACTCTTCTTCCAGTTTAGAAACTTCATAAAGCGCTGCATCGTTTTTAGGGTTTGTTTCAAGTACTTTTGTGAAAAGCTTCAGTGCTTCTAGGTTATTGCCAAGTGCTTTTTCTTTAAGGGCATCTATGAATAAGTCTGTTTGAGCTATGTCTGTGGAATCAAGAATGTAAAGCTTTTGATTGGTTTTGGCTTCTTGAGCCTGCATAAAAGTTGTGATAACTAGAAAAGAGAAAAGCAGAATCAGTTTGCTCATAGTTTATTGAATTTGATTGTAATCTCCTACACTTAAGTCTTCTTGACGTCCTATGATACTTGCTTTTGAACCTATCATAGAGTTATGTATTACCTTATTCTCTATATTTGAATGCTCTTGAATAATGGCGTTGGAAACTACAGAATTTTTCACTACACTTCCTTTACAGATAGATACATTAGGTCCTATAACGGAATGAATTATTTGCACTCCATGCTCTATATAGCATGGTTGGATGATCGTAGAATTGGAGTATTCCCCATCAGAGCAGTTATCTTTACCCGCTTGAAGTATAGTTGTATTAGATTCTACTGTAGCATTTTTATTGCCGCAGTCTAGCCACTCCTTCACTTGGCCAGGTCGCATAATTTTTCCTTTCTGGCGCATATGCTCCATAGCTGTTGTGAGCTGGTATTCCCCTTTCTCACGTATATCCTTGTCTATTAGATATTGCAGTTCTTCTTTCAGATTTTGACCATCTTTGAAAAAATAGATGCCGATGATAGCCAAATCAGAGATAAAATCCTTTGGCTTTTCAATAAATTCAATTATTGCGCCTTTATCATCTAATTTTATAACACCAAAAGCTTCGGGATTGGGAATTTGTTTAACCCAAACAACTGCATCACTATCGGTGTCGATTTTAAAATCAGCATTAAACATGGTATCAGCAAAGCCTACGACTACATTTCCTTGGAGTTGCTCTTGAGCACACAATATGGCATGCCCTGTGCCAAGGGGTTCTTGCTGATAACATATATATGCTTTGGTTTTGTATTTTGTAGCGATATCGAGCAATTGATTTTCTATATCCTTGCCAAAATCTTCTCTTATAATAAAGCTTATACTTTCTAACGGACTTTCTAATGTATTAGATATATTCGAAATCAAACGTTCTACGATAGATTTACCAGCTATTTTAAGCATGGGCTTAGGTACTGTTAAAGTGTGTGGTCTTAGTCTAGATCCCCATCCAGCCATTGGTACTATGATGTTCATATTTTAATTTATTCAGTTATTCCTTTTATTTTATGGATTTGAATGGCATGTTTTCACATTACACCCCTGTACTTCCAAATCCGCCTGTACCTCGCTCTGTAGAGCCAATATTGTCGACTTCTGTCCAATTGACTCTTTCATATTTAGCTAGGACCATTTGGGCTATTCTATCCCCATGATTTATCTCTACTATTTCATTGGAAAGGTTCGCTACTATGACTTTGATTTCGCCACGATAGTCACTATCTATTGTCCCAGGAGAGTTCGGGATAGATAATCCAGTTTTGAGAGAGAGGCCACTTCTAGGTCTGATTTGAGCTTCATAGCCCTGAGGTAGTTCTATAAAAAGCCCTGTAGGTATCGCGGATCTCTCAAATGGGTTCAAGATGAATTTTTCATCTAAATTGGCGCGGAGATCCATTCCTGCGCTGCCACTCGTCTCGTAATCTGGCAAATCATGACTAGATTTATTTATTATTTTAACCTCTACCTTCATTTATATATTTAAATAACTGACAAATTTAGGTTTTATGCTAAATAAAGACTATTAAAAAGTATCAAATAGAAAATTAGTTCGCCAAATAGGGATACTTTTGGTTAAAAAATCTAATTTAAGCCACATCATCGAACTTTTTCACAGAAGGTCTGGTTTAGGCATATTATAATATTAACTTTAAAAAAATATAGAGAAATGAAAAATCTAATTTTAATATCAGTAGCTTTGCTAGGTATATATCAAGCACAGGCTCAAGCTAAGAAAGTATCTGCTCCGTCTCAAGCCGTATTATCTAACTTTCAAATCGATAATAGTGCTACAAGCGTTCAGTGGACAGGCGCTAAAGTCACTGGAAGCAAGCATTCTGGGAAAATTAAAGTTTCTAGCGGTAATCTTACCACTACTGGCACTAGGCTCAGTGCAGGTATTGTTATCATCGATATGAATTCGTTGACTTGTGATGATATTACAGATGCTGAAAGCAATGGCAACTTAGTCGGCCATTTAAAAAACGAAGACTTTTTTAATACGGCTAGTTTTCCAGAAGCCAAATTGGAATTGGTAAAAGTAGTTTATAAAGGCAATAATGCGGCCAATTTATCAGGAAATCTTACGATCAAGGACAAAACCAATCCAATAAGTTTCAATGTAAATATAGTCAACGCTGGCAACAAATTGACGGCAATTGGGAAGTTGATTTTTGACAGAACGAAATATGATGTCAAATATGGCTCTACCCTTTTTGGTGCTGCAGCAGACAAAGCTATTGATAATAATGTATCTTTGGAAATTAACTTAGTAGCTAATAAAAAGGACTAGGAGTCAAGAGCAAGGTTTATTAACATATTAAAACTCCTAAAGAGCGGCTTCATATTGGCCGCTCTTTTCTTTTATTGTGCTGAAATTCTTATTGTTAGCTCATTAAGCCCAATTATTATTTAAAAACATCTTGTGGATATCTGAAAAATATATATCTTTGCACACCTTTTTTAAAAAAGGGAGTTTTCAGTGAGTTGGAAACGGTAGTATTTAATTCGTTCTTTGATATTGAAATTTATAGTAAAACATAGGTGAAAGGTGATTTCGCCAAAGTTGTGCCGAAGTAGCTCAGTTGGTAGAGCAGCTGATTTGTAATCAGCAGGTCGGGGGTTCAAGTCCCTTCTTCGGCTCTCTTTTTATTTTAAAAGAGAAAACTTACTGGGTAGTTACCAGAGTGGACAAATGGGGCAGACTGTAAATCTGCTGCGCGAGCTACGGTGGTTCGAATCCATCACTACCCACACCAATTCAATATCATTAAGAAAAACAAAGATGCGGAAGTAGCTCAGTTGGTAGAGCATCAGCCTTCCAAGCTGAGGGTCGCGGGTTCGAGTCTCGTCTTCCGCTCTACTTTTCCTTGCACTTTTCATTGACAAAAATCAACGGCAGACATCTACATGAGGATGTTTTTTATGCTTGAAAGGGGTTGAGAAAAGAAAGAAGGGGTGAGATTTAAGCCGACGTAGCTCAGGGGTAGAGCGTTTCCTTGGTAAGGAAGAGGTCGTGGGTTCAATTCCCATCGTTGGCTCTAAACCAAGTGAAGAAAAAGAGATTATTAATTTTGTATTAATATAACCATCATTAAAAAATCAATTAAAAACCAATAAAATGGCAAAAGAACAATTTATCAAAACCAAACCGCACGTTAACGTCGGTACAATCGGACACGTAGACCACGGTAAAACTACGTTGACTGCTGCTATTACTTCAGTATTAGCAGGTAAAGGATTAGCTGAGAAGAAAGATTATGATTCTATCGATGCTGCCCCAGAAGAAAAAGAAAGAGGTATCACTATTAATACGGCTCACGTAGAGTATGAAACTGAGACTAGACACTATGCACACGTAGATTGTCCTGGTCACGCCGATTATATCAAAAATATGATCACCGGTGCTGCTCAAATGGATGGAGCTATTCTGTGTATAGCTGCTACCGATGGACCAATGCAACAAACAAGAGAGCATATCCTTCTTTCGAGACAAGTTGGTGTTCCAAAAATCGTTGTATTTTTGAACAAGTGCGACTTGGTTGATGATCCTGAGATGATAGAGCTTGTAGAAATGGAAGTAAGAGAATTGCTTTCTTCTTATAAGTACGATGGAGATAACACTCCAATTATCAAAGGTTCTGCACTAAAAGCTCTTAATGGCGATCCAGAAGGAGTGAAAGCTATCGAAGAATTAATGTCAATTGTGGATACTTATATTCCGGTTCCACCAAGACCTACAGAACTTCCATTCCTACTTCCAGTAGAAGATGTATTCTCTATAACTGGTAGAGGTACAGTAGCTACAGGTAGAATAGAGAGAGGTATTGTAAAAACAGGAGAGTCTGTAGAAATCGTTGGACTTCAAAAAGAAGGCGAAAAAGCATTGACTTCCACTGTAACAGGTGTAGAGATGTTCAGAAAAATTCTTGACATTGGAGAAGCTGGTGAGAACGTAGGTCTTCTTTTAAGAGGTATCGATAAAGAAATGATCAAGAGAGGACAAGTAATCTGTAAGCCAGGTTCTATTACTCCGCACACTGAATTCAAGTGTGAGTGCTATATCTTATCAAAAGAAGAAGGTGGACGTCACACTCCATTTTTCAATAAGTACAGACCGCAGTTCTATTTGAGAACTACAGACTGTACAGGTGAGATTACTCTTCCAGAAGGTAAGGAAATGGTTGTGCCAGGTGACAACTTGACTTTAACTGTAAAATTGATATACCCAGTAGCTCTTGAGAAAGGTCTAAGATTCGCTATCCGTGAAGGTGGTAGAACAGTAGGTGCAGGTCAGGTAACTGAAATTATTAAATAACAAAAAGTGAATGAGCAGAGTTGTGGAGATTCTCCATAACTCTGCTTTTTATGCGGACTTAGCTCAGTTGGTAGAGTTGTGGTCTCCAAAACCATAGGTCGTAGGTTCGAGTCCTGCAGTCCGTGCCAATAAAAAAATAAAAGCATTGAATATGAATAAAGTAATAGGTTATATAAAAGACTCCGTAGAAGAGGTAAGAACTAATGTGACATGGACTGCCACGCCGGAATTACAAAAATTCACTACGATTGTCGTTATATCTCTCATTGTACTTACTATTTTGGTTTTTATTATGGATAAGATAAGCGAGTTTGTATTGTTGGATACTATCTATAAGAGTTTATAATTTCTGAGAATTGACATAAAAACTAAAGTATGGATAATAAAAAGTGGTTTGTTTTAAAAGTAGTTTCTGGACAAGAGAATAAAATTAAAGGATATATAGATTCTGAGATTCTTCGGTCTAAGTGGGAGAATGCTATTACAAACGTATTAGTTCCTACTGAAAAAGTATACAAAATAAAGGCAGGAAAAAAAGTTATAAAAGACAAAACTCTTTATCCTGGATATTTATACATAGAGGTAGAAGATAAGGTAGTTAAAACTGAAATGTTAACTACTATAAGAAATATCTCGGGTGTTATGAACTTTCTAGGCGGCAATCAGCCTCAGGCACTAAGACCTGCAGAAGTTCAGAAACTTCTAGGAAAACTAGATGAGGTGCTAGGTGCGGGTGAAACGATGTCAGAGCCTTTTATCATAAACGAGTCTGTCAAGATTATTGATGGCCCTTTCAACGACTTTGTAGGAAGTATAGAGGAGATAAACGAAGAGAAGAAAAAACTAAAAGTAGTAGTCAAAATATTCGGAAGAAGACAGCCTGTAGAGGTGAGCTTTGGACAGGTAGATAAAGTAAGTTAAAAAAACCAGAAAGTAATAAACTAAATAAAAATAATTAATCATCTAAGTGGGAGTCTGAGTAAAAAAGGCAATTGACCACTAAAAAACTCAAAAGAATGGCAAAAGAAATAGAAACGTACGTCAAGCTCCAGGTTAAAGGAGGACAAGCAAACCCAGCTCCACCAATTGGCCCAGCCTTGGGTTCTAAAGGGGTCAACATCATGGAATTTTGTAAGCAGTTCAATGCAAGAACACAGGATCAGAGCGGAAAGGTTCTTCCTGTAGTATTGACAGTATACAAGGATAAGTCATTTGATTTCGTCATTAAGACGCCTCCAACACCTATACTTTTATTGGAAACTTTAAAAGCAAAGACGGGTTCTAAAGAAAGTAATCGATTGAAAATCGGAAGTGTGACTTGGGATGAGGTAAAAACTATAGCAGAAACCAAAATGCCAGATTTGAATTGTTTTACCGTAGAGTCTGCCATGAAAATGGTAGCTGGTACAGCTAGAAGCTTGGGTATTACTGTATCTGGAAAAGCTCCATGGGAAACTGAATAATTTGAATAACTGAAATAACTGAACGTATGTCAAGAATAACGAAAAAAAGACAAGAAGTAAATAAACTATTAGATAGTTCGAAACTGTACTCTATTGATGAGGCTTCCACTCTAGTCAAAAAGGTAAATCTTACCAAATTTGACGCATCAGTAGATTTACATATAAGATTGGGAATAGACCCAAGAAAAGCTGATCAAGCATTGAGAGGGACCGTATCGCTTCCAAATGGTTCTGGTAAGTCTAAAACCGTCTTAGTATTCTGTAAGCCCGAAAAAGAAGCCGACGCGAAAGCTGCAGGAGCTGATTATGTAGGACTCGATGAGTACATCACAAAAATCGAACAAGGATGGACAGACATAGACGTTATCATCGCAACACCTGATGTAATGGCTATTATCGCCAAACTTGGTCGTGTATTAGGTCCTCGTAATTTGATGCCTAACCCTAAATCTGGAACTGTTACTCCAGATGTAGCCAAGGCAGTAGAAGAGGTTAAGAAAGGGAAAATCGCCTTTAGAGTTGACAAATTTGGCATTGTACACTCATCTATAGGAAGAGTTTCTTTCAGTCCTGAGCAGATCAAAGAAAATGCAGAGGAATTTATTTCTACCTTAGTAAAAATGAAACCAAGTACTGCAAAAGGAACATATATGAAGTCTATTTCTATGGCTTCTACTATGAGTCCAGGTATAAACATTGACACAAAATCTGTAAGTAGTATTTAATTATGAAGAAATCACAAAAAAGCGAAGTAATAGAATCACTAAAGCAGAAGTTTGACGATGCTACTTTTTTCTATTTTATAGATGAATCTACCCTTACTGCTGCTAAGACCTCAAAACTTAGAAGAACAGCGTTTGAAAAAGGGATTAGCTATTCTGTAGTAAAAAACACATTGATAAAAAAGGCTCTAGAACAGTCCAATAAAAATGCAGATGAGGTATACAATATCCTGCATGGACCTACGGCTGTATTTTTCTCTACTAATTCTAACGATATAGCTAAGCTAATAAAAGAATTCAGAGGAGAAGATGTTAAGCCAGAATTGAAAGCTGCTTATATCGATTCAGACATTTACATTGGCGATGCCGAGTTGAAAAACTTAGTTGCATTGAAATCAAAGAATGAATTGATAGGAGACATTATCGGACTTCTACAATCACCAGCCACCAATCTTATCAGTGCCCTTCAAGGCAATGCAGATAAGAAAATAGGAAGCCTAGTAAAAGCACTAGAAGAAAAAGCTCAAGCATAAACCAATCATCTAATCAATTAAAATAATCATTTAAATTTAATAATCATGGCAGATTTAAAAGCAATGGCAGAAAGTTTAGTAAACTTAACTGTAAAAGAAGTAAAAGAATTAGCAGACATTCTTAAGAATGACTATGGAATAGAGCCAGCTGCTGCTGCTCCAGTAATGATGGCAGGCGGCGGAGGTGCTGCACCAGCTGCTGCTGAAAAATCGGAATTTGATGTAGTATTAGTCAGCGCTGGTGGTACAAAATTGAACGTAGTTAAAGTGGTAAAAGACGTAACTGGTTTAGGTCTTAAAGAATCTAAAGACATCGTAGACGCAAATGGAGTAGTAAAAGAAAAAGCTTCTAAAGCAGATGCTGAAAACATCAAGAAGCTTCTAGAAGAAGCAGGTGCTACAGTAGAACTTAAGTAATTTGTTCCTTGATTTTCAGGGAAAATTAAATTAGTAAATCGTATAAGGCTTGTACCATTATGGTACAGGCCTAAATACGTTTAGAAAATTAACATCAATTTGTGAGAAATTGCAGGCGATGTAAACCAAACTTTTGACAAAAAAAAACAACCCAATAATATGCCACAAGCTAGCAAAGCAGTAAGAGTCAATTTTGGCAAAGCAAAAGTAAAAGCGGACTATCCAAACCTTTTGGATATTCAGCGTCAGTCTTTCAAAGAATTTTTTCAAGTAGACACCACACAAGATTTAAGAATTAAAGAGGAGTTATATAGAGTTTTTGAGGAGAATTTTCCAATATCAGACGCTAGAAATATTTTCTTACTTGAATTTCTAGAATATCATATCGACCCACCAAGATACTCTATACAAGAGTCTATTCAGAGGGGTCTTACCTATTCCGTGCCACTCAGAGCCAAGTTAAGATTATCATGTAATGATGAAGAGCACGTAGATTTTAAAACTATAGTACAAGATGTCTTTTTGGGTAATATCCCATATATGACTGAAAAAGGTACTTTTATCATAAACGGTGCGGAGCGTGTGGTAGTAACCCAGCTGCACAGATCACCTTCCGTATTTTTTGGTCAATCCGTTCACCCGAATGGTACATCTATTTATTCTGCCAGAGTGATACCATTTAAAGGTGCATGGATGGAATTCGCTACAGACATTAATAATGTCATGTATGCTTATATAGATAGAAAGAAAAAATTTCCAGTAACTATGCTACTAAGAGCTATAGGATATGATACGGATAGAGATATCCTAAACTTATTCGACATAGCAGATGAAGTCAAGGTATCCAAAGCTAATGTTAAGAAATTAGTAGGTAGAAAATTGGCAGCAAGGTTGTTAAAAACATGGGTTGAAGATTTCGTAGATGAAGATACAGGTGAGGTAGTTTCGATAGAAAGAAATGAAGTGATATTCGAAAGAGATATGGTTATCTCTGATGATATGACCGATAGAATTATAGATGCTCAAATAAATATGGTCACACTTCAAAAAGAAGAAAGTGTACTAGATTATTCTATTATTTATAACACGCTTCAGAAAGATACATCAAATAGTGAGAAGGAGGCTCTAAACACTATCTACAGACAACTGAGAGGAGTAGAAGCTCCAGATGATGAAACGGCAAGAGACGTAATAGATAAGTTATTTTTCTCAGATAGAAGATATGATCTGGGAGAAGTTGGTAGATATAAAATCAACCAGAAGTTGAACTTAGATGTACCTATGGAAACTAAGATACTTACTAAAAAGGATATTGTAGCTATCGTAAGTTATATGGTAGAACTGGTCAATGGTAGAGCAGAGATAGATGATATCGACCACTTGAGCAATAGAAGGGTGAGAACAGTGGGAGAGCAGTTATTTGCACAGTTTTCATTAGGCTTATCTAGAATGGCTCGAACGATTCGTGAGCGAATGAACGTGCGAGATAATGAAGTATTCTCTCCGATTGATTTAATCAATTCTCGTTCATTAAGTTCTGTGATTAATTCATTCTTCGGAACTTCGCAGTTATCTCAGTTTTTGGATCAAACGAATCCATTGGCAGAGATTACTAATAAGCGAAGAGTTTCTGCTTTAGGACCAGGAGGTTTGAGTAGAGAGAGAGCGGGTTTTGAGGTTCGTGACGTTCACTATTCCCATTATGGTAGGCTTTGTACTATTGAGACTCCAGAAGGTCCTAATATTGGTTTGATTTCTACACTTTGTGTGTATGCAAAGGTAAATGATAGAGGCTTTTTAGAGACTCCATACCTGAAGGTAAAAGGGGGAAATGTTAGCCTTGGCTCTAAAGCAGAGTATTTATCAGCTGATGACGAAGATGACAAGATTATAGCTCAGGCTAAAATCAACATATCTGATAGTGGCAAAATACAAGATGAGACGATCGTAGCGCGCGAGCAAGGCGACTTCCCATTGGTGACACCAAAGGAGTTAGATTACGTAGATGTGGCCCCTAATCAGATTGTAGGAGTCTCTGCATCCTTGATCCCATTCCTAGAGCATGATGATGCAAACCGTGCCTTGATGGGCTCTAACATGCAGCGTCAAGCGGTACCACTTCTAAAACCACAATCTCCGATAGTGGGTACAGGATTCGAAGCTATTGTAGCTCAGGACTCTAATAACCTTATCAATGCAGAAGGAAATGGGGAAGTCGTATTTGTTGACTCTGAAAAGATTCAGGTATTATATGAACGAACTGCAAATGAGAAAATGATCAATTTTGATGATGAAATTACGACCTATTCTCTACCTAAATTTAAAAGAACAAATCAAGGTACTTGTATCAATCTAAAGCCAATCGTTAAGAAGGGCGAAAAGGTAACCAAAGGGCAGGTATTGTGTGAAGGATTTGCAACGCAGCAAGGAGAGTTGGCTTTAGGGCAAAATCTAAAAGTAGCATTCATGCCATGGAAAGGTTATAACTTTGAGGATGCAATCGTGATTTCTGAAAGAATCTTGAAAGATGACATATTTACTTCTATTCATATTGAAGAGTATGATTTACAAGTGAGAGATACTAAGTTAGGGGAGGAAGAACTAACTGCAGATATACCAAATGTATCAGAAGAAGCCACAAAAGACTTAGGAAAAGATGGCGTAATACGCACCGGTGCTCGAGTGAAGGAAGGCGATATTCTAGTAGGTAAGGTAACTCCGAAAGGTGAGACAGATCCTACTCCTGAAGAGAAGCTATTAAGAGCTATATTCGGGGATAAGGCTGGAGATGTAAAAGATGCATCTTTAAAAGCTCCACCGAGTGCAGAAGGTATTGTTATCGATACTAAAATCTTTACTAGAGCTAATAAAGAAACTAAGAAGAAAGGCAAAGAGAAAGTTGCTGTAGATACTCTCGATAATGAATTTGAAGCTAATTCAAAAAAGCTTAAAACAGTTTTATTCGAGAAATTAAATTCACTATTAGCAGGTAAGACTTCTAATTCTATTAAGAATTTCTTCAAAGAGGAAATCGTAGCAAAGGGTTCTAAGTTTACAGCAAAAGTTCTATCTGATATTGAATACAAAGATATAGATGGTAGCAATTGGACTTCAGATGAAAAAACAAATGAGCTTGTAAAGCAGGTGATTCATAACTTCAATTTAAAGATGAATGAAATCACAGGATATTACAAAAGAGAGAAATACAATATTACCATCGGGGATGAACTTCCAAACGGCGTTCTTCAACTAGCTAAGGTTCACCTCGCAGTAAAACGAAAGCTAAAAGTAGGTGACAAACTAGCTGGTAGACATGGTAACAAAGGTATCGTAGCTAAAATTGTACGAGAAGAGGATATGCCTTTCTTAGAAAGTGGTGAGCCATTAGATATCGTGTTGAATCCTCTGGGCGTACCTTCCCGTATGAACTTAGGTCAGGTATATGAGTCGGTTCTCGGATGGGCTGGATTGAAGTTAGGTGTAAAATTTGCCACTCCAGTATTAGACGGAGCTACTGTCACTGAAATCGATGATTGGATGAAAAAGGCAGATCTTCCTTATCTAGGCTCTACTTATTTATTCGATGGAGAGACTGGAGATCGATTTGACCAGAAAACTACAGTAGGAGTTATCTATATGTTGAAATTAAGTCACATGGTAGATGACAAAATGCATGCGCGTTCTACAGGACCATACTCTCTTATTACCCAGCAGCCATTAGGTGGTAAAGCACAATTTGGTGGTCAACGTTTCGGAGAAATGGAGGTCTGGGCAGTAGAGGCTTATGGTGCAGCTAATATCTTGAGAGAATTATTGACTATCAAGTCTGATGATATACCGGGTAGAGCCAAGGCATATGAAGCTATCGTTAAAGGTGATAATATTCCTCAATTTGGTCTTCCTGAATCCTTCAATGTATTGGCTCATGAATTAAGAGGTTTGGCTCTAGATTTAAGATTCGATTAATATTAAAGTACAAGCTGTTAAGATTAAATAAAAAAATAGTATTTAGAAGTGAGTAAATGAATTTGTAAAAATCAAGTAACTAACAACTAACAACTGACAACTAAAAAAATTATGGCATATATAAATAGAGGTACCCCACAAGTTAAAACTGAATTTACTTCTTTGACTATCACATTAGCGTCTCCTGATGCTATTAAAGAAAGGTCAAGAGGTGAAGTCACTAAACCCGAGACGATTAATTACCGAACGTATAAACCAGAAAGAGACGGATTATTTTGCGAGAAGGTATTTGGTCCAGTCAAGGATTATGAGTGCTATTGCGGGAAATACAAGAGAATTCGATACAAAGGCACCATCTGCGACCGATGTGGTGTAGAGGTGACTGAAAAGAAAGTACGAAGAGAGCGTATGGGTCATATCGCTTTGGTTGTGCCCGTGGTTCACATTTGGTACTTTAGATCGTTACCAAACAAAATAGGTTACCTACTCGGAATGAGTTCGAAGAATATCGAAAGTATTGTTTATTATGAGAAATATGTAGTCATACAAAGTGGTGCTGCTTCTGGCGAGATTAATGTCATCAATGACAAAGGGGAACAAGAAGTGAGAAGCTATCACAGAATGGATTTATTAACTGAGGAAGAGTATATAGCTGCTATGTCTAGCCCAGAGTTGTCTAATAACTATTTATTAGAAGATAAAGATCCAAACAAATTCATCGCTAAAATGGGTGGAGAATCTATCCGTCATTTGTTGACTTCTATTAATTTAGATGATTTATCTTATGAACTAAGAAATCAAGCTCAAACAGAGTCTTCTAGGCAGAGAAAGCAGGAAGCACTTAAGAGATTGAGTGTAGTAGAAGCTTTCAGAGAAGCCAACACTCGAATTGAAAACAGACCAGAGTGGACTGTGATAAGTTTATTGCCAGTGGTTCCGCCTGAATTGAGACCATTGGTTCCTTTGGATGGCGGCCGTTTTGCTTCTTCAGATTTGAATGACCTATACAGAAGAGTCATTATTAGAAATAATCGTTTGAAGAGATTGATGGAGATTAAGGCCCCAGAGGTTATCTTAAGAAATGAGAAAAGAATGCTACAAGAAGCGGTGGATTCTTTATTTGATAACTCTAGAAAGTCAAATGCTGTAAAAGCAGAAGGCGGAAGAGCGTTGAAGTCTATATCTGATTCTTTGAAAGGTAAGCAAGGACGTTTCCGTCAGAATTTGTTAGGAAAAAGGGTTGACTATTCTGGTCGTTCTGTGATTGTGGTAGGACCGACACTTCAGATGCACGAGTGCGGTTTACCAAAAGATATGGCAGCAGAATTGTTCAAGCCGTTTATCATTAGAAAATTGATAGAAAGAGGTATTGTAAGAACAGTGAAATCTGCGAAGAAATTAGTAGATAGAAAAGACGCTGTTATATGGGATATACTTGAGAATATTTTAAAAGGACATCCTGTTTTATTAAACAGAGCTCCTACACTTCACAGATTATCTATTCAAGCATTTATGCCTAAATTGGTAGAAGGCAAGGCTATTAGGCTTCATCCATTAGTTACCACGGCTTTCAACGCCGACTTTGATGGTGACCAGATGGCGGTGCATGTACCCCTTAGTAATGAGGCTATACTTGAAGGTCAGCTATTAATGCTTTCTTCGCACAATATCTTGAACCCACAGAATGGTACACCAGTAACACTTCCTTCACAAGACATGGTTTTGGGACTATATTATATGACCAATATTAAGGAGAATAGCCCAGAAAATCCTGTCAAAGGAGCTGGAAAAGCTTTTTATTCTATAGAAGAGGTAATAGTAGCCTATAACGAAGGAAAAGTAGAGCTTCACGCACCTATCAGATGTAGAGTAAGTATAGAAGAGGAAGGTGAGCTAAGAACTAAGCTTATCGAAACTTCTGTTGGTAGAGTATTGGCTAATCAATTTGTGCCAGAAGAAGTAGGATTTATTAATCAATTACTTTCTAAAAAAGCATTGAAAGATATTATATCTAATATCATTGAAAAAACAAGCGTTAAGCGTACGGCTCAATTTCTAGATGACATTAAGAATCTCGGATTTACTATGGCCTTTAAAGGCGGACTATCGTTCAACCTTGAAGATGTATTAACTCCAGAAATCAAGACAAAACAAGTAGAAATAGCTAAAGCTCAAGTGATGGAAATCAATGGACTTCACAATGAAGGTCATATCACGGAGAGAGAGCGATACAATCAGGTAGTAGATACATGGGAGAAAATGGATAGAAATATCACCATGGATCTTATGAATAGATTGAAAAAAGATAAAGGAGGTTTTAACTCTATCTATATGATGCTAGACTCTGGTGCGAGAGGTTCTCGTGCGCAGATTAAGCAGTTGGGTGGAGTAAGAGGTCTAATGAATAAACCTAAGAAATCAGGTCTTACTGGTGAGCAGGATGTTGTAGAAAACCCTATCTTATCTTCGCTGAAAGAAGGACTTTCTGCTTGGGAATACTTTATCTCAACGCACGGCGCTAGAAAAGGTCTAGCAGATACGGCTCTTAAAACAGCGGATGCAGGTTATTTGACCAGAAGATTGGTGGATGTAGCTCAGTCGATCGTTATCTATGACGAAGACTGTGGTACGTTGAGAGGTATCGATACGACGGCGCTTATAAAAGAAGGTGTAGTTGTCGAGAAATTAGGCGAGCGAATCGTAGGAAGAACGTCTCTTCATAATGTATTTCACCCTGAAACTGACGAACTAATTGTTAGTGCTGGTCAAGAAATCATGAAAGCAATTGCCGATAAAATAGAGGAAGCAGAAATAGAGAGCATAGAGATTCGTTCTGTATTGACGTGTGAGTCTTCCCATGGGGTCTGCGTAAGATGTTATGGTAGAAATCTAGCTACAAATAGAATGAGTGAGATAGGTGATGCTGTAGGGGTTATAGCAGCACAGTCTATCGGTGAGCCTGGTACTCAGTTGACACTTCGTACCTTCCATACGGGGGGTATCGCTTCTCTTTCCAATACGATCAATGAAATTAAAACACGACATGAAGGTATCATAAGACTAGACAGTGTTCGTTCTATTGAATCCGAAATCAGTGGAGAGAAAAAGAATGTGGTTATTGGCCGTACAGGTGAAATGAGACTTATGAATAGTGCGGAAGATAAAGTTCTTCAAAGCGCATACATACCATATGGTGCTACATTGGAAGTAGAAGATGGCCAAAAGGTAGGTAAAGAACTTATAGTCTGTTCATGGGATCCATTTAACAATCTTATTATATCTGAACAAGATGGTACAGTAGAATATGAAAGTATTGTAAGTAACGTAACCTATAAAGAGGAAATAGTAGAGCAGACTGGAAACGTGGAGAAATTCATAATTGAGTCAAGAAATAAGACTATCTCTCCCGCAGTTATTATTAAAGGTAAAGAAAATAAAGCCTATGCCCTACCTGTAGGAGCTAATCTGATAGTAGATAATAAGCAAAAAATCAAGGCAGGAACTATCCTGGCTAAGATACCTAGATTTGTAGGAAAATCAGGCGATATCACAGGAGGTCTACCGAGAGTTACAGAATTATTCGAAGCTCGAAATCCATTGAACCCCGCTAAAGTAGCCGAGGTGGATGGTGTAGTAACTTTTGGAGGTATCAAAAGAGGTAATAGGGAAGTAATTGTAACTCCAGTGTCTGGCGAACCTAGAAAATATCTTGTACCACTATCCAGTCAGATTTTAGTTCAGGAACAGGATTATGTGCGCTCGGGTACACCATTATCTGATGGTAATATCGCTCTAGATGATATTTTAAGAATCAAGGGAGTCTTTGCGGTACAGTCTTATCTAGTAAATGAAGTTCAAGAGGTATATCAAAGACAGTCCGTAAAAATAAATGACAAACACGTAGAAACAATCGTTCGTCAGATGATGTCAAAAGTATTGATTGATGATCCAGGAGATTCTTCATTCCTAGAAGGTGAGTCTGTTAATAAATTTGATTTCTTAGCTGAAAACGATAACATCTTTGATAAAAAAGTAGTCGTAGAAAACGGCGATAGCACTACCCATAAAAAAGGTCAGATTCTTACTATCAGACAAGTCAGAGAGGAGAATTCACTATTGAAAAGAAGTGATAAGCAAATCATGGAAGTGAGAGATGCCGTAGCTGCTACTGCTTCTCCATTATTAGAAGGTATTACGAAAACTTCATTCGGAAGAGAGAGCTGGATCTCAGCTGCTTCATTCCAGGAGACGACTAAAGTACTTTCTATGGCTTCTATATCTGCTCGTAGAGACGATCTTATTGGTTTGAAGGAAAATGTTATCGTAGGTCAGCCAATACCTGCTGGCACTGGTTTCCGTAAGTTTAATAATATTTTTGTCAATAAACGAATCAATACAGAAGCTTAATCAATTAGTTTAAATTGAAAAAAATAGACTCCTTTTTGGGAGTCTATTTTTTTTTATAGCAATTTTTAAAGGACTTCTTGTGTTATTATGATGTTATACAGTAATCGTTATGGATAATAAGATTAAAAAAATTGGAGTAATGACATCTGGAGGAGATTCTCCTGGCATGAATGCGGCTATTCGTGCTGTGGTAAGGACCTGTCATTATTATGAAATAGAGTGTATCGGGATTCGAGAAGGATACAATGGCATGATAGCTGGAGATTTTATAACACTAGGGCCGCGTGATGTAGCGCATATCATCAATCATGGAGGCACTATACTTCAAACGTCTCGCTCCAAAGAATTTATGATGAAAGAAGGACGTAAAAAAGCGTTTCTCAATTTAAAGCAAGCTGGAGTAGATGGTTTGGTCTGCATCGGGGGGGATGGAACGTTTACAGGCGCACAAATTTTTTCTGAAGAATTTGACCTCCCAATTATTGGCCTACCGGGTACCATAGATAATGACATATATGGTACAGATTCTACCATTGGATTTGATACTGCGATGAATACAGCTATGGAGGCTATAGATAAAATTCGAGATACAGCGACATCTCATAATAGAGTTTTTTTCGTAGAGGTCATGGGCAGAGATGCTGGTTTTATTGCCTTGCACAGTGGTATTGCTAGTGGAGCATTAGATGTTTTAATTCCAGAGAAAAAAGATAGTTTAGATGATTTGTTTGCCATATTTGAAAGAGCGAAACGAATGGGAAAAAAATCCAATATAATAGTCGTAGCTGAAGGCGAGGAATTGGCGAGCGTATATGATTTAGCCAAGATGACTAGAATGAAGTTTCCCGATTATGAAACAAGGGTAGTGGTGTTAGGACATATTCAGCGCGGTGGAAGTCCCACTTGTGCAGATCGAATCCTCGCTAGTAGGCTTGGATATAGCGCTGTAATAGGATTAATGGAAGGTAAGACCAAGGTCATGGCGGGTATTCAAGCGAATAAATTGGTCTATACTCCCATAGAAGAAGCTATAAAAAAGCGCAATGAGGTGGATTGTGAATTACTCAAAATGGTCGAAGTCTTATCGATATAATAGCATAGGATCCAAATCAATAATTTAATATGAGTTAAGGTAAAATTATGAAAAAAATTAAAGTAGGAATTAATGGCTTTGGAAGAATAGGTGGATTAGCCCTTGACAGCATGATAGGAAGAGATTCTATAGAAATAGTGGCTATTAACGACTTAATCGCTGCAGACTATATGGCATATGTGATTAAGTATGACTCGGTTCATGGCAAATTTAACGGAGAGGTATCTTCCAAAGATGGATATTTAATCGTCAACGGAAAACAAATAAAAGTAACTAATCACAAGAATCCATCAGACATTCCTTGGTTTGAATTAGGAGCGGAGTATATTATAGATTGTACAGGTATTTTTTTAGATGAGGAGTCCGCAGCAGCTCATCTAAGGAATGGTGCTAAAAAGGTTATTCTCTCCGCACCGCCTAAGGATGAGACGCCTATGTATGTCATGGGAGTAAATCATACAGAGCTGAAACCAGAGACTAAAATATTATCCAATGCTTCCTGCACCACCAATTGTCTTGCACCACTAGCCAAAGTCCTGCATGACAACTTTGGTATTGTGGAGGGTTTAATGACAACTGTTCATGCGGCCACAGCTACACAACGAGTGGTAGATGGCCCTTCTCTAAAGGACTGGAGAGGAGGACGTAGTGCTTTACTCAATATCATACCTTCGAGTACAGGAGCTGCCAAAGCCGTAACTAAGGTAATACCAGCACTAACGGATAAATTGACAGGCATGTCATTTCGTGTGCCAGTAGCAGATGTATCGGTCATAGATCTCACCGTCCGATTGGAAAAATCGACGAGCTATGAAGAAATTGCTACATGCATAAAAAAGGCTTCTGATAATGAAATGAAGGATATCATAGGCTATATTGACGAGCAAGTCGTCTCTCAAGATTTTGTAGGTGATACCAGAACCTGCATATTTGATAAGCAAGCGGGTATTATGCTTTCTCCAAACTTCGTCAAACTAATAGCATGGTATGACAATGAGTCTGGCTATGCGAGTAAATTGGTCGATTTACTCGAGTATGCAGCTAGTTTGGATTAAATCTGTATCTTTCGAATTTATCTACCAGCGCTGTCTCTCATGGAGGATTTAGTATTTTTTTTATTTGATACTCCAACTGGGTTTTCCTAGCATACACCGGATTTTTTTTCATTTACTTTAGTGCTCTAGAATGCACTAGATTCAGAACTCCTGATCTATCCCCCCAAATTTTCTGTGCCTTAAGGCGCCGAAGCATCTAGGTTGAGTTATAGCCTAGCTGATACTAAATTTATAATTGTTTCTATTTAAATATCCTGTTTAAAATATTACGAGAGGTCAGAAGTCCAATGATTACAGTGCATGAAGCCTAAGCAATCAGATGAATGATCAAAATGTCAACAATAGGAAAAATGTAAAAATTTTTACGCAAATAAAATAAGTTAAAATAGCATAAAAAAATACATCTTATATTGGACCAACTTATATTGTGGCTCAATAAATGATAAAGTATGAATAAAATTTACCAAATTTTTTATCATATTATGACTACAAAACTGTTTATTAAAAATAATTTCAACTACTTGAAATCTCTATCGGTATTTATATTGGTTTCATGCTTTCATGACAGTTCTGATTTATTTCAGCAGCTCGATAATTTCTACCTTTATTCTTAACACTACCTTTATAATTTAATAACTAACCATATTATTAATAATTAGTATCTAAAAGTTACATCAAATATCAAAACATGAAAAATCAATTTACACACATCCTCATCACCATTGCCGTTTTGTTCAGTTCCTCGAAGATGTATGCACAGTTACCATTGAGTGCAAACTATACCTATTCTACAGGCACCTCGGGCAGTCTGTCAACAGATATGAATGGAAATCCAATCGACATGACTACACAAAAGAGTCTAGGTGCACCGGCACTTAGCCAGACACTTGCTACTTTGGATATTGGATTCGATTTTTATTTTATGGGAACCCGCTACACGCAGCATACCCCTACAGTAAGAGGAGTAAGTACCCTCGGCTGGGTAATAGCAGGCGCAGCTATCCCTAACTATAATACAGCATACACAGCGCCAGTATTACATCCGTTTTGGACGGCGGCAGGGTTCAATACAGGAGCCGGACCGAACCTAAGAACCAAGGTTGTGGGCACTGCCCCGAATCGATGTATGGTCTTCGAATGGAGAACGACTATGGTAGGATCTTTTAATGGGAATCCGCCAACTTCCCCAGGTGGTAATACGCCAGATTTTATTTATCAGATGCGCTTGTATGAAACGACAGGGGCTATAGAATATGTATATGGTCAGATGCAGATACCCTCAAGCTATACTGGAGCTGCGCTTCTCGGAGCTATTGGCTGGGTAAATAACAGCAACCCTGCCAGAGATAATAATCTATCATCGATTACCAGTCTATCTTCGTATGCTGCGACTACGAGTCTAGCATCAGCCAATGTGACAGCGATCAATGCGAGTGCCCCAGGTGCAATTCCTGGATTGGCTGCAGGTCGATTTTTCCGATGGATCCCATCTGTACCCTCTGCACCTACCTCCTTGGTATTTTCAGGTGTTTCATCTTCTAGTACTACACTGACATGGACCGACAACTCGGCCAATGAATTTGGATTTGCTATCTATCGCTCGGATGATGGAGGAGCTACTTATAATTTTATTGCCCAAACTGCTCTAAATGTCAATACATTTACCCAGTCAGGCTTGCAATCTGGAACCACTTATATGTACAGAGTGCATGCTATGACCGAAGGGGGATTGAGCACTGCTTTGAGTGGCACTCAAGCGACCACAGCTAGTGGTAGTATCACATCCGCAGCCAGCGGAAACTGGAGTGCACCGAGCACATGGACTGGAGGTGTGGTGCCGATTTCTGCGGACAATGTCACTATAGCTAATGGACATACTGTGACAATTGATATACCTACCGCTGTATGTAATAATTTGACAGTAGGACAAGGCACCAGTGGTATTTTACGATACTCAGCATTAGCTCCTGCAGGTCTCATCGCATTCAATAATGTAACTGTGGCTTCAGGAGGTATTTTCGATGTAGCACCATCCAATATTCAGTCACATACCCTAGCTATCGGGGGCACACCTACTACGGGTTCTTCGGGAAGCTTGACGGTCAATGGTACTTTCGATATGAATCAAGTCACTACACCTACTGCAGGTGCAGGGGTTCTCCTCACCTTTGGTGGACAAGCCGATGGAACGATCTCAGGATCGGGTCCAATTGATTTCTACTCTATTACCGTTAATAAAGGATTCTATCTGGTACCAGCGCAGAATCCAGTATTGAATGTGACATCTGTATTCACAATGAATGCGCCCGTAGCGGTTGCTAATAGATTGACCCTTACTTCGGGTACATTTAAGATCAGTTCTGCGTCTACTATTACGCCATATTTTGGTAATCAAACGATATGTGCTACTGGGGGTAGATTGTGGCTCAATCATGCTTCGGCCAATGTGAGCTGTGTAGGAACCGGAACCACCACAGGTCAGGGATCGCCTACTGCTTTCGGAGAGTTTAGAATAGATGATGGTATCTTCGCCTACGGTAGTGGAAATAATAGCTTTATTTTTTCTAATACCTTTATTGGTGGAGTTTTCTATGGGGGTAAATTCGAGATGAATGGCGGTACGATGAATATATTTGGAGCTTTTCAGATTGGTTCAGCAACCTCTAGTTCATTTACCATGACAGGTGGTAATATCAATATTGACCCACAGGCAGCCACTTTTTTGTCTCCATTTACTTCTGCATTTACGATATCCGGTTCAGCCTCTGCCACATGGAGTGGAGGAACGGTTACGATCATCGATCCGCCTGCAGGGTCATCTGGTTCGAATAGTACCGTTAGCTTGCAGCCTGGAGGATCGAAGAGTATCACAGGAGGTACCTTGCGTATCGGCGACGGTATAAGCGGCACTGCGAGTGGCCCATTTAATAATTCAAGTGGATATAACCTCTCTTTGAGCATGGGTGTCTGGAATCTCGTGATCGATAACCGAACGGATCTGAGCAATACCCGACAATGTCGAATAGGATTTCCATCCACTTTCAATGCGAGTTATGTCTTGAACACTTTGACGATCAATAACAATGCCACCCTTATGCTCAGCGCTAGTGGGAGTGCTCAGACGATCGGACTCTATGGCGATCTAATCAACAATGGTGTATTGGCAGGACCAGAGGCAGGAAGTGTATCTACCTTGGGCACTATTCAATTTCTCAAGCCGAGTGGTACCCAAACAGTCAGTGGATCTGGTAGTTTCTATAACATAGCGAACCTCTATCTAGGAACCTTTAATTTATATACCACCTCTACTTCCAATCTTATTTTCTCCCAGACCAATACAATGGTGGTGAATCAGGTGACAGTCAATACCGGCACATTTACCCATAACAATAAGTTAACTATCGGCAGACCGGGCGTCATCCCTACAGTCATTCTAGGGGGTAATGGGATCACTACCCCTTCTGGAAGTTTTACTTCCGTTCCAAATTTTGATAATACCTCATTCAATACGGCACTTACATACAATATGACGAGTGAACCCTTCGCTCTAGGTGTGAAGAATGAACTAGGAGCGGGTACTACTAATCTGCATAATTTGACTATCAATAATCCGAAAGGTCTGAGTATCGATCGCAATCTTAATATTGTGAATAGTTTAACAATGACAGTGGGAGATATATTGATAGGAAATAATAACATCACCCTAGGTACAGGTGCCTCCAATCTAGGATCGCTATCACATATCAGTGGCACTTCCGGACAGATTATCTGTGGAACTTCTGGTGGATTTACCCGCTGGGTCAATACCGTGTTAGCGCCAACCTCTGCAAGCACCCTTTCTCTTTTCCCCCTTGGAACTCCGGGCTCTAGAAGGCATGCTTTTGTTTATTATAACGCATCGAATGCCTTATCTGCAGCAGGTACTGTGACGGCTCGTCATGCTGATGCTGCAGGTACTAGTAGCATGACTTCCTTTACCGAAAATTCGTTGACGATGGACACACGTAGCAATGCGGGATGGGTATTTTCTTCTGGAAATGGTTTGGCATTATCTGGAACTGTCTCCACGCAGTTAGTCGGAGAGGGTGCTATCATGACTAACCCCAGTACGACAGCTACAAATAATATATTAAACAATACTATAACTAATAATTCGGGATCTGCACTTGGTGGAACCTATGCCGCAGGATCAGGAACTTTTACGCAGCCTGTAGCTACGCGAACAGGAATGAATCTAGCAAACCTTACCTCCGCGCCACTCTATATAGGAGCACCTTCTGGGGTCATAGGTGGTGTGATCACAGCTATCAATTCTGGAAATTGGGCTACAGCGAGTACTTGGAATACCAATTCTGTTCCTACTGCTAGTGACAATGTCATTATCGCAGATACGGTTCAGGTCACCTGTGCCGGGGGCTCCGGCACCTATGCGTGTAATAATATTTTGCTTCCAGGCAATGGAAGTAAATTGACTATGAATAATGCAAGCAATACCCTCAATATCGGAGGGCAGCTCTTCATGCAAGGGAAGACAACAACCTTTGTAGGGCAATCATTTTTAGATTTATCAGCAGGCACCATCAATGTCGCTGGCTGGGATACCCTGGTAGGAGTCACCACTGGTCAAGGCGTTACCATTACAAATGGAAATGTCAATATCTCAGGCGGAACATTCAATCTGAGCAACGCAGCTATGTGTAAGCGAAATTTTTTATATAATAGTGGAAATGTATATATCAGTGGCGGAGCGATCAATATATTCGGAAAAATGCAGCTTCAAGGCGCCAATGTCTTCCAAACCGCTGGTACGATTACCATAGACCCTCTAGGAGCTGCGGCAACTGCAGCGACTTCATGCTCCGGAACGGCAGCTACAGAGTCAGCTTTTTATCTAGCAAGCTCTGCTAGTGTGTTTTCAGGGGGGTCAATCGTTATTGTAGATCCACCATACAATGCGTCTTTAGCGGCTGGTGTGCACAGTATCTTTTTAACTGCTTCCGCCAATTACAATTGTTTTATAGGAACCCATACAGTGCAACTTGGAGATGGGACCAGCACAAGCGTGGGGATCGTTCCTGCTTCGGGCTTTCCTATGGAATGCTATATGAGTGCCAGAATACCTTTAAATAATGTAATAATAAATGGAGGAAATACTACTGGAAGACACGGCGCAAGCAGTCTAACAAACTTTACCTCATATGGTCTATATGTTAAAAATTTAACAATAAATTCAGGTTCAGAATTTATTCACTCCAATTTTCCTTCTGATTTTTTTGTTGCACAATCCTTAGTCAATAATGGAACCTTAACACAATCAGCTACTACACCTTTAACTTTAGGATTTGGAGGAGCTGGATTTAGTATATTCCCTGGGGATGTCACATTGAGTGGGTCGGGTACATTCCGAAATTTAGCTACTTCCCCTACCGCTTCCTTTACCAATCTGCAAGTGAATATGGGCAACCCTATGCTCAAATCAATTATCAGCCCAAATAACTTATCCGTCAGTGGCCAGCTCACGATGACTTCTGGCAATATAGATATAGGCACTAATAATTTCACCTTAGGTGTGGCGGCTACACCATCAGCAGGTACACTGTCTTGGACTTCTGGAACTGCCATCTTAAATGCAAGCGGAGGTACATTTTCTAGAGTATTTGCCACCACGGGATTACCTACTTTTGCTACTACTACAGGACAGTTTCCGATGGGTCGATATAACCCGACGACTTTCCTTACGGAGAATAGGTCACTATTTGCTTATTTCACTGCTACTACCAGCTTGGGTACTGGCGGTACTATCAGTGTAGGGCATGCGCATTCACCTGGCTTTACTGCCGTCACGCCATTTGCGGATGGCGCATTGAATATTAATTCTCGTACCAATTCATCCTGGTCGGTCACGAATTCTGGCCTCGCTTTGGCATCTGGAAATATTTTCCTAGCTGCTGTGGGGACCAATACAAATTTAACACCAGTAACTATAGCGAATACTACACTCTGCCAAGCATCTGCAGCAGCAGGGGGGTCCTATTTAGCAGGTAGCGGAACTTCCATTGCTCCACAATTTAATAGAGCAGGGATGATAGTTTCTGATATCACAGCGAAGACATTTTATGGTGGGGTCATTGATACGAACAATCTAGGAGGTTCATTTGTAGCAGTGACCAACGGAAACTGGGATAACCCCACTACATGGAATGTGAATGCCGTACCAACGATTGCGGATGCGGTCGATATTCCTTCACCGTATACCGTCATCTTAGGTACCGGAGCTACACATGCATCTAAATCATTGAATATACAGACGGGAGGCGCATTAATAGCGAATAATAATACCCTCACAGTGGCCGAGCGGATTATCAATGCAGGTACGATCACGCTGGGCGCAGCCAATCTCATTATCAATAATGCAAATAAACCGCTCTTTGGACTGAGTAATTCTGGAACTTTTACTATGAATGGAGGCACCATGCGAATCGGCCCTGTAGGCGGAGGAGCAGCGACTCTTTTAAATACCAACATTCTTACTGTTAACGATGGTACGATCAATCTCAATGGGAATTATGCGCAAACAGCAGGTACCTTGACCATGACGCCGATAGGTGCCGCGACGTTGAATATCGATGGGAATGATGGCAGTACGAGTGTCGGAAGCGTAGCATCTACTATAGATCTCTTCTCTATTACGGGAGGTACTCAGGTTATCAGTGGAGGTCAGATTACGATTGTAGACCCTCCATTTGGCTCTGGGACGAATAGGGCGTTTCATCTAGCTGCTGGAACCACATGGACCAATAATATATTGAATATAGGAGACGGAGCCAGTACGACTGCTTCAGAGGCTGTTATCACTGGACGCCGCACTGGATTTCGAATCAATTCTTCAGGAATCAATGTAGGAAATGTAGTGATCAGAGGCGGGAATACAGTGACCCGCTGGGCGAGTATAGCGAATTTTGAAACATTTACCTGCACGAATCTGACAATCAATCCCAACTCCGAATTGAGGACGCTTACAGGCTCTACCGGGACCTTAAGCGTGACTGCCAATATTGTGAATGCTGGTAAATTTGTAATTTCTCAAGCTGGCACATTGACTATGAGCGGCACCAATCCGCAAACATTTACCAATACTGGAACATTCACTTCTGATACATTAGGAGTCAATACAAATCAAATTAGTAATTTAACAATTAGCAATACTTCTGGTTCTGGAGTCGATATGACGAGTCTCGGAAATTTCAGTATTGGGTTTAGTAACATGTCACCCGGTATACTCTCGCTTACGAATGGTCCTCTCAATATTGGAGGAAATACACTTACCTTAGGTACAGGCAGCACTGCGATAGGTACCTTAACTATAGGCACAGGAGCTATTATACATAGTAATGGAGGTGGCTTCCAGCGATGGGTACCTGCATCACTTGCGCCCACATCGGTTGGTATAGCTTCGTCTCAGTTCCCTCTAGGAGTCTTAGTCAATGGTACCTTAATGCGCAGAGATATATGGGTAGCCCATAGTTCATCGACATTGACTGCAGCAGGCACTATGCTAGCCAGTCATACGAATACGGCAGGGTTGACTACCGTCTCACCGTTTACAGAAGGTGGGATTAGTCACAATACGCGAAGTAATAGCTTCTGGACTGTCACTACCGCCAATGGCTATAATAGTGGTACGGCGACTTTTAGTACTCGAATACAAGGTTCGGGCATGGTGAGTCCAAAAAACGTGCTAGCTACCACTATCATGGGTGCATCCGGGGCACTAGCGAGTGGCACTTATTTATCAGGATCAGGCGCTACGTTGGATCCACAAGCTAATAGATCTGTAGTTAGTTTTGCTACATTGACAGGCGGCAATCTCTATTTCGGTGGCCCAGATACCAATCTATTCCAAATCATACAATCCGCCAAATCAGGTAACTGGAGCGATACCAGCACCTGGACTACCAATACAGTGCCTACGGCGACGGATAATGTCCTAATTAATAGCAATCATGTCATTACGCTCGATGCGAATGGTGCGACGCGAGATCTGACAATGAATAGTGGCTCCATATTGAATATCAATGCGAACACCTTGACAGTGAATAATAACTATGTGAATAATTCAGCCAATCTTCTCGTCGGGGGAGGAACTATGACCGTGCTAGGTTCAGGTCCAGCGACTGGATTCAATTGTAATGGCGGAACTATATATTTAAGTTCGGGGACCATTAATCTAGGACAAGGATCTAATTTTAATAGAACATATCTTGGTAATTTCTGTAATACAGTTGTCACCGGAGGAAACCTCAATGTGAACGGAAATGTATTTATCAATTCGGGTTCATTTTCACAAAGTGGGGGCACTATCACCGTCGATGGAAATGATGGTTCTACTCCAGGAGGCAGTGTGGCCGCTTTTACCGATCTATTTTATATGGCTACTACCAGCCAAAATGTCACAGGAGGAACCATTCTAATTGTCGATCCTCCATTTACGAGTACTGCGTCAGTATTTAGATACTTCACATCTTCTACAGTGATTTGGACAGGTCATACCATTCAGCTTGGAGATGGAACGAGTACCAATGCGGGTAGCGCTTCTCCAGTAAGTTTAGGCGGTGTAAATAGTTTCCTTGGATTTAATATCATTACCTCTACTTCTAACATAGGAGGTATCCGTTTTCATAATATGATAGTCAATGGGGGTAGCGGCACGAATCGATTCGTCACGGCGCCACAATTTAGTGGTTCAGGTTCATTTAGTGTAGGAAATGATTTAACTATCAATAGTGGCTCTGAACTTCGCACCCTTTATGGCCCTACTATTGGCGGTGCCAATATTAATGTCGGCGGAAATATTATCAATAATGGTACCTTAGTTATAGGACCTTTTACTACTCTAGCATTGAGAATGGATGGAGGTACAGCTAGCACAAGTCCGCAGACAATAAGCGGTTCGGGGATATTTACCAATGTTATCGGAGGTACAGGTGCTCCTAAGTTTTCTAATCTTTTAGTTAATAATTTAGTGACATCAGGTGTAGATATGTCAGGTATAGGAAATATTACGATAGATGATGTCAATGCAACTGCTCCGACACTGACCTTGACATCAGGTATTTTACGATTAGGTAGTAACAATATAACTATTGGTAGCAGCACTACAAAGCCTGGGCTTATCACATTAGGTGTGTATGCTCCTACCTCCGGAACTGGTATGTCTGGAACTATCAATACCACGGGAACCATCACGCGTTGGTTTGGGACTGCTTTGTTTTCAGCGCCGTTTAATAATACGGGTACTGTTACATCCCCTGGAATGTTCCCATTTTCAGTGATATCTCCTCCATTTTCATTCAATCGCACTATTGCTTTGTCAAATACATCGGCATTAACAGCTGGTGGTACCGTTACGATGAGTCATAAAGACTCTGCGGGAGTGACTACTGGCTTTACGCCATTTGCAGATAGTACAGTGAATGTAGATTCTCGTGCTAATTTTAATTGGACCATAACTCCAGGAAATGGTTTGACTTCAGCAGTAAGTGCGCTGGGTTATCAGGCTTGTGGATCGGGTTTGACCTCTGGCATAGTTTCAAACATAGCAACGCTAAGAATGATGCAAGCTAGCACTGTATCGTCGGGTAATGCGAGTCCTACTAATCTAGGTACTGCTGATAATCCTGTAGTCATAAGAACAGGATTGGATCAGGCTACACTCGCGTCGACTGTATATATTGGTGGACCTGGATTAGTGACGCCTATCATCAATAATGTGATCAGTGCTGGGGTAACGAGTGCGACACCACTGACGCCGCCGCCATTCACGGGGACTTTGCCTTCAGGAGGTAGCGGCACTTATGCCTATCAATGGCTAGTGGGGACTTCAGGACCTAGTTCCGGATTCACCGCTATTAGTGGTGCAACTACTCAAAACTATACCGTCCCTTCGACAGTGAGTGTTCAGACTTGGTATCGAAGAGTGGTTATTTCTGGGGCGTATACGGATACTTCCAATGCTATAGAAATAATTATTACAATTCCTACGATTATTGTGGCTAGACCGGCTGCACCATTTAGCTCCTGCGCAGGAAAGCCATCTGCCGCCCAGTTTTTTAATGTTTCGGGTTCTTATCTTATCGCGAATATAGTCGTCACTGCTCCATCTGGATTTGAAGTATCTACGTCTCCAGTATCTGGCTATGGGGCTACGGTAACCTTGACTCCATCGGCGGGTTTGGTACCAATAACAAAGATATACACACGACTGACATCTGCAGCAACGGGCTCACCTTCAGGCAATTTATCAGCGACATCTACCAGTGCGACAACCAAAAATACGGCCCTTTCAGGCACCGTGGGCTTGACATCGACGAGTTCTATATCTCCAACTGCTTGTAATACTTATACCACGCCAAGTGGAAAAATTCGAACAGCCTCCGCGGTATTCACTGATACGATTCTGAATGCTGTAGGTTGTGATAGTGTGATTACTATCAACCTGACCATTAAGACTGCGAGTACAGGATCCTTTTCAGCCGCTGCATGTGGTTCTTATTTATTTAACGGAATTACGCGAACGACCTCTGGAGCTTATCTCGATACCTTAGTCAATGCCGCTGGTTGTGATAGTTTCTTGACACTGAACTTAACTATTAATTCAACGAGCACTGGTTCCATCTCTGTCACAGCTTGTAATTCTTATCTATTTAATGGGAATACTCAAACGACCTCTGGAGCTTATCTCGATACCTTAGTCAATGCCGCTGGTTGTGATAGTTTCTTGACATTGAACTTAACAATTAATTCAACAACAAGCACTGGTTCATTTTCTGCTACAGCTTGTTCGTCCTATTTATTTAATGGAATTACGCGAACGACCTCTGGAGCTTATCTCGATACCCTAGTCAATGCTGCTGGTTGTGATAGTTTCTTGACATTGAACTTAACGATTAATTCAACAAGCACCGGTTCTTTCTCAGCTTCTGCATGCGGGTCTTATCTATTTAATGGAATTACGCGAACGACCACTGGGGCCTATCTGGATACCTTAGTCAATGCGATAGGTTGTGATAGTTTCTTAACACTGAACTTAACTATTAACCCAGCGAGCAGCGGTTCTTTCTCATCTTCTGCATGTGGTTCTTATTTATTTAATGGAATTACACAAACGACCTCTGGAGTCTATCTGGACACCCTGGTCAATGCGATAGGTTGTGATAGTTTCTTGACCTTGAACTTGACAATCAATAATTCAAGTACAGGTTCCTTCGCTGTGACAGCTTGTAATGCCTATACATTCAATGGAGCAGTGAGAACGACC
>Ga0078894_10000259_pt1 | contig 35925 bp, 30 predicted proteins | sample LauGreSu1BDMLBSD_2_FD_67506 | JGI IMG/M metagenome (GOLD analysis project Ga0078894, IMG submission 67506) | Freshwater lake microbial communities from Lake Michigan, USA - Su13.BD.MLB.SD (version 4) (version 4) | ecosystem: Environmental > Aquatic > Freshwater > Lake | place: Lake Michigan... | reverse complement strand
GCTGAGGAACCAGTTGCTGAGGAACCAGTTGCCGAGGAACCAGTTGCCGAGGAACCAGTTGCCGAGGAACCAGTTGCCGAGGAACCAGTTACCGAAGAACCAGTTGCCGAAGAACCAGTTGTCGAAGAACCAGTTGTCGAAGAACCAGTTGCCGAGGAACCAGTTGCCGAAGAACCAGTTGCCGAGGAACCAGTTGCTGAGGAACCAGTTGCTGAGGAACCAGTTGCCGAGGAACCAGTTGCTGAGGAACCAGTTGCTGAGGAACCAGTTGCTGAGGAACCAGTTGCCGAGGAACCAGTTGCAGTCGAAGAACCAGTTGCCGAAGAACCAGTTGCTGAACCAGTTGCCGAAGAACCAGTTGCTGAACCAGTTGCAGAGGAACCAGTTGCCGAGGAACCAGTTGTTGAGGAAGCACCAGTTGAAGAAGAACCAGTTGAGGAAGAAGCACCAGTTGCTGATGAACCAGTTGTTGAAGAAGAACCAGTTGCTGTCGAAGAACCAGTTGCCGAGGAACCAGTTGCTGTCGAAGAACAAGTTGCCGAGGAACCAGTTGCTGTCGAAGAACCAGTTGTCGAAGCACCTGTTGCTGTTGAGGAACCAGTTGTTGAGGAAGCACCAGTTGTTGAGGAAGCACCAGTTGTTGTCGAGGAACCAGTTGCTGTCGAAGAACCAGTTGTCGAAGCACCTGTTGCTGTTGAGGAACCAGTTGTTGAGGAAGCACCAGTTGTTGTCGAGGAACCAGTTGCTGAACCAGTTGCTGAACCAGTTGCTGAACCAGTTGTTGAGGAAGCACCTGTCGAAGTACCTGTTGTCGAGGAACCAGTTGTTGAGCCAGTTGTTGAACCAGTTGTTGAACCAGTTGCTGAACCAGTTGTTGAGGAAGCACCTGTTGCTGTTGAGGAACCACTTGTTGAAGAATCACCTGTTGCTGTTGTTGAACCAGTTGTTGAACCAGTTGCCGAGGAACCAGTTGTTGAGGAAGCACCTGTCGAAGCACCTGTTGCTGTCGAAGAACCAGTTGCAGAGGAACCAGTTGTTGAACCAGTTGTTGTCGAGGAACCAGTTGTTGAACCAGTTGTTGAGGAAGCACCAGTTGTTGTCGAGGAACCAGTTGTTGAACCAGTTGTTGTCGAGGAACCAGTTGTTGAACCAGTTGTTGAACAAGTTATTGAACCAGTTGTTGAACAAGTTATTGAACCAGTTGTTGAACCAGTTGTTGAGGAAGCACCTGTTGCTGTTGAGGAACCAGTTGTAGAAGAAACTACAACTGAAAATATTAAAATAGAAATAATAGAAGACTCCCAAGAAATCACAACAGAAATCCCAAAAATAGTTTTTATTGTTCCATACAGAGACCGAGAAGAAAACAAAAAAGCATTTTTAGAAAAAATGCAAATAATTCTAGAAGATTATCCAACAAATTCTTATAAAATCATTTTTGCTCATCAAGCCGACAATCGTCAATTCAACCGCGGTGCAATGAAAAATATCGGATTTCTATATATTAAACATAAATACCCGAATGACTATAAAAACATTACATTTGTTTTCAATGATGTAGATACTATGCCTGCTGAAAAAGGATTATTAAATTACGAAACTACACAGGGAAATATCAAACATTTCTATGGATTTGATTTCGCATTAGGTGGTATTGTATCTATAAATGGTTCTGATTTTGAATCATTAAATGGATTTCCAAATTTCTGGGCATGGGGATTTGAAGATAATTTATTATATAAAAGAGCTCAACGTGCCAAGATACACGTAGACAGAACAACATTTTATCCATATAAACACCCAAATATTATCCAAATATTTGATGGATTTGAAAAAACTGTTAATAAACACGAGTTCAATAGATACATGCAATCTACAAATGAAGGATTAAATACTATATATAGTATATCATGTGACCATGATGAAACCACTGGATTTTTAAATATCACCAATTTCATTACAAATTTCGCTGAAATTCCAAGTGCAAATACTATTCATGACCTAAGAAATGGCCCAAAACCATTTGACACGAGTATGGGTATATTATTCAATAAACCATATCGTAGAGTACCTAGACGTCCTATGCTATTCTAATATGATTGATTTATAAACATAAAAATCATTTTTATATTTATAATATTTATTGTTGCATTAAATCATACATTTCTAATAATTTAAATGTAATACCAATTTCGGTCTTTGTTTCCCATATTCCAGATATTTTTAATACATATTTCACATTCCCACCTTTTTTATCGTTATTTTGTTCTCTGTATAATTTAAAAAATCCAGATTGTAATTGCTTTGTCAACACCATAGAATTTTCTTTATTCACATTATAAAAATATTTATAATAATTGACAATATATTCTTCAATCTTCGAAAATTCTTTAATATACATAGTATTCATTTTTGTATAGGAATAAAAATAAATATTTTTGTTATTATAAATATTTTGATTCGATTGAATTTCCAAAGGAAAATTCAAATATATTCCATTCATAGAAAGTAGTTTATCTGAATATATAATTTTAGTAAAAATTCCATCTACAACTATATTTTTCTTTTTCTCAAATAAATGCATATTTTCTATTTGGAAATCATTTAAATCAAATATAAAATTCATGTTATTGATAATAATTATATAATTGTTTTTATTTAGTTTTATTTATTTGTTATAGATATTTAGCATAGTAGTAATATTATTTATATTTAAATATATATTATATTATATACATATAATGTCAGCAAGATTAAATATGAATGAAGTTAGATATTATTCTTGGAAAGGAAAAACATTCAATCAAATTACGTCTGCATTTCAAAAGAATAAAATTCTATTACCAAACACAAATGGCAATATATTATTCAATGCCCGTCCTTTACCAATATACAGAAGAGAAGCTTTTTCCAAATCAGCACCTGCTTCCGGTAATCGTAGAACTTCTGCCAGTATTGACCAATTAAACATGCCAAATGGATATTCATTAACTAGCAATACTGTTACATGTACTATCGGGGTTTCAAATGTTTTAGATGGAAAAGAAGCAAATGAAACTACTAATAAATACCAAAATGGCTCATGTGTAACAACAAATCCATGTATGTCACAAGAATACAACGCAAGACGCCGTGTAAGAAGTGGAGGTATGATTAAAAAAAACAATGCCGCAACCGGAACTACATATGACCCATATTACACTTCTACAAAACAATTGCTCATTAGTCGAAACAAAACATTTGAACAAAATCAATATAATTACATACGTCAAGGCGATTCTACTGCAAAACCAGGTTCAAATTCTGCCGCAGGTAATGTATATTCAGCACATGGAATGTCAACGTGTGCGAAATATCATATTACAAGTGTATTAGGAAATAATACATTTAAATATCAATGGTTTGATGGTGCAGAATACGAGGTTCTTATTGCAGATGGCTACTACGATTTGGACGATTTAAATCAACAATTTAAGTTGACAATGACCAATAATAAACATTTCCTAACATTCAAGTCTACCAATAGTAAAACATTCTTAATGAATATAGGATTTAACAGTGCTACTAAAAAAATAGAATTACAATCCTATGCATATAATACTACTGTATATAGTACAAGTTCATATGACTATCCTGTTGGAAATAGTTGGAGTTCCTATGTTTCTTTATCAACAAATGCAGGAACTTCGGTTGTTCCTGTTTTCAAAATTCAAAATAATGGATTTCAAGATGTAATTGGATTTGCAGCTGGAAATTATCCATCCGTTTTAATCAGAATTGATGGAGCTACATCAAAGGCATATCAACATCCTTCTACAAATACTTATACATATAGTGCAAATCAAACTTCTAGTTCCACTGCCAATGCAAAATTATTACCAATGTATTCTCTTGTATATTATAAACCAAATAATTCTCAATATGCACAACAAGGGGCAGTTTCTGCAAGTTCTCTAATAACCCGTTTAAAATACAATACTATAACAAATAATTCATATAAATATCAATCCGCTTACGGAATGGCTATGGCAAATGCCCTTGCATATGGTGTTCCAGAAGGGGGTTATACCATAAAAGATAAAATCGGTTACCCAATAAAGAAAACTCCTACGTTCTCAAAATATAGCGATGGATTTGCAAAATGTGAATCAAAATCATTTTCCAATATGATATAAACAATTTGTATAAAAAATGATTATAAAATTATATATATAAAATTATACTGTATATATATAACAAATGTGCGGTATATTAGGAATCATAAATGAAAATAATCGACCGGTGAATCAATCATTAGTAGATGGTCTAACTGTATTGCAACACCGCGGACAAGATTCTGCTGGAATTGCAACCATACATGAGAACCGATTCCATATCTATAAAAACAAAGGTCTTGTTTCCGAAGTATTTAATCAGGAAAATATCGTACAATTAATAGGTAATATGGGAATTGGACATGTTCGGTATTCAACTTCTGGTTCAACTTCATTATTTGAATCACAACCCCTATATACAAACACGCCATTTGGTTTAGCATTAGTTCATAATGGTAATTTAACTAATACTGATGAATTAATGGAATATATGATATCAAAAAAACGAAATATAAATACAAATTCGGATAGCGAACTTTTACTCAATATATTTGCAGAAGAATTATACAATAAAAGTGTTTCAAATATGAACCAATTTGATATATTTGAAACAGTAAAAAAAGTAATGGATAAATGTAAAGGCGGATATTCAGTCATAGTACTTATTAATCGCGTAGGTATGGTTGCTTTTCGTGACCCATACGGAATAAGACCATTATGTTTTGGAAAAAATAAAAATGGATATGTATTTGCATCTGAAAGTGTAGCAATCGATGCGTTAGATAGTGATTTTACATTAATACGAGATGTTCATCCAGGAGAATGTATTTTCATAAACCAACAACATGAATTACATGCACATAATGTTTGTGAAAAATCTTCATTAAATCCGTGTATATTTGAATATATATATTTTGCTAGACCAGATTCAGTGATAGACGGAATATCTGTATATAACGCACGTTTAGAAATGGGTAATAAATTAGCTGAAAAATTAATAACTAAATATCCAAATATAGTTCAGGATATGGATGTAATAATTCCCGTTCCAGAAACATCACGCATCACTGCATTACAAATTTCGCAAAAGTTAAATATTCCATATAGAGAAGGTTTTGTAAAAAATAGATATGTTCCAAGAACATTTATATTACCTGGTCAAGAAATACGAAAAAAATCAGTGAAATTAAAATTGAACACAATAAAATCTATTTTTCAAGGAAAAAATATATTAATAGTAGACGATTCAATAGTACGAGGTACTACTTGCATGCAACTTATACAACTTGCTAAAAAAGCAGGTGCAAAAAAAATATATTTTTCAAGTGCAGCGCCTATGGTAAAATATCCAAATGTATATGGTATTGATATACCATTCAAAAATGAATTAATTGCGAATTCTAAAAATGAAACCGAAATTGCATTCGAAATTGGAGCAGATGAAGTAATATATAACGATTTAATCGATGTAATTGATGCATGTAATTTTGATTTAAAATATCCATTAAAATTTGAATCATCATGTTTTGATGGATTTTATATTACCGATAATATTGACAATGAATATTTGAATAAACTAGAAAAAAACAGAAGTAATCCTTATAATAAAGTTTCTAACCCAGGTGGCGCGGATACCACTTCTAAATAATTATATACATCATAATATGATATATTATGTTTTATACACCATTGAATGCACTTTTGTGTGTTCATTTTTACTATGTTATCTATTTTCTCACTTTTATCATTCTTATTTTTATTTTCAATAAGAGTTAATGTATAATATATATTTTCAATTTGTTGTTGACCAAATATAGAATTATATTCTTCCAATCTTGTTATAAAGAAATGAGATATTGGTACAGATAAAAAACGTATTATATTAGTAGTTGTATTTGTCATTAATTTGAATGCGTTGTGAATATACCCATAAAAATTATTATTATTTTCGAATAAAAATCCTTTACATACAATATATTTTTCGGAATTTGCATAACGACTGGTTTGGGGTTTTGTTATATAGACTTTTTTATAAAATGAGCATAATATATAAATAATATCTAATGTAGATGAAATGAATGAATCGAATATTTTTAATACAAATGCCCCTTCGCGTTTCTGCATACATAATGCGAAACATACTTGCGCAAATAATAATTTTGTCATATCATGTTCTTGGTTATTAAAATTTGTTGAAAAATCGAATCCTCCATCGCCAGTTATTAAATCCATAGACGACCCATATTTATTCACACAATATTCAAAATTTTCTATTTTTAAAATATCGCCCGTCTTATCGAATCCAGTTTCAATAAATACATTTTTATTTTCATTCAAAAAATTCTCACTTTTTTTCCATGAAGGAATATTGTTATCGTTATCATCCAATATTGTCATACCTATATATGAATCTTCTTTGTTATTTCTTAATTTACAAATTGCCTCTATAAATCCACCAGGTCCTTCTGCCAAATGAAATGTTTTTATAGGATGATAATAAATATGTAGTCCAAAAGATTGTGATATTTCTAACATTTTAAAATATGACCTAGATAATGGTTTATATTTCGACACACATTTTTTTTTATAAGGAACGGGGGTATGTATATATTCATATGGATTTGTATATTTTTTATAATTGTCCCATTCTTTCTCGTATAAATGAATTTTTTCTTTAATATCGCATAGATAATATGATAATGAATTTGATATACATGGTAAAGGTACTTCTTTTGATTCACAGCAATCTATTTTCGAATATATATTAAAATGTATTTTTGGTAATAAAAAATATATCATTATGGTTGTTAAATATAAATACAAACATGTATTTATATTCATTCATTTCTATATGTTTATTTCTTTGGTCTCATAATTTTCACTGGTTCACCTAACACTAATTTAAATGGAGTAACAACTGGGGTAGGTTCATCCTCTTCCACTGGTGAATATTTATCTAAAACTATTTTTTGTTTTAATTTACGTATTTTTATAATAGGTTTTTCTTCTTTTTCATTGGTTTCGGCTTCTTTTAATTTCAACAAATCGTCCATTTCTACATTTTCTTCCATTTTTCCACTTTGTTTTAAGAATTGATTATATACTTTTTCTGTATCTACGCTGCGAACTTTGTGGAATATAAAGTAACGATTCATAAACGAAATCCATTTTTCATCGGTTGTCATTTTATTTGCTGTTCCATAATCGTATACTTTATTTGGCTCTCTTTCAATTTCACGTGTCATATGTGTATATAGTTCATCGAATAAACCAGTTCCATTCGGTAAATCCATTTTCACAGCTTCTTCTTTTGTTGCTAAGACGAATCCATAATTCTCCATCATTCTTATTAAATAATTGAAATTTACCAAATATTCAGCAAATGTTTTATTAATCGATTCTTGATACACATTAATCGTATATCCAATACTCAATTCATCATCTGGAAATCCAGTTTCATCATACATTTTGGTAATTTCATACATTTTTTTGTCTTCTCGCATAATAGAAACGCTTTCTCCTTTATTTTTATTTTTTAATTTTTCAAATACGGATTTGCCATCATAACATGTTCCAATAAAATAGCCGCCCATTTTTGTACATTCAGCTAAGTTTCGCAAGAAGGAATGAAATGTAGTATTATTTTCAAAGAAATAATGCATTGCGAATTGACAAGAACTTATATTGAACCCGTCATGCCCTACACCGTAGTTTTTATAAACACCCTCTTTTAATTCTTTTCTATCTTTTGGTCCATTTCCAAATATTGCACGTGAAATCATTTTTTCTTTTTCGGTCATAAATGCTTTACCATTTCGGATATTTACCCCACTATTTCCTTGAAGGAATATTGCACCAGGCAATTCATTACGATTATTCTTTTTGAATGATTTTAAATATCGTGCACATGCACCATCTAAACTATTTTGAATATTATCTCGGGAAATATCAATACCAAATACAAATGATAAATGCGCACGTATCCATTTTGGTAAATCACCGGCTTTTCCAACTGCATAATCGATAAGTGTATCTTTACGAGTTGAAACGCCTAATATTAATTTCTTTTTAACATATAAATTATGGAAATCACGAAGTGCTTTGGTGGAAGTATCTTTGGATGAACGATTGTAATATACGTCACTATCTTCTACTTCTTCTGGTATTCCAGTTCCAGTCATAATCATATCTTCGGTAATTGGATTATGTATAGAATGCCAATTACTGTTTGCTACATGATATGCATTTCCATAATTTTTCAAACCGGCTCTTAATTCAGCGGTTTTATCATAACGCATACGCAATGGTACCCATTTCCATGCACCTTCCAATGACATATCATATTTGAATTCAACAATACTATCTTCTTCGAAATATTCACCTTCTTCGGTTTTCATATATAAATCACCATTTCCATCTTTATGCAATAATACATTACAGTAACAAGCATTTGGGTCATATGGGTCGGTTGGTTGAAATGGAACTGGTTTGTATCTTTCTTCATTACTTACATCCTGATTTGGTAAATTATCGTTTATAACATCTTCAAATGGATTTAAGAAACGATGATTATTTGCATCAAATCCACATCTCAAAACAAGTGTTTTATATTGAACTACATCTTGAATCGCTCCTACATTCTTACCATCTTGAAATACATTATGAATTTCGTCTTTTCCGTTTTTATCTTTTTTTACAGATACCAAGAAATCAATTGTATTGAAATTAGCAGGTTTCCATTTGAATGATTGTTCCCATGTTGATTTGTATAGAGGACCCGCTACGCCAATCATATCGCTTCCCACACCAGTATTTGCAGGTGTGAAAATTAAACCGTCGGTATTATATGGATACAACCCTTGGTTAATATTAGATAAAATAGATGAACATGCTTGAAATATACTATTGTCATCGGATGATTTATAAAATTCCTTGCATTTAATACTGAATTCGCAAGGATTTGTAGTATCTTTTTTTCCGGTGTCAATAATAGAACGTGGTTCTAATAAACTAATACCTTTTTTCAATAAATTTAATCTAAATAAATTTTCTGCCAATTCTTCATCCATTGGTACACTTTTTGTAAATGCCAACTCACGAACACTCTTTTTATGAATATAATACACGTCAAATGCGGCATATAAATTAATATATTTATTATATTTATCGTATTTAATATGTTCTCCATCCATTAAACTATCATACAAAGTTTTTTCATTTGTGTATGCACCAGTGAAAATTACATTCATATTTGTGTCTATCATATAAATCCTACCATTTTCACCTATATAAAGCAGTTTACGTTCTCCGTCTGCCTTGTCCGTTACAGTATAGTTATTCAATATTTTTGGAGCAGCACTTTGACTATTTTTGGATATATTTTCAAGTTGTAATGTATAGGATGATGGGCCAATGAAATCCTTTGTAGTTACCCTACGAGGTTCATATGTATCCCCATGAATTAATTTCATATACGATTGTAATATACGGTCACGCTCACTGTATGCAATTGGATAATTGGTTCCTTGTAATGCCGATAATACGATTCGAATACATTTACGAATTACTTCTAATAATTTTGGAGCAGTATCATATTTGGTTCCAATACCTACTTTTGAATTATCAATTTCTAATTCAACTTCATATGATTCGATATTTTCAAAGACTCCTGCTTCTTGAATTGTATATTCAGGAACAGGAACCCTGCCAATTTTCTTTGAACCTTTTAATATACTAATATCCGCAAATATTGGAAATTCATCATGTGAAAATCGAACACGATTAATATGACGAAATATTTTTTTAGAATCGGACCATTTATTAATAATATTTCTCACAGTATTGGATTGAACACCATAATCCTGTTCCATTTGATAAGATGCGCGGAAATTGAAATCTGTAAAATCTACTGGGCGTAAAGGTTTATCATTAATGATAGATGGTGATTTTTGTGTAAATTTTATTTTTGGTCCTAATGCGGAAACCGTAGAAGGCATATCCAATAGTTTTTGAATACTATTTGACTTACAATATTCCTGTATCATATCTACACCAACAATTTCAGCACGAATATTGGATATTTTTGTAGTTTCTTTACGAATATCATAATATTCATTGTTAATACGTAATGTATGCAATCCTTTTGAGTCAGTCGTAGTAAACCCGCTAGAATATAATTGTTTCACAACATTTTCATAGTCAATTTTTGAAATTGGTTTAGCAACTTTTGGATTTGTACCAAATCGAATTTCTAATTCACTGGTTTTTCTATTTTGTGAAACTATTGGATTACTTGCTAAATAAAATTCCACCATATTTTCAAAATCCGCTTTACTGTTTTTAATAGATGGTTCTGGTTTATCATTTTTTAATTCTGGCGAATCGCGGTTTTCACCTTGTTCCATACTATCTTTTTTTGATTCCATTATATACGATATATAGTATTTTCATATATTATTTCTATTATATTTTCAATTTTCTTTTGCTATTGTAATGTTTTTCTTTTATTATCAATATAAAATATGTTATTTTGTATAAGCTAATTGTAAATGATTCCAAATTTTTCCATATAATTCAGGTTTATTCATGTGGTCATCATGAATACCACATTTTTTCGCCAAATCTATTAATTCAGGCATTTTATAAGTTGAAATACCTTTTAATGGTTTATCAATATCTTCTAAACATATTCCTTTCATCCATTCGTTAATTTTTTCATAAGTTATATCAAGATATAGACCAAAATTATTATCGCTACTTTTTACAATAACCATTGGCAACATGTCGGTTTCTTCATTTCCTGATGAAAATTTTAAATATGTATTATTAATTTCATTATAAATGATAATATTTTTTTTGTAATATACACTAAATAATTGTAATAATGGTATTGATATTTTTGAAGAAGCCAATAATTCAGACATCCATTCTTGAATAATAGTTTTTGTTACTTTTTTATTTACTTCTTTTAGTTTGGAATATCCATTTTTTAAAAAATCAATTATTTTTTGTTTTTCCTCTAATTCTGCATTTCCATATTTATTGGATATTTGCATATAATTATCATACCCATATACATTTATATAAACACACCAAAATAATGCATTTTGTTTATTTGGATAATAAATATCAACATTACGTTTTACTTCATTTTTTTGTGGTTTTTCTTCATATATAGGATTATTATTTTCATTAAATGCATCTAATATGTTTTGTTTTAGATTAGATGTAAGCATATATTCATTTAAATCGATTAAACTTGCTTCGTTATCAAATTTGTTATAATTATAAAAAATTTGATGTAAATATGTAGACATTATTTTGATATACTACTATAACATAGCGTCTCGTCTTTAACTTCTTTTTCAATAAAGAAACTGTTCTTAAATTCTTCTTTTTGATTTTCAAGTATTATCAGTGAAGTTTCCTGGTCTTCTATATAATTCAAATAATTTTCTAATTCAGAAACGGTATCCTTGGGCAAAAAAGAAAGGTTTACATATACGCCACTTTTATTTTCATTTAGTTTTACATTTCCATTTTTTTTTAATATTTTTAAAATTTCTATATGATGCATTTTTGACATTTTTTCTATTTTTGTTTTCAATATTTCTAAATCCATTGACTCCGATGATGTATATTATAAAATATCTATATATCATTTTATTATTTATAATTTTATTCAAATCCATCCAGTTCTTCCATAAGCGTGATTCTTGGCAAATCCCCACCTTTTCTGAATTCATCTCGATTTTGTACTAATTTACCAATTACACAAATATATGGGTCATTCAGTTCAAAACGTACACCAATTACTCGAACTATAATTTTCATATTTTCTTTTATTGTGCCAAAATACGCATCATTATAATTATGGTCTCTTGCAATGAATACAGTTACTGGAACAACATCGTCATCTGTATTAACTACTGCATGTATTCCTGCTTTGGTTACTGTTTTTACATCACATTCAATTAACATACCTTCTACTGGGTGACAAATCATACATTCAAATACAACTTCAAATTCAATATATGATAAATTCACTAATCCACTTGAATAACTAATTACATTTACCGACTTTGGTTTTATGAATCCTTCTTTAATACATTTTCCTTCTATTTTTGAACTTATCTTTTTTTCTAAATTCTGTTTTATGTTCTTTCCGACTTCATTCATAGATATTACTATTTTTTGCGTCAATAAAGAACGAATATATACGCCATATATTTTTGACTTTTCAATATTACGTGTTTTAGCAGTTTGTTCCATTGTTAATAATATAATAAGTAGATTTTATATTATTATAGTTAAAGTGTTTTCTTCAATTTTTTACGTTAAACATCAAAAATATATTGATTTATTAGTGTTTCGTAAATGTTTCATAACTATACATCAATTTGTTTATTTTATTCATATTTAATTTATCATTTTTACTATCATAAAAACAACTCGCTATTTGAACAAAATCAGCGCCGTTATTTAAATATTCCATTACATCTTCTATATTATCTATTCCACCGCAACCTACTATTTTTATATTTTTATTCAATAATTTTGAAAATTGAATCACATTTGATAATGCAATATGTTTATTCAATTTTCCTGACATACCACCATATACATTGGATAAAACGGGATTTCCATCCAATAAGGATACACAATTTGGTATTGAATTTGCAGATACAATATATTTAACAATATGTGTATATTTATTTAATATTTCAGACATTTCTTCAATAGCTATTTTTTGTAAAAACGGTGGAAATTTTAGACCAATTTTTATATTTTTTAATCCAAGACTATTTATAAAATCTAATAATTTTTCAATATAATCACAATAATAACCTGGTATTTCATTTTCTAAATTTGGACAACTCAAATTCATTTCTACTAGTACATTTTTATCAACAAAATTATCATAATCTTCCAATATTATTTTTAATTTTTCATAATCTTGAAAAGCGATTGATAATATATATGGTTTATCAGTTATTGTTTTAGACAAATTTCTGTAATATTGATATCCCATATTTGGTAATCCTTTTGAGTTAAAATGAATACCGTCTTTTTCATAATAATTCGGCTCTGGATTACCTTCTTTTGAAAAAATAGTACATGTTTTGGCTATTATACCACCCAAATCACTATTATATAAATCTATAATTTGTTCTTCATTCATTACCCAACATCCACTTGCATTCATTATTGAATTTGAAAATTCTATATCACCTATTTTATATACACATCCTTTTTCTGTCATTATACAATAGAAACTAAATTATCTTTATACTTTTATGAAAAATATACTGATTAATATCTCACGTTTTTCAAATTTTTCAACATGATTTTTAATTTTCGCATGAAACTTTTATATGTTCTTTCATCAAACCCTACAATCTCACATTCTAATTGTCTTCTTTCTTCCAATAGATAGTAATCTATATCACTGTCATAACATAGATTTGAAAAATTATACAATGTATAATTGAATGTGGATAAATTATCAATAATAGATGAAATATAATCATGTACTTTATTTGCACTTTTACAATAAAATTTAAATTGATTAAAATCTATCTTTTTTGAATTACGAACGCCTGTAATGTAATATTCTTCTTCATATTCATCAAATACAATAAAAATTTGCATATCTTTTTTTGAATCATTTATTTCTTCAAAATAAAATACTAATTTATCATTTTGAAATTCACTCATAATACCAGTATAAATTATATATAGTATATTTATTAAATCGTTTTATAAATATATTATTCTAAAATGAGAATTTTACAATTTGCGTAATTGCAGTCTGCTCTGGGTTCAAGAAAAACACTTTTCCTTTTTTGTTTACTATATTCAACCTACGCATGATAAATTCCAATATTGCACATAATCCTATATGTGTTATTTTCTCTGTGTTCTCATCATTGTATTTTGGTTCTTCTAATATTATATTCAAAAATTTTATTATTTTTTCTTTTCCGGCATCATCTGCGCGAGCTCCTGTATTATTTCGTTTCTGTGTCAAATCTTTGATTTTAAATACCATTTCTTTCTGGTTTGATTTTTTTGAAACAAACATATTAATAAATCCAACCATATTATTCAATGTATTTTTCTTTACATCAAATCTTACCAAATCCTTTACAAATAATTGATAATCATCTGTGTCAACTTCTACAAATTCATTGTTCTCATCTTTTGTAAAAATCTTTAATACATCATCTTTAATGAGAACCATTCCCCAATAATCGCCCGAACGCAATATTCTTTTATCTAAATATTGTTTTATTAATTGCTCGTTTAATCCTTTTGGTTCAACGTTCTCGCTATAAAAATGTTTTATTAAAATCATCTTATCCGAGAACAATAACATATCTAATATATGTTCTATCATATATTCTCGAATGTTCTCATTTGTAAACCCAAAATCATTAATTAATATATTAATTACCATTGCTGAATGTTTATACCAATTTTTCTCCCCTTTGGATAATTTTTTAGTGTTATATACAAAATCCAATGATTCTTCTATTTCTTTCATCAATGTAATAAATGTTTTTGATTCTTTCTTCTTTTCTGGTGATTTTTGAGAACCTTGTGGTTGTTCTTTAATTTCAGTTATTTTTTTATCTTTTTTATTCACAATTTCAGTTTCTTCTGCTTCTTTTGGAACTTCAGTTGAATATTCTAATGAAAAAGATTTTCGTTTATATTCAATTGGAACAGTTCGTTCATATATAGATGCTTTTTCATCTGTAATTTCAATTGGTTGGAATAAATAATACATGTCTTTATTTACCAAATTACCTAATCTTCCATATTTATCAATCAAATATTCATTCTTGTTCTCAATTAAATAGGTTAATGCGCTAAAAATTTGTTCTATTGGATATTGTTTCACAATATTAATTGAATTGATTAATTGATTTCTTGTATATACATTATGTTCTCTATATAGTTGCATTATTCTTGATATAATACGTTGTTGATTCATCTTTACAAATGATTCTGTATATGTATCTTTAATAATATCGCCTTCTTCTATATTCGCAGTTGGACTACATGTATATGCGCAATTGTCCATATAATCGCATATATCAGTAAATGGTTTATCACCAATTTTATATTGAATTGTTTTATTGCTTGATAAATTGATTTCTATATTTTGATTTTGCGGTATTTCCAGCATTTTTTCTACTGTATAATTATTTTGGCCAATGTTCAATATGCAATCCACCGATACTTCTTTTAAAATACGGGTAATCTTTCCTATTTGAAGTGCTTTTTTCTCAGCCAATCTGTAAACATATAAATCCGCGGCTTCATCTTCATTATCTAGTAATGTGCCATGTAGATATATTTCGACATTACGTTCTTCAAATGGTAACTTACAATGACTTAAATTACGAACACCACGTCCAATAATTTGTTCAATACGATTCATATTATACCAAGGTTCCAATACATGTACTTGACGAATACATTTAAAATCTAATCCTTCTGCTCCCGCTTTTGAAATCAAGACTACTTTCACTTTTTCGCCATTTATATTATCATTATTAGTTACGTATTTCATATCAGCTGCATTATTTGGAGAAAATGCTTTATCCCCGGTTATCATAACATATTTCGCAGGATTAAACTCGGATGTATCTTTACCAAACATTGATTTCGGTTTCATTGTAATTGCGTCTATTTGTTCGGTTCTAGCAGTTTTAAACAAATTCTTTGTATTTTCAGAACTACTATATCGCGAAAATCCCATTTCTTCTAGTGCTAATGCTAATGGAACTACCCCACCATCAATATATTGAGAATAAATGAGAACAATCCCTTTTGATTTACTAATAATATCACATATATTTGCGATTTTTGCACTATATTTATATAAATGTTCTCTATTGAAGATTGGTCCGTACTTTTTGAGAACATCTGGTTTATATTCAAAATTATATCTTAATCTTTGAAATTGTTGTGTTTCTTCAACTGAATTCATTATTTTAGATAACCCATTTTTTCCTACAACATCTGATATAATTTGTTCTGTATTTGCATCGGTGATATCATTCATATTATCCATTTCAGCATTTGGATATACAATATTCAATGCTTCTAATGGGGTTTGTAATAATGTATAACCAAATGATTCCATGTTCTCAAAAGAAGGCATTTCACGTATTTCTCCATATTTATTATATACGTCATATGAACGATGTTTCATGTAATCAATAATCATTTTATAGCCTTTTGATTGATAATCGCCGATTTTGTTGGTATATACATTAATATATTTCAATGGAATGTCTATTTCTGAATCGTTCATTTGCTTTGTTGGATATTGATTCTCTAAAAATGTATGGTCTTTTGCAAAATCATTTGGATATATACGATATGGAAATGAATATGGGTTCTCACCTCGAACATAAGATACATATCCCGTTAATTTTCTTTGTAATAATTCTTTTCCGCCTTCTATAACCGACCCATCTGGTGATGTTGAACTTGGTTTAAAATTACCATCTTTATCAAATATGTCAGTTAATTCAATTGTTGCACGTTTATCATTTATATTCATTAAATTAGTTAACCATACAATTTCTTTATATGAATTAAACATTGGAGTTGCAGACAATAACAACAATCGTAAATTTTCAGCATATTTTGCGACTTTCATTAATAATAGTGCGGTTTTCTTCTTTTCACTATTATTGTCATCTGCTAAACGTATATTATGCACTTCATCTATTATAATAAGACGATTATTGAAAATCTTTTTAATTTTTCGGATTTCCATTTTACGCAATGCTTCTCCCGAAAGTTCTCCATTTTCATCTTTTATAGAGTTGGATATATAGTTTGCTAATTGGCCATACCCCATAAACAAATAATAATTATTGATGATTCGTTTAATATGACTTATTACTTTGTCACGAGGTAATCCTTTTAATTGAGTAGGGTTTACTTCATTAATGAGTGAATTTCCTACACATGATTCTATATTCCATAAACCAGTATCCACATTGGAATTACGAATTAGCTCCAATTTACGTTCATCAAATAATTGTAATCTGAAATTGGATTGAACATTAGGAGATGCAACCACTATAATACGTTGTTTAATTCCAATTTGTTTCATATATGACCTCATTTCTTCTGCAATACCAATAGCACTGCATGTTTTTCCACTACCAAGTGCATTATATAATAATAAACTGTTATATGGCGTTTGAAATGACATGAAATTTTTCACAAATAATTGATGAGGCATTAATTCGAATTTCGCATTACATAGTATATTTGCTTGTTTTTTAATATCGTGAATTGTTCCGTCGTATTTTGTATCATTAAATTCTTTACGTTTTGCAATTTTAATATTGAAATTAGGGTCGTTTAATTCTGGATATAAAAAATCATAATCTGTATTTGTAGCATTATAATCATATTCCATCTTTTCCTTTTTCAATAAATATTTATTTGAATCTGGGGTTAGTGCACTGATAGATGAATCAATATTAATTAATGTATCTTTATTTGGTTCAACTATTTCAGTATCAGCAATCGGTATTTTTGTTATGTTCTCAATTGGTTTTTGAATTAGTGGTTGTATTTGTACAACAGGAGTTTTACTTGGTTTTTCTGATAATTCTTTTGATTTCTTTGCTGTTCTGTTTTTAATAGGTTCACATATTCCTGTTTTAGGATTTTTTCTTGTTCCATTTGGACATCTTTTATCTTTATTTTGAATAACTTTTGATTCTTCGTTTACGTTTTCTATTGCAACAGGTTCAACTATTTCATTTACTTTTTCAGTTGCAACATTTTCCACTTCGTTTTGTACATTTGGACCGTTAAGTTCTTCGTTTACTTTTTCTATTGCAATATTTTCCAAAACTGGTTCATTTGAAACACTTTGAGTATTCGGTGTAAAAATACTAGAAACCATTTCAGTAAAATTAAAATCACTTTTTGGCTCAGTATCAATTTGTGATGAGGGGGCTACATTGGCCAAAGGTAAATTCGGTGTACTTTTTGGAAGAACCAATTCACTTTTTTTTATAGTAACTGGTTGAGCTGGTGCTATAATGGAAGGATTTACAATTGGAGGTTCAATAAGAATCGGGTCACAGTTACCGGTCTTCTTATTTTTTCTAGTTCCATTTGGACATCTTTTTTCTTTTTTCCCTTTTTTGGAGTTAGAATTAATGTTCATAATATATACTCTTAAAATAACAGTATATATTTATATATTCATAAAAACATTATTTTATACATATTTATCCGCTATATATCTTGTATTTTTTAATAGCATTATGTATATTTGTAATTAATCTCATTTTTTCTAAATTATATGTTCGCATAGAAGAAATACATTCATCATAATCTTTCCATGTCATTTGACTAACTTCATCTTTTTGATAACTGGTATTTATAGTAGTATCTTCATATTTCATATATGTTAAATAATATTTATGTTTATATGACTTGTAATTAGACCCTGTAAAAATTTCTTCAAATGGTAATATATTATGAACATTTTTTAATTTTTTAACGGAATATCCAGTTTCTTCTGAAAATTCCCGTAATGCACATTCATAATCGGTTTCTTGATAATTACGACGTCCTTTTGGGAATCCCCATTCAGGCTCACTCCACGAATCATACTGTTTGCTTTCTTCTATCAATTGTTTCATATTATAAAACCCAATTTTTGTATATACACCTTCTTTTAATAAGTTAAATTTTTCTTTTGAACTTATTTCTTCTGATTTATATTGGGTTAATACAGATGAACTTGTACCCCATAATTCTATCCATAACTTATCAAAATCATTATCTAACAATTTTTGTTTTTCCTCAATAGTCATTTGTTTTAGCATATTCATTATAAAATATTTGTTATAAATTGAATATTTTCCTCGCATAAAATCAATATATCCTAATGTATCTTTACGACGTATCATCAAATATTGTGGAATATCTTCTTTTATACGAAATACTATTATTCCAAAACTCGTAATAGGTGTTTTACATTGATGATACAGGTGTCCATATTTTCCACAATTATTACAATAGTTGTCTATATTATTATTCATTATTCGTGCTTTCTCTATGATTATATTCCAATGTTTCTATATAGTTTTCATTTCCGAATATGTTATTTGATCCGAATGTATGGGGACCTCATTATTGGTTTTTTCTACATACAATAGCACATTCATATCCACTAACTCCAAATAAAGTAACAAAACGTAAATATTATGATTTTATACAAAATTTACCATTATTTATTCCAAATACGGAAATTGGAAATAAATTTAGTAGTTTATTGGACAAATATCCAGTATCGCCATATTTAGATAATCGAGATTCTTTTATTCGTTGGATGTTTTTTATACATAATAAAATAAACGCTATATTAGGCAAAGAACAATTATTATTCGAAGAAGCATATGATAAATATTATTCTGAATACAAACCTAAACAAATATCTTTAGCTGAAAGATTTCACATTAATAAGCATTATATACACTTTGCTATTATATTAATATGCTTGTTTTTTATATACATGTATTATCATTGATGAAAATATTTTATTTATTAAATTCTACTCATAATATATAAAATATATGAGAATTGAAATAGTATTAATATTAATTACTGCGTTTATTGTAGCAAACATATACACGGATGGTAAATATTTGAAAATAGCATTATCATGGAAAAAATATTACAAAATGGCAGGTGTCGTTTTTGCGGCATTTGTTATTTACATTTTGATTAAAAAAAATCCACTTCATGCAAAAAATATTTTAATGACTTCCAATGAATATTTGAAATATATGCCAGTAGATAGAAATGCCACCAAATTTATATCCCCCATTTTAGATTTTACTACGAAACAAACATTTGCAAATGATGAACATAGCGATTATTCGCATCCATTTATTCAAATGCCATACCAACAATCACGTGTTATGAATTCTGGTAATCCGAATGCATCTGGTGGTAAAGCTACTAAACGCTCAGTAAGTGAAACAAAAAAGAAGTTTGTAGCCGCTCGACAAAATTGGCGATGTGGCAGATGCACTAAACAATTACCTGCATGGTTTGAAGTTGATCATAAGACACGTTTAGAACATGGCGGAAGTAATCATGTGGATAATTTAGAAGCTTTATGTAGAGATTGTCATGGAGAAAAAACCGCTATTGAGAATTTATAATACAAAACAAAATATTATTCTATATTATATAGTATAGATGAATAATATTAAAATGGATAACCGGGCCAAAGGTGCTGCAATCGGTATTCCACTCGTATTTACTGCTTTATTAATTTTAATAATGGCTTTTGGTAAAAATGATTTTATTATAAATTTAATGAATGACATTACAAATAATGGATATTTCCGTCAATTTTTGTTATTTATTGCATGTTTGATGATTATTTTATTTGTGATATTTGCATCTTTAAAAACAAATTTGAAAGGATTGGGATTACAACAAACATTGCCAGTTATTATGACATTTGGATTAGTATGTTTAATGTTAAGTTTACAAAAAGACGATATTATTACAAAAAGTATACTTGGTTTTTCATTTTTAGTAACAATCGTACTAGCATTATTATTTGGTTTTAAATATATCGATTTTAAATCAGCCGCACCTGCAATAATATTATTTGGTTTAATTGCATTTTTTCTACCATTGCTAATAATACCATGGTGGTATCATGTAATTATTGCAGTTGCATGTGTATTGACCTTAATATTTGGATTTTTACTTGGATATAATCGGGTAAATATGAAAATAGGAATACCTATGACTATTATATTTGGGTTAATATTTCTTATTCTTCCATTTTTTTATAAAGAATATAGTAATTGGTGGGTTTATGTATTGGCATCACTTGGATTTATATTGACATTTATATTTAGTTTTTTAGTTGGATATGAAAAAGTCAAATTAGATACAGGAATACCTATAATTGTAATATTTGGAATAATCTTTCTAATTTCAACGTTAATGATAACATCTGGTTCGAATATTACAGCTGACAATGTAATGAACTATATGAAAGATAATGATTTTGCTAAAAGTGCAGATTATTTAAAAAATGATTTTATGTCAAATATACCTGTATTTATTTTTGTAATATTACTATCAGTAGTAATTCATTATGCAATTAAAGACCCAGAAGCTCTTACTCAAAATGCGTATAAATACGTTTTATTTATATTTATTCCTTTTCTATTATTTATGATGTATAGTATATTCAATAAAACACCTGAAAACGCATTTATCGGGTTGTTAATATTGTGTATAATTGCAGTGGTCGGTGTATTTATATGGAGTTCTACAAATAAAACCACATTATATATTTTTTCATTTTTTTCAAAATATTTATTGATACCACTGATTGCATTGATTGGATTTGCCATTTTTTATAAAATTATAATGGAATATGCAAATAGTTTAACTGGATATAGTCGTTTCATAGTTGAACTCATTTTCTTTATTCCTTGTTTATTAATTGAATTTGTTGAATATATTAAACAACAATTAAAAATTACACCAAATACAGTTTATATTTTATTTGTAATTGAAATTTTGTTAATATTATTTTATATTTATTTACCAACCATCATTTCGAAATCAATTAAAACTAAAAGTACAGTATTATTACAAAATCCAACATATTTAAATAAAGAAAAATTAATAGCAACTAGTAAAATTGCAGTTTTAGATAATAAAGATTCAGTTGACCAAATAACTTCTGTACTAAAATATAGAACCAATTATTCTATTTCTTTATGGACAATTATAAACACACATTCCGTTTCAAATATATCAAGCGTTCAAAAAAATACTATATTTAAATATGGACATATTGATTCAAATAATAATTATCATTATAAACCATATGTATCTTATATAATTGATAAAACTGGTGATAACTATATTTTCCAATTTTCAAATACAGATGAATCTACATATAAAATATCATTACCTACCCAGAAATGGCACAATTTCGTTTTTAACTATAATAATTCGAGAGTAGACCTTTTCATAAATGGTAAATTAGAAAAAACATATGAATTTAGTAATGATTTACCAGTTTATTCATCATCCGATGAATTCACCGTTGGAAATGAAAATGGTTTAGATGGTGCAATTTGCAATGTACAATATTTCACAGTTCCTCTTACAAACACGGATATTGCAAATTTGTATACTTTGAATGTATTAAAAAATCCACCAGTTTAATAGAAAATCCGGAATAGAAATAGTATATTTTGTTACACAATAAAATATACTATTAAAATATAACAATTGAATGAGTCCAGTAGCAATAATTTTAGGGGTTGTTATGTTAATTTTGATATATATATTATATAAATATTTCACTACAAGTACATCTACATTGGGCGCATTAATAGACCTTTCAAAAACTTCATCAGCTACCGCTTTTACTAAAAAAGGAGATGTAGTCAATTCAACTTCAACACGATATGCATATGGAGTATGGATATATATTGACAGTTGGGATTCCAATCAAAAAAAAGACATTTTTTTTAGAAATAAAGTTGCAAAAACAACAGAAATACCAGAACATTCCGATATAAGACTATATTTAGACCAATTTTCTCCTACTTTGAAATGTGAATTCTATACAAATATTTCACCAACACAACCATCGGAAACAATAACTATTACAAATAATTTTCCTGTTCAAAAATGGGCATATATAATTATTAGTGTTGATAATAAAATAGTGGATTGTTATATTGATGGAAAATTAGTAACATCACAACAATTACAAAATCAACCAATTGTAAGTGATTCTGATATTTTTGTTGGTACTTTCAATGCACATTTAGCAAAATTTCAAAGAATAACTTCACCAGTTGACCCGCAAACTGCTTGGTCAAATTACATGTCAGGTAACGGTGGTAACAGTTTAAAGAAAATGTTTAGTTCTTATGGAGTAGATATTAGTTTCAAAAAAGATAATGTAGAGCAACAAAAATTTTCTATTATATAAATTTTCAAAATTAATTTAGCTATAATTATATATAATTATAATTAAATATGAATAATATTCAAGCACCAAGTCAAACAATTGCAAGACAAATCGAAAATATTAACTTACCAGAAACTCTCAATCCTGCTAATATACAACAAAATTTGAGTCAAGGTATTGCTACTGTATCCAATAACATAGATTCGGTAAAACAAAATATTGGAAACACTCTTAATGATTTTTCTTCAAAAGAAATAGTGAATGCAAGTACAGATTTTTTAGAATCCAATAGTATTATTGCAAAATTCGCCTTTTTAGTTTTAGTTATAATCGTTTTCATGTTTATTTTAAATTTAGGTATCATGTTAATTGGATATTTTATGCAACCTAGTAATAATCCATACATCGTACGCGGAACCATTAGTGGTAATGAATCTGCTACAATATCACAAAACCCTAAAAATAGTGATTCTATTATAATAAAACGTTCAAATAATGAATCCAAGGGAATTGAATTTACATGGTCGGTATGGTTAATAATTTCATCTGTTCCAAATGATAATAATTTCCACCATATTTTTAGCAAAGGAGATTTAACAAAAAATGCAAAGGGGATTTATACCATCAATGGACCAGGTTTATACTTAGTTAAAGATTCTGAAAATAATACAAAGGCGAATTTAAAATTGATAATGGATACGGTTGTGACTGATACTCCATATAACGATACCATTGTTCCAAATACATATGTAGATATTAAAAATATTCCTTTGAACAAATGGTTTAATGTCACATTCCGTGTTGAAAACAAAATAATGGATGTGTATGTTAATGGCACTATTTCAAATCGTTTAATATTTGACAACGTTCCATTACAAAACTATAATGATGTGCAAATATCTAAGGATGGTGGATTCACTGGAAAAATTTCCAATTTAAGATACTTTAATTATTCCCTCAATATTTTTGAAATCAATACTTTGGTACTAGGGGGACCTAATCTTAAACCTGGTCAAATTTCATCGAATATTAACAATGTTTCCGACCCTACATTTTCATATATATCAAATATGTGGTATATACCAAACAGAAATATGTAAATAAAATCATTTACAAAATTTAAAATGATTTTATAATGTATAAAATGGGAGAACCTAATTGCAATACTATTGAAAATTCGCTTAATCAGCGTAGAAAAATGCAATTATTAAATATTCCACCTACTCGATTTACACCAGTTTCTCCTTATCCACAATATACAGTATTTCAATTAAATATGAGGAGAAAAGCGGAAATATTGAAATATTCTGCGAGTAATACAAATTCAAAAACGAATAATTTTACTAAGTCAGAAAGATGGGCACAATTAATTAGTGGCAATTATCAACGAAGAACAATACCTCAATCTGATATTATAAAAAGCGCTACAACGAATAATCGTATTGATTGCCCTTCCGATAGTTCATTATTAATACCTACATCGTCATCTGGTGTTCCTGGACCAGTCATGAATTTATATGAAGACCCTGCGGTTCCATTATATAATTATAATGTCACGCGTTCCTATTCTATTCTAGATGAAAAAAATGACCAAAAATGGAATACGAATCCATATAACGATATATTATGTATAAATGGAAGTGAAACACTTCTTACATTGTTGGGTATTCGTCAATATATCGACAATCCTATATATACATTTAACATTCAAACGTCTGTTGGATTATATGTTGCAGGTAATGTGAATACAAGAGAATATTCTACCCTATTAACATTTTCAATTTCTAATATTGAATGCAATATATATTATAATGATACAATGGTCTTATCGCCACCTGTTACTTTTTCAGGTTTAAATAATTTGACTGTAAATATTCAACAGTCATCAGTCGGACAATTCAATGCTATATTACATGTAGGAAATATATCCATTAATAATATTACATTAAATACGCTTGATAATATGGTATATGATATTAAATTAAAATTTACTGTTACATCCCCCACTTCAAATTCTGCATTTACAATTACTACCTACGGTGCTTTTTGTAATTTATCAACAAATAACCTTAATTATAAAAATAACTGTAACATTACCGGTACTCAATCATCATCACAAAATATAGGATTTGTTTTTAGTGGTATTTAGAAACCATTTTACATTATAGTTGATAAATTAAAATCCAATTCATCCAAATGATTAATAACTGAATATATAAAAAATTCCGTATTTTTTAATAATTCATTTATTTGATTACTGTCATAATTGGATAAAGTCAATAAACTCTCATCCACAATAGTTTTTTTATTTTCATTTTCAAATAGTTTGTATGCATTATCTTTGTATATTATGAAAAATTTTTCTATAATTTTTCGAATATTGTAAATTGTATAATTGTATATGGATTGATTATACTCATCCAACTCAAAATAAGATACTAAATATCCGTCATTATTTTTATTAAAAATTATACCATTTTTCATTTCATAATCAATCAAATTTAAAATTGCATTTCTAAAAAAATTTATTTTGTCCGAAATCCATTCAAAATCTTTAATTATATCCCGTGTAATTACATATGTTTTTCCGTTAATATCTTCAAATTCTCGTAGACATCTATATTTTTCATTTAATTCTATATATTCTGGTGAATATTTTGGAATCATAGGGTTATTATATTTTTTTTTATAAGATTCTAATGTTTTAAATTCATTTTCAAGGGATTTTGATAAATATTCTGGAAGAATTGGCTCCAAATATGAACCCCCACGAACGTAAAAAATGCCGTATTGTAACATATATTTCTTTACATAATAATCCAATAACGATAAATCTTTTGTATGACATATCATATCTATTATTGCAACTGGTTTATGTAATTGCGTAATTTCATACATTTTTTCACATTCACATTTTACTTCGGTTATATCAGTTTTTAGTGAGGCATGTAATAATATATAATCATGTTCTAACATAATAGAATATATAAAAAAAGTATCATCATCATTATTATTATCCATAATTTATAATAATATACAATATAAATATTTATGTTTATTTTATTATATATATTTTTTACAATAAAGAAATTAAACCATTCTTGCAATTGGAACATTTCTACACGTTTCTTCATCATCTTCCAATGATACTTCTACTAACGGTATATCATGTATATCTATCGATGTAACTACTTCGTTTGTATTTATTATATTATGTAAATCATTTGTATTTTCACTATTTGTTATTTTTTTATCAATACAACAAAATAATGGATAAACAAATATACATAAACATCGTAATGCTAAAATTAATAATAGTGTTATTCCAATTACCGTCCAAATATCATTGAATGAACCAGTAAATAATTTCATTTTTTAATTTATAGTAATTGTTCAAATATACAGATTTTATCAATTTTTTGTAAAAATCAAAAAATTGATGTATTTAATTTATTATTCCATAAAATTAAAAATATATGATAATCGTCAGTATAATACTAACTTGTATAATATACTATATTGTACTCAAAATATATACGGTATTTATTTGTATAATAGAAATGTTACAAAATATTATTAATCCTGAAATTTCAAATATTCTCTTACTTATTCCTAACTTAGTGAAAGGTGATGTGGTTAAGCGTCCATCTAAACATATAAAATCACCATATGTTGCGGATGTTTTATTATGCGATACAAATACAGAAGTTATTGCACATACTGCTGCATTGGGATGTTGTGGTTTAGCTGATACTGGTGCACAAGTATTAATGACACTTACACCAGAATCTAAAAGTGGAAATAATAAACAAAAATGCACCCATCGTATTTATTTATCCATACTAAATGATACAATAAACAATGTTATTGTTGGTATAAATCCAAAAATGGCAGAAGAATTGGCAGAAAGTGCATTGAAACAAAATTTACTATCAAAATTAAAAAATATTAAATCATATAGACGTGAAACTACAATACATGTGGAAAATCAAATTGATTCGCGATTTGATTTTACAGGAATTGATGAAAATGGAATTCCATTCATTATGGAGGTCAAAAATGTTCCATTAGCGGATTATGAAGATTTACCATTAAATGAACGAGGTAAAATAGACTTTTCCGGACGGGATTGGAATTCCAAAATCGCATATTTTCCGGATGGATATAGAAAAAAAATAACGGATACTATAAGTCCGCGTGCATTAAAACATATTTGTGAACTAAAAAAAATAAAGGAAATGTCAAAAACACGTTGTATAATTTGTTTTGTTATTCAACGTGATGATGTGAACCGGTTTCAAGCATCAGTAGTGGACCCTGAATATAGAAATGCATTAAAAAATGCAGTGGATTCCGGCGTAGAAGTATTTACATTAGTTGTGAAATGGCATGAAAATGGAGTAGCCGAGCTTGTCAACCAAAATTTACCTATTTATTTTGATTAAATATTTTCATTTATGATAATTTTATTTTGTAAATATATTTATATGAACGTTGATTTTTTACGTCAATACCTTATAAAAACAAAAGATGATTGGAATTATATAACTCCAATAGATTTTTATAATAATTATTACTTGAAAAAGAAAGATTATTTATTAATTGATTTGAGAGATGAAAAAGAATATAAAAAAATGCACGTTAAAGGCTCAAAAAACATATATTGGTTGGATATATTAGATGAAAAAAATTTAAAAAAATTGCCAAAAGACAAACCAATTTTTTTAATTTGTTATGTTGGACATACAAGTAGTCAAATTTTAACTTTATTGAAATTATTAGGGTACAATGTGATTTCCATAAAATTTGGGTATGGATTATCTCCTGTACAAGGAGTTCCCGTAGCTGGATGGATTGATTATGGTTTACCAACTATTACATCTAAAACATAGAATTATTTATTTTGACTAAGGGTTGGATTTAGACACATCTTTTGGGAAGGAAATACTTGACCGGATAAACATCTGTCATGTTGATTGACTTCAATGCATCCTCTTTTTCCTTGATATTCACCAACCAAACACCAACTTTGTTTACCTGATGTAATTGGTTTTTGAATAGGATTTTCGCTACTATCCGCACTGGGTTCTCCTTTCAAAATTCTACCGTCATTTAATGCAGTATCCAAATTTCGCTTTGCATTTTCATCTACATGAGGATTACTTGCATCACGTAGAATATTTCCAACGGATTGAATTGAGCCTTCTGCAATATCAATACCTGATTTAGCAGTGTCTGCAACAATGTCAGCGGTTTTGTTTAATACTGTTCCAGTGGTATATCCAAAAATAGACAATATTTGGGATACCAAGGGTCCAATTATTTGAATAAATGTTTGAATGATATTTCCCAAAATAGTTAAAATATTTATGCCTAAAAAAGAAAAAATTAATAAAACGGCTAATAAAAATATAATAGTGTTTTTATTGCTAAACATTGATTCACTACTTTCTATAAAAGTGGGTTTTAAAGCTTCCATATTTGTTTGAACCGAATTCATTTACTATACAATTATAATATATATTTGTAGAATATTTCGTTTGTATATAATTAAAAAATTATAATTGAATATTAAAATGAGTATTTTTAATTTTATTGAAACCTTCTTTTTTATAAGTTTAGGCATAACTTTTGTATTAATTTCTTTGCTAGTTTATCATTTTAGACAGCGAATTATTGTTTTAGAAAGCAAAAATGATACAATGTTCGAAATAATTAACAATATTGTAAAAGAACTTACAAACGTTCGTAACTCTATTTTATACATGAATCCGGATTCAACTAAATTAATGGAAACCAGTAATTTAATGAAAAAACATTTTGAATATATGGATACACAATTCGACGATGAATATGTAATTCCTCCACAAATACATCATACCATGGTTGAAGATTATGAAATAGTGAAAGAGGATGAACATTCTAGCGAAGAGGATAGTGATGAGGAAGATACTAGTGAAGAGTCTAGCGAAGAGGATAGTGACGAAAGTGAAGAAGAAGATGACAGTGAAGCCGAAGATGATACGCAAAAAATTGTAGTATCACTTGAAGCCGAAGAAATTCAATTAGAACAACCTGTTAAAGTGATAAACGTAAATATTGAATCCACTGATTTAGAAATTGAGGAAATAAATGATTTAGGAACCGATGATAACCATTCATTAGAAGAAGAACAATTAATTGATATCGACGTAAATGCAGAAACTGTAATTGTTCATAAAATTTTAGATGAACTTGATAAAAATGCTGATAAAGAAATCACAGTAGAAGAAAGTAAACCAAAAGATGTTTATAAAAACATGACAACTAACCAATTGAAACAATTAGTTATCACAAAAGGATTAAGTACAAATCCTAGCAAACTAAAAAAAAATGAATTGTTACAATTATTAGAAAATAGTGATTAACAAAATAAAATATATTATATATTTAGGATATATATAACATGTTCTCCTTATTTGGTGAAAATTTAAATAATGCCTATCCATCCAATAGAGAAGTCGTTCCAGAATCATCACTTGGATATCATGCAAATAATCAATATGATAATTTCCCTCCATTGATGAGTGATGGTCGCGCATTAGTCGCATCTTGGCAACCAGAAGCCGTTGCAAATAAACAATTAATAGAAGAAAATGGAATTAAATCCAATTGGCAATACCGCAGATATTTAACACAAAATGCTAATAGTATTATGAAAACCAATTTTAGAGAATCTGCAAATGACGTTGGATATATCAAATTAGATGAAAAACCAGAATCTTCAAATGGTGGACCATTTTCGTTCAAATCATTTTTAGACGATTCAAAACCAACTGGATACAAAACCAGTGATTTGAAGAATTTGTATTTGTCAAGAGAACAATTGAATTCTCGCAAAGTAGCTCCTGCAATTACACAAGAACAATTATTAGCAAATTCTGCATCTCCAAAAAAATAAATGGTTTCTTGAAAAATAAATATAAACAATATTATTGCATATATTTATTTGAGCATTTGAGAACATGAAAATAATTAGTTTTGATGTCGGTATTAAAAATTTAGCATATTGTATTTTCAATATAGAGAATCCAGGTTCTCCAATAACTATCGATAATTGGAATGTTCTCAATTTATTAGATGATAAACCAGATATTGCAACATGTAACTGTAAATTGGTACAGAAAAAGAAATCAAATACACCTGCGCCAATATGTGGAAAAAAAGCAAAATTTAAAAAAAACGATTTGTATTATTGTGAAAAACATGCAAAAATGAGTGGGTTTTTATTACCAAATAAAGAATATTCACCAGCCTCTTTAAAAAAAATGAAAATAGAAGATTTGCAAAGTTTAGGAAATAAATATGGAGTGTTTTTACCAGAAAATGTAGGAACTATTTCTTTTACTCCTCCAACTCAAATCGCAATTCCTACCACAAAAAAAGGATATTTAGAAAAAATGTTGGCATTTTTTGAAAAAAAAACACTAGAAATTATTAAACCAGTCAAAACGAAATCCGCAAATGATACTGATTTAGTGTGTATTGGAAAGAACATGAAAAAATTATTGAATGAAATACCTGGCATTGAAGACATTACACATGTTATTATTGAGAACCAAATATCTACTATTGCAACTCGTATGAAAACAATACAAGGTATGTGTGCTCAATATTTTATTATGAAATGTTCTCAAAATGTTGTAATAGAATTCATATCATCTATCAATAAATTAAAAGATTTCAAAGACAAAACCATTTTAGAAAATGATGGTTCAAAGACTGCATATAAACAGCATAAAAAGGATGGAATTACTTTTTGTAAAAACTTTATTGACGCCAATCCACAATTTTCTCAATGGGGACATTGTTTAGAAACAACAAAAAAGGATGATTTAGCAGATTCTTTTTTACAAGGAATTTGGTATTTAAAAAACAAAAATATAATTACTTATGCGGAGAACTTAAAAATAAATAGTGTATATTTATCATAAATATAGGATGGAAGAAATTAATCTTGGATTGAGTGATTTAGAACCTATTTCTTTAAGTTTTAATGATGACTTTTCCGAACCACCTTCATCTGTAAATTTCGGCTCAGGAATTGAATTACTTATGAATGATAAAAAAAAATCATCTTCTTCCAGCGTAAATATTGATTTAGGCGAAATTGACAAAATAGAAAGTGAATTAAATGAATTAACAAACACTAATTCCGCATCATCTAGCGAAACAAAAACCCTAAGTGGATTTGCAAGTAATCTATTTGGGTTTGGAAAATCAAATCCATCATCATCCAGTGAAAAAAGTGATTCTAAATTAGGTTCTGCGACTGCTGAAAGCATTGGTGGTAGAAGTTCTACCTGGGATGGATTTTCAAAAGTAAATGATATTCCTATGGAAAAACCATCCACTGCACGAATGAGTGACCGTGAAAAACGTCGCAAAAAGCGCGCTATGATTAAAAAATTAGAAGAATGGTATGAAAAAGGTTTAGTAAAAAACATTACCCATTTTAATTTGGATTCTCCATATGATGAAGTAGAAGATGAATATGAAACTGCTATGGAAGATAAACGTAAAAAAGACAGCATTAAATTACAAGGATGGTGGTTTATGACATTTGTAAATTCCGTTGAATATGCAAACGCCGCATTCAATCCATTTGATTTGAATTTAGATGGATGGGGTGAACAAGTATCCGAAGATATTGATAGTTATGAAGAAATATTTTCAGAATTACATGAAAAATACAAGGGTGGTAAAATGGCACCAGAGCTATCTCTTTTGTTGCGTCTTGGGTTCAGTGCTGCTGTTGTAAACTTTACAAACAAAGCTCTTTCTAGTGCTACTCCTGGGTTCAATGATGTTATTCGTCAAAGTCCAGAATTAATGAAAGCATTTACGAATGCAACTGTGAACACTATGAGTCAACAAAGTCCAGGGTTCGCATTTGCAAACAATTTGATGCAAGAGCAAGCAAGTAAACCACGCGGTCCTCCACCACCAGCTCCTGTTGAAACCAAATCTATGCCTCCACCACAACGTCCATCTATGCAATTCACTTCAAACAGACCAGATATTAGCGCAGGCAGAGGTGCTATGTTCAGAGAAGAAGGAGTTGATGTGAATAATCAATTTGGTGATTTAAACCGTGAGGAATCAAGACCAATTCAACGTCCTGAAATGCGTGGACCACAAAATACCGATATTGATAATATTTTAGCCGGTTTAAAAACCCGTACTGTCAATATTCACGAAAACACACCTATGCAAGAAGATGATAGTATGATTAGTATTTCTTCATTAAGAGATGCTCAAAATGCTACTATGCCAAAACGCAGTCGCAGAAAACAACGTTCCGATAAAAATACTATTTCATTAGATATTTAGGATTCATAAACATTTAGAGATTATATTCATATTTTGTATAAAATACAAAATATAAATGAAAAAAACACGGTTTAATGAATTTTTATTAGTAAAAATCATTGACTCATACAAAGAATTCAAAAACGAATTATGGTGGAATGATTTTGATTATAATATATTCTACAAGTCAGCTTCTCGTGAAATTAATTTAGCAATGAGACAACATAATTGCACAGTATCCAAAGATGCTATGCGAATATTGTATCAGCCATACTATGATAACGAAACAAAATGTATGTATATCTAATGTTTTTCTAAAAAAAGAGAATGAAATCCTATATTTAGAGAACAATTTAATGGAATATTTATTATACCCGAATTTTCCATATTGATTATCAATAAATGTCCATTTGAAAATCGGTCGTATGAAAATGCAATTATATGTGGTATTTCATTAATTTCTATTATAACAGGCTCTCCGCAAACAAAACGATTATTCAACATAATGGTTTTTGTAATATTTAGATTTTCACATATAACAAACCCATTGATTGTATTATTATGTATATTTCGCAGTACTATCTTATTCTTATATTTGATTGGAAAATCCAAATTATATTTGTCAAAAATTGCATTTTTTTCAATAGAAACGCCGCGTGTTCTCTTATCAATGTTAATTTTTCTGTATTTTCCGTGAATATTTAAATTTGAAAAATCCATACTTTCATAAATAGGTGCATATATTGTAATATAATCATCACATTCACTTACATCTGCATAATGAAATATAAAAAATCCTTCTGTACTATTGTATGTTTCTATTTTATCAGATTTAGTGTTGAGAACATGTATGAATGTAGGTTTATTTGTATCCAAATGTACGGGTATTTTTTTAAAATCAGCCATTTTTATTATGAATGGTGAATCTGTTAATAAAATACACGAATTAAACATGGCAAAATCATGAACTATTGGCAAATATTTTGTATGAATTGTTTTTTTATTTTTTATTTCAAAATTTTCGAATAGATGATAATAATTCACCAATTGGGTGGATATATGATATTCTATTGTATGAATAGTATTATCTGTATTATCGTATTTAGAATGACCAGATATATAATTTATACTATTTAATTCTATTTTTTTATCCATTCCAACTGTATTGTTCTCAAAATCTACGAAAACTGAATATGGTAAATCCCTTTCAAATAATGCATATACATTTTTATTTATATTGAGCAATGCCGTATTTGCGACTCCCATTATATTTGGAAATAATTTCACTTTATTCATCATCATCATAAAAATTGTCGTAAAAATGTCTTTTGATATTTTTCCATATTTTTCTTCATATTTTATTTTGTCTGTTCTAATAAAATGCTTTACAAAAGTCAAATTACCACCATTGAAAAAAACACCTTGTATATTTCCATCTCCTGTAAATAAATCATATAATGATTTTATAGTAGTAATATTGATATCTGGACCAATCATTCCATAAAATCCATCTATCTTATTGAGAACATCTTGTTCGTATTTTGGTATGTTATAGTTAATTTGATAATTGAATTCTTTATCCACTATTTTATTGAATCTAAATGGAATTCTGTGAAATTTAGAATTAATACATATAAATACCGATAAAAAAAAGAAAATAAATAAAAATATCGATAACATACTTTCTGGTTTACTTTACTATATTTTGTTATGTTTATTTCTTTTTTCTAAACATACTTTTTGTACAATTCCAGCATTTTCTTTTTTTGTTCATCATAATCAACAATCGGAGTATAATATCGAGTTTTGTGATATTTCGTATCATTGCACATAATATACCATTTATGGATGTCACGTGGTTCTACATTTGCCAATTCCGGTACCCATTTTTTAATGTAAACACAATCTTTATCGAATTTGGATGACTGTATCCATGGATTCATATCTCGAAAATAGGGTTTCATATCTACCCCTGTTCCAGATATAGCCTGCCAATTACCATTGTTTGATGCAGGATCATAATCCACTAATTTTTGTGCAAAATAGTGTTCTCCCATTCGCCAATCTAATAACAATGTTTTTACTAAAAAATTGGCAACTATCATTCGTCCACGATTATGCATATATCCGGTTTCATTTAATTGACGCATACATGCATCTACAACCGGAAACCCGGTTTCACCATTCTTCCATGCATGAAAATCTTTTTCACTATTTCTCCATTTTATTCTGCGATACGATGGTTGATAGGATTGACCGAGAACATCGGGATATCCATATAAAACATGTGCATAAAATTCACGCCATATTAATTGTCGGATAATATCTGAATTTGCACCAAATTTGTGTTTAAATGCGTCATATACTTCACGTACGGATATACACCCGAATTTTATAGGAGCCGATAACCCACTGGTTGGATGAAATAAAAAATCATGTTCGTTTGTATAATTTGCTTGTGTTATTAGTGCTCTTGCCAACATGTTTTTCGCGCGTTTTCTACCGCCATTTACTGCAATAGTATGATTATTATGGGTGAATTTTGAAAAAGCATCACGCAATGTAATAGAGTTGTCAATTTCTATTGTGGTTTTAGATAAGTTTGTAATTGTTCTCTTGATAGGTTTTTTTATTTCTATTTTGAGAACTTCTTCATAAAATGGTGTAAATTTCTTATAATAACCACCACTTCCATTTAATACTGAGCCTGGCTCATATAAATAATAATCGGAACAAGGCATACATTTGATTTCACGTTTATTGCAATATTCAATTATTTCATTGTCACGTCGAATAGCATATGGTGAGTAATCTTTATTGAAAATAACGCAATCAATATTTAATAGTTGTATTAAATCAGAAACGCTTTTTTTGTGTTGCCCGTACAATATTATAAGTTCTCCATTTTTAGACTGAATAGATTTTCTTAAATCTTCTAAACTTTCAATCATAAATTGGATTGCATTATCTGAACGGTAATCATTTGTTTTACCAACTTGCTCTGGTGTAAATATAAAACATGTATATACATGTTTACATTGAGAACACGCTTCTATTAATCCAATATTATCGGTAATTCTAAAATCACGATGAAAAATAAATAGTCCGTTATGATACTTCATATACATTATAAGAAGATGTTTTTACATGTTTTTGGAAAATTGATTATATAAGTCATACTAATCATTATAAAAATATAGATTGTTATAATGATTTCACCTGAGCAAAATGACTCTGATAAAAAATGGTCATGCTATATGGCAGGTATAATTGGAATAATAGTATTATTATTGATAGTATTATTGTAAATAATGTACATATACATATCCTAAATAATTTATTAAACCCACATAAATAGTATTCTTTAATAAACTTAACCAAAAGGAGGTATATGAGTGATTTAGATACCCATTTAATAAAACTCATAAATATATCATCCATTATTATTATAAA
>Ga0078894_10000258_pt1 | contig 35947 bp, 20 predicted proteins | sample LauGreSu1BDMLBSD_2_FD_67506 | JGI IMG/M metagenome (GOLD analysis project Ga0078894, IMG submission 67506) | Freshwater lake microbial communities from Lake Michigan, USA - Su13.BD.MLB.SD (version 4) (version 4) | ecosystem: Environmental > Aquatic > Freshwater > Lake | place: Lake Michigan... | reverse complement strand
GGAGGACGGATTGCGGAAGAGTGGTTCGCCGAAACTGTGATTGACCGCGTGGAGACCGTCGGACTCACGTGGCTGGGACTCAGCCTCAACTGCTGTCGCTGCCATGATCACAAGTACGACCCGATCAGCCAGAAAGAGTTCTACCAGTTGTTTGCGTACTTCAATTCGATTGAGGAATCCGGAGTCCTGGACAGCGAAGGAGGCTCTGCGGGGCAGGGCAACAGTCAGCCTGTTCTGCAGGTCAGCACGCGAGCGATTGCTGAGGAACTGCAGCGCATGCAGGTGGCTGTCGACAAAGCAAAGCGGCGACTGGAGTCGGCGAAACAGTCGGCCGGTGAGCGCATGGCGGAGTGGGAAACGGAAACTCGCCAGCGACTGCAGTCTGAGGAGCCCGCGTGGCGACAACTCGAGGTGCGGACGGCCGTCAGCAGGGGCGGCGCTGAACTGACCCGACAGCCCGACGGTTCATGGCTGGCCGGCGGCCGTAACCCCGAATTCGACGAATATGTCTTCGAAGCTCCGCTGCGGGGGGACCGCATCACCGGCCTGCTGCTGGAATGTTTTCCCGACGATCGACTGCCGAATCGCAGCGTCGGTCGTTACAGCAACGGAAACTTCGTGCTGACCGGTGTGCTGGCCGAAGTGGTGGCTCCCGGACTGACCGCACCGCTGCAGTTGGAATTTGTGCGGGCAGTCGCAGACTATGAGCAGCAGGGCTACACGGCGGCTCAGATCCTCGAAGAGAAGGATCGTCGCAGGCGCAATCGCCGAGGCTGGGCTGTGGATGGACCGACTCGCCGGGAAATCTGTCGGGTGGTGTTTGCCGCTGCGGCGCCGATGACCATTCCTGCCGACGCCACCATTCGCATCACCCTCAGGCACGATGCCATTACCGGACACAACATCGGACGACTGCGACTGTCTGCCTCGGCCCTGCCGCCGGAAACGCTGACTCCGACCGGAGCAGCTTTCCCGGACGCGATTCGCAGCATTCTGCTGACCGCCGCAGACCAGCGATCAGCAGCCCGGCAGCAGGAGCTGGTGCAGTACTTTGCCAGCGTCGGTGACGCCGTTGTGCGTGAGTCTGAGCAGGCCGTGAAGTCGGCTGAGCAGGCCATGCAGCAGCGCCGGTCCACGCTCCCGATCGTCATGGTGATGAAGGAGCGCCAGCAGCCACGAGAAGCTCGCGTGCTGGTGCGAGGACAGTATGATCGCCCCGGTGATGTGGTCCCTCGCGGAGTTCCGGCGGCGCTGCCACAAATGCCCGCAGATCAGCCACAGAATCGGCTCGGCTTCGCTCGCTGGCTGGTGTCTGATAACCACCCGCTGACTGCGCGAGTCTGGGCCAACAGAGCGTGGGAACGATTCTTTGGAGTAGGCATTGTGCGAACCACGGAGAACCTCGGGTCGCAGGCAGAATGGCCCGTGCACCCGGAACTGCTGGACTGGCTGGCAGCCGAATTCATGGAGCCGACTCAGATTCAGCAGGTGGCCGGACAAAGAGCGCACCGCTGGGATATCAAGGCACTCGATAAACTGATCGTGATGAGTGCCGCATATCGCCAGAGTGCGCGGGTTGAGAATGCCCTGGATCCGGAAAATCGCCTTGTTGCTCGCGGCCCGCGATTCCGCCTGTCGGCTGAAACTCTTCGCGATCAGATGCTGTTTGTCAGCGGACTGCTGGTCGAGCAGCAGGGGGGACCGTCAGCCCGACCCTATATGCCAGCCGGCGTGTGGGACGAGACCAGTCGTTACGGAGATCTGCGGGGCTACCGCGCAGATGAAGGCGCGGGATTGTACCGCCGCAGCCTGTATACCATCTGGAAACGTACGGCCGCTCCACCCAATATGACGCTGTTTGATGCCCCCAATCGGGAAGTCTGCACCGTCAAACGCTCCCGCACAAACACGCCGCTCCAGGCGCTGTCGCTGCTCAATGAAACCACTGCGGTGGAAGCGGCAAGGAAACTTGCAGAACGCATGTTGCGGGAGGGTGGTGACACGGATCAGCAGCGACTGATGTGGGGCTTTCGGCTGGTCACAGCGCGACAGCCTCAACCACCGGAATTGCAGTTGCTCGAAGCGGGGCTGCAGCAGGACCTGCAGAGCTTTTCCAAAGTTCCCGAGGAAGCTGCGAAGCTGCTGGCGGTGGGAGCATCACCTGTTGACACGTCGCTGGCCCCCGATCGGCTGGCAGCATGGACTCTTACCGCCAACGTGCTGCTGAATCTTGACGAAGTGATCAATCGCTGAGTCATCAGGTGTGTTGCCAGAATGCAACATTCCGGAATGGTCTCCGGACTTTTGCCGGCAATCCCTGACTCACCCGAAAAATTCTGGAATTCACCCGCTCGTGGTAGTAGGTTTTCCGGACTGTCATTTGCGGCGGGCCAAAGGGCCCGTGATTCTGCTTGCCGGACCGGGGCTGACCATGGATCCAATGTCTCTTGTCAATATTCTGTGTGTGCTGGGTTTTACTGCTGTTTCTGCTTACATGGATGTGCGGGAACGTCGCATCCCGAATAAGCTGACAGGCCTGTTCTTCGCTGCTGGCCTGCTTTTTCAGGTGCTGGTGTCCGTTCAGGCGGGTCCTCGCAGTCTGTTGTCACCGGTGCTCGCGTCAATCGTCTCGCTCGTCATTCTGGGTGGCATGTGGGTTGCGGGTGGTGTCGGAGCAGGTGATGCCAAACTGATGGCGGGACTGGGGATGTGGCTTGGCCTGCAGAACACGCTGTATGTGATGCTGGGCAGCCTGTTGATGTCATTGGTGCTGCTGTTGGGGCTGCAGCTACTGCGAAAGATGCGCGTTCGTACAGGCGTTTTGCTCGTTCCTGTCAGAACTCCGGGAAAAGCCAGTGGCACCAAGGTTCACAAGGGACTGAAGCTGAAACGCGGCATTCCGTACGCTGTCGGTGTATGCCTGTCTACGTGGGCATTTGTCGCGATTCGCGCCATTCTGCCGGCTCTCAGCCAGTGAGTTGGCTCAGAATTTTCGGTAATCAAGCCTTGCGCGCAGGCCGCAAAGCCACCCGGGGTTGACCTGTCAGCCTGATTTCAGCAAACTCCGCCGGTCTCAACGATTCCGGTGGCAGGTTCCGCCGGTCATCTCTCAAATCTCTCAGATTCCGGCGGTCGCAGCAGTGTTTTTCCTGCCTGCAGGCTGACATCGGCAGTGTGGCTCATGAATGCAGGTCCCAAACCTGACCGTCTGGAACAGGCGCGTCTGGAAAAGCTGGAGAAGATCCGTTCGCTGGGTTTTGACCCGTGGGGGCAGCGTTTTGACGGCCACAGCGGGATCGCAACGGTTCGTGAACAGTGTCCGATTGAGTCGGGCACTGATGGCCAGACGGTGCGTGTGGCTGGCCGAATCATGGGCCGTCGCAAGGCCGGCAAGTTGCGGTTCATCGACCTTCAGGATCAGACCGGTTCGATCCAACTCCTCTGTTCTCGTGGCGACCTGACGGAACCGCAGTGGGAACTGGTCAGTGCACTGGACGATGGTGACCTGATCGGTGTCGACGGTCCATTGCGGCGGACAAACACGGGAGAAATCTCGATTTTTGTCCGCGAATTGACGGTTCTGTGCAAATCTCTGTCGCAGCCGCCTGAGAAATTCCACGGTCTGAAGGACGAGGAGATTCTGGTTCGGCAGCGATATCTGGACCTGATTTACACACCTGGTGTGCTGCAGCGGATGCTGCAGAGGTCTCGTATTATTGATTCTGTCCGTCAGACTCTGCGGGCTCACGCTTTCAACGAGGTGGAAACACCTGTTCTGCACTCGGTGGCCGGTGGTGCAGCAGCCCGTCCCTTTGTGACTCACCACAATGCACTCGACATGCCCTTGTTTCTGCGGATCGCGCTTGAGCTGCATCTGAAGCGACTGCTGGTTGGTGGGATCGAGCGTGTCTACGAGATCGGCCGTGTGTTTCGCAACGAGGGTGTCGATGCGACGCACAACCCGGAATTCACCATGATCGAAATCTATCAGGCTTATGGTGACTATCGCAGCATGATGGATCTGACGGAACAGATTGTGGCGGACGCGTGTCGCGTGGTCTGCGGTTCCACGGTGATTCCGTGGGGCAGTGACGGTGACCGGATTGACCTGACGCCGCCCTGGCCGCGTAAGCGTTACGCCGATCTGTTCCGGGAACATGCTGGCTGTGAAATGTCAGATGCTGCGGCCGTGTCGGCGAAGGCCGGCAGTCTGGGGATTGAAACAGCCGGTGTGCATCCGGACGTCGTGATCAACGAAGTGTTTGAACGCACAGTGGAGGATCATCTGAGTGGTCCGGTGTTTGTGATGGACTATCCGGCATCCATCTGTCCTCTGACCAAGCGCAGCCAGTCGAATCCGGAGATTGCCGAGCGATTTGAGCTGTACATTCGGGGTATGGAACTGGCCAATGCCTACACCGAACTCAATGACCCGGGATTGCAGGAACAGTTATTCCGAACACAGCTCGCCGGGCAGTCTGAAGAAGATTCCATGGCGAAAATGGACCATGATTTCGTGCGGGCGCTGAAGGTCGGTATGCCTCCAGCCGGCGGACTGGGAATCGGCATTGACCGTCTGGTGATGCTGCTGACGAACAGTCGAGCGATCAAGGACGTGATTTACTTTCCGCTGACGCGACATGAGCAGCCTGTTTCCGGCAGGGCCGAAGGCGAGGATTGAGGCAAGCGCGACGGACAGGATTGAAGTCGTTTCGTACGGGTGAGGGAGCACTGAAATGTACAAGCTGCTGCTGTGTCTGCGCTACCTGAGAACTCGCTACATTGCGCTGGCCTGCATCATCAGCGTGATGCTGGGAGTGGCCACGATGATCGTGGTCAACAGCGTGATGGCCGGGTTCACGACGGAGATGCGCGACCGTCTGCACAACTTTCTGGCCGACATCGTCATCGAATCCCGTGGCACTGCCGGCATCGAAGACGCAGCCATGCAGATGGACAGGGTTAAGGCTGCGGCAGGGCAGTATATCGCGGCCATGACGCCGACGATCGAAATCCCCGGCATGATGACATTTACTGATCCGTGGAGTGGTGAGACCTACACGTCCCCGATCCAGATCCAGGGAATTGACCCGGCCGGCAAGGCTCAGGTCGGGCCGCTGCAGGATTACCTCGACAGCTACAATCGGATCCTGGAGGATGGGGTTGAAGTTCGCCCCGCTCTGCGGAATCGCGAGGAACCGCTGGGCTGGGAACTCACGGCTGAAGGTGAAAAGCACTTCCGAATGGTGCAGGAACGCAATCGACTGTTCCTCGAAGATCAGCAGTCGGGACAGCCAGACCCGCAGCCTCAGGATCCGCAGCCGGAGATGGAGTCACCTGTCTTCGACAGTGAGCCTGTGCCCGTCGCCGACAATGAAACCCCGCAGCAGGAGCCCGCACCGGAGCCGATCTTCACCAATGATGACTCGCAGCCACAGGAGCCCGGTGGGCCGCTGCCGGCACGAATTTATCTGGGTGAGGGCCTGATCAGTTTCATGGCCCGCAATCCGGAGACCGGGAGACAGCAGAAAATCATGATGGTGCAGCCCGGCGATAATGTAATTCTCAGCACCATCACTGCCGGAACTCCGCCGGACGTCACCAAGTTTCAGGCGACGGTTGTTGACACATTTCGCAGTGGCATGAACGAATATGATTCCAGCATCGTCCTGATGAATCTGGATGCACTGCAGAAATATCGCGGCATGCACCTGAAAAATGCCATTTCCTCAATCCACATCCGGCTGACTGATTATTCGCACGCTCCCAAAGTTCTGGCAGCCCTCGAACAGGCCTTCCCACCGGGAATGGTGAATATCAGAACGTGGGAGGAAAAGCAGGGAATGCTGCTGTCAGCCGTTGAGGTGGAAACCGCCATCCTGAATGTTCTGCTGTTTCTGATCATCGCTGTGGCCGGATTCGGTATTCTGGCGATTTTCTACATGATCGTAGTCGAAAAAACGCGGGACATCGGCATTCTGAAATCGCTGGGAGCCAGTTCCGGAGGCGTGATGTCCATTTTTCTGTCCTATGGGCTCGGACTGGGCATTACGGGCAGTGCGGCGGGAGTCTTCATTGGACTGTTGTTTGTTGAATACATCAACGAGATCGAGGATGTGCTGAGCTGGGCAACAGGGCGCAAGGTGTTCGACGAAAAGATTTACTTCTTTCTTGAAATACCCACGCACGTGAACCCGTGGATGGTGTTCTGGGTGGCAACGGGGGCCATTGCGATCGCCGTACTGGCCAGCATTCTGCCGGCTCGACGCGCGGCTGCACTGCATCCGGTGCGAGCTCTGCGATTTGAATGACTCCCCATCACGCATCCACTGTTATCTGACATGCTGATACCCGAACTTTCCGGAACTCTGTTATGGCTGAGATTCTGAAAATGACGCAGCCTCTGATTACTGCTGAAGCCGTATCGCGGTCCTATCTGAAGGGGCAGCATCAGGTCCCGGTACTGCGCGGCGTCTGTCTGGCGGCGGCCCGGGGAGAATTTGTTTCCGTGATCGGCCAGAGCGGCTCCGGAAAAAGTACCCTGCTGCATATCATGGGCCTGCTGGATTCTCCGGATGTCGGTGAAGTCCTGCTGGCCGGATCCCGTATCGACAATCTCAACAGAGCTGCCCGCGATCAGCTCCGCAACCACGTATTCGGGTTCATCTTCCAGTTTTATCATCTGCTGCCGGAGCTGTCGCTGCTGGAAAACGTGATGACGCCACTGATGATTCGTCACTCCATCTTCGGCTTCCTGAAACGCCGCCGTGAGATTCGCGACGCCGCGCTCAGCATCCTGCAGCAGGTGGGACTGGAACATCGGCTGAAACACCGTCCGTCGGAGCTCTCCGGTGGCGAAATGCAGCGCGGGGCGATCGCCCGAGCACTCGTGGGGCAGCCGGAAATTCTGCTGGCCGATGAGCCCACAGGAAACCTCGATGCCGACACCGGAGCCGGCATCATGGAACTGCTCAATCGCCTGAATCAGGACCAGGGACTCACCATCATCATGGTCACTCACGACAATGCCATTGCCTCCCAGGCCCATCGCACTGTGCAACTGGTGCAGGGCCGGATTCAGGCAGCAGGACGAGAAATCACAACTGATCCCCAGCAAAGCCGTACAGCCTGACTGGAAATACCGGAGCCTACTGATGATTCATGTACTGGCAACCATCACCGTGCAGCCCGGACGACGTGCCGAGTTTCTCGAGCACTTCCACCGACTGATGCCACTGGTCCACGCTGAAAACGGCTGCCTCGAATACGGCCCCGCCATCGACATTCAGATCGGACTGCCCAACCCCACACCCTTTCGCGAAGATGTGGTGGTGATTGTTGAGAAGTGGGAAAATCCCGACACTCTCAAAGCGCACCTCGTTGCCCCGCACATGCACGACTACCGAGCCAAAGTCCGGGAACTGGTGGTCAGCACTGAGCTGCAGGTACTGGCGCCGGCCTGAACGACGCTGCACGGTTCCGGCAGTTCACTCAGCATCCGCCAGCAGTTCGGCTGCGGACTGCAGCTCCCGGCAGATTCTCTGCCCCAGCGATTCCGCTGCCGCTGCGGAATCCCCCGGCATGACCGGCCACGTGTAAGTTTCCACTTCCAGATGCGGTGCGTAATTCAGCCGAGCGACCTGCTTCAGTGCCGCAGCCAGATCGGCTCGCGTCGTCTTCAGGGGACCAAGCGATTCGGCAAAAATCGGCACGTGGAAGTGCACACGCCACTCGTCCGCCTCAAGAAAGTGATCCGGAGGATTCCTCAGCAGGTCCTCCCGCTGCAGATCCAGCCGAGACTGCACCGTGCCATCAGCGAAACGAGCAAACGTCTGGTGCAGATAACGCGGTTCGGCAAAGGAACACAGCAGTTCACGCCCGGCCCGGTTTCTGGCAGGGTTCTCCAGCACCACTGCATTCGTGATGTGGACCTTGTTGATGCGAATGCCTGCCTCGTCAAAATCCCGAATGGACTGTGCCACATTCTCGAATTCCACAGCCTGGTGACAGACATCAAAGCACAGGCCGATATATTCACGCACCAGCGGTTCACAGCCCAGTGCATCCGCCTGCTCGTACAGACCTCGCATCACCGGAAGACTGCGGCTGTGAGTCGCGGACAGTTCACAGAATGGCTCCGGCTCCAGGCCCAGACGGATTCGTCGCCCCGTTGTGTCGTACAATGCCTTCAGTCCTCGAGCCAACTGTATCAGTTGCGCATAACACTGAGCCCTGAACCCGGCCGACTGCGGATTCATCAGACCTCCCAGCGGCACCGTCGAAAGACTGCCCTCACCACCCGGAGGCAGCAGTTTTGCCAGAACCTCTGCACACTGCTGCGTGTACCGCAGCCTCGAATGACTGGCCCAGTCCGGCAGATAGACATGCTCCTTGACACGCTCCCCGTGGAAATCACCGAAGGGAAATGTATTCAGAGTAAAACAGGTCAGGTCATGCTGCCACAGAGTCTGCGCCAGAGATTCCAGTGCCGCTTCGCTGGAAGATACCTCCTCGACAACACTGCCGGCCAGCCAGAGACCGGCGGCTACAGGGAAGCCGGCTGAGGCCCGCGCTTCTGCGGCATACTGTGACAACCCCGCATTCACCTCGCTGACTGTGCGGGCGGGATGAACGTTAGTACAGTAACTGAGCGGAAGACCCGAAATCGTCATGAAAAACCTCAGGAAATGATCTCACTCACCACTCGACATTCCCGCTGATCCGTCAGCGTCTGCAGCCTTGAATTGTGCAGAAACGTCACCTTCGAATGGTCACAGCCAAACAGGTGCAGCAGCGTCGCCTGGTAATCGTTTGCCGTAACGCGATTCACCACGGCAGAATGTCCCAGCGGATCCGTTTCGCCCCACGTCATACCTCCACGTATTCCGCCACCAGCCAGCCACATACTGAATCCCTGGCCGTTGTGATCACGTCCGCTCTCCTGCGGATTGCCATGATTCTCTGTCACAGGCAGCCGACCGATTTCACCGCCCCAGTGCACAATCGTCGTGTCCAGCAGACCTCGCTGCTTCAGGTCCTTCACCAGTGCCGCTGACGGCTGATCCGTACGACGACAGACAGCAGGCAGCTCGGAACGAATGCTTCGATGATTGTCCCACGGCTGCCCGCCCAGAAACAACTGCACGAATCTTACACCACGCTCCACCAGCCGACGGGCAATCAGACAGCGAGTCCCGTATTCGCGTGTGGCGTCCTGGTCCAGACCATACATCTGCCGAGTCGCCTGGGTCTCCTGCGACAGATCCAGAGCCTCAGCAGCGGCGACCTGCATCCGAGCAGCCAGCTCGTAGGATGCAATCCGCGCTTCCAGATCCGTCTCACCCGGATACTTCCGCTGATGCAGTCGATTCAGGCTGCTCAGCAGATTCAGATTCTGCCGCTGCGGTATTCCGGCCAGATGTGCCGGCGGTGCCAGATTCAATATACGAGGCTCCTGCGGACGAAGTACCGTCCCCTGAAACATCGCCGGCATCCAGCCACTGGACCAGTTCAGCACGCCGTCCACCGGATGTCCACCCGGATCCGTCAGCACCATGTATGCCGGCAGGTTCTGATTCTCTGTCCCCAGCGCGTACGAAACCCAGCTGCCAAGTGCAGGACGTCCGGTGACCGCTGGTATGCCGGCATTCAGGTAACGAATCGACACTTCATGGCCGTTGAAGCCGGTGTGCATCGAACGAATGACACACAGATCATCCACAATCTCCGCCGTATGCGGCAGCAGTTCAGAAACCTCCGTGCCACACTGCCCGTGCGGTCGGAATCTCCACGGACTGCCCATCAGCCTGCGGCTGGCCCGGTTTACAAAACTGTAGGTGATCTCCCCCTGATAGTCCGTGCCACTGTACTTCGTCAGCTCAGGTCGCGGATCCAGCAGATCCATGTGAGATGGCCCGCCGTGCATGAACAGCGAAATCATGGCTTTCGCACGAGGCGGGCCTGCGGGAACACGTGGCAGCAGGTCAAAGGAGGTTCCTGCGGCGGCTACTTCCGGAGGAGCCCCCGTTGCCCGGTCATCAGCAAGCAGCGTTGCCAGAGCCACGCCACCGAATCCCAGCGCCTGCCGACACAGGATGTCACGTCGCGAATACTGTGCTGTCATTTCTGCACTTCACCCTTCTTCGCCACTGCTGCATGCAGCGACCGAACCTCGCGGATGATGTGCTCTTCCACATCGGCAGACCACTTCGTGGGCAACCCGTAGTAAATCATTGCCGATTCACCCTCATAGCCCCCCTCCATCAGCACTCGGCGAGACGGAATATAGGCCATCACATCGTTGCTGTAGCCGGCCACCCACGAGCGATCTCTGGCAAGCTCCTGCTGAATCCTCAGGCTGTAATCCACCACCACCTCGCCACCAAGAAAGGTCAGAGTCGCAGCGTCCCCCAGCGACCAGACCTGGATTGGATAAGGGTATGCCTGAGCAAGGCTGCCGTGCTCCTCCAACTGACGGATCAGTCCACGTGCACGACGGGCAAGATACACATTCTCTGACTTCAGATCCTGCTCCACCTGCTCACGCGTGGGCAGAGTATCCAGCGCCAGATCAATCTCCCGGTACACCGTCGACAGACTGCCCTGCACCGGAGTCTGCTGGGCGGCCAGTGCCTGATCCACGGCGACCGCCGCCTGCCGACCATACTCCATCGCCAGCTCGACCGTGCGCCGCGGCAGCGGATTCTGGTCAGCACCACAGCCGGCCCAGAAGAGCGCAATCGTCCCGGGATGAGCCTTTTCGATTTCCAGTTGAGCAAATCCGGGCCAGTCCCCGCACCAGTCCATACCGCTGAGCACCGTGGCATGGCACGCATAACCGAACAGCACAGCGACCAGTTTGCCGTCAGCAGCGCGAGCAGCCAGCACGGGGACACGATGATCGACCGGGCCCACCAGCTTGCCCTCCGTACGCAGCATCGGAACATCCGGCTCGCGGTTGTTGCGACGATTCACTGCAAACTTCGCTACTCCCTCAGACACCTGCAGCTGGACCGGCTGCAAAGCCGCTACTGCCTGATCGGCTGCCGTTACACACCAGTCCGTCAGCAGGCCCGTGTACTGCTGCACCAACTGCTGCTGGGATGGCTCAAGGGAATACATGCTGAGCAGATTCGTACCGACAACGGGACCGGAATGAGTATGCGATGTCGCAATCGCCACCTGATCCCGGGAGAGCTGATGCCGTTCCTGGATCCTGCGACAGATCTGCTGCGATGTCGCCCGATCAATACCCACCAGATCGCAGGTCAGCAGAACAGCAGTCCGCCCGCCCGGGTCTCGCAGCGCGAGCGCCTTGACGAACAGATCGTGAATCTTACCCTGAGCCGGACGGTCACGGGACGCATAGCCCGACATCCACATGGCCTCGGGTGGCGTAATCACCACGGCAGCAGCGCCTGCCTGCCAGGTCTGAGTACCTGACAGGGGCTCAGACGATCCGGCCAGCGCCGATGCCACCGGAAGAAACACAGAACAGACGAGGAACAGCGCGAGCCATCGCATAAGACGCTCCGGCAGATCTGGATCGTGGTGGGAAAATGTCACGGCGGGAGGCGATGCAGACACCGCCAGCAGCCATCTTCCCTGGTTTTTCAGCCTGAAGCAAGCGAATCCTCAGACTTCAACCCGCCCCATCTTCGAATTCCGTCGCCAGTTCCTCAGCCAGCCGTTTATGCACATCCGCCATCTTGTCGTCACGCAGTGCTCTGTAGGTGGTTTCCAGAAGCTGATGAATCTCCGGATTGTTCTTCTGATACTGAACCGATCGCACCAGATCCTTCAACGCGGCGTCCCAGCGTTCCAGTTGCACGTTGATCTCGCCATGAGTTCCCAGAGCTTCCGGATTGTCCGGGATCAGAGCCAGTGCCTGCTCAGAAAGCTCGAGCGCTCTGCCCCTCTCTTCCGGACGGCCGCGCACGAGTGAGAGTGCCAGATTGTTCAACACCATCGGATCGCGGCTGCGGGAAATGGCATTCGCCTGCTCCAGCCAGCCAATTGCACGGTCATACCGTTTCATCAGCAGCGCGTGCATGCCCAGCAGATTGAGCGCCAGAACTCCAGTCTGACCGTTCAACCGCAACTGCTTCGTTGCCTCCTCCGCCAGCGGCGCCGCAGGGTGCGTTGACAGACTCAGGCGACTGAGCCGTTCGACGGCCGACAGAAGACTTCTTTCACTGCGAGACGCTTCCTGCAGCAGTTGCAGCATTTCAGCCCCATCTGCATCGCCAAAATCAATATCCTCCGCTTTACGGACTTTCACCAGTGCCGCTGATGAATAGCCCGTGATCGAGTCAAACTCCTCAAGGCATGCGCGGGCATACAACTGCAGCAGTTGCTCCTCCAGACTGCTGAGATTCTTCGGCAGTCCAGCCACCTTTTCAGCCAGAGACAGACGCGAATCCCGCGGCCGCTTCAGCAGCAGCAGAGATTCCGCACGCTCAATCAGCACCAGACTGTCTCCCGGATTTTCAGACAGTCTGGCGTCGCTCTGCTGAATCAGTTCCATCAGCATCTTCTCTCCGTCTGCCGCCATACCGGCTTCCAGCATCAGCCGCGCCAGGGATACCCGGAGTTCGGGGCGAGCCTCAGCGACGGGACGCATCGTTTCCACCGCTTCAGCATTCAGTCCGGCAAGAAACTGCAACTGACACAGCAGCAGCCTTGCGTCCATGTTTTCAGGTTCCTTCTGTAACAACTGCTGCCAGTGGTCAGTCGCGGACTGCCACTGCGTCGGCTCTATGGCCGCACCCAGAGACCGCAGATTGGTCAGCAACTGCACAGCCTGCCTGTTGGCAGGATCCAGCCTGACAGCCTCGAGCACCAGCGGAATGCAGCCGTCACGATTCAGCGGAGTCATCCCCAGACGCTGCTCAGCCACCGTAATGCTGAGGTCAGCGAGAGCTGTTCTGAGTGCTGCATCTTCCGGTTTCTGGTTCAGTCCGGACACCAGAACTTCACGTGCACTGTTAAAGTCCTTCAGCAGGATCCACGCGCGAGCCAGTGAAATGCGGACGGCGGAATTCGAGCGATCTTTTTCCAGCAGATTGCTGAGCTCCGTCACGGCTTTGCGAGCAGCCGCGTCCACATCTTCGGCAGGACGCTGGTTTTCCCGCTTCAGTATCGCGATGTCCAGATTCAGCTCCGGACGATTGCGCGAAGCAATACTCAGATGCTTCTCTGCCAGCGACAGCTCATTCGTCATGACATAGAAGCCAGCCAGCAGTTCGTGAGCGATGGCGTTGTCGGGCGACGCTTCAATTGCCTTCTGCAACTGCTGCTCAATCTGCTCCTTCGACAGTCTCTGAATCGGCTCCGGAGTCAGTGACTGCTGCACCAGCCAGATGCGAGCCTCAGCATAGCCAGGCAAATTGTCAGGCGCCAGGGCAGCAATCTGCTGAAGCCCCTCAGTTCTGCGGCCGGACTTCACCAGAAACTGCCCCAGACGCATCCGATACTGGTAATCACCGGGCTGCAGATTGCACAACGCTCTCAGACACGTTTCCTGCAATTCCAGATTTTCCGCCGTGATGGCCCCGTTATATCTTTCTTCGTATCTGCGCAGAACTTCCAGTTGCGATGAATGTCGCACCCACCAGTAACACCCAGCCCCACCACCGGCAAACACCAGAAATGGCAGTGCTACCAGCACGGCAAAGTAGTTGCGGGAAAATATCCAGCACTCCACCATTCCATACAGAAACTGAATGGAATAAGACGGATTCAGCACCTGCAGCACTGACGGCAGGGCGCGACTGCCGTAAGCGTCTTGACCGTGATTCTTCGTCGGGCGGACAGATTGTTCAGACACGTACCTTCTCCAGTTTCACACACCTGAACCAACGAATCTCTATCGGCACAATCGCGCTAAAGCAATCCCGGCAGGCGGATTGCCTGACCCAGCAACGCCAGCACTGTCACGACTGCAAAGACCTTCACTGCCTTCGCAGCCAGAGGCCGATTAGGAACGCTGCTGGTCTTGGGATCCGGCATCGAAGTTGCAATGTAACGATTCCAGGAATAGATAAATGGATTGGCGTAGATCGCCATCGCACCCGGCCGCCGAATGTCCGGAATCCATGCTGTGAACAGATCCAGGCCCGCGTCAGCACTCATCAGCATCAAGCCGGCGATACCAAGCGTCAGGTACCCCAGCGCATCATGAATCCATCCAGTGGAAAGATCAAACTGATATTTCTCCCACACCATGATCACAGACAACACCCTGACCGTATTCATCAGCCCAGCGGTCCCCATGCCCATCAGCACAAGTGTCAAACCATGCAGCATCGATCGACGCTTCATCGCGATGACCAGTGAAGCTATGAACATGATTGTGAACAGCGATTTCACGCCACTACAGGCCTCGGCGATCAGAAATTTCTTTCCCGGAACCGTTAAAGTGTTGCCGTCACTGAAATGCACCAGACCGATCCTGTGACAAATCCCGCTGGCAAATGCCGTCGTGCGCCCCTGCAGCCACTGAATCAACTGGTTGTCCCGATCATTCGGCAGACGCAGTGTCAGCACGACCAGCAGCGAAAGGCACAGCAGGGATCCACCATAGCCCCGCTCACGACTGGCACGGCACCACGCAGTCAGCAAAGCCATCATGCCAGCCACCGCCAGCCACGGTGACGACAGCCAGACCGAAGCCCCCAACAGCAGCAGATCCACGGCAATCAGTGCCAGTGAAAACCAACCCCAGCGTTCCAGTGCCGGATCACGCCGGGTATGGAACAGCCACGCAAACATCCCGAAAGCAAAAGGGAAGAACTGATAATGTTCAAGCTTCCACGTCCCAACGTAGTGCAGAACTGCAAACGGCAGGTGCGCTGCCAGTAACAATAACACCGGTACAGTCGCACCGCCCCAGACGCTCGCACTGGCCACGGAAGGCACCGCTGACTCCACCCGACCCGCCGCTGCCTGCTGCTGCTCGCTCATCTGACAACACTCCCCCCGCAACACCCGAAAACACCAGCCTGATCAAACGGCCCACCAGCGAATTCGGATCAACCCGTATTCTTACAGATCCCACACCCGCAGGGGGTGCAAACTGAATTTCTGTCAGAGAATCTGCGTAATTCCGGCTGCCACTGTCGAAAGATTCGGAATTAACGGAACCACAGACCCCCACTCAGCGGACTCCCGAAGGCCCGCTAAAGAAGATCATTCCGTCGACAATTTCCAGCCGCTGTCGAAAACCCCGGACCACTGCACCGCGGATTCAGCGTTTTCCGGCTCTGCAGACAGCCGCAGAACGGCTGCATCACCAAGCCGAGGAAACAGCCACGCGTTCGATGCACGGAAGTCACGTTCATGAAAAGTATGACCGGAATTCAGCACCACATACTTCGCTCGGTTCAACGGATTCGGATGAATCAGCACCAGACCATGCTCCGCTGCACTCCATTCCCGCTGACCCACTCGAATTCGCTCAGCATTCCACTCCACAGGCTGAGCATGCAGCATTGGCAGCACCCGCGCCAGAACCGAGTTGGACCCGGGATCTCCAAACAGAATCAGGTGATGCTCCGCTATCATCTGCTCCGTCAGATCCTGATCACTGACCACCCGCACCTCGCCCCGAAACCACTTTGCAAACTCCTCACGAAACTGCTGCAGCACTCGCTCCGACCACCCTCCCGCAGCCGGATGCAGCGGCACACCTGTCCCGCGCACACACAGAAACGAACCCATGAAGGCGTCGTCGATCGGCCCCTGCAACCCCGGACGTTTTCGAAGATCCGGATTCCGCGAAATTGCCCGTGATTCCTGATACCCCAGCACAGTCCACGCACCGTCTGCCTGTCGCTGAAACCATACGTCCGGCAGCAGTCCCTCAGCCGCTCCACGCAGCTCAAGCTCGCTGCCGTCAATCACCACCGTACCGGCAATTTCACGTGACAGTCTCAGCAGAGCTGCATTCTGCGTCGTCAGTCGCAGGGTATCCATGTCGTCGATTTCACCCTCCACCGTTGCAGGCTGATAACACACCAGCTGCTCCTCAACTCGCAGCCAGTCACAGCGGCTGTATCGCAGTGTGCGAGTCGAAAAGCGGAGCTTTTTTCGCTGGCCGGACTGCGGTCTTCCGACCAGCGACTTTTCCAGATGAAACTCCATGAACCTCCGACGACTGTCTGCATCAAACTCATGCCCCATGCCGGCACCAATCAGTACCTGCAGCGGTACCTGCAGCTCACCTGTCAGCTTCTGCATGGTCGTACTGGCCAGCAACTGCGGATCCAGCTCGCCACCATATGTCACCACCGGAACATTGGCGGCATTCAGCGCATAATCCACCGCGTCATAAATCCCCAGTGTCTGATGCTGCGTCCACGGCAACCGATCTGCCACGGGGTCCTTCTTCTGATACCGGTAAAAGTCGACAAACCCGGCCCCCGCGCCCACCGAACACCACTGGTCCGGATAATGCAGGCCAAGATGCCACGCCCCCGCGCCACCCATCGAAAACCCATGCAACACCACACGATTCTCATCCACCCGAAATCGCGCTCTCACATCGGCCAGAGCCTCAAACACATCCGTCTCACCAGACCAGCGGTAAGCATTGTTCCCGCGACCGTATACATCCAGCTGCAGCCACTGACCAGGACGTTCACTCTTCGATGCCCCAGGACCACGGCCATCCATCCGATCAATGAAATTCACCTCGTTCATCTGATCTGCACGACCATGCAGTACGATATGCACGGGCCACCGCTTCGCTGTGACAGGGTCCACACCCTCGGGCAGCGTCAGAGCATACGGCTGCACAGACCCATCAACCGCGCTCACGTAGCCCCGAATGGTTGTGCCGACCCGCAGATTCCAGTCCGGAGCCCCCTCGCTGAGCCGGCCGGCTCGTCGATGCCCCTCCGCCAGCACTTTCTGCAGCTGCCCCACCCACGACGCCTTCGGGAACTCAGCAAAACGCAGCATCCACGCAGCCGCTTTTTCATAGACCTGCACGTCCGCCAGTAACTGCCGCCCCTGAGCCGTCTGCAGCTCAGCACGATCCCGCAGTCCCGCCAGCTCAGACTGCAGCGACTGCAGCTGCTGTCCAGCCTCTGCCAGCTGTTCCGCCGCAGGCTGAAATGCCGGCTCCTGACAGCAACACGCAGCTGTCACCGACAGCCACGACAACGCAACAACCAGACACCAGCCTGATTTCAGCAGACCATGCCCTGCACCACGCCCCGCAAAGCATGCTCGTGACATCACCGCGCCTCCCACCACCAGCCAATCACGCCAGAATTCCATCCACAATGTGCCCATGCACATCAGTCAGACGATAGTCTCGCCCCTGAAATCGCCACGTCAGCCTCGTGTGATCCAGCCCAAGCAGGTGCAGCAGCGTGGCGTTCAGGTCATGCACATGCACCGGATTCTCCGCCACATTGAACCCCAGATCATCGGTCGAACCCCACACCGTACCACCACGTATCCCTCCACCCGCCAGCCACAGACTGTAACAGCGATTGTGATGGTCGCGGCCGTCACTGCCCCCCTGGACCATCGGAGTTCTGCCAAACTCGCCGCCCCAGATCACCAGAGTATCCTGCAGCAAGCCCCGCTCCTTCAGGTCCTGCACAAGAGCCGCACTGGCTCGATCCGTATCCTCCGCGTTCTTCCTGACACCGGCAGTCAGATTGCCGTGCTGGTCCCACACTTCGTGGAACAACTGCACAAATCGCACTCCGCGCTCCGCCAGTCGTCGGGCCAGCAGACAGTTTCTGGCAAAATTCGCTTCGTTCGGATCCCTGATCCCGTAACGCTCCAGTGTCTCCTTCGATTCACTGCCGATATCCATCAGTTCGGGCGCACTGGACTGCAGTCGAAATGCCATTTCATAGCTCTGCACCCGAGCCGCGATCTCCGGATCACCCGCCGACTGCAAAGCCAGCTGGTTCAGCTTCTGCAGAGCATCCAGCGAGGCTCGCTGAGTTTCCGAATCAATACCCGCCGGATTCGACAGATACAGCACCGGGTCACCCTTGCTGCGAAACGGGATGCCGCCATACATCGTCGGCAGAAATCCACAGCCGTAGTTGCTGGCCCCGCCGCTGGTGCCCTTGGCACTGGTCAACACCACGAATCCAGGCAGGTCCTGAGACTCACTGCCCAGTCCATACAGCGTCCACGAACCAAAACTGGGCCGCCCAAACTGCTGCGAACCTGTGTTCATCATGATCTGGGCAGGAGCATGATTGACGGCATCCGTCTGCATCGACCGAATCAGGCAGATGTCATCCGCAATCGCTCCGGTGTGCGGCAGCACTTCACTGAGCTCCATCCCGCACTGGCCGTGTTTCACATACTGGAACTTCGGCCCCAGCAGTGCCGACTTCGGATTGATGAACGCCGCCCGGTATCCCTGCAGCAGCTCCGGCGGAGGCAACTGACCGTTTCTGCGAGTCAGCTCGGGCTTGGGGTCAAACAATTCAAGGTGACTGGGAGCCCCGGCCTGAAACATGTAAATCACACGTTTGGCCTTCGGAGCAAAATGGGGTTGCCGCGGAGCCAGCGGGCCGGCAGCCCCGACGGACTGGTCTGCCAGCAAACCCGCCTGACCCTCGGCCGCCGCCAGCGAAGCCGCAGCCATCGCCCCTAAACCAATCCCGCAGTCCCTGAAAAACCAGCGCCGCCGCAACTCTGTCGCACGCCGCGCTGCCCACATACCTGCCTGACCACTCATGAGTGTGCCTCCCGATTAACGCTCAGCCCCACTGCTCAATTTCCACAGCCGGCGGCATCGCCGGCAAATTCACGATTTCCGCTTCCCGCGTCTCCGTATCGTACACCGCGACAGTCGGACGGCGAAACATCCAGCCTCCAACTTCCCCCGGATTCACAAACAGTCGACCATGACGGTCCCGCGCGATACTGGCTCGATGCGTGTGCGCAAAAATCACCACATCGGCATCTCCGATGCAGTCCTTCACATCCTGCAACTGATGACACATCAGAAACCTGACACCATCCGGCGACTTCCAGCACAACGGCGGATGTCCCAGCACACCCACAATCTTCATACCCCCCGCTATTCCCGTCTGATTCCCATCGTTGTCGCCAAAACAGGCAATCACCTGACCATGCAGCTTCCGCATGGAGGGAACCACCAGCGGAGACACAAAATCACCAGCCAGCAGCACCGCTCGGCAACCCACAGCATTGAACAACCCGATCGCATGCCGCAGATTATCCACGTTATCGTGGATATCCGCCATGATGCCAATCCTCATGTCTACCCCGCAATCCACGCACCCCGGCACAAATCATCCAGCCGACTCAGCCCATCATTACGCTACTCAGGGAGCCGCCGGAGCCCCAGCCGCAATCGTCGACAGCCGCGAACGCAGCCACTGCACGCGCAATCGCTCCGGATTCTGCTCTGTGTCGGCTTCCACCAGCACCGCTGCCGCACCCGCCGGATCACCAAACTCCACCAGACACTCCGCCTCATTCATCAGCCCGGCCAGAAGATTTCGATCTTCCGGATACTGACGTCGATGATTTCTCAGCGTCTGCACGGCAGTGCCGTATTCACCGCGTGAGAACTGACTCAACGCTGTCCAGTACAGAGTATCCCCGACAGCACTTCGCTGCACACTCAGAATGGATTCGGGCAGCGGCAGCCGTCCCACCGCTTCCTTGCCATCAATCGAAAATGACAGCTCCACCACCTCCTGCAGACAGGCCACGCGAATCTGCTGCAGCTCCTGAATCATCGACAGTTCAAAGTTTCCGCCGATCTGACTGATCCGCGCCTGCAGCAGTCGTCGCGACGGCTTGCCAAACAAAGCATCCGACTTCTCCAGCAGTTTTGCAGCAGCCTCAGCCTTCATCTGCTGCAACTGCTCCTTCGTCAGCTTGCTCTCATCCACATTCGGGTCCGTCAGCATCTTGTCCAGATCAATCGACTCGCGTTCAAATGGACTGTCAAACGGACGCAGCATTTGAGTCAGTGTCTGCCGCTGAGCCTCGTCCAGCGTCGCAGCAGCGGCAATCCGCTGTTCAGGCACCGGCCAGACCCGCAGACCCTGCACCGGCCAGATACCACCAATCACACCTGCCACACGCTCCACGAACGGACGGATCTCACTGGTCCCGCCCGCCAGCTCCTCATACAACACCAGCGCATCCGCCGCATCCAGACGCTGCTGCAGCACCAGCATACGCGGTGCCGCGGCCGACGGATGCGACGGCACAAACACCGCAGCCGACTTCCAGCGTTCCACACCACTGATCTCACTCAGTCCCGCAGGCTGCCCCGGCAATGCCGCAGTGTCATCAGCACGCGGCACAGGAACGCCACGAAGAGGATCAAACAGCAGCACTTCCGAACCCATAATCACCGCCACCAGCTGCTCTGCCGTTTCGACGAACGAACCGGAAGCGGCTGCCGAAGTCCCGGGCTGCAGCACCAGCGAATCAATCTGTCGCTGCCGCAGGGCCTCGGTAAAGGCCCAGATGCGATCCTCCACACTGCCACGCCCCGTCAGCATTGCCTCATACAGCCCCACAGGAACACGGTTTTCACCGGCTGCAGTCAAGGCCACATTGCGGATCAGGTGCCGAAACAGGGCCGTGATGCGACGCACTTCCGCATTCGCCGGATCACTGCCCGCTGGTATCTGCTTCCAGATGGATTCCGTCAGCCCCTTCAGCAGCATACTGTCGCGAATGTACAACACGTCGTTTTCAGAAAATCGCACCGCCCGCGATGTCCGCAGCGATGTCTCCGACAACAGCGCTGCATTGGCGTCACTGATCGACAGCGCCTTCACGTCCGCCTCACCGCAGGAGGCCAGCCAGGAATTCAGAGCATTCACGACGGAATCACGGCGAGTCTGCAACCCCAGAGACTCCGGAGACACTCGACGCACCGCCGCATTCAGCCGATCCCGACATTCATCCTTTGCTTCAGCCTCAGCCGCTGCTGCCGCTGCGGCAGCCTTCGCGGACTCTTCCGCTGCCCGATCACCGGATCTGCTGCAGCCTGACACCAGCAATGCCAGCAACATCCCCTGCACACAACGAACAGCAGTCGTACCAGTTTTCCAGGCAGTCATCGCCAGGCCCCTGAGTAATGTCAGTTCAGTGACAACACAACGTCCCGAAATCGAGTCAAATCGCACAACAGCTGTTCCAGCCGGTCCAGCACCACCATGTTCGGACCGTCACTCAGCGCCGAATCAGGCTCGGGATGAGTTTCCAGGAAGACGGCATCACAACCGGCGGCAACCGCAGCACGCGACAGAGTCGGTACCATCTGCCGCTGCCCGCCCGTCGTCGCTCCCCCCGGCAACTGTACGCTGTGCGTCGCATCATACACCACCGGTACACCAAACGACTGCATAATCGGCACGGAACGAAAATCGTTCACCAGCCGCCCATAACCAAACGTTGACCCACGTTCCGACAGCAGAATGCTGTGCAGTCCGCGAGCACGACACTTCTTTACTGCATGCACCGTATCCTCGGGGGCCACAAACTGAGGTTTCTTGACGTTTACGCAGATATTTCGAGCCACTGCAGCATCGGCTGCTGCCACAATCAAATCCGTTTGCCGCGCCAGAAAGGCCGGAATCTGCAGGATCGAACAAACCTCCGCACACGCTGCAGCCTGCCCACACTCGTGAATGTCCGTTGTTGTCGGCAACCCGGTCTGTTGCCTGACCAGCTCCAGCATCCGCAGACCATCCTGCAGTCCCGGACCACGATAACTGTCCACACTGGTCCGATTGGCCTTGTCAAAACTGGACTTGAACACAATCTGGTACCCATGCCGGTCACGCAGCTGCGCGAGGCGATCAGCCACACGCAGTACCAACTGCTCGGATTCCATCACACACGGACCAAGGATGAACAGCAGCGGATGCCCTGTCCCACACTGGTAACCGCCGATGCTGACCGTGTTCACCGGTTTTTCTGACATCAGATCTGCCCGTCCAGTGCCATCTGGTGAAAACAGTGCACAATCTGCTCCTGGTTTTCCAGCAGCCAGTCAATCGAAGGCTCGTTCCGCAGCGCTTTCCCGATCGCCTTCGCCGTGGCTTCTCTGTGAGTCCTGAACAGGATCTCGTAGTTCAGGTCTTCGGCCGTCAGCACCGCCGGATCCAGCCAGATCGAAATGATGATCCCAAGGTCATTCACCTTTTCCTTCGGAATCACTCCCGCCCGCACCGCGTCCAGAACGCCGTTGGCTACCGCCGCCTGAACTGTGCCCATCAGGATATTCGTGTACTTTTCCCTGTTCACGGTGACCTTGCTGACCATGACAGTTACCGGACGAACCTGCACATCACAGTTCAGCAGGGCGAAGACTTTGGAATGTCCGCGAGCCTGATCACCCATCAGCTGAGCAATCGCATTGCCCACCGGACCGTCCAGTTCTCCGATTACGACCTCCGGCTCCGCTGCCGACCAGCCGGCCTCGTCCTCGACCAGAGCTTCTCCCGTTCGCAGAATAATCCTGTCCGCCATAAATCACAGTCCTGAATACCTCAGTGTTTGGTCCTGAATTCCCGTGGGGCCCGTTCTGTGAATACTATTCCTGAACGCCGGTCACTGCCAGGCCCAGGGAGCCTGCCGCAGCACACATGCCCGGATTCTCGATCGATTTTTCCTGCAGACGGGACCGTGACGCCAATCCGCACCCCAACCTGCAGGATTGAGTGATTGCGAGGCCCCGGACGTTTGGTCCCCACGTCATCAGCCTGTATCATTCGCCGAATCTTCACAGGACTCGCCGCCGCGCGAGCAGGAAACACCCCTTTCTCAGCAAGTGAATTCGTCGCTATGGACGAACTGATGCACGAGTGCGGCGTTGCGGCCGTGTACCACCTGAACAACGCCGGACTCAGTCCGCTCATCCCGCGACTGAAACGCCCGGATCGCACCGTTGTCGATCCGGCCACCGAAGACCCGCAGACCGTCCGCAACCGCACATCCAGACTGGTGCCCGGAATGCTGCTGGACATGCAGAACCGCGGCCAGTTGGCAGCCGGCATCACCAGCTTCAACTCCGGACGCCTGCAACTGCTGCATACGCATAAGGATGTCGGAGGTGTGGCTGAGGTGTTCAGCATGAATCACGAAGACCGCTACCGACTGCTGATGGCCGAACACGCCGGCCAGGCAGCCATCGGACATGTGCGATATGCCACCTGCGGCAAGGATGATCCCAGCTACGCCCAGCCCTTCGAACGACAGCACATCGCACGCTCCAAATGGTTCAGCTTCGCCTTCAACGGACAGCTGGCCAATTACATGGAGCTGCGTGATGAAATCCTGCAGACCACCGATTTTCACCTGACCCGACAGACTGACACCGAAGTTCTGCATCACCTGATCTCACACGAACTGTCAGGCAACCCCGAAATCACTCCCGTCCAGCTGCTGCAGACGCTGCACAAAAAAGTTGATGGTTCCTGGAACATCGTTTTTCTGAACGCTCGCGGCCGGATGTTTGCTTCGCGTGACCCTCTGGGCATGCGTCCCCTCTGCTACGCTCACGAAGGAGCCCTGTTTGCGGCCGCCAGCGAAAGCGTGGCACTCACGCACCTCGGTTTCTCTGAAAACAGCATTCACAATGTGGAGCCTGGCCATGTCGTAGTCGTGGACGGACAGTCGGTTCACGTACACAAATACGCTGAAAGCCCCCGCAAGGCGCACTGTTTCTTCGAATGGATCTACTTCGCCAATGCCGGCAGCACCTTTGACAATGCCGGTGTGTACCTGTCACGCAAACGCCTCGGTGAAGAACTGGCCAAACGCGAAACCCTGCCAATCGGTGATGACGTCATCGTGGTGCCCGTACCCGACACGGCCAAGGCAGCGGCGGACAGCATGGCCTTTCAACTGAAGGTCCCGTCACTCGAAGGACTGATCCGCAATCGTTACATCGGCCGCACGTTCATCGAAGGCAACAATCGCGCCGACAAAGTGCGAATGAAATACACTCCGCTGCCGGAAATCATGGAAGGCAAGCGAGTCCTGCTGGTGGATGATTCGATCGTGCGAGCCACCACACTGCGCGAACTCCTGGCACTGCTGAAGGCTCGCGGCAAAGCCAGCGAAATCCACGTCCGAATCGCCTGCCCGCCCATCATTGCCCCCTGCTTCTACGGCATCGACATGTCGACCGTCAGCGAGCTGTTCGCACCCGGGTTCATGCAGGGCCCGGTCATCACTGCCGAAGAAGAACTGGCGATGGCTCGGTTCATCGGAGCCGACAGTCTGCACTACCTGCCCGTCGAGGCACTCTCGTCCTGTGTGGGACTGCCCGCTGAATCTCTATGCCGCGCCTGCGTCAACGGCGTCTACCCGACTCCGGCAGGTGAGGCCCTGTACCAGAAAGCACTGCAGCAATGTGGCAAGTCCGGCTCCGACTGCCGCACTGATGCAGCGCCACAGCAGCGAATCTTCCGCTGACGTCACTCGCACATGGACTACGACCGCCTGAGAAAGGAAATCGCCTTCGCTGCGGCCAGACTCCTGGCCTGCCACCAGTGCAGCACCTACCCGCAGGCACGCTGGACCGCTGCCCGCGCAATCACACGCAGCCACCTGCCACCGGAATCCCTGCCCACAGATCTCGAAATTCGCATGGCACTTGATCAGCAGGTGGCAGCCGACAGCCGACTGCACGCTGCTGATCAGTCACGCCCCGATCAGCGCTGGCAGTATTTCCTGTCGCTCCTGCTGCCCCTCGAAAAAGTCGTTCAGGACCGAAATTCACATCCTGAAGGCGACGTCCTGTATCACAGCCTGCAGGTTTTTGAACTGGCACGCGAACGCTGCCCGTGGGACGAAGACCTGCTGCTGGCCGCTCTGCTGCACGATGTCGGCAAAGGCATTGACCCACGTGATCATGTGAATGCAGGATTGGCTGTCCTGCGAGGTCGAGTGTCTGAACGAGTGCTGTGGCTGATCGAAAATCATGGACTGGCACAGCGAGTCCTTGATGGGACGGCCGGGGCTCGTGCCCGCCGCCGGCTGGGTACTGCCGACGATGCCGAAGCCCTCGATCTGCTGGCAGCCTGCGACCGCGCAGGCCGACTGCCGGGACGCCACGTTTGCTCGCCCGAAGACGCCCTCCGGTTCCTGCAGGACCTCGAAACGGAAAACTCAGACTGAGACCGCTGTAAATCGAATCGCCGTCGCTTCCCACGTGCCGTGCACCCGAATATTCACCAGCAGACCGATCGCAGCATACGTTGACAACAGACTGCTGCCACCATAACTGCACAGTGGCAGCGGTGTCCCTGTAATGGGCAGCAGGCCCACCGTCATTGCCGTGTTCAGTACCACCTGCACACCGATCAGCGTTGTAATTCCCACAGCCGTCAGACGTGCCCATGGTTCCTGAGCCCCCGCGGCAATTCCAAAACCCGACCAGATCAGAACCGCATACAACAGCAGCACCAGTCCGCAGCCCGCCAGACCAAATCGCTCGCCGATCATCACGAAGATGAAGTCAGTCCTCGACGCCGGCAACTGCCACGCCGCCGGATCATCCACCAGCGACTGCGGCCTCAGCCAACTGCCCTGCAATCCACCCAGCGCCAATACCTGCTTCGACTGATGCAGGTGAAATCCGTCACCGGTCGGAGCCGTGCCACCATCGCGCTGCACCATCACGGATACAATCCGCGACCGCTGCTCAGCCGACATCTGCTGCCACAACAGCGGCAGGCTGATCAGCATCAGCAGTCCGGCCACTGACAGATGCGACAGTCGCGTCCCGGCTGCGTACAGCATGCAACCCAGCACCGGCACAAACAACAACGCTGTATCCAGGTCAGGCTCGCGAATGATCAGCAGCATCGGCAGCAGCGTCAGCAATGCCGGCATCAGCAGTCCACGCACCGTTGTCTGACTGCTGCGATGCATCAGCCACGCTGACAGTGCCATAATAAATGCCAGTCGCGCCGGTTCACTGGCCTGCAGATCAAACAGCCCCAGCGGTATCCAGCGCCGCGCACCGTTGATCGGCGGCATAAACAGTGTCACCAGCAGCAGCAGCAGACTGACAGCATACGCCGGATAACTCCACAATCGCAGCAAACGCCACGGCGCCCAGGCAACGAGGCACATCACCGGAAGTGCCAGCAGCAGCCAGATCAGCTGACGCTCTACCAGCTGAGTCCTGCCATACAGCTCGTCAGCACGCAGAAGCCCCGCCAAACCCGCCAACGTCAGCAGCAGACAGGCCAGCACCAGCAGCCACGGTACCCTCCCTGGCTCCCGAAACATGCTCCAAATCCCCCCCCACCCGTAAACCACGATCAGGAATCGCCTCGTCATTACAGAGCACGCAGCATACCGTGCGGCACCAGCAGCGTGCCAGATCAGTCCCTGCCACCCACACTCAGCGACTCATCCGCGCCCCGGGAAAGACCAGTTCATTGAATCGATCCACCGGCTCGTTCGCGGTCCACGCAATCCCCCGCAACAGCAGCACCCGAAACAGCGGATCGTCAAAAGTCCAGTTGTAATGGCCCGGAATACTCACAAACACACGACCCGGCTGATGATCTCGCACCCACATCTGCGGCGTCAACATGCCGTCCTCCACACTGGTCGCCAGCAATGTCACTGCACCCGGATCTCCCGTCAGTTTCCAGTAGCTTTCGTCATACAACTGCAGCCGCTGATAATTGCGTACAATCGGGTGTTCCTGATTATGAATATCCAGAGTCAGTGGACCGTGCCGGAACGCAATCCGACCACCCCACGAAGCCATCCCGATCCGCTTCGCAAAATCCGCGACTTTGTCATTTCCGTTCACCGCCCAGTGAATATACACCGCTCCGCCACCGCGCTTCAGAAACGCATCCATCTGCTGCGGACGGCGATCCGCAAAACTGCCTTTCTGAAAGAACACCACGATGTCGGCGGTTGCCAGCAGCTCGTCGTCCGGAAACTCGCGCACCACCCGCACGTCCACAGCCTCGGCCGAACTCAGAAGTTCGTGCCATGCTGTCCGCCACGCCGGATAATCATGTTCCCCCGGACCGTGATCCTTCACGCCGTCCACCAGCACCAGCCGCAGAGGCCGCAGCGGACGCAGCTCGTCCGGACCACGACTGCCCGCCAGCGCCGCAGCCACCTCGGACTGCGTTCGCAGAGGCGGAGCAGGCAAAGGAGATTCCAGCGGCATTCGCGGCGCCGCAGTCAGCAGATACGTCAGCAGGTCACGCAGATCTCCGGCACTCAGCTTCTCCACAATCCCCTGAGGCATCACGGAGGTCGTCGCCGGCTGCATCTGCTCAATCTCCTCAGCCCGCAGCTCCGTCTGCCGCCCCTGCGCATCTCCCAGCAGCAGGCGGTCACCGCGAGTCTGCAGCACACCGGTCAACACCCGGCCGTCCTTCAAAACCACTGTCTGACCCACATAATCCGGATTGATTGCAAACCCCGGATTCTTCAGGTCCCGCAGTACCGACCCATAGTCGCGGTGAATCAGATTGCCCAGATCCGGCCCGATCGTCGCACCCCGTCCCTGCATCGCATGGCAGCGATAGCATCCGGCCGCATCACTGTGAAAGACACGCCGGCCACGCCCCCAGCTGCCACCCTCCAGCTCCGCCGCAACCGTTGCCGGCTCCTCAATTACACCCGCTGAAGATTGCTCAGAAACCCACGGCAGCACAAATCGATGCAGCGGGAACGGACGGGCCTGCGAATCCTCGTTCGTGTGCCAAACAGCCGTCAGCTCCGGCACTCCGCTGCCCGGACCAAGGCCGATCTGCAGATCAATCAGCTCTGACACATCAGCCGGAGCCGAAAATATTCCCAGCCAGTGTTCGCCGGCATGCTGCCCCTGAACTTCCAGCCGTCGCCCCGCCACTTCAGCAGTCAGCTCCAGCGGTCGATTTGCCCTGAAAGTCACCACCCCTGTCTCTGCCGGCCACTCATAGTCCAGTTGCGTTCCAGGCTGCACCGCCGGACGCAGCAGACTCCGCAGATCCAGCTTTGTCCGCAGTCGCAGACCCCCGCCAGCGCTCAACTCCTGCCACAGAACATCGTGCGTCTGCGAACCGGCCGTCAGTTGCCGTGAAACCGACAGATCCACGTGCGGAAGCCACCGCGAGGCCGCATCAGTCCCAACTGCACTCTCCGTCAATACCTGCAGCCCATGCGGCTGTAACTCCAGATCCACCTGCGGATGCTGTGCTGGCAGGACACCCGCGTCCGCACCGGATGCACTGGCCGCAGACCACGGCAGCGTAACCGCATACGTCGCACGCTGCGGCAGCGGTTCCGTGTTCAGCAGCACTGTGCGACGATCGGCCGACAACGCGGCTGATCCCACCGGCAGTCGAAACCGTGGTCGCAACTGCTGTGCACGCACCACTGCGTACGGCGGCACCAGAGTCTCAAAGCGATCACCCGCCCGCACATGCTCGCCATATTCCACACGCACCCGCTCCGCAAGGCCTGCCAGCAGACCGGGATCCACCGGACGATCAAAGGCAATTCTCAGTTCACGAGCACCTTCGGGCCAGGCCAGCAGCGGCTGCGGCTGCTCAGTGCCCACATAACGCACTCGAAACAGACGGCCCATTCCCGTCGGACCTGTGCCCCAGTCCGGAGGCCCGCTGTGACAGGCCACCAGCAGATCACCCGCCGGCGACACACACACATCCACTGTCAGCATCTGCAGACACGCAATCAGCGTTGCAGCGGCAACATAACCGGAGCCTGTATGAATCAGCTGAGTCCTCCAGATCTTGCCCCGCGATTCACCCGCCACCAGCGCCTGACCACGCCACGCCGCCGGACCAAATACCGCACCACCGTTCACAGGCTCGTTGAAAACCATCCCGCACGTCGACTGATGCTGCGGCCCGAAATCAAACGTCGAGGGCTCATCAATCACACCCGGATTGTGCCGCGGATGCCGCGGTGGAAAACCGAAGTGCTGCCGCCCCGAAGCATTCACCCGCCCCGCAGCCGCAGCCAGACGAATGTGCAGCAGCTCGTCCAGCGGATTACCGTTCGAAAGCCACGTGGCACCCTCCTGATCCGTGCAGAACAAATCACCCCGCGCGTTGAAGGCAAAGGCAATCGGAAATCGTACGCCCGTGCAGATCGTCTCACGACGACTGAAATCCGGAGACACCCTCTGCACCGTACCACGCACGCTGTTGATGTCATACGCCGCTTTACCACTCTCATCAATCAGCCACGCATTCGCGAAATCTGCTGTCCCCAGCCCAAAATACAGACTGCCGTCAGGCCCCAGGGCCAGTCCCGTGGCATCGACATTCTGAGCAATCTCCTGCCAGCCCGTCGCCACCACGATCTCTTTGTCCGCCTGGTCGTCACCATCCGCGTCCGCCAGCAGTACCACTTTGCCCTTCGCAGCCACAAATACACCACTGCCATGAGCATACCCCGGCGGTGTCAGCAGCATCCCGATCGGTCCCCGCAGACTGCCGGAATTGCGGTAAAACACCCGCACCTCATCCTCCAGCCCATCACCGTCCGAGTCCCGCAGCAGGTGAATATCGCCGTTGTATCCCAGAGTCACCAGCACGCCGTCGTGTCGATAACGCACGTTGTTCAGATTGGTCAGTGACACCGGCAGCTCCGCCAGTGCAAATCCCGGAGCCAGCAACTGCACCGGAGGCGGATTTTCAGCCAGCACCAGTGCTTCACCGACCGTCAGCGTCTGCGGTACGGTCGCCGGCAAAGCCGCCGCCAGATTCGCATGCCGCGACTGCAGCCACGCACGCACCGCCTGCTGCTCCTCAGCAGATAACACGCGGTCATACAACAGCACTTCCGCAATGTCCCCCGCCAGACTGCCACGCACCTGCTGAGCACCCGGACCATTGGTGTAGAACCGAGCCCCCAGGGTCAGCTCGTCCAGCGACAGCAGCCCCTTCCGACAGGGCCTTGCCCCCTCAACGCGACCGTCCACAGTCAGCCGCACTGCACCCGCCATCGCATCCACAGCCACCTCAAACACCCGCAACTGACCAAAAGGCTGCTTCGAATTCAGCAGGTCCACTGCACCACCAAATCCCTGCCCCTCCACATTCAGCTGATCGAGCGATCCACTCGGACCCGGCCCCAGATCCACTGTCAGACCCGTCTCGTAATCCCGCCGGTCTGCGGCATTCGCTGCAAAGAACCCCCGAAAATCACCCGCATTCGCATGCGGCGCAGCGACGATGAACAATGTGACAGACTCGGCCGACAGCCCCGTTCCCACTGCCCGCAGATTGTCGTCCGCACCATCAAATCTCAGTACCCAGCCGTCTCCGGCCTGCACAACCCGAGGTTGCTGCTGCTGGTTGCTCTGCCCGAAACTCACAGTACCGCTGACCACGCTGGGAAGCTGCGACACTGCCGAATCCACCTGCCACGCAGCAGACCGAGCTGCCTCACCGACATCCAGCCGCAGTTGCAGACCCGCAGTCACAGGCGGACCTGTCACTTCGGTCGCTGCTGCTCTCTCGCAGCAGTAAACACAGCACAGACAAATGAAAAACAGCGCAGACAGATCCCGATTTTCTGCTCTCACAGCACCAGCCCTCAAAAACACACTGCTGCCTTGTTGACTCAGGTGCCGCCTGAGAGCCCCAAACCGACTTTCGTTCCACGCGCGCAGGGCCCGCACAGGATTCTGTCCCGGCGGTCGCCGCGATTGACTACTGCCGCACTGCCGGAGCCGACTCAGACGGCACCAGACGCACATAATCCACACCCACCATGTGATTCTTCACCGCCGCCGGATTGCTGCCCACAATCTCCACGATCAGACGATGAGCCCCCTCCGTCAGTTGCACTCCCCGATACGTCAGCACACCAGTCGTGATAACCTCAGGCGCATTGAACAGATCCAGTTGAGGATCCAGAACCACCTGATCCAACTGCAGTCGGACGACTCCATAATCTCGCGCCTTCGTCAGCACTATCTCCACATCGTACAGACCAGCCGCTGCCGCCCGCACTTCCAGTCCCAATCGGTCACCCGGCTTCGCCCCCGTCCACCACAGATGATCACTGCCACTCCAGCGATCCGCCGCAAAACCACCCATCGGCTGACTCACGGCGTTGCCACCGGTCTTCTCCACAATCTTCAGTGCCTCGCCCTCCTGAGCCCCCGGCACCTTCTTCGTCTGCGGATCCAGTGGAGCTTTGGGGCCGGACAAAGCCACCTGAGTCGGACTGGCCAGATACGCGATCAGATCCCGCACCTCGTCCTTCGTCAGCGAATCCAGTTGCCGCTCAGGCATCATCGAAATATTCGACAGACTGCGCTCCTCAATCTCTGCCTTCGGCACCACCACCGCATCATTGATCGTCTGAATCGTTAAGGCACTGTCCGTCTCCTTTCGCAGCAGACCCTGCACCACACGACCATCTGCCAGTGCCAGCACCGTCACCTGGTAATCCCGGCCGACCACCGCACTGGGGTCCAGAATGTTCTCAAGTATGTAGTCCAGATTGGCTCGATTGGAACCGGTAATGTCCGGTCCGATCTCGCCACCCGTACCAAACAACCTGTGACAGTTCTGACAGGTCTTTGCAAACACACGGCGACCATTGCCCGCACTGGCCTTCGCCAGCACTCGCGGACCCAGTTGCTTTTTCCAGTCTGCCAGTTGCGCCTGACGATCGGCCGCGGCCTCCCGAATCTCACCCCAGTGCTGCTTCAGCAGATCATTCAGTTCCGCATTGCCGAATGCCAGAATCTGTCGCACGTGATAAGCATGCAGATCACCGGATGGCACCTGACCGGCACCAATCGCCTGCAGCAGCAGTTTTGTCCATGCCGGTCGTGCCACCAGCGTTCCAATCACGTCGGCTTTCGCGGCGAGGGGCAGTTGGGCATAGCGCTGCAGCAGGATCTGCGGAGTCTGATCGCTGCCAATCGCCGCCAGCGCTCGAATCGCCGGCCCCTGCAGGTCCGCCTGATCCAGCACAGCGGCACTCAGAAACACATCGGCCGACTCCCGATCCTGACCACGCACCAGCACATCCAGTGCCCGCCGTCGCCGCGCTGGCTCAGCCCGCTCATCCCCCAGCAGGCGACGCAGCACGGAAAACACCCGCTGATCACCGAACAGCACCGCCACCTGATCCGCACGATCCCGCACCTCCTGCTGATCACTCTTCTGCAACACCTCGTAGGCAGACTTCCATTCCTGCGGCATCGCAAGGCCCACACGCCCCTCAAACGACGCCAGCATCTCCTCCAGAATCAGCGACTGCTCGCCCGCCGTTCGCACTCGACCCAGCAGTTCCACCACCGCAGGCAGCGACTTCGCTTCGGCCGCAGCACGCCGAATGATGAATCGACGCAGCTTCTCGATCTTCGTCTGCTCTGCAATCCGCAGTGCCACAGCCGGATCATCCGCCACCACAGGCTCAATCCCGTACCACAGCAGCAGCGGAAGATTGTGATCGCCCGCGTCCTCCTCATGCAGCGACAGAGCAGCAGCAATCGGTCCGCGTGACTGCAGCGGCAGACGCTGCAGCGCGGAACACAGATACAGACGCACCACAGCCGAGGGATCCTCGCCAGCCAGCTTCGCCAGCATCTGCAGGACCGCCTCATCCGCCTGCTGATCCTCCAGCTCCAGCTGAATCGCCCAGCCACGAATCCACGCTTCACTGTCACCCAGCAGTTGCAGGGTCTGCTGCGACGTCAGACCCCGTGATGCATGCACCGACCACAGAAATCGCAGCCGCTGTTCAACCGGACGACTGCCGTCAACCGCAGCCGACCACAGTCGCGCATGCAGCAGATCCGAACAGCCACGCTCCATCAGTTGCCGACGAGCCATCCGGGTGTGCCACTCATTGCGATGCTCATGCGCCGCAAACAACTGCTGCTCATCCCACCTGGAAGCATCCACCGTCACCCGCGCCGGCTGACCATACACAATCCGATAAATCCGACCGCTGCTGCGATCCCAGATCTCCGGATTTGTTCGATGACACGCATTTTTGTCATACCAGTCCAGCAGATACACCGTGCCGTCCGGACCATACCGCAGATTGATGCCACGGAAGTAATGATCGTTCGCCAGCAGCAGGTCCCGACCATGCTGACCCACCCACGCTGAAGTCCCCGCGACAGGCTGCAGTATGTCACAATTCACCCGATTCCCATGCACATTGTTGAAGAAAATCTGATTGCGATACTGCTCAGGCCAGTTGTCACCCAGATAGATCATCGCACCACAATGAGCATGTCCGCCGCCGGCATCCAGAGTCCCGCCAGCCGCCTTCGGCTCCTGACCCCACCACGCATGATCCTCTATGCTGCCAACATAATGCGCATGATCCGCAATCGTCCGAATGTCCTCGTAGGTATACGGATTGAAGTGCTGCCCACCCTGGCGGTGATAGCGTGCTCCCTGGATCACATGCCACAGATGCGGAATCACACACGCCGTAATAAACGCCTGACCACGATCATTGAAGTCCACCCCCCACGGATTGCTGGTCCCGTTCATGAACGCCTCAAAGACGTCCTTCTGCGGATGATAACGCCAGACCGCCGCGTTCAACGGCAGTCGCTGCTCGTCAGACGCACCCGGACGGCCAACCTTTGAATGAGTAAACACGCCGTGACAGCCATACAACCAGCCGTCCGGTCCCCAGATGAATGCGTTCAGTGTCTCATGAGTATCCTGCCAGCCAAAACCATCCCGCAGGACCACCGCACCCGCCGGCACGTCACCCGGAAACTGCAGACCCTGCTGAGCAATCTTTGACATGACTCCGGACTGCGGAGACCGGCCATCAGGCACGTCGTCACCATCCGCGTCCGGAATGAACAGCAGATAGGGCGCTGCACCGACAAACACCCCCCCAAAACCCACCTCCAGTCCGCTGACCAGATTCAGGCCCTCAATGAATGTCTTCGAAGTGTCAAATGTCCCGTCACCATCCTGATCCTCAAAGATCACAATTCGATCACGCCCACCACCCTCCTTCGCACGCAGAGGATAAGTGTACGCCTCTGCCACCCAGACCCGACCACGATGATCAAAACACATGGCGATCGGCTGATGCACCTGCGGCTCGCCCGCCGCCAGCTGCACCCTGAATCCCCCGGGAACTGTCATGTGAGCAGCAGCGTCAGCCGGCTTCAGACCCTCAGCCATCGCCTTCCGCTGCTGCGGCTGCGCAGCCCGAAATTCCTCGTCCGTCACCTGCGTCGCCACATGCGTCAGTACACTGGCACCCACCATTCCGCCGGCCGCAATGTCCACCAGCCCATCACCATTGATGTCCTGCACCGCCAGTCCACGACCGATCCCGGAATCACCGTCCGCCAGATGCGGAACCCAGTTCACCTGCACCTGACCATCCGCCGATTTCTGACGCTGCAGCTCAAACCAGTACACCACCGCTCCGGCATCCCACAGCGGACTGGAACGATGATGAGACCAGTAGGTCTTGCCCGTGATGATGTCCTGCAGACCGTCACCGTTGACATCCGCCAGCTTCACCGCATGCGGTTCCGTGAACAACACCCCGTACGGATTGTCAGCACTGGTCTTACCCATGATCAGGTGCTGAGTAAATGTGACCTCACCGTCCGTCGTACCAGTGTTCTCGAACCACGCCAGCCCGTACTCATGAGCATGCAGCGCGGTGATCACGTCCGCATCGCCGTCTCCGTCAGCATCCATCGCAAACATGTCGGCAGCCGCAGGAGCAAACGGATACTTGTGAAACTTCCACAGGGCCGCACCGGCTTCCGCCGGCTGCTCCAGCCAGCCATCCGTCGCAATCATGTCCAGCCGCCCGTCACTGTTTACATCACCCACGCCAAGGCCATGACCAAATGGCGTCGGAGCCACCTTCTCGGAGATTGATCGGAACTGCCACGCACCGAGTGGATCCTGAGCACTGCGGACGTAATAGCCGTAATGCCCCTGCCGAGTACAAATCAGTTCGGGCTGACCATCACCAGTGATGTCGGTGAACTGCGGAGCCTCGTTGCTGACAGAATCCGCCACCTGCAGCTTGTCCCACAAACCCGTCAGACCGTCCCGACCGGGATTGCGGTAGACAAACGCCGGAGTCCCCGGGAATCCCACCACCAGAATGTCGTTCCAGCCGTCTGCATTGAAGTCATGAACCCAGTTGAAAAAATTGTCTGCGTAACGCTCACGCGGCTGAGGCACCGCCGGATACAGCTCCTGGCGCTGGGTATAGTCCGGACCCGCATACCAGTGCGGCCCGTAAATCACGTCCGTCACCCCGTCGTTGTTCAGGTCCCCGGCCGAGATGCCTTCCGCATAATACACATCCGTCAACTGCTTCCGCTGAAAAGTGTGCAGTACGGCATCCTGAGACACGGCGGCGGGCACAAAACACAGACCACCGGCAAGCTGCAGATACCACACCAGGAAAACACCGCAGAGAACGGACTGACGACGCATGGCTCTTCTTCCATCCGGCAGAAGGACTTCCGATCGGCACCGACTGATCCCGCGCCGATCGATGTGGGCAGGAATCGGGCATTTTACGCGACCGACAAGCACCATCACAGCACAACACGCCAGTTCACCGGGAATTTTCGGGGGCGAGGCACCGGCAGCAGCGAAAGGAACGCGACCGCATGGCATCCCGGCGACCGGCGTTTCCGAGTCGGCACGTATTGCAGCAACGGGACTCAGCACCCGAATGCAAAAAAGTTCAAATGTGTCATCAGCATGCCCGGCAGTGATCCCGCATCGTTGGCCGGTCGCCAGAGTGGGCTCCCCGCCGAAGCATCCGCATTGGGCCAGCACCAGTGGTCTGCTGACCGATTCGCAGGCCGATGGAAGAAAACAACAACAGGTTCAGGACGCGCCAGCGAACAGCATCTGAGTGCAGAGACAGGCAGTACTGCATTGCAAAACTCCATGCTCCGCAACTGGCAGAACTTTCACTCATC
>Ga0078894_10000257_pt1 | contig 36081 bp, 38 predicted proteins | sample LauGreSu1BDMLBSD_2_FD_67506 | JGI IMG/M metagenome (GOLD analysis project Ga0078894, IMG submission 67506) | Freshwater lake microbial communities from Lake Michigan, USA - Su13.BD.MLB.SD (version 4) (version 4) | ecosystem: Environmental > Aquatic > Freshwater > Lake | place: Lake Michigan... | reverse complement strand
CTCGGCCGTAGATCCCGCGGATGTCGTACTGCCGGAAGATGCCAGGCGCGATCATGAGGACTCCGAAACGGTTGGAAACGGGGAATGGCAGAGACGAGCGAGGGGGCGTCGCCGGACGCCCCCTCGTGCCCTCACCATGTCATGGTGACGACGTGGCTCAGCGGAGGAGGCCGGCGCCGGTGGCACGGACCTCGTCCGGGATCGCGTGGGGCGCGAACCCGTTCCGCAGCGCGATCGTCGCGAGGGACGACGGCAGCAGCCCGCAGACGAGGATCAGGCCGGCCGAGGCGATGAGCACCACGCGCGTCAACGCTCCGGTCGGTGCCGGTGAGGTCGCCCCCTCCGGCCGCGGCTCCATGAACATCGCACGGATGACCGGGAGGTAGTACCCCGCCGAGATCACCGAGGTCAGCACGATAACGACCGAGAGGACGACGAGTCGGCCCGGCGCATCGATCGCCGCAGAGAGGAGATACCACTTCCCGAAGAATCCGAGACCGCCGAACACCGGGAACCCAAGGAATGCCAAGAGGAAGACCGACATGCCGACCGCGAGCCACGGGCGAGTGGACCAGAGCCCGGCGTAGGCAGACAACGGCGCCCCGGCCTCCCCGTCTCTCTGCACGACGCCGACGATGGCGAAGGCGCCGAGCGTCGCGAGCGTGTACCCGAGCATGTAGAAGGTGAAGGCCGTCGAGGCGAGGTCGGTGGCGGCGACCGCGGCCACCAACAGGTAGCCAGTGTGCACGATGCCCGAGTAGGCGAGCATGCGCTTGATGTCACGCTGCGAGAGGGCGACCAGGTTCCCCACCACCATCGTGACCACGGCGACCCACGCGAGCGGCTCGATCCAGAGACCGACGAGGTAGAAGGCCTCGTAGAGGATCCGCAACAGGGTCGCGAAGGCCGCGGCCTTCACCCCAGCCGCCATGAAGCCGGCGATGGGCGTCGGGGCGCCGTCATAGACGTCTGGGGCCCACATGTGGAAGGGCACCGCTGCGACCTTGAACCCGAACCCGATGACGAGCAGGCCGATGCCGACCATCAGCATCGGGTCGAGCGCGAGGGCGTGTCGGGCGATGGCAGCCGAGATGGCGCCGAGCTGCGTCTCTCCCGTCGCACCGTAAATGAGCGCGATGCCGTACAGGAGGAACCCCGTCGCGAAGGCGCCGAGCAGGAAGTACTTCAGCGACGCCTCGGCGGAGCGCGCACTCCGCCGGTTCAGCCCCACCAGCGCGTAGATCGCGACCGACATGATCTCGATGCCGAGGAAGATCACCATCAGATCGCGCGCCGCGGCCAGCACCATCATCCCGGAGGCGGCCAGTGCGACGAGGACGTGCGACTCCGCGTGACGGATGCCGTCCCGCGGCTGCTGCTCGATGTTCAGGGCGACGGTGCCCATCGCGGCGAGGAGGATGACGGCATCAACCGCCCACCGGAATCCATCGACAGCGATGACGCCGGCGGTCGCGTCCCCCCCGCGCACCGCGGCGAGCACGACGCTTGCCAAACTCGTCGCGAGGACGACGAGCGTGCCGTGGCCCACCAGGCGCTGGTGGGCATCGGAGGCCGGCCGCCACGCCGCGAGCAGCGCGAGCGCCATCGCCCCACCCATCAACAGGAGGTCAGGGAGCAGCGCGGCCATCAGGGCCGCGGGCTGCGAGAGGTCGTAGGTCATCGGGCACCCCCGGTCTGCGCACGCTGCTGGCTCAGTCGAGCCGATTCCACCTGTTGGACGAGGCGCGAGGCCGCCGCTTCCGTCTTCTGCAGCACCGGCTTTGGATAAACGCCCAACCAGATGATCGCGAGGAGAAGCGGCGCGAGCAGACCAAGCTCACGCCAGTTGAGATCGCGCCCACGGAGGGCCTGATTCTCCGGCTTGGTGAGCGGATTGTACAGGATGCGCTGCACCGCCCACAGCAGGTAGGCGGCGGCGATGATCACGCTGGTCGCCGCGACGACGGCGTACCACGGCTGCGTCGGGAAAGAGCCGATCAGCACCAGGAACTCGCCGACGAACCCATTCGTCCCCGGCACGCCGATCGAGCTGAGCGCGACGATCGTGAGTGCGACCGCGAAGAGCGGCATCACCGAGGCCAGGCCGCCGTAGTCGGCGAGGAGCCGGGTATGACGCCGCTCGTAGATCATCCCGATCAGGAGGAAGAGCGCGCCCGTCGAGATGCCGTGGCTGATCGTCACCATCAACGCGCCCTGCATCGCCTCGACGGTCATGGCGAAGATGCCGAGCATTACGAACCCGAGGTGCGACACCGAGGAATAGGCCACGAGCTTCTTGAAGTCAGGCTGCACGAGCGCGACGAGGGCCCCATAGACGATGCCGACCACGGCGAGCGCGAGGAAGACGCTCCTGACGGCGGGCGCCATCGCGATCTCGGGGAAGAGCGGCACCGCGAACCGGACGAATCCGAAGGTCCCCATCTTCAGCATGATCGCCGCAAGGATGACCGAACCGGCGGTCGGCGCCTCGACGTGCGCGTCGGGCAGCCAGGTGTGGAAGGGGAACATCGGCACCTTCACGGCGAAGGCGAGCGCGAAGGCGAGGAAGGCCCAGAAGGCGCCCGGGATCGGTCCGAGTCGTGCGAGTTGGAGCGCCGTGTCGTAAGAGAAGTCCGGCGCCCCGGTCACCCGGCGCACGACCATCCCGATCCAGATGATCGCGACGAGCATCAGCAGCGACCCGATCATCGTGTACAGGAAGAACTTGAGACTGGCGTACAACCGACGCTGCCCTCCCCAGATCCCGATGATCAGGTACATCGGGATGAGCATGACCTCCCACATCACGTAGAACAGGACGAGGTCGAGCGCCATGAAGACGCCGAGCATCCCGGTCGTCAGGACGAGCAGCAGGGCGTAGTAGCTGTGCGTGCGCTCGCGGATGCTCGTCCAGCTGCCGAGGACGGCGAGCGGCATCAGGCAGGTGGTGAGGAGGACGAGCATCAGGGCGATGCCGTCGAGGCCCACCGCGAACCGGACGCCCCACTGGGGGATCCACGGCAGTGCGACCGCCGCCTGCCAGGCCGCTGAGGTGACATCGACCGACCACCAGAGTCCGAGGGAGAGGAGCGCCTCGGCCAGGCAGATCCAGAGCGCGATCGTCCGGGAGCGACCCATCGCCTCGTCCGCCTGTTCGGTGCCGAATCGGCGCGCGTCGGCCACGAGTACCAGCGCCCCGAGGAGCGGGAGAAGGAGCAGCACCGGCAGGATCCAGCCGTTGTAGCCGATGCCGTCAAGGAACGCGTGCATCAGAAATGCCTCAGCGGAAGGAGAAGCCGGCGAGGACCGAGACGGCCCCGAGGACGAGCACCCACGCGTACGTCCCGATCCGGCCGGTCTGGAGCTGCGACCCGAGCCAGCCGAGTCCGCGGGCGAGGAACCCCGCCCCGTTCACGAACAGCCCGTCGATGATGCCCGCATCGAGTCCCTTCCACAGGACGGTCCGAGAGACGCCCAGCGTCGGCTGGACCACGGTCCGGTCGTAGGCCTCGTCCACGTACCACTTGTTCAGCAACGTCCGCTCGATCCCCTGCTCGGCCGGCGCCTGCGCCGCCGGCACGAGGGCGGCGGGCTTGAGCCGGGTCCACGCCAGGGCGATGCCGCCGACGGCGATCGCCACGGCCGTGCCGATCAAGGCGTACTCGGTCGCGTGGGAGAGATGCGCGGTCTCGCCGAGGGTGACGCGCAGCGTCCCCTCGCCCACGACCGGCTCGAGCCAGTGGTGGAGGATCTCGCTCATCCCGCCTCCAACGAGGGCCGGCAGGTTCACGAACCCACCGACGGCCGAGAGGACACCGAGGATGACGAGCGGGCCGGTCATGATCCACGGCGCCTCACGCAGGTGCCCCTGCTCCGCCGTCCCGGTCCGGTTCGGCCCGTGGAAGGTGTAGAGCATCATCCGCGTCATGTACACCGCGGTCATCAGTGCCGCGGCCAGGCCGAGCGCGTAGACCACGTAGAGCACCACGGAGCCCGGAAGACCGAGCCAGGTGGCCTCGGCGAGCGTCGAGTGGTGCGTGCGGGCAAAGACCGCCGCGAGGATCTCGTCCTTCGAGAAGAAGCCGGAGAACGGCGGGATCCCGGCGATCGCGAGCGTCGCGATCCACATCAGGGTGCTCGTGATCGGCATGTAGCGCCGGAGCCCGCCCATGTTGCGCATATCCTGCGCGTCGGCGTGCGCGTGGGTCGCGTGGTAGGCCTGGTGCATCGCGTAGATGACCGAGCCTGAGCCGAGGAACAGCAGTGCCTTGAAGAAGGCGTGCGTCATCAGGTGGAAGACCCCGGCCGTGTAGGCCCCGACCCCCACACCGACGAACATGTACCCGAGCTGCGAGACGGTCGAGTACGCGAGGACCTTCTTGATGTCCCACTGCTTCAGCCCGATGGTCGCGGCGAAGACGGCGGTGAGCGCGCCGACGACCGCCACCGTGAGCTGCGCGGCCGGCGCCAGCGAGAAGAGGGTCGCGGAGCGCGCGATCATGTACACGCCCGCGGTCACCATCGTCGCGGCATGGATGAGGGCCGAGACGGGGGTCGGACCGGCCATCGCATCGGGCAGCCAGACGTAGAGCGGGACCTGCGCCGACTTGCCCGTCGCGCCGAGGAACAGGAAGAGGCAGATCGTCGTGACGAGTGCCCCGCCCATCTCCAGGCCGGCGGCACCCGCGGCGACGCCGGTGTACGAGAGCGTCCCGAGGTTCGCGAAGAGGAGGAACATCGCGACGAGAAAGCCGAAGTCGCCGATGCGATTGACGATGAACGCCTTCTTTCCGGCGTTCGCGTTCGCCTCCTCGGTGAACCAGAACCCGATCAGCAGATAGGAGCAGAGACCCACGCCCTCCCACCCGATGAACATCAGCGGGTAGCTCGCGCCGAGCACGAGGAGGAGCATGAAGAACACGAACAGGTTCAGATACGCGAAGTAGCGCGGATACCCCGGATCGTCCTGCATGTACCCGACGCTGAACAGGTGAATCAGCGTCCCGATGCCGGTGATGATCAACACCATGACCATCGAGAGGGGATCGAGCTGCAGTGCCACGGGGATCTGCAGCGCCCCGGTGGGGATCCAGTCGAACAAGGTGAGGACGTACGGTGCGTGCATCGCCTCACCCGCGCCGCGCATCGCGAGGAAGATGGCGAGCGCGAGCCCGAACGCGGTCGCCAACACACCCGGTCCGATCAGCGACACCCACCGCGCCGCGGGGTGACGGGCCGGATGGTGATCGTGACCGGCCGCATGCGCATCGTGGGAATCGTGCGCGTCATGCTGGTGGTGCGCGCCGTCGTGCCCGTGCCCCGCTGACGGATCGGCGGGACCGGGCTGCGCGGCTGCGGTCAGGGAGAGAAGCCCGTTCGCGACGAAGCCGAGGAGCGGGAGGAGCAGGATGAGCCAGGCGAAGGCGGCGACGGTGTCGCCGAGGGGATGCCCGCTGGCCGAGAGGTCGGTATGCATCAGCCCTTCAGCAGGTTGATGTCGTCGAGGTGCACGGTCTGCCGGTGTCGGAAGATCGCGATGATGATCGCGAGCCCGACGGCGGCCTCGGCGGCGGCGACCGTCATCACGAAGATGACGAAGACCTGGCCGGTGGCCCCGTAGAGCTTCGAGAGCGCCACGAAGGAGAGGTTCACGGCGTTGAGCATCAGCTCAACGCACATGAAGAGGATGATCGCGTTCCGGCGGGTCAGGACCCCGACGACGCCGATCGTGAAGAGGACCGCGGAGAGGGCGAGCGACTCAGCGAGCATCGGCCGGTCCCTGCTTCTTCCCGATCACCACCGCGCCGACGATCGCGGCGAGGAGGAGGATCGAGGTGAGTTCGAAGGCGAGCAGGTGCTCCCGGAAGAGCGGACCCGCGACCGGGGCGATCACGCCCCCGGCCCCGTCCGCGGGGGGCACCGGCAGCTGTGTGGCGGCCCCGGGGACGTACCCGCCCGGGATCCGCGAACGCGCGAGGACCATCACCTCGGCGAGGATCGCGAGGCCAACCGCCCCCGCCGCGAGGCGAGGCCCGGTGCCGCGGATATCGGCGAGGTCATCCGGCTGCCCGAGGTTGAGCAGCATCACCACAAACAGGAAGACGACCATGATGGCGCCCGCGTAGACGAGCACCTGGATCGCCCCGATGAACTGCGCGTCGAGCATCACGTACAGTGCGGCGAGGCAGAACATCACGTTGATCAGCCAGAGCGCCGCGGCGACCGGGCTCTTCCGGGTGACGAACAGGATCGCCGACGCAATCGCGATCAGCCCGAAGAGATAGAAGTGGAACCCGTAGAAGAGCGGGTGGAACGTGTTATCCATCTCACTCCCCCCGGGGGTCGGCGGGATCCCAGAGCGTGCTGACCGGATGCGTCTGCGCCGTGAGACGCTCAAGGTCGTACACGAAGCGCTCGCGGTTGAACTCCGCGTTCTCGTAGTGGCGCCCGAGATGGATCGCCTCTTCCGGGCAGACCTCCTGACAGTAGCCACAGAAGATGCAGCGGAACTCGTCGATCTCGAAGACGAGGGGATACCGGTTCCCCGTCTCGTCCTCGCCGGGCACGAGCTTGATGCAGTTGGCCGGGCAGACCGTCGGACAGAGGCCGCAGGCGACACACTTCGCCTTGCCATCCTCGGTCGTCAGCATCCGGTGGGTCCCGCGCCACCGCGGCGAGAGATCCCACTTCTCCTCGGGATACTGGATGGTCACCCGATGCGGGTCGACGAGATGCTTGAGGGTGAGCGCGAGCCCCTTGAGGGTGGCGCGCACGTAGCTCGCCTCCCCGACGGGCCGCTCCATCACCTTGACGTTGATGCCCATATCAGCGCAGCTCCCCCGGAGCGATGGTGGTGCGGGCGGCGGCGACGCGCCGCAGACGCTCGACCCGCTCCCGCTCGAGGCGGGAGGCGGCCGGGCTGATGATGCGACCGCGGTCGAGGATCACGAACAGCAGGACCAGTAGGCCCGCGTTCAGTCCGACGAGCGCGAGCGTGAAGGCGCGACTGCCCCGAGCAATCCCCGCGGCGTCGAGACCGAGGAGGGCCGACGCGACGATGACCACATAGGCGAGGGCGACCGGGAGCATGAACTTCCACCCGAGCGACATCAGCTGGTCATACCGGAACCGCGGCAGCGTCCAGCGGATCCAGATGTAGAAGAACACGAAGAAGAGCACCTTGGCCGCGAACATCCCGAACGTCGCGAGCGCCTTCGCCACCGTGGCCGGTCCCGTGTTGTCCCAGCTCGTGAACGGGATGTCCCAGCCGCCGAGGAAGAACGTCACGAAGAGCGCACTCGCCGTCAGCATGTTGGCGTACTCGGCGATGAAGAAGAGCGAGAACTTCATCGCGCTGTACTCGCTGTGATAGCCGGCGATCAGTTCCGATTCCGCCTCGGGGAGGTCGAAGGGGACGCGGTTCGTCTCGGCGAAGGCCGACACGAGGAAGAGGAACGCCGCCACGGACAGGAGCCCGATGTTCCAGCTCGTCTCCACTTGCTGGGCGATGATGCCCGGCAGCGAGACGTTCCCGGCGATCAAGAGCACGCAGACGGTGCTGAGCCCCATCGCCACCTCGTAGCTGACCATCTGCGCGGAGGACCGAAGGCCACCGAGCAGGGCGTACTTGTTGTTCGACGACCAGCCGGCGAGCACGATGCCGTACACGCCAATCGACGTGATCGCGAGCGTGTAGAGGAAGCCGATCGGCAGGTCGGCGACGACGAGGTCGATGCGGCCCCACGGCGTCGGCAGCGGCGCGCCGAAGGGGATCACCGCCCACGCGACCAGCGCGCACGTGAACGCCACCGCCGGCGCCAGCAGGAAGAGCGGCTTGTTCACCTCACCGGGCATCGTCTCTTCCTTCAGGAAGTTCTTGACGCCGTCGGCGAGCACCTGAAAGAGTCCCCAGGGACCGACACGATTCGGTCCATGGCGATCCTGAATCCACGCGGACACCTTCCGCTCGGCGAGCGTGGTGTAGGCCACCACGACCATGTAGATGGTGAAGATGACCAGCATCTTCACGACCGTCGCGATGAGGAACGGCCAGAGGCCGGGGTCGAGCTGCATCGGATCCAGACCGGTCATCGCGCCACCCCCGTGCCGGCGACGGTCGCACCGCGCAATCCGAGCGCGTCGTAGGACATCCCCGCGAACGCCGGCTCGGCCGCCGCGAGCGCGGCGAACGCCCGGGACGGGAGCGAGCAGTCATCACTCGGCGCACCGGCGGCGGTGGCCAGGTCGGCGAGCGCGTACCAACTCGGCCGCGCCAGACCAGGGGCGGCCTTCGCCTGCAGGAATCGCTGGACGCGACCGCGCAGGTTCGTGAAGGTGCCCTCCTCCTCCGCCACGTTCGCAATCGGCAGGACAGCCACCGGCGTCGGGAGCCCGACCGGGAGCGTGGAGCCCACCACAATCACCGCGGCGGCGTCCGCCGCCCGGCGGACGTCGGCGCCGTCCATCAGATCCCCCGCGACGACGAGCGCGTCACCCGGCTTCAGGCCGGCCAGGAGGTCGGTGTCGCGACGGGTGAACCCAAGGAGCTCCGCCCCGCGGACATTCGGGGCGCGGTCGGCGCGGAGCGCGAGATCCTCAACGCCCAGGAGAGCCGCCTCCGGACCGGTGGCACAGCGGAAGGCACCCTCGCCACCCGTCGTGGTCACGATCCGCTTCAGGAGGAAGAGCGCCTCATTCGACAGGTGCGGGCTGGCCACGACATAAGCCCGCCGGCCCCGCAGCGCCTCGGCCGCCTGCCCAAGCGCGATTTCCCAGTCCACAGGGGAGAGCACGTCGGCGAGGCGGATCTTCGGTGATTCGATCCGGTCCGGACGGTTCATCCAGTGGTAGTCGAGCCGCCCGACGTCGCAGAGATAGAAATGGTTCACCTCGTCATTCGGACGCGGCTTCATCCGCATCACGACGTTGTCGCGGGTCTCGAGGACGGCATTACACCCCTGCGAGCAGCCCGGGCAGACGGATGCCGTCCGGTCGAGCTCCCACGCGCGGGCCTTGTTCAGGAAGTCCTTTGACACGAGCGCGCCGACCGGACAGAGGTCGATGACGTTCGCCGCCCACGGCTGCGTCAGGTCGGCCTCGGCGGCCTTCGAGATCACGGCGCGATCGCCACGCTCCGACACACAGAGCACCGGCGCCTCGTGCACGTCGTCCATAAAGCGGACGCAGCGGGTGCAGAGAATGCAGCGATTCGTGACGTACAGGACGTCGCCGCCGAAATCTTCGACCGGATTGAAGCGCTTCGGCTCGCGATACCGCGAATCGGCGCGCCCCTCCTGGAAGGTGTAGTCCTGCAGCTCGCACTCCCCGGCCTGGTCGCAGATCGGGCAATCGAGCGGGTGATTGATGAGCAGCAGCTCGAGGACGCCCTTCCGCGCCTCGAGCGCCTTCTCGGAGTAGACGTGGACCACCTGTCCCTCGCCCACCGCCGTCGCGCAGGAGGGCGCCAGCTTCGGAAGCTTCTCGACCTCGACCAGACACATCCGGCAGACGCCGGCGACAGGGAGGCCCGGGTGGTAGCAGTAGTGGGGGACGAGGACGCCGGCCGCCTTGGCCGCCTCGAGGATCGTCGTGCCCTCGGGGACGCTGACCGCGCGGCCCTCGATCGTCAGGGAGACCATTTTGGTCGCGCTCATCAGACCCCCACCGCCACGGTCGACGAGCGGCGACCGGTGATGAGCGCCTCGAACTCGCCGCGGAACCGCTTGATGCCGCTCACCACCGGCGCAGCGCAGGAATCGCTGAGCACGCAGATCGTCTTACCGGTCATCGACTCGGACAGGTCGAAGATGGTATCGAGGTCCTCGAAGCTCCCCTGCCCTGCGACGATCCGCTCGAGGATCCGCGTCATCCAGGCGGTGCCTTCACGGCACTGCGTGCACTGTGCGCAGCTCTCGTGTGCGTAGAAGCGCGCGAGACGAGCGAGCTGTCGGGGCATCGATTGCGCATCGTCGAAGATGATCACGCCGCCGGAGCCGAGCATCGTGCCGACCTCTAGGAACCCCTCATAGTCCATCCGGACCTGCTCGGCCTCCTCGATGGTGATCACCGGCACGGACGAACCGCCCGGGATGATCGCCTTGAACTTGCGGCCCGCCGGCGGCCCGCCGCAGACGTCGTAGAGGAATTCCTTGAACGGGAAGCCCAGGACGACCTCGTAATTGCCCGGCTTCGCCACATTCCCGCACACTGAGAAGAGCTTGCTGCCGGTGCTCTTCGGGCTGCTCAGGCACATCCCCTTGTACCACTCGGCGCCGTTGTTGAGGATGTGCGGCACCGCGGTCAGCGTCTCGACGTTGTTGATCGTCGTCGGCTGTCCGAAGAGCCCGGAGACGGCCGGGAATGGGGGCTTGATGCGCGGATTCCCGCGCTTGCCCTCGATCGAGTTCATCAGGGCGGTCTCCTCGCCGCAGATATAGGCGCCGGCGCCCTTGTGCACCCAGATGTCGATCCGCTTCCCCGACCCCATAGCATTCGGGCCGATCACGCCAGCGGCGCGCGCCTCGGCGAGGGCGGCCTCCATCACGCGGATCGGCTCCGTGAACTCCCCACGGATGTAGATGAAGGCCGTCTCGGCCCCGATGGCGTAGGCCCCGATCGCGACGCCCTCGATGAGCGCGTGCGGCGTCCACCGCATGATCTCTCGGTCCTTGAACGTCCCGGGTTCTGACTCGTCGGCGTTGCAGCAGAGATAGTGCGGCTTACCGTCGTCCAGCTTCATGAAGGACCACTTGAGGCCCGTCGGAAAGCCGGCCCCTCCACGACCGCGCAGCCCGGACGCCTTCACGACGTCCTGAATGGCCGTCGGGGCCATCGTGAGCGCCTGGGCGAGTGCCGTGTATCCACCCCGGGCCTTCCACCCCTCGAGGGTGCGAGCGGCCGGGTCGCCGAAGTGCTTCGAGAGCACCGGCGTCTCCTGCGGATGCGACTTATGCGGGTATCCCATGGCTCAGTCTCCGAGCGCCGCGAGGATGCCGGGGACCTTCTCCGGCGTCACGCACTCGACATAGTCTTCGTTGATCTGCACCGGCGTCGCGAAGCCGCAGGCGCCGAGGCACTCCACCTCGATGACGGTGTACTTCCCGTCCGGCGACGTCAGGCCGAGCTCCTTGCACCCGGTGTGCTCCAGGAATGCCTTCACGACGCCATCGGCGCCCGCGCAGAGGCAGGGCGACGTCGTGCAGACCTGGATAAAGTGCCGACCGACCGGATGCTGGTGGTACATCGTGTAGAAGGTCACGACTCCCTTCACGTACGCCGCGGTGCAGTCGAGCTGTTCGCCCACCTCCCGCATCGCATCCTCGCTAATCCACCCGCGTTCCTGCTGCACCATCCACAGGGCCGGCAAGAGCGCGGCACGCTTGGAGGGATAGCGGCTGATGAGATCGTCGAGCTCGCGCCGACGCGCCGAGCCCTCGGTGAAGACCGGGAGGTACGGGGTGGATTCGCCCCCGTGACCGTGCGCGTGCGCCGGTGCGGACGGACCGTGGCTCATCGGTCGATCTCCCCCATCACGATATCGATGGACGCGTTGATGGCGATGACGTCGGAGAGGAGGTGCCCTTCCACCATCCGCGGGATCGCCGAAAGGTTCACGTAGCTGGGCGGCCGGATGCGCCAGCGCACCGGCTTCGCGGTCCCGTCGGAGACGAAGTAGTAGCCCTTCTCCCCCTTGGGGCTTTCGATCGGGACGTAACATTCGCCGATCGGCGGGCGCGGGCCCTCCATCACGAGCTTGAAGTGATGGATCATCGATTCCATTTCGCTCGTCGCCTTGTGCTTCGGCGGAAGGATGAGCCGCGGGTCGTCGATGTTCACCGGGCCCTCGGGCAGGCGCGCGAGCGCCTGCTCGAGGATCCGCACCGACTGCCGGAGCTCCTCGAACCGAACGAGGAAGCGGTCATAGACGTCGCCGTTCGTGCCGACCGGGACGTCGAAGTCGTAGGTCTCGTAGCCGAGATACGGGAAATCCTTGCGGACGTCGTATGCGACGCCAGAGGCGCGAAGCATCGGGCCCGACAGCCCGTAGTTGAGCGCCTCTTCCGGCGTCATCACCCCGAGGCCCACGGTGCGGCCGACCCAGATGGCGTTGCGCGTCAGCATCCGGTCGACCTGGTCGAGCGTCTTCGGGAAGCCACTGAGGAAGGCGCGGAGTCCATCGGTCCACCCATCCGGCACATCGGCAATCATCCCGCCGACGCGGGTGCCGCTCGTCGTGAGCCGCGCGCCCGTCCAGCCCTCGAGCAGCTTGTACACGTTCTCGCGCTCCTGGAAGCACCAGAGGAAAGGCGTGAACGCGCCGATGTCGATGCAGGTGGTCCCGAGCCAGACAAGATGCGAGATGATCCGCGACAGCTCCATCGCAATCACGCGGAGCACCCGACACCGTTCCGTGATCTCGACGCCAAAGAGCCGCTCCGCCCCGAGGACGAACGCGACGTTGTTCCCCATCGAGTTCAGGTAGTCCTCGCGGTCGGTCCACGGGATGATCTGGTTGTACTGGCGGTACTCCCCGATCTTCTCGAACCCGCAATGCAGATATCCGACGTGTGGGATGCAGCGGACAACCGTCTCACCGTCGAGCTCGAGCACGAGCCGGAGCACCCCGTGCGTGGCCGGATGCTGTGGTCCGATGTTGATCAGCATGTGCTCCCCCTCGAGCTCCGGCTCGAGGCCCGGTGGGGCACTGGCCAACCCTTCGGCGCCGAGGGGGATGCGGATGGGGCGGCCGTCCGGGCCCAACCCGGAGGTGGAAAGGGCGACCTCGATGGTCTTGGTGGCGGTCATCGGGTCACTCCCCCGTCCTCGCCCCGCCACCGAGACGCTTGCGCATATCCTCGGGAAGCTGGGCGAAAGCATCGGTGATCGAGAGCTCTTCCATCGAATAGCGGGCCTCGGGGTCCGCGGCGAGCGCGTTACGGAGCTGCTCCGCGCGCGAGAACCGACCGCGGAGCGGGAAATCCTTTCGGAGCGGATGTCCTTCGGCGTATTGCTCCCAGAGCAGGATGCGACGGAGGTCCGGATGCCCCACGAAGCGGATGCCGAACATGTCGAAGCACTCCCGCTCGAGCCAATCGGCGCCCTTCCAGACCCCCCAGACACTCGGGACCTCAAGCGCCGACCCGTCCTTGGGCAGCTCGACCTTCAGGCGGAGGAACCGGCGGTAGGCAATCGACCGCAGATGCCAGACGACCTCGATCGGTCGCATCGGGTCGCGATACTCAACGGCGGTGACGTCGGAGAGATATTCGTACCGCTGCGTCGGGTCGGCCTGGAGCCAAGCACAGACCGCGGCGACCTGGTCGCGGGCCACATAGACCGTCGTCTCACCCCAGACGATCTCGTGGCGCCCGATCGCTGCGCCGAAGCGTGCGCGGAGCGCGTCGACCGACGGATTCGCGGGACCGCCCCGGTGCGGCACCTGGGTCGGGGTCACCGGTGCGACATCCCCGGGCTGACCAGGATAGACGATGGCGAAGGTCGGGGCGCCGGGCGCGGTGGGGGGATTCGCGCTCATGGGGCTGACCGGGTCTGGTGCACGGAGTTCCCGAACGGTTCAGAGAGCTCGTCGATCCGATGTGCCGGGATGTAGAGCTGCGAGGTCGGATCCGGCACCATCTCGTCTCGGAGCGAATCGTTGGACATCCGCTCCTCCATGATCTTCTTCTGGAGCATCATGATGCCGTGAATCAGTCCCTCGGGTCGCGGCGGGCACCCGGGCACATAGACATCCACCGGGATGATGGTATCGATGCCCTGCACGACGGCGTAGGAATCGAACATCCCACCGGAGGAGGCGCAGGCGCCCATCGAGATGACCCACTTCGGCTGCGCCATCTGCTGGTAGATGCGGCGCAGCACGGGGGCCAGCTTGAAGGGGACGCGTCCCGCGCAGATCAGGACATCGCTCTGCCGCGGCGAGAAGGCCATCCGCTCCATCCCGAAGCGGGCGAGATCATAGTGGGACGCCGCGGACGCCATGAACTCGATGGCGCAACAGGCGGTCCCGAACGGCATCGGCCAGAGCGAGTTCGCCCGGCCCCAGTTCACGAGGAAATCGAGGCGGGTGGTGATCCACCCCTCCTGCGCCTGCGGGTTCCAGGAGACCGCACCGGCGCGGTCCGGGGCCGCCATCAATCCCATTGGAGGGCTCCCTTCTTCCAAATGTAGAGGTAACCGACGAGCAGGATGGCCATGAAGACGAGCATCTCACCAAGGCCGAAGAACGAGACCTGGCCGGCCGGGCAGGCCCCGGCCACGAGCGGGGCGGCGCAGGAGAGCTGCCGGAAGGTCGCGCTCCACGGGATCATGAACACCGTCTCGATATCGAAGACGATGAAGAGCATGGCCACCATGTAGAACTTGATGGAAAAGCGCTCGCGGGCGTCGCTGAGCACGGGCATGCCGGATTCATAGGGCTGCTGCTTCACCGGCGTCGGTCGCGACCGAGTGATCAGGTGCGACAGGCCGATGATGGCCACGGCGTTGACCGCGGCGAATCCGACGAGCAGGAGAACCGGGAGGTACGTCCGTTCCATGGGGGGGGAAGAGCGGAGCGTGATCGTGAAAAAATTCACGAACTTCTGTTGTCGGACAGGAAGCTATGCGCGGTCGCGATCGCAAGCAACGGGAAATGGGCACGAACGGTGGTCCCCGCCCAGCCCTAACTCCGGTCCCCAGCCGCGCGTAGTATTCTGGGGTCCGCGCGCCCCACTGGTCCCCGGTGGCGCCTCGCCCGCACCCCTTCACCGCATTCCCGACCGTGTCGATCAAGAATGACCGCTGGATCACCGAGATGGCCACGAAGCACGGCATGATCGAACCGTTCGAGAGCTCCCAGCAGCGGAATGGGGTGGTCTCGTATGGCGTCTCCGCCTACGGCTACGACATGCGCGTCGCCTCCGAGTACCGCATCTTCACGAATGCGTTGAGCTCGATCATCGACCCCAAGACCTTCGACCCGAAGAGCTTCGTGGAGTACGAGGGCGACGTCTGCATCGTGCCGCCGAACTCGTTCGCCCTGGCCCGGAGCGTTGAGTACTTCCGGATCCCGCGCAACGTGATGACCGTGACCGTCGGGAAGTCGACCTACGCCCGCTGCGGGATCATCACGAACGTCACCCCGTTCGAGCCGGAGTGGGAGGGGTACGTGACCCTCGAGATCAGCAATACCACGCCGCTGCCGGCGAAGATCTACTCCAACGAGGGGATCGCGCAGGTCCTCTTCTTCGAGGGGGATGAGGCGCCGCTCGTCTCGTATAAGGACAAGAAGGGCAAGTATCAGGGTCAGGTTGGCGTGACGCTGCCGAAGATCTGACCCGCCCTGCCCCACCGCACCGCCTCCACCTCCACCTCCGAGCGCTCTTTTATGGAATCCCTCGCCTCACTGCATCCGCAGGTCGTCCACTTCGCCATCGCCCTGCTCTTCCTGGGTGTGCCGCTCCGGCTCATCGCCCTCACCGGGTCCATCAGGGGGAAGGTCCCGTTCGCGAAGCACGCGGCGACCCTCCTTCTCCTGCTTGGCACGGCTGCGGCGGCCGTATCCGTGAAGTCGGGCGTGGATGCCCACGGTCCGGTGGAGCGAATCCCGGGCGCCCGAGCCGCGGTGATGGAGCACGAGGAGCATGGCATCGAGGCTCGGAATCTCTTCCTCGGTGTCGCGGCGCTGGAGCTGCTGGCCCTCGGCCTCGCCGCTGGCGGGAGCACGGTGCGCTTTGCGAAGGCGGCGTACATCGCCTCGGCGGCCGTCGGCCTCGCCGGGATGGGGGCGCTTTATGAAGCGGGCGAGCACGGTGGCGAGCTGGTGTACAGCTATGCGGGTGGCCCCGGAATCCGCAGCGGTGACACGACCGATGTGAAGCGCCTGCTCCTGGCCGGGCTCTACGCGCAAGCTCAGGCGGACCGGAAGGCGGGACGCCCCGCCGACGCGGCACGGCTCACGCAGGAGATGGCGGCCCGATTCCCCGAGGACACGACGATCAAGTTCCTCGTGGTCGAGTCGCTCCAGAAGGACGTACAAGACCTCCCGGGAGCGCTGGCGACGGTCCGGTCGATCGCGGTCGACACCGCGAGCGCCCGCTGGGTCACACGGCAGGCGTCGGTGACCGCCGACCTCCTGCTGGCGATGGGCCACGCCGACAGCGCCCGCCTGGTCCTCGCGCCGATGGTGGAGAAGTACCCGGAGAATACGCGCCTCAAGGCGAAGCTCGACTCCATCCGCTGAGTTCGGCACCATCCCGACCACACGAGGGCCCCGGCATCACTCGGATGCCGGGGCCCTCGTTTTGATCTGGCCCGCTTCACCGACCGCGTCAGGCTGACGGCCTGCAGCGCCTGACGGGGGCCTTCCCGACTGCACTCACGCCGCGCCGGTCCACTCCGCCGCCTCGACCTTCGTGGCGCTGGCCCGGATGAAATCCCGGTTGAGCTGCATGATGGCATCGATCGAGATCCCCTTCGGACACGCCTCCTGGCACTCGCCGTGCAGCGTGCAGCCGCCGAAGCCTTCCTCGTCCATCTGCGCGACCATCGCGAGCGCACGGCGCTCCCGCTCCGGCTGACCCTGCGGCAGGGCGCCGAGATGGGTGACCTTCGCCGCGGTGAACAGCGAGGCTGAGGCGTTCGGGCAGGCCGCGACGCACGCCCCGCACCCGATGCAGGCGGCATTGTCCATCGCCCAGTCGGCGTCGCCCTTCGGGATCGGGAGCGCGTTGGCGTCCTGCGGCGTTCCGGTCGCGGCGGAGATGTAGCCACCGGCCTGGATGATGCGGTCGAAGGCCGATCGGTCGACCACGAGGTCCTTCACGACCGGGAACGCCTTCGCGCGCCACGGCTCGATCCAGATGGCATCGCCGTCCTTGAAGCTGCGCATGTGCAGCTGACAGGCGGTGGTGAGCTTCATCGGCCCGTGGGCCGATCCGTTGATCATCAGGCCGCACGACCCGCAGATCCCCTCACGGCAGTCATGATCGAACGCGACCGGCTCCTCGCCGCGCTGGATCAGACGCTCGTTCACAACATCGAGCATCTCGAGGAAGCTCATGTCCGGCGAGATGTCGGGGGCCGCGTACTCGACGAGGCGCCCCGGCTGGTCAGGCGACGCCTGGCGCCAGACGTGCAAGGTGAGGTGCATGCTCCCGGCGCTCACTTGTAGCTCCGCGTGCTGAGGTGGACGTTCTCGAAGGCCAGCGGCTCCTTGTTGAGGATCGGATCGACGCCATCCCCGGCATACTCCCACGCCGCCACATACGCGAAGGCCTCGTCGTTGCGCTTGGCTTCCCCGTCCTCGGTCTGATACTCCGTGCGGAAATGCCCGCCGCAGCTCTCCTCGCGATGCAGAGCGTCGCGGCACATCAGTTCGCCGAACTCCAGGAAGTCGGCCACCCGCCCTGCCTTCTCGAGGGACTGGTTCAACCCCTCCGCCGCGCCGAGCACCTTCACGTCGCGCCAGAATGCCTCCCGCAGGCGCGGGATCTCCTCGAGCGCCTGGCGGAGCCCCGCCGCGTCACGGGCCATCCCACACTTGTCCCACATGATCTTCCCGAGCTCGCGGTGGAACGAGTCCACGGTCCGCGTGCCGTTCACCGCGAGAAGGGCTTTGGTGCGGGCCTCCACCTCGGCCTTCGCCGAAGCAAAGGCGGGGTGATCCGTCGACACCGGCTGGAGCGGCGTCCGCGCGATGTAGTCACCGATGGTATACGGGATGACGAAGTACCCGTCGGCGAGCCCCTGCATCAGCGCACTCGCCCCGAGGCGGTTCGCCCCGTGATCAGAGAAATTCGCCTCGCCGAGGACGTGCAGCCCGGGGATCGTGCTCATCAGGTTGTAGTCGACCCAGAGGCCGCCCATCGTGTAGTGCACGGCGGGGTAGATGCGCATCGGCCGCGCGTACGGGTCCTCGTCCGTGATGCGCTGGTACATCTCGAAGAGGTTGCCGTAGCGCTCCTCGATGGCCTTGCGTCCGAGCCGCTTGATGGCGTCGGAGAAGTCGAGATAGACGCCGCGCCCGCCTGGTCCGACCCCGCGCCCGTCATCGCAGGCCTCCTTCGCCGCGCGGGAAGCGATGTCGCGGGGCGAGAGGTTGCCGAAGCTCGGGTACTTCCGCTCGAGGTAATAGTCGCGGTCGGCCTCAGGGATGGCCGAGGGATCCTTCCCGCAATCCTCGCGGCGCTTCGGGACCCAGACGCGACCGTCGTTGCGCAGCGACTCCGACATCAGCGTGAGCTTCGACTGGTGGTCGCCGCTGACGGGGATGCAGGTCGGATGGATCTGCGTGAAGCAGGGATTCGCGAAGGCGGCACCCTTCTTGTACGCCCGATACGTCGCGGTGACGTTGCACCCCTTCGCATTCGTCGACAGGTAGAAGACGTTGCCGTACCCGCCCGTCGCGAGGATCACCGCGTCGGCCGCGTGCGATTCGATCTCGCCGGTGCGAAGATCGCGAACGATGATCCCGCGCGCCTTGCCATCGACGAGGACGACGTCGAGCATCTCGTGCCGCTCGAACATCGTGACACCGCCACGCGCGATCTCCTTCTCGAGAGCCTGGTAGGCGCCGAGGAGGAGCTGCTGGCCCGTCTGGCCACGGGCGTAGAAGGTGCGCGAGACCTGCGCGCCGCCGAAGGAGCGGTTCGCGAGGAGGCCGCCGTATTCGCGTGCGAAGGGGACCCCCTGCGCCACGCACTGGTCGATGATGTCGACCGACACCTGCGCGAGTCGATAGACGTTCGCCTCGCGGGCGCGGAAATCGCCGCCCTTGATGGTGTCGTAGAAGAGGCGCTGCACCGAGTCGCCGTCGTTCCGATAGTTCTTGGCGGCGTTGATCCCGCCCTGCGCGGCGATCGAGTGCGCGCGCCGGGGCGAGTCCTGGAAGCAGAAACAGGAGACGCGGTAGCCGAGCTCCGAGAGCGACGCGGCGGCTGACGCCCCCGCAAGGCCGGAGCCGACGACGATGACGGAATGCTTCCGCTTATTCGCGGGGTTCACCAGCTTCATCTCGAAGCGGTGGCGGTCCCACTTCTCCGCGAGCGGGCCGGCGGGGATCTTGGCGTCGAGCGTGAGGGCCATGACGGGAGCTCCGGCGGTCAGTTGAGGATCCCGAGCCAGACGGCCACGGGAATCGAGGAGAATCCGGCCCAGACGATCAGCGCGAGCCCTTGGGCGACGCGGCGCTCACGTGGTTCCGACGACCGCTTCGCGAGCCCGAGGGTGCGGAAGCCGGCCCAGGCGCCGTGGTACAGGTGGATCCCCAGCGCCGCCATGGCCGCCAGGTAGAAGGCGGAGACGATTGGCGACCGGAACCCCAGGATCACGTTCCCGTACACCATCGTGTGGCTGAACGCCGGGTGGAACGTCCCGGTCGTGAAGTGGCCGATGTGGAAGACGATGAAGGTGAGCAACAGCACCCCGCCCCACCGCATCGTCCTCGAGGCGAGCGTCGACGCGGCCGGCACCTGCTTGGCGTACGCATCCGTTCGCGCGGCCCGGTTGAGCTGCGTCAGCTGATACGCCGCGGTGATGTGCAGCACGGCGGCGCCGAGGAGCCCCGCCCGCGCGACCCAGAGCAGTTCACCGGTCGACTTCAGAAAGGCGGCATAACGGTTCATCGCATCTGCACCGATGAACATCTGCAGGTTGCCCAGCATGTGGGCAACGACGAAACCGACGAGGAGGATTCCGGTCACGGCCATCACGGCCTTCTTGCCGACCGTGGAATCCCAGAACGCACGGAGCCAGCGCATCGACGTCCTCTGAAGGGGGGAGACGGGACGGCCCGGCGCCCATGGCGCCGGGCCGGGAGCCAGCCTAGAGCTTCACGACCGCCATCGGCTCACGGACGGCCTGCGCGCTCTTCTCGAGCGCCGCGCGCTCGTCGTCGGTGAGCGTGACCTCGACCACCCGCTCGAGGCCGTTCCGGCCGAGCTTGACCGGTACGCCGAGGAAGAGCCCCGACATCCCATACTCGCCCTCGAGCCAGGCGGAGCACGGCAGAATCCGCTTCTGGTCGTTCACGATCGCCTCCACCATCTGCACCGCGCCCGACGAGGGGGCATAGTAGGCGGAGCCGGTCTTGAGGTGCTTCACGATTTCCGCGCCACCGTTCCGTGTGCGGTCGACGATCGCGTCGAGGGTGGGTCGGTCCATGAGCTGCGTGATCGGAATCCCACTCACCGAGGTGTAGGAGATCAGGGGCACCATCGTGTCGCCATGGCCGCCGAGCACCATCGCCTGGATGTCCCGCACCGAGACGTCGAGGGCGGTGGCAAGGAAGGCGCGATAGCGCGCCGTGTCGAGCACCCCGGCCATCCCGATCACGCGCTCGCGCGGGAAGCCCGTGGCCTCCTTGGCGACCCAGCACATCACGTCGAGCGGGTTCGAGACGACGATCACGATGGCGTTCGGCGAGGTGCGCTTGATCTGCTCACCGACCGACTTCACGATGCCAGCGTTGGTGTTGAGCAGGTCGTCCCGCGACATCCCGGGCTTGCGGGCGATGCCGGCGGTGATGACGACGATGTCGGAATCGGCGGTCTCCTCGTACCCGTTGGTGCCGATGACGCGGGAATCGAAGCCCTCGATCGGCGCGGACTGCCACTGGTCGAGGCCCTTGCCCTGCGGGATGCCCTCGGCGACGTCGACCATCACGACGGTGCGGGCGAGTTCCTTCTCAGCGATGCGCTGGGCGGCGGTGGCACCGACGTTGCCGGCGCCGACGACCGTGATCTTGTTCACCATGGGGGGAGGTTGTGCGATGGGTGAAGGGGAACGAACAGGGGAAAGTTAGCGTGTGCGCCGCGCGCGGTCACCAGTCACCGGTCACCCGCCCACCTGAGAGAGGGCCCGGAGGCCACCGACGCGGAGCGTCAGCAGCTCGTGCTCGAGCGGCTTCTCGGCCAACGCCCGTACGAAGAGCGGCTCGAGGGCCTCGCCGTGTCGGAGGGGATCCCGGAGGTTGACCTCGTGGTCGCCGTACAGGCAGGTGCGGAGGCGGCCGTCCGCCGTGAGCCGGACCCGGTTGCAGCTGCCACAGTACGTGTGGGTCATTGGCGTGATGACCCCGACCGTGCCCGGGGCCCCGGCGAATCGGAAATACCGTGCGGGACCGTTCCCGCGCGCCGGCCCCGCATCCTCCAGCAGCGGCGCGAGCGTCGCGGCACGCGCCAACACCTCGGCGCTCGGCACGATGTGCGCGTCGGTGAGGTGTGCCATCTCGCCGACTGGCATCAGCTCGATGAACCGCACGTGCACCGGGAGCCGACGCGTCAGGTCAGCCACGGCGACCACCTCATCGTCGTTGACCCCGCGCATGACGACCATGTTCAGCTTCACCGGCTCGAGCCCCGCCGCGAGCGCCGCCTCGACGGCCCGTTCGGGATGAAAGCCGAGGTCGCGGCGGGCGATAGCCGCGATGCGTTCCGGCCGGAGGGAGTCGACGGAGATGTTCACGCGATCGAGCCCCGCCTCCCGCAGCGCCGGAGCGAGCTCGGGGAGCCGGACGCCGTTTGTGGAGAGGGCGATGTCCTCGATGCCATCCACCGCGCGCAGCTGGGCGATCAGCGTCGGAAGCTCGGGCCGGATCGTCGGCTCACCGCCGGTGATCCGGAGCCGTCGCAAGCCGAGCGGGGCAAGTTGCCGCACGACGGCTACGATCTCCTCGTACGACAGGATCTCCTGCTTCGGCAGCCAGGGGAGCCCCTCGGCCGGCATGCAGTACACGCACCGGAAGTTGCAGCGGTCCGTCACCGAGATCCGCAGATACTCGATCGAGCGCCCGTGCTGGTCGCGGAGCGGGGCGGTCACGGCGTCGTCCCCGTCGCCGACCGCGTGGGGTCCACCCACCCGCGCGTGCCGTCGGCGTAGTGCTCGCGCTTCCAGATTGGGACTCGCCGTTTGACCTCCTCGATCACGAACCGCTGCGCGTCGAGTGCGGCCGCACGATGGGGGTGGGCAACCGCGATCGCGATAGACGCCTCGCCCAACGAGAGCGTCCCGAGCCGATGCTCCACCACCAGACGGGGCGTCCCGAATCGTTGGACCGCCTCCTCGGCGACGCGCTCAAGCTCCTCGGCCGCCATCGCACCGTAGGCGCTGTAATCGATCCCGGTCACGGGCCGACCGTCATTGACGTCACGCACCGTACCGACGAAGAGGGTCACGGCACCGCACGACGGGTCGGCCACTTCCGCGACGAGGTCGTGCGGCGCGAGCGGACGGTCGACAAGGGAAGTCCGCACCCTCAGCCCCCAGCCACCGGCGGAATCACGGCGACCTCGTCACCCACCCGCAGGGTGGTCGCGCGATCGGCGTAGCGGCGATTCACGGCGATCATGGGCTCCGGAAGCGGGGTACCGGGAGGGACCCGAGCGCCGAGGGCCTCGATCAGCTGTGCCACGGTCGCACCCTCGGGGATGTCCACCGAGACGACCGACCCGAGGGCATCACCCCACGAGGCGAAGCACAGGACGGAGAGAACCATCCGGCGCGCCTCCGGTTTAGCTCACGCCTCGGTCTCTTCCTCGACCTCGAGGCCGGCAACCAGGGCGCGGAGCTCCTTCGAGGGCTTGAAGACCGGGACGGGACGGGCCGATACCTCGACAGGCTCCCCAGTGCGCGGATTCCGGGCCATTCGAGTCTTCCGGTTCCGGATCTTGAAGGTGCCGAACCCACGCACCTCGATGTTCCGCTGCTCCTTGAGCGCGTCCTTGATCGCGTCGAGGAAGGCGTCGACCACGCGGGCGCAATCCTTCTTCGAGATGGTCGGCCCGGCGGTCCGGGTAATCGCCTCGGTCACCTGCTCGACAAGGTCGGCTTTGGTCATCGACATGCGCGTGGGGGGCAGCGGGTACGGGGGGCAGTCTAGAGGCGTACCCTATTGACTGTCAAGCGGTTGCGTGGCCCGCCATGGCCGCCAGGAACTCATCGAAATGCGGCACAGCGTCGTGCGGACCGGGGGCTGCTTCAGGGTGGTACTGGACCCCGAAGACGGGCAACGAACGGTGCCGGAGACCCTCGACCGTCCCGTCGTTCAGGTTGACGTGGGTGACAACCAGATCGGGGGCACCGGGCACGCCCTCGGGCCCACCTTCCACGGCGAACCCGTGGTTCTGGCTCGTGATGAGGACCTCACCGGTCGTGAGATCCTTCACGGGATGATTACCCCCGCGGTGACCGAAGGGGAGCTTCGTCGTGGCGCCGCCGAAGGTCAGTCCGAGCAGCTGGTGACCGAGACAGATCCCAAAAATCGGGATGCCCGATTCCGCGATGCTGCGGATCGCCGCGGGAGCATACGTTACGGCCTCCGGATCGCCCGGCCCGTTCGAGAGGAAGACGCCATGGGGCCGCTCGGCGAGGACCTCGGCCGCCGGAGTCGTCGACGGGACGACGGTGACACGACACCCGCGGGCCTCAAACATCCGGAGGATGTTTCGCTTGATGCCGTAGTCGTACGCCACAATGTGGTGGGGCGCTTGGGGATCACCCCACAGGTACCGCTCCCGCGTCGAGACGCGCGACGCGAGATCGAGCCCCGCCATCGAGGGACAGGCCTCGAGCGCGGCACGGTCCGCGTCCGACGGGGCGACCCCGGCGCCGATAACGCCACGGAGCACGCCGCCGGAGCGCAGATGGCGGGTGAGCCGACGGGTGTCGACCTCGGAGAGGACCGGCACATGCGCGGTTGCCAACCAAGGACCGAGCCCCTGCTCGGCACGCCAGTTCGAGTACGGCTCGGAAAGCTCACGCACAACCACGCCGGCCACCTGCGGCACCGCGGACTCGAGGTCCTCGGTGTTCACGCCGTAGTTCCCGATCATCGGAGCGGTCATCACCACGATCTGTCCGCGGAAGGACGGGTCGGTGAAGGTCTCCTGATACCCACTCATCCCGGTCGTGAAGACGACCTCAGCAACGGCGGGCCCGGCCAGCGGATGATGGAGCCGGCCGAGAAAAAGGGTCCCGTCCTCGAGGAGGAGGAACCCTGGTGTGGCGAGAAGGGACGCGGCCGTCACGGCTGCGGCTGGGTCGTCGGCGTGGCCGGGGCGGCGGGAGCCGGCGTCAGCGGGACCGCGGACGGCACGCTGGTGCCGGTCGCAGGCGCAGGCGCCGTAGCGGCCGGCGCGGCGATGTCGTCCAGAATGGACCGCGGCCCAGCCGAGCGGCTCGACATCAGCTGCAGCACGAAGGCGAGGAAGATGAAGATCCCACCCGCCCACCAGCTCGTCTTGGTCAGCAGATCCCCGGCCTGGCGGGACCCGAGGACCGCGGGGGCCGACGACGACGCCCCACCGAAGTTCGCGGCGACGCCCCCACCCTTGCCGGCCTGCAGGAGCACGGCGGCGGCCAGGATCACGGCATCAAGGATGAGCAGGACGAGGAGAAACGTGTACATGACGGAGTCTGGTGCTGCGGGTCAGGAAGTGCGGTAAGCCCCGAAGAATAGGGAGCTTACCGCACTCGAGCAACCCTCAACCCGCTCGGACGATGGCCAGCCACTGCTCGGCATCAAGGCTCGCACCGCCCACCAGCACGCCATCCACGCCATCGGTCGCCAGCAACGCCTCGACGTTGGCGCGGTTGACGCTCCCGCCGTAGAGGATCGGCACCGCCCCGCCCCGCTCACCGATCAGGGCTCGGAGGACGGCAGCAATCGCCTGGTGGACCTCGGCAGCGTCCGCCGGCGTGGCGGTCCGCCCCGAGCCGATCGCCCAGACCGGCTCGTACGCCACGATGGCGCTGGCGACGGCCGAGGGCTCGAGCCCCGCGAGTCCGGCGCGCAGCTGACGCGCGACGACGCCGAGGGTCTCCCCCGCCTCGCGTTCGGCGAGCGTCTCTCCGACGCAGAGCACCGGGGTCAATCCCGCGCGGACAGCCGCCGCCAGCTTGAGGCCGGTCTGCGCGTCGGTCTCCCCGAAGAGCTGGCGCCGCTCCGAGTGGCCCACGAGCGCGTAGCGCGCCCCCGCGCCACGGGCGAGTGCGGCCGAGGTCTCCCCAGTGAACGCGCCCTTGTCCTCCCAGTGCAGGTTCTGAATCCCCGCACCGAGATCCGACCGGTCACGCGTCGCCTCCACCACGACGTGGAGCGAGACTGCCGGCGGGAAGAACAGCACGCGCCGGTCCTGCTGGCGCGTGTACTGATCGAGGAAGGTCCGCATGAAGGCGGCGGCGTCGGCCGGCGCCTGGTGCATCTTCCAATTGGCCGCGAAGAGCCGCGCCTTCACGCGCCGACCGTCTCGAGCGCGACGACGCCGGGGAGCGCCTTCCCCTCGAGGAATTCGAGGGAGGCCCCGCCACCGGTCGACACGTGGCTCATCCGCGCCGCGAGGCCCGCCCCCTCTACGGCCGCCGCGGAATCCCCACCACCGACGATCGTCGTGGCGCCGCGAGCCGTCGCCTCCGCCATCGCCTCGGCGACGGCCTTGGTCCCCGCGTCAAACGGCGCGGTCTCGAAGACGCCCATCGGACCGTTCCAGATAATCGTCTTCGCACTCCCGATTGCGCGACGGTAGGAGGCGATCGTCTCCGGCCCGACGTCGAGCATCGCCTCGTCCGACGGGATCGCATCGCGATGCACGGCGTGTGCCTTCGCCCCCTCGGCGATCGCCGGCGCGACCATCGCGTCATGCGGCAGCGTCAGTCGGTACGCGGCCCGCTCCATCAGGTCCGCCGCCATCTCGATGCGATCCGGCTCGACGAGCGACCGCCCGGTCTCGAGACCCATCGCCTTGTAGAAGGTGCACGCCATCGCCCCGCCGACGAGGATTCCATCCACCTTCGGGAGCAACGCCTCGATCACGTCGATCTTCCCCGAGATCTTGGATCCACCGAGAATCGCGATGAACGGACGCTTCGGCTTCTCAAGCGCCGTGCCGAGGTAGTCGAGCTCGCGCGCCATCAGGAGCCCGGCCACCGCAGGGCGCAGGAGCCGTGCCACCCCCTCGGTGGAGGCGTGCGCCCGATGCGCCGCCCCGAAGGCGTCATTCACATAGAGATCTCCCAACCGCGCGAACGCCTGCGCGAGCGACGCGTCATTCGCCTCCTCGCCCGCCTCGAACCGCGTGTTCTCGAGCAGCGCGACCTGTCCATCGGTCAACGCGCGGGTGGCGGCCTCGGCGTCAGCGCCGACGACGTGCGGGACAAAGCGCACCGGCGCAGCGAGCAGCGCTGCCAGACGCTCGGCCACAGGCGCGAGCGTGTAGCGCGGATCCGGCTTCCCCTTCGGCCGGCCGAGGTGCGAGCAGCAGACCACACGCGCTCCTGCGGCGGTCAGCGCCGTGATGGTCGGGAGCGCGGCCCGGAGGCGCGTGTCATCGGTCACCGCACCGGAGTCGTCCTGCGGCACGTTGAAATCGACGCGCAGCAGGACGCGACGGCCCTTCAGGTCGGCGGCCGAGAGATCACGGATGGTGCGGACGCGCATCCGGCGCTCAGAGCGCGGCGCCGACGCGCTCAATCAGGTCGACGCAGCGCGAGGAATACCCCCACTCGTTGTCGTACCAGCCCGAGAGCTTCACGAGCGTCCCGTCGATCACGTTGGTGCTCTTCCCGTCCATGATCGTCGAGTGCGGATTCCCCACGTAGTCGATCGACACGAGCTCCTCCTCCGTGTAGGCGAGGATTCCCCGCAGCGATCCAGCGGCCGCCTCCTGGAATGCCGCGTTCACCTCGGCGATCGTCGTGGGGCGCTCGACCTCGACCGTCAGCTCGACGAGGGACACGTCCGGGGTGGGAACGCGAATCGCGATGCCATCGATCTTCCCCTTCACCTCGGGGATCACGAGCGCCGTCGCCTTCGCGGCGCCGGTGGTGGTCGGAATCATCGAGAGCGCCGCAGCCCGCGCGCGCCGCAGGTCCTTGTGCGGCAGGTCGAGGATACTCTGGTCGTTGGTGTAGCTGTGGATCGTCACCATGGCACCGTGGCGGAAGCCGAAGCGGTCGCGCACGACCTTCACCATCGGGGCGAGGCAATTCGTGGTGCAGCTCGCGTTTGAGATGATGTGATGGGTGGCCGGATCAAGGCGGTCCTGGTTCACGCCGAGCACGACGGTGATGTCCTCTCCGGTCGCCGGCGCGGAGATGATCACCTTCCGGGCTCCGGCGGCGAGGTGCTTCCGCGCGTCGTCGGCCTTGGTGAACCGGCCGGTGGCCTCGAGCACGATGTCGACGCCGAGCGCCCGCCACGGGAGCGCGGCAGGATCCTTCTCCTTCAGCACCGCGATGCGATGTCCGTCGATCGTGATCGACTCCGCATCGTGCGAGACCACGCCGTCGTACGCCCCGTGCACGGAATCATACCGGAAGAGGTGCGCGAGCGTCTTGGTGTCGGTGAGGTCGTTGATCGCCGCAATCTCGAACGCGGCGCCCCGCTCCATCGCTGCGCGGACCACCTGCCGCCCAATCCGACCGAACCCGTTAATGCCGACGCGAATCGCCATGACCGTCTCTGCTCCGAGGTGAAGATCAGGGGTCGCCAAGCCCGCGCGCCCGCCCGAATGTGAGGTAGCTGATTGTTCGCACGCCGGCGGCGAAAAGCACCGCGGCGCACGCGTTCATCGTGGCGCCAGTGGTGAAGACGTCATCCACGAGGATCGGATGGCACCCGACCAACGCGTCTGCCTGGGACGCGACCGGCGCAAAGGCACCATGAACGTTCGCCAGTCGCTCGGTGGGAGTCAATCGCGTCTGCGACGCGGTGCCTCGCGTTCGCTGTAACGCGTCGCACACGGGGAGCGCCCACGCCGCGCCGACCGCCTCCGCGAGGCGCCGCGCCTGGTTGAACCCGCGCTCCCGTTCGCGGTCCGGTGCCAGCGGCACCGGGACGAGCGCCACACGCTCTCGTTCGACGTCGACCGGGAAGCGGAGCCTCGCCATCCGGTTGCCGATCGGACGTGCCACGGCGAGCCACCCCTCGTACTTGAAGGCGCCGAGGATCCGACTCGCCGCGGCGTCCGGCATCCACGCATAGGACCGGACGGCCCGCACGTACGGGGGGAGCATCGAGCAGGTGCGGCACGAGCCGCCTCGAGGGTTCGGATGGCCGCAGCGGGCACACTGCGGATGCGGTAGCCGATGCACTCGACTCCAGCAGAGCCCGCAGATGAGGCTGGGGTCGCTGTCGTTGAGCGCGGCGTCGCAGGCGGCACAGACGCGCGGGAAGAGGAACTGGTCGGCCGCGTGCCAGAGGCGGCGCCACCCGCCGCGCCGCGCGGAGGTCACGGCGCGCCCGACGTGGCGTCCTCGCGCACCCGTCGGAGCGCATCCCACATCACCTCGAGATTCGGCGCCGTTCCGAACCATCGACGAAAGGCCGCGGCGCCCTGTGCGACGAGCATCGTCAACCCATCCTCGGCGCGGAGCCCCGCCGTGCGGCAGGCCGTCACCCAAGGCGTGGTCCCCACGCGTCGGTACGCGAGATCGAGGATACGAGCGGAGCCCGCCAGTCGCTCCGGCGCGATGGGGAGCGCGTCGCCCGTCAGCCCGAGCGGCGTCGCGTTGATGACCACGTCGGCGCCGCGGCAGGCCGCCTCGATGTCGTCCGTCACCTGAACCGACGGCCCCGCGAATCGCGCACGCAACGCCTCGCCGCGGGCCACGGATCGACTCCACACGCAGACCGACCCAACCTCGTCGCCCACGGCCGCGAGCACCGCCGCGGCCGCACCGCCGGATCCGAGCAGGGCGAGCCGCGCCCCGTGCAGCCCCGCGTCACCGAGGGCGTCGACCGCCGATCGCACGCCGATGACGTCCGTGTTGTCGCCGATGATCCGCCCCGCCTCAACCCAGAAGGTGTTCACCGCCCCGACGCGCTCGGCGACCGCCGTCCGCGCGTCACACGCTGTGAAGGCTGCGGCCTTGTGCGGGACCGTGACATTGCCGGCGCCATCGGTATCCCGCATACCGGCGAACACCGCGGCAAACGAACCGGGAGCGACGTCCACCGCTTCATAGCGCGCGGCGATCCCGGCCGCGGCGATCGCCGCGTTCTGGAAGACCGCGGAGAGGGAGTGCGCTACCGGATGTCCAAACAGGACAATCCGGCGGACATTCCCGTGCGACGCGGTCATCACCTCGAGGCGCGCCAGCGCTCGAGCGCGGCCACCACCGCCCCCTTCAGCTCGGCGTACGTCGCGCGATAGGTGTCGAGGTCGCCGCCAAATGGATCCGCGACGAACGGGGCCTGCGGGTCCGCGTGCGCGTACGCCGTCAGCAAGTGTGCTCGCTCCCCGCCCCCAATGGCCCGCACCCGCTCGAGGTGCCGCGGTCCCATCACGAGGATGAGCGAGGCGGCGTCAACCAGGGCTGGCGTGAGCCGACGCGCGCGATGCGGCGAGAGGTCCTGTCCCTCCTCCAGGGTGACCACGAGCGCCCCATCGGACGCGTCCTCGCCGTCGGCCGCAGCGACCCCGGCGCTCTCCACGATGATGTCGGTCCACCCGAGGCGCTGCATATGACTCCGCGCTATCGCCTCCGCCATCGGACTGCGGCAGGTGTTCCCCGTGCAGACGAAGAGGATCCGGTCGGGCATCAGTCGGCCACGAGATCGGGACAGACGGCACGCAGCGCCGCCGAGGAGATCGCGCCGGGACGGATCACGCGCGGGTGACGGCCGGTGCAATCGATCACCGTCGACGCGTCGGAGGGGGCGAGACGGCCGCCGTCAAGCACACGGATCCCGCCGCGCGCGACCTCGCCACCCCAGCGATCGAGGATCTCTCCGGCGGTCACCGCCGGAGGTTGTCCCGGCAGATTGGCTGAGGTGCTCGTGATCGGATCATTCAGCACCCGGAGGAGGCGCTGCAGCCCCTCGTGCGGGGTCCATCGTACCGCGATGCCGCCCTCAGGCCCGCGCAGGCGATCGGGGACCCGTCGCTCTCCACCCGGCAAGACGAGCGTCATCGGGCCCGGCCAGAAATGCGCCGCCAGCATACTGGCGGAGCGCGTCAGGTGCAGGCCGATGCGCTGCAGCATCGGGGTGTCGCTGATCAGCAGCAGGAAGGGTTTCGCTGGAGGTCGTCGCTTCAGTGCCACCAAGCGATCAACCGCCTCTCGGTCGATCATCGTGCCGAAACCGTAGACCGTCTCCGTCGGATACGCGAGGACCCCACCGGCCTGCAGGTGCGCGATCGTCGCTCCCAGTGAAGCCTCGACCTCCTCCGGCGACCAGAAGGGGATGCTCCGCGCCTCGGGCATCCCCTACTCCTCGAGCGACGCGAGCAGCTCGGCGCGCGCGAAGTCCCCCGCCTCGGTCACCTTGAGCGCCCGCTCGCTCCCCGTGACCACGCGTACCTCCGCCCCAAGCGCCTCGCAGAGGGCCGCGTCATCGGTGGCCGCCGCGTGGTCGCCGCGGCGGATCGCCTCCCGATGCGCGCGTTCGAGCAACGCGCGCGGGAACCCCTGCGGCGTCTGGGCGCGCCAGAGGCCCGCGCGCGGAACGGTCCGCACGATGCGGCCGTCGGCGTCCACCTCCTTGAGCGTATCGACGACCGGCAGCGCCGCGATCGCCGGCACGCCGCCCCGGGCAACCTCGACGACTCGGGCGATCATCGGGTCGGTCACGAGCGGGCGGGCCGCGTCGTGCACCAGCACCGTCGTGCATTCCGACGGTAGGTCCTCGAGCCCGTTCCGTACCGACTCGGCGCGGGTCGCGCCGCCGACGGAGAGGAGGAGTCGTTCCGGGTCGCTCTGGAAGAGCCAGGGCGGCGGGTCGCCGGCGAACTGGTGTGGCAACACGCAGACGACCATCGCGACCGCGGGATGCGCCTGAAAGCGCTGCAGCGCATGCAGCAGCATCGGCTTCCCCGCGACCCAGCGGAACTGCTTGAGCTCAGCCCCGCCGGTCCGGGTGCCGCTGCCACCCGCGACCAGCACCACACCGACATCGCGCACCGCGCTCATCGGAAGAGCTCTCGGAAGAGCGCACCGAGATCCGGCACGCCGCGCACCGTCATCGAGGAGCGCGCGCGCCGCTTCGGGACGCTTCGCTCCGCGACGTACGCGACCTGCATCCCAAGCTTCTCCGCCTCGGCGAGGCGTCGGTCGAGCTGCGAGACGGGGCGCACTTCCCCGGCGAGCCCCACCTCCCCGATGCAGACCGCCCCGTCGGGGAGCGCCCGGTCGTAGACGCTGCTCGCGAGCGCGGCCGCCACGGCGAGGTCACCTGCCGGCTCCTGGAGCCGGACCCCGCCGACGACGTTGAGGAAGACGTCGAGCGTGGCGAAGGAGAGGCCGGCGCGCTTGTCGAGCACCGCGAGCAAGAGCGCGAGGCGGCGGCCGTCGTATCCGGTGCTCACGCGTTGCGGCGTGCCGAACCCTGCCTTCGCGGCGAGCCCCTGCACCTCCAGCAGCATCGGCCGGGTCCCCTCGATGAGGCAGGTGACGGCGCTCCCACTCGCCCGAATCCCGTCGCGATCCCCGAGAAAGAGCGCACTCGGGTCATCGACCGCCACGAGTCCCTGCGGGGTCATCCGGAAGACGCCGAGCTCGTCGACGGAGCCAAAGCGGTTTTTGGTCGCGCGGAGCACCCGGTGGTCCCCCGTGCCCTCGCCCTCGAAGTAGAGCACCGTGTCCACGATGTGCTCGAGGGTCTTCGGGCCGGCGATGCCACCGCCCTTGGTGACATGTCCGACGACGAGCACCGCCGTGCCCGACTCTTTCGCGAACCGCATCAGACGGGCGGCACACTCTCGCACCTGCCCGACATTCCCCGGCGCGCCCTCGAGGTCCCCGGTGAAGACGGTCTGGATGGAGTCGACGATGAGGACGGCGGGCGCCGCCTCCGCCGCCGTCGCCAGAATCGTCTCGAGATTCGTCTCGCCGAGGAGCGGTACGCTCCCCGCGTCCACCTGGAGCCGATCCGCCCGCAGCTTCACCTGGAGCGGCGATTCCTCGCCGCTCACGTAGAGCGTGCGATGCCCGGCGCCCTCGAGCAGTGCCGCAACCTGGAGCAGGATCGTGCTCTTCCCGATCCCCGGCTCGCCGCCGATCAAGACCATGGCACCAGGGACGACGCCGCCTCCGAGCACGAAGTCGAACTCACCAAGGCCGGTACGAAGCCGCTGGGATTCCTCGCCGCGGACATCGCGGAGCCGCGGGGTCTCGCGGACCGACCCGCCCTCGCCGAGCGCCGAGGCCCCGGCGCGGCGCCGCGCCGCGCCGGCTCCCTTCCCGGCGACCGCCTTCGCCGCCGCAGCCTCCTCGACCAAGGTGTTCCACTCACCGCATCCCTCGCAGCGACCGGCCCAGCGGAGGGACTCGGCACCGCAGTCGGTGCACCGGTAGACGGACTTCGTCTTCACCCGTTCGGCTGACGGCTGGTCCAGTTCTCGAAGCGCGTGTGCTGCTTGCGGAAGTGGAGCTTCACGTAGCCGGTGGGACCGTTGCGCTGCTTCCCGACGATCACCTCGGCGTAGCCGTCGAGCGGGGTGTCCGCCATCCCCGGCACCATCCGCGGATTCCCCGCCTCGTCGTATGGGCGCTCGTTCATCTCCGGCCGGTAGATGAAGAGCACGACGTCAGCGTCCTGCTCGATCGCGCCGGAGTCGCGGAGGTCGGAGAGCTGCGGCTTCCGATTCTCGCCACCCCGCTGTTCGGAGGCGCGCGAGAGCTGCGAGAGCGCCAATACCGGGACCTTGAGCTCCTTCGCCAGCGCCTTGAGCGAGCGGGAGATCATCGAGACCTCCTGCTGACGGCTCTCCGAATTGGCGGGCCCCGAGACCAGCTGCAAGTAGTCAACGATGATCAGCCCGATGTCCGCCTGGCTCTTGAGCCGACGGGCCCGCGAACGGAGCTCGAGGACGCTGAGCCCCGGGGTGTCGTCGATCCAGACCGGCGCCTGCCCGAGCAACGCGGCGGCCTTCGCGAGGTTCGATGCGTCCTGCGCCGTCAACGCACCGGAGCGGAGCCGCTGCGCATCGACGTATCCCTCGGACGCGAGCATGCGGAGGAGCAACGACTCCGTGCTCATCTCGAGCGAGAAGATCGCCGTGGGCACGCCCCCCTCGATCGCGGCGTACTGCGCGATGTTGAGGACGAACGCCGTCTTCCCCATCGAGGGACGCGCCGCCACGATGACTAGGTCCGACGGCTGGAAGCCGAGCGTCATCTGATCGAGGTCCTTGAACCCGGACGGGACGCCGGTGAGCGAGCCCCCCGCCGTGCGCAGCTGTTCGATCCGTTCCATCGCCGACCAGAGCAGCGACTTGATGCGGACAAACCCCTCGCTCCCCCGACTGTCGTTCAGCTCGAGGATCCGATGTTCGGCGAGGTCGAGCAACTCCGCCGCGTCGGCCGGGCTCTCGTGCCCTTCGCGGACGAGGGCCGTCGCCGTCTCGATCAGGCGGCGCCGAAGTGCCTTCTCCCGGACGATGCGGCAGTGGTGCTCGACGTTGGCAGCCGTCGGGACCTCGTCGAGCAGCCCACCGATGTACTCCTTGCCGCCGGCGGCGGTGAGGTCCCCGCGCTGCTCGAGCTCATTCGCGAGCGTAAGCGGATCGACGACCGCCCCGCCCCCATGCACCGTGAGCATCGCCCGGAAGAGCCTGCGGTGCCCCTCGCGGTAGAACATGTCCTCGGTGACGAACTCCGCGGCGGTGACGATCGCATCCGAGGAGAGGAGCATCGCCGCGATCACGGCGCGCTCCGCGTCCTCCGACCAGGGGGGGCGGCGGTCACGAAACGGGTCGACGTTGGTCGACTTAGGGGCGATCGAAAATTCGACGGGCGAGCTGGACATCTTCCCAGGCCGGGCGTTTCCAATTGGGGTTCCGCAGGAGCGCGGCGGGGTGGTACGTGGCGACGAGCGGGATCCCGTGATAGCGATGCTCGAGGCCGCGCAGCTTCCCGATGGGGGAATCTGTCTCCAAGAGCGTCTGCGCGGCAAACGTGCCGAGCGCGAGGATGATCCTGGGCTGGAGGATTTCGAGCTGTCGGAGGAGGAAGGGCCGGCACGCCGCGACTTCCGCGGGGGTCGGGTTCCGGTTCCCGGGCGGCCGGTGCTTCAGCACGTTACAGATGAAGACATCCTCGCGCTTGAACCCGATGGCCTCGAGGATCTTGTTGAGGAGCTCCCCGGACTTCCCGACGAACGGCCGGCCGAGCTCATCCTCGGTCTCTCCGGGGGCCTCCCCGACGACGACGAAACGGGCCAGCGGGTTCCCCTCGCCTGGGACGTGGTTCCGAGCCGTCGCCCCCAGCGCGCAGGCGCCGCATCGCGCGATGGCCGACGCGACCGCGTCCAGGCTCGCGAGATCGGTGAGCCCACTTCCCGGCGCGCCCGCCCCGACCTCGATCCGGTACGTCGCGTCCTGCGGTGGCACCGGCGCCGTGGAGCGCGAGGCGAGCGCCGCCGGGACCACCCCCTCCGCCGATGCCATGGGCGCCTCAACGGCTGTCTCCTCGGGCCGCACGACCGGTCGCGCCGCCGGCGCCTTGGCGCGCGCAGCGGGCGCAGCGGGCGCGGCATCGATGGCCTTGAGCGCCTCGCGCCAATCCCCGTCTTTCGCCGCCTCAGCCGCCGCACGCCGGGACGCCGAATCCGGCGGCACCGGAATCGACCGCGTGTCGGCGACGCCAGCGGATGCCGGGCGCCCCCCGGACGGCGGTGGGGCGCTCGGGGGCGTCGCCCGCTGGGCGAGCACGCGGTACGCCTCCTCCACGCTCACCCCGTCGAGGACGAACTCAGACTCGCCAAGCTCCCGACGCTGTCGGAGGTACGCGAGGAGTCGCGCGTGCGCGTCGCTCATCGGCGGGCCGCCACGCGATCCCAGATTGCGTCGGCGGTCTCCGTCTTGGACATCAGCGGTAACGCCTCGCGGGATCCGTCGGCGCCGAGCAGCGTGACGCGATTCGTGTCGTAGCCGAACCCCGCCCCCGCCTCGCGTGCGCTGTTCGCGACGATGAGGTCGAGTCCCTTGGCCGCGAGCTTGCGCGCGGCATTGTCCTCGAGGTCGTCGGTCTCGAGGGCGAAGCCGACGGCGACCAGCCCCGCGGGTCGCGCGTCACGCGTCGCCGCCAGGATGTCGACGGTTGGCTCGAGCACGAGCGGCGCAGGCGTCGCCCCGGCGACTTTCTTGATCTTCCCCTCGGAGACCGCCGCGGGTCGGAAGTCGGCAGGCGCGGCAGCCATCACGAGCACATCGGCGCCCTCGAGCTCCGCGCGCACCGCCTCCGCCATCTCCGCCGTGGTCATCACGGCCCTGGTGCAGATCCCGCCGAGCGGGACGGTCACCTGGAGCGGCCCGTGGATCAACATCACCTCGGCCCCACGGCGCCACGCGGCCGACGCGAGTGCGACGCCCATCTTCCCGGTCGATTCATTCGAGAGAAAGCGGACGGGATCGAGGGGCTCGCGCGTCGGGCCTGCGGTCACAACGACACGCCGTCCGCGGAGATCCTGCACGGGCTCGAGCAGCCGCGCCGCGTGCGCGAGGATCTCGTCAGGTTCCGGCATCCGCCCCGGGCCGGCACCCTCATCCGGCGACGCGAGCGGTCCGGTGCCGGGTTCGATGACGACGTGACCAGCGGCGCGGAGCTGGGCCGCGTTCGCCTGCACCTGCGCATTCGCCCACATCGCGTCGTTCATCGCCGGCGCGACGAGGACCGGAGCGGTCGTCGCGAGAAGGCAGGCGAGGAGGAGGTCGTCGGCATGGCCGTGCGCGGCGCGGGCGAGGAACTCGGCGGTGGCCGGCGCGACGATGACGAGTTCGGCGGCCTTGGCCAGCCGGATGTGGTCGAGGGCGTGGCCCTCACCGATCAGCGCGTGGTGGACCGGTCGCCCGGTCAGCGCCTCGAAGGTCACCGCCCCGATGAACTCCCGGGCGGATCGGGTCATGACGACGTCCACGACGGCGCCGGCCTGCGCGAGGCGCCGCGCGAGCCACGCCGACTTGTAGCTCGCGATCCCCCCGGTCACGCCGAGGAGGATGCGCCGACCTTCGAACGGTCGCATCCGGGGCGTGGCCGGGCTACGGTGTTACTCGCCCGGCGCGCGACGACGCGGGACGACGCGGTACTCGATATCCCCGCCGGAGAGGTCCTCGAGCGCGCGGGTGGTGAGCTTCTTCTCGCCCGGCT
>Ga0078894_10000256_pt1 | contig 36090 bp, 20 predicted proteins | sample LauGreSu1BDMLBSD_2_FD_67506 | JGI IMG/M metagenome (GOLD analysis project Ga0078894, IMG submission 67506) | Freshwater lake microbial communities from Lake Michigan, USA - Su13.BD.MLB.SD (version 4) (version 4) | ecosystem: Environmental > Aquatic > Freshwater > Lake | place: Lake Michigan... | reverse complement strand
AGACAGAATAAAAAATTTAATGGTTTACGAGAAAGGTACCTTATTAACAGAGGTAAGTACCGCAGCACAACCTGAGGGTGGTGAAGGTGAAAAACCTGCGGAACAAAAATCAGAAGAAAAACCAACAGATAATAAAGTAGAAGGTAGTGCAGAATCCGAAAATAAAAGTCAACAAAAAACCCAAATGGCTGACAAAACAGATTGTTTTGAAATAAAGGCTACTGGTAGATTTGTTGTAGATATACCTACAGGTTCAAAGGCAGTAAATAACTTTTTAAATGCTTTAAGACAAATTATAAACTCTAATCCTGAATATAAAAAAGGTTTAGATAGTGGAACAATGTACATTAGAGATATAACCTTACAAGGTTTTGCTAGTAATTATTATGGTGGTAAAGTAGAACCCCAATTTGATAATGATTATTGTAAAAATTGGGCAATAAAACCTGATAGTGGTTATGCAGGTGTTTGTACAGATTTTGAATTTAAACCATTTAGTGGTAAAAAATTACCTACCGCTAGTTATACAGGAAAAAAGGCGACAAATCAAAAATTAGCAGATAATAGAGCAATAAACTTATTCAACTCTATTAAAGATACATTAGCAAAAGAAGGTAAAACTATAGGTATTAAGTTAGATCCTACTACAACGCCTAAATACATTCCTGGTGGGACAATGTATACTAAAGATCAGGTTGATGAGAATTGGAAGACATTAATAAGTCAAGGTCAATTAAATCCTGGACAAATTGTTGCGGTAACTGCAAATGTTTGTTATACACTTAAAGAACCTTGTCCTGATCCTTGTATGACAAAAGATGATTCAGGAAAATGTACGTGTCCTGAAGGTATGACATATAATGAAGAAACAAAACAATGTGAATGTCCACCCGATAAAGAAAAACAAGGTTGTGAATGTATTAACAAGAAAAAAGAACCTTGTCCTGAATGTATGGAAAGGTTGGTTGAAGGTGGAGAATGTGAATGTAAAGAAGGTTTATTTAAAGTTGATGGTAAATGTTTTTGTGATAAAGAGGGTAAAAAGGCACCTGACGAAAATTGTGGATGTCCTTGCCCTAAATGTATGGAAAAAGATAAAGATGGGAACTGTAAGTGTAAAGAAGGGACATTCCAAATAGGAGACAAATGTTTTTGTGATGCGGCAGGTAAGATACCAGTTTTGGATGACTGTAGTTGTCCTAAATGTCCTGAGTGTACAGTCTATAATGTAGATAAAAAAGAATGTGAGTGTACAGGTGATTTAGTTAAAAATGATAAAGGTGAATGTGTTTGTCCTAAAGATAAACCAGTTAGAGTAGTTGGGTCATGTAATTGTGTACCCGAACCTAAACCACCACTAAAATGTAATTATAATGCAGAAACTCAGGGCGGAAGAGGTGTAAAGGCAAATAATTTTGTTGCGGCATCTGTAAGTAGTAGTTTCCCTGTTGGTCAAGGTGATACAGTAACAATTACTTTTGATTCATTAGTTGTACCAGACGCATTTTATTTAAAATACGGTGATCAAGAATTTTGGAGTGGATTTATGGGGGATGTATGGAATGCAGAATATAAAAATGTTGCATTAAGTGCGGAAGAAAGAAAAAAAATGTTATATATTCAACCAAAAAGTATGATACATCTTATTAACACTATGAAGGATGATGATTTAAGTTCTATAACTAACATATCAAGAAATTTTGTTGGTGAATTAATGTACTATAAAGAAAAAGAAGGTTTAATTGAAAGTATTAATGCGGCTATTGCTTCAGTTGGTGGTAAATTAACAGTAGATAAATTATTTAAACAAGGTGATGGTGATGCAAAAAAAGTAACTGATGAAATTAAGAATATCGACATTGATATTACTAAATCTGAAAATAGAGTAAATTATCTTAATAAATTTAAAGAAGTTAGGAATGGTTATGGTTCTATTATGAAAAAGAACGAATCTTTTACAATTAATAAAGAACAAGAAAATATGCCAATCAACATATTAGTGTTCTCACCATTAGATAGGACTATATTTAATATGAAAGTTGAGTGTAAATAAAATTTTTATTATTTTATTATTTCTTTTCAAAAAATTTATAGTACAATATTTATATACAAATGGCGAAGACTAGATATATAAATATTGATTTCCCTTTTAGAGATAGTGATAGTGGGTTTTATTTTAATATTAATAAAACCGATAAGGATGCTATTAGGGCAGACTTATTACACTTACTTTTAACAAATAAAGGAGAAAGATTGTACCTACCAGATTTTGGTAGTGATTTAAAAAAATTCATCTTTGAACCCAATGATGAAATAACACATGAACAAATTAGAGACAATTTAAATGAAACAATCGTAAGATTTATACCAAATCTTTTGATTAATGATATTACATTTAGAAATGATTCTATTGAGGAATTAATTATTGTAGAATTAACCTATACAGTTACTGAAGGTACATTCTCAAGTACGGATACGATTACATTAACATTTTAAATATGGCTAAAAAAATAGATTATAATGCAAGGAACTTCTCAGATGTTAGACAACAATTAATAGAGTTCATACAAAAATATTACCCAGAAGTATTTTCAGATTTCAATGATGCTTCTGTGGGTATGATGTTATTAGAATTAAACGCGGCGGTAGGTGATATGTTATCTTTCCATACTGATAGAATGTTTAATGAAACTCAAATCAGTTACGCACAAGAGAGATCTTCCCTATTGGAATTGGCGAGAACATTTGGTTTAAATATACCAGGTAAAAGACCGAGTATTACAATAGTCGATTGGACTGTAACTAATATACCTGTAAATGGAGATTCATTCGATATTAGTTACGCACCTAAAATTTTAAAGGGTTCACAAGCCACAGGTGCGGGTAAAGTATTCGAATTAATGGAGGATTGTGATTTTTCTTCACCTTTCACTACTGGAGGTATCCCTAATAGATTGGTTATACCTAATATTGATGGTAGTGGTATTATACAAAACTATACTCTTACAAAAAGGGAGATAATGTTAAATGGTATTACAAAAACATATAAAAGAGTATTGAATAGAGGTGATTATAGACCATTTTTTGAAATTATTCTTCCAGAAGATAACGTATTATCAATAGAAAATATTATAACTAAAGAAGGTACTAATTTAGTAAACCAACCAACAGAAGAAGAATTTAATGATTTTAATCTAAGTTGGTATGAGGTACCTGCATTGGCACAGGCGGAAGTTTATGTGGTTGATGAGAATACTGTGTCAGACAGAGAAGGAGTTTCAGTAGGTAAATGGAAAAACGCACCTCGTAGGTTTATCAAAGAATATACGGATAATGGTTTCTGTAAAATTATTTTTGGTGCAGGTGATGCAGATGTTTCAGAATTGAATGATTTCGTAGGTTGTAGAGGACAGATAGAAAGAATTGGTAAAACTGTAAATAACTTATCTTTAGGACAAATACCACAAACCAATAATACTATGTATGTAAGATATAGAATTGGTGGTGGAGAAGATAGTAATATTGGTGTTAACGTAATTAATAGTTTAGGTACAATAAGTACCATTATTAATGGTGATTCTGCGGATATAAACAGAATTATTAGAAATAGTATTTCGGTTAATAACCCAATACCTGCGTTAGGTGGTAAAGAAGAACCATCGATAGATGAAGTTAGAAATTTAGTTAGATATAATTTCTCATCACAAAATAGATGTGTAACAATTAAAGATTACCAATCTAGAATACCATTAATGGATGGTAAATTTGGAGTTCCTTTTAGAACAGGTGTTTGGGAAGAAAGAAATAAAATTAATGTTTCTATTTTGGCATTAGATTCAAACTCTAAATTAACCACTGACGCAACATCTACATTAAAACAAAATATTGCGGAATATTTGGCAGATTATAGAATGATTAATGACTATGTAACAGTTAAAAATGGTAGAGTTATTAATTTAGGATTTGAGATTGATATTTTCGCAGAAAAATCAGTACCTAAAGGAGAAGTTATTGCGGGTGTAATTAGTAGTGTTACAGATTATTTTGATATTAATAAATGGGATATGGGTGATAACATCTATATTTCCCAATTAATTGAAAACATAAATAATGTTGGTGGTGTATTAAATGTTACAGACTTAAGAGTTTATAATAAAGTTAATGAAAACGGTAAGTATTCATTAAATGAAATTGCACAACCATATATTGATGACACAACAAGACAAATTGATTTATTAGGGAAATATACATTATTTGGACAACCAAATGCAATGTTTGAAATTAAATACCCAAATAAAGATATAAAAGTGACAATTTCTACATCATAATAATTACTTTTTCAAAAAATAAGTTAGTTTTATAAAAAATATAAAAGTTATGGGATGTAATACATGTAATCAATCATCAGGAGTAGTTAATGGAATGGAAGAAGAACAAACACTAAATATAATACCTTCAGATTTGGCAGGAGGTACGTTTTTATTTAGACTTATTGCGTTTTTAGTAATTGTTATCGCAATTCCTTTAATTATTTTAGTCTTAGTCGGACAAATATTTATTTCGTTTTTCTTTCCTAAATCATTACCTAAAGTTTCTAAGAAATTTAAAGGATTCTTTATGGGGTTATTTACGAAATATGCGGAATTTAAATATAAGAGAGAGATTAGAAAAAGAGAAAATCAATTTAAAGAGTCTACTAGTTATGTAGAAAAAAATATTGATGACATTGAAATTTTTGATAACGATAATAAAAAATAATGATTAATATATGTCTAAATCATATAGAATTAGGACAACACCTGGCGAGGATAACGGATATTTAAAGGTCAATGTTGACTTAACTCAAAACTATGATCATTTAGAAATATTAAGTTTAAAAATTTCACAAAAAGATGACTACCAAAGTTATTGTGCTGAGTATGGTGTAGTTGCAGGTAGGGTTATCATAAATAATGGGTTTGGTGTACCAAATGTAAGGGTATCTATTTTTGTACCTGTAGACGAAACCGATTTAAATGACCCAGTAAAATCTGCGATATATCCATATACTGAACCATTTCCTGATCAAAAAAACAGAAATGGTATTAGGTATAACGTATTACCTAGTAATCAACAAAAATTAGATCACACACCAGTAGGTACTTTCCCTAAAAAAAGACAAATACTGGATGATAGAACTACATTAGAAATTTACGAAAAATATTATAAATACACCACCACAACAAATGAGGCAGGTGATTATATTCTATTTGGTATACCTGTAGGGGATCATTTCTTACATTATGATATGGATGTAAGTGATATTGGTTTCTTATCTGTTAGACCTTTTGAATTAATTGATCAAGGATATAGTGATAATTTATTTAAAGATAGATTTAAATTTAAATCATCTAACAATTTAGATAGTTTACCACAAATTTTCTCAGAAAATATTGCAGTAAGGGTAGAACCTTATTGGTGTGATAGTTTAAGTGTTGGTAGTGGTTTAGGTATAAACAGATTAGATATATCAATAGACAGTTTAGAGTTAGTACCTACCGCTATTTTTATGGGTAGTGTTTTTACTGACGATGAAAAAGATTCTTTAAATAAAAATTGTAAACCTGCCCGTGAAATGGGTAAGTTAAATGAAGTTATTACAGGGTCTGGTAAAATTGAGGCAATTAGAAGAACTGTTGATGGCAACATAGAAAATTTTGCGTTTAAAGATAATTCGATTGATGATAATGGTAACTGGTCAGTACTAGTTCCTATGAACATAAGAAAGGTAGTTACTGATGAGTTTGGTAATTTAGTACCTTCACCAGATGGGATTAAAGGTGTTGCCACAGAAGGTGACTATAGATTTAGAGTATCGATAGATGCAACATCAAACGATAAAAGATTAAGAGAAAGGGCAAAATATTTAGTACCTAACACTAACAATAATTTTAATTTTAGAGAATACGGTATTAATGAGTTGAAAAATAGTACAGAGTTTACTATTAATCAACAATTATCTACTATAACAGATAATACACCATATGCAAATGACTTAACAAACCAATACAACTATTTAGAAGAATTTTACCCTTTTAGATGGAAGAAAGTTTACACCGTAAAACAATATATCGGTAGGATGCAAAAAATAGGTGGTAAATTTGGTGATGAGGCTAGAGGTTTTATTGGTATTAAAGATATATTAAATGCGGAGGGAGTTAATAAATTCCCAACTAATAGATTAGACACCAATTTTAATCCATTATATACTATAATATGTTTAATATTATCCATATTTGGTCACGTTGTTGGATTTATTAATGGAATTATTAATATTATAAATGGATTAATTACTGCAATATGTAATGTAAAATTACCAACAGGCATTTGTTCATATTCAGTAAAAGGTGGTTCTGTAAAAACAAAATATAATACACAAGTTTATCTATCAAATGGATATTTTCAAGTACAATTTGATGGTAACCCTGGTGGTTCTTATATTGATGAAGAATGGAATGGAGATAATGCTGGTAGACCTTGGGTTGCAACACCTGGTTGTTTTGATGCTAAGGGTGAATGTGATGACGTTAGTCAAGTCACTTCATGTAGCAATGATTTATCGAATTGTTATAACAATACACCAGGTGCTAGGTTACAATCATTTAATAATAGTAGTAATTATCCTTCAGTAAAGTGGTTAGCGGCGGCAAAAGTTAATGGATCTAGCGCTTATTATTATACCCCACCGAATGCACCACAAAATGCGTCTAACTGGAAAACTTTAAGATTATATCAGCAAGGTACTGCAATTTATTATAATAATTTAAAGATTTATGCCCCTTGGAATGCACCTGATAATACTACTCCTGGATGGACTGTAGGACAATCACTACCGCCAGGTACACAAAATATTAGTAGTGGTACTGTAACACTATCATCCCAAAACGCTGGTTATTATTCAGGTGACATTGCCTCTGATGGTGCATACATTATGAACCAAAATGTAATGATATGGAATACATCAACAAATATTATATATGAGAACGTTTTATTAAGAACTTTCTTTTATTCCAATAACCCAAACACTAATGGTACTGGTTGGTATAATGAACCATCAGGTATAGGGAATAATAATTGTTATTCTTGTTCATTAGGAGATTGTCAAGCAGGAGAAGTTAGGATTTTAGGTAAATGTTGGTCTTTAAAAAATAAATGTATTTTTGGTGGGTTATTATGTAAAAAATGTAAAGATATATGTGGTGGATCACAACATAGTTGTTGTACTGATCCTACATACGGTTGTCCCAGTAATGATTCCTCTTGTGGAAACACTACTGATTGTTGTACAAAATGTTGTATAAAAGTACCTTTAATACCATTAAAATGTGCAGATGAAGGTAAAGAATTTAGACTTACATTGATTAAAACTCCTTTTGGTGATGATTCTGGGTGTAATTCACAATATGTAACACCATTTAGTTGTTCTAGTTGTGGTGGTATACAAACACCAGGAATTAAAGACTGGGTTTCATGTGTAATGGAACCAGTGGCAGTTTTCTTAAGAATGTTAAAATTTGATTTTTATAATGATTGGGTAGGTGGTTCATTATATTTTCCACTTATTAAAAGAAATTATAAATTAAAAAAGAGAAAACGTAAATTTGGTCAAATTAAAAAAGACAAATTCTGTGATTTTGATTGTAAAGATGGAGACAGTACTAATTTTCAAGGAAATCCTACTTTCAAACAATGGAGAATTAAAATACCAACAACATTTGGGTCCACACCAACCATAGTAGTTAATAATTGTATTGCTAAAGTAAAATGGAGGAGAGTTACTGATTGGTATGGTACTGAACAAAATGACTTACAAACACCAAATCTTAATTTGGCAGTTCAAGAGTTAGAATTTAGAGGTAAAGATAGTAATTTTGAAGCCTGTAAAATTAAATTTAATAATTTCACATCCTTCCAAAATACATTTAACTCATATGGAGTTCAGTTTGATATAGAAGATAGAGAAATTCAGAGTGAACATGGGAAACCTGAATATGTAGAAACTGAAGATGCGGCAGGTAATTCTACTTGGACAAATATAGGTGGTCATGGTCATCATAAAAATACATGTGATGATACAAGAATGATGGAAAGAAAAGAATATTTTAAAACAACATTAGATTGTATACAATCAACTAATTATGTACCATCAGAAGATGAAGGACAAGATGGTTTTGGTGAGTTTGACCAACCTGAAGAAGAAGAAACTGGTAGTACACCTTCACCATCGGCAGGATGTCCATCTTATACTTGTGCACCTGACTGTAGTTCAAATGGAGTAGCACCTTGTTTTTATAATGAGACTGAATATAATAATTATAGTGAAGTCATTAAGCATGGTTTAATTAGTTGGAATGATGGTACAATATATTATACCCCTTACATACCTAAAGGTGATGTAAAAAATAATAGTAATGAATATAAAGCAAATTTAATGTTACCAACAACTATTATGGAGTTAGGTAGTAGTACTTATTGTGATATAGACGATGTACCGTTCATAATGAACGCTATACCACCAACAACATTCAATGTAAGTTACGAAGATATAAAATATAAATTAGGTACTTTACAGATGAATGGTAATACAGGTACAAGAGATATATTAAAATTTGACGATAAGAAAAATTTATCTTTAAATTTAAGGGCATATGCAGAATTTTCTTGTTTTAGCACAGTTTGTGTAAATACTTTGGCTAGTGTTAATCAATCACAAATAGGTGTTGATATTATAGATAAAAATGATATAGGTATTGAGATAGGTAACTGTTTCTTAAGATTTGATCATGACGAAGATATTAGAAATTATTTTTGTAAGAGATTTAATGGTTATAAGGCCTCTAATCTAACTTTTCATCACCAAAGACCAGGATCTTTAGAATTTGAAAACCTTTATAACACATATCCAGAAATAACATTGTCGGATGGGTTTACATTATACTATAATATAGAGGGAGAGCAAGTTCTTTCTGAATATAATGATGGAGATTCATTTATACCTGGAGATGCTTGTGGATATAAAAAACCAAATGGTAGTGGGGATTATTTCTATGGTTTAGCACCTGGTCAAACATCTTCATTTATTAATTACCCTAATGGTGCTCAAACCATTAATTTTAATCAAACTGCACAATTAGATGGTATCGATGAAATTAATACACTTAATAATGGTAATATTGAAGATGATTTAAATAATGGTAGTTTATCTATTAAAGGTATTAAATTTAATAGGTCTCAAACACCTTATTACTTATATTTTGGATTAGTACCAGGAAAAACCGCATTACATAGAACAGTATCTCAGTTCTTTGGTGATTTAATAGATGCAGTAACATTAGAAGGTATAGGTGCGTCGAATAGTACTGTTAGTGAAAATATAAACAATTCGCCAAACATTGGTAATGAGAATGAAAATCCATTTACTGTTTATCGAACATGTTTAGGAGAAACTTTAATCCCAACAGTACAAGTGGGTACAGTAATTAATACCCCACCAGTACAAATAACAACACCTGCAGTATCGAATAATAATAACGCAACACAATAATGGAAAAAACTAATAAAATATTATTAAATAGTGTTAGGTTACCTGATAATGTAAATGTTAATACACAAATACAATTTGGGTTAAGTAATACTAATAAACCTATACCATTAAATGATATTGATACTACAGTTAGTCAATTTGAACAATTTGAAAAGGAGAGGGCAAATAGTACAATATATAGATTTTATGGTGTAGTTAAACCAGTAGTGACTAATGTTTTATTTAATGAAAATATAAAAATTTATGAGAATCAGAATTCTCAGATAGTTACAAAGACTATTATGAGTAGTTCTATTTTTGAGAAAGATGGTTGGGTTGGTTCTTACAACGATGAACCAAATACTGATGAGATACAATATAACGATAATAAAAGTGCATTATGTGAATTTTTTCCATTCGATCCTGGTTATGACAGATTAAAAATGTTAGATAGTGATGGTGCGTCTAATTATTTATTAAAAATAGTTTATCCATTTGAAAATAAGGATATTGTTTTGGTAAAGAACAACTTAAATATTTCATTAAAAGACGGTATTCCTATTATTGATAAATTTACAATAGAATTAAACGGAAGACAATATACGGGATTTAGAACACCAATGAATCACGGTTTAAACGTTGGTGATAAAATAAAGTTATATAACTTTGTAGATAATACACCAAATAACACACTTAATTTAAATACCCAAAGTTATAGAGTTTTTAAATTAGGTAACCAAACTAATGATAACAAATTTAGAACATTTGTTTTGGATATCAATCCTATAGACATTAATTTTAGTTTGGGTGTTTCCACAATTAAAAGAAGTGTTAATGGTAAATTATCGAGTTATTATGTTAGAAGATTTAAATCTTTAACTAGTTCAGATTATAAAGATTATGATTTATATCCTGCGGCGTATGGTGTAACATATTTTAATGATGAGGTGGTGGCGTTTAATTTTAAAAACGATATTGATGTTAGTAATTTATTAGACAATTTAGGTAGACCAATAACGGAACTTTATCTATCGATAATTAAAAATGATAATGATTCTAACCCAACGTCTATTAATACACAGTATTGGTTAACCCAACAACAAAATTTACCTACACCGTATAACACTAGATTTTGGACTAAAATATCTGCGGGGTATGAGTTAGAAAATGATGCTAGTGTTAATTATAATATTAGGTCATATGGTGACACAAATTTTGTTGGTTCAACTTACTATGAAAATATTGATGAGAGTGATGATACTTTTGACGGTGATATTGTAGAGTACAATGAAAATGAATTATTAGAGAGAAGATTAGAAAATGTTTATCATAGAATTAATACAGTTTATAGAGAATACTTAAATTCAATAAACAGTAGTAGTGAAAATAAAAAAGAGGGTTACATATATACACCATTTAACCTAATACAAATAAGAGAATTCTCAAATTATATTAATCCAGTAGTTAATTTGCAAAGTGTGTTAGATCAATATAATATCACCAACCCTATAGAAATTGATGAATTAAGAAAGGCGTTTCAGATACCTAATTATGCAACACAAATAGCACCTAATGTTTATAAGTGGAGAGATTTATTGGCTATAGGTGAATTTGACAACTCAGGTTCTGGTGTTGATTATCCATTTGAAAGTGGTGCACATTATGTGTATATAGATAAAAGATTTTATTTCCAAAGACAAGATCCACCTTGTGAGTTTGTTCTAACTTCAGAAAACTTAGTATTAGGTGCGTCAGACGTTAATAATGTACAACAAAATAAATTAGTTAAGTTATTAAATGACCCAACTTTTTTAAACTACAGTATCAATATTCCTGCAGCATCATTAGTTAATATTAATGACGTTACAACAGTACCAAACCCTCAATCAGGATTAATAGTTTTTAACACTAATCCTGATACAGTTAACGGTGTTGGAGTAGGGTATTATCAATTTAATGGTAATGTTTGGAGTAAAGTTATATTTACATTAGATGTAGGTTCGGCAAATACTGTCGACATAATAAATTATAACGGTTTGGCTAATCTCAATATTGAGGTAACATTGGCAGATTTTATCGGTGAATATGAATTAGGTAAAAGAGATGTTGCTGGAGGATGTTTAGATTTATCATTCTTAAAAGAAAAAGAAGTAGACGATGTTTGTTGATAGAAGAAAAATATTGATAGGTAGTTTAACGAGTGGAACTACAATTGACATTGCATTAGGTACTAATTTTTTTCCTGTTGACAATGCAGAATTAATAGAGGATAAATTTGTAAAAGATGAGGTTGAAAAAGCAATCAACCCTATAGTTGATTACAAAAAAGTGATATTTAAACCTGCAGATAATAATTGGAATTTAATTGATAAATTTAAAATAAATTTAAATTTCTATACACCTGCTAGTATACAAATAGGTAATCCATTACATAGAGGTACGGGTGCGGAACCTGGTTTGTATAAAGATATCGGATTCATATTTGATGATATATTTTGTAGGACAAATAGATTTGTGAATAGTTTTATTAGACTTTCACTTTACGATAATCCTTATAGTGGTAAAAATCAATTATTATCATTTTCTGATATCTACACACAAGTTGGTGATGATCAAGAAAATCAATTTGGTTTTGTTTTACCGTTAGATGTAAATCCTATTACATTCACTTTAGGTGATCCTGTTTTACAACCTGAATTAGTGCATGAAGGGTTTCAAATATATTGGTTTAAAGATTTAGTTGATAATTCACCAAATCAAGAATATGAAATGTATGCGGTGGTTCAGTTTAATAATGCCGCTAACGGTAAGATATACCAAATGGCACCATCTAAAGACTTTAACCCAAACAATATCACGTTAACTAATTTAGAAGGTGAGAATGGTATTACATATTTAAAAGTTATTTTAAAAAATGATAACGGAGTGTATAAATATAAATTCACACCTAACACTAGACAACAGTTAGTACCACCAGGTGTAAATTTAAACCCATCAAATAATGGTATACCAACATTAACATTTTGGCAAACTATACTTTAATATATTTATTAGTAAGTTATGGAATACATAAGAAAAAAAATAAATTTAGAGAATTATACGGTAAGAAGTATACCAAAAAGTGTATTAGTTAAGAACTCTGAAGGGAAAACTGTTATAGATGAAAGTAACCCTAAATATTATTATGGGACAATACCTAACTATAAGATAGATTCTGAAGGTAATTTTATTTTAGATCCTTTTGGGCAAAAAATTGTTAATACAATTGATGTTTCTTTGTTTATTACACAAGATATTGATGATATGGGTATTTTTACAGATACACCATTCGTACCAAAAAGTAGTACTTTAACTATTAAACCTGATAACTTTAATTCATTTACTTATGGTAGATTGGCAGGTGCGCCAGTTAGTTTTTACTATAAAAGCCCTATCACCGTTAGTGGTTATACTGACGATAGTTTATTAAAACAGGTAAAATCATATAGAAAAGATACACAAGGAAATGATATTTATGTTCCTAATCTAAATGTATCTAACGACCCAAAAAATAGTTTTAACGGTGTAGTGTATACCAATAATTTAGAAACTGTTTATAAGATAGGATCAAACGTAAATAATGTACAAAATACTGGTGTAGAGTATACTACCTTTAAAAATGAATATGTAAAAACTGTTGATGAATTTGGTAAAGCGTTATCCTACAACAAAACAAAATTTGTCTCTAAGAATGGTGGTTGGAATGAATATAATACCTCATTAAATGCGTCACTAAAAAAAGAAGAATATTTAGGTATAGTTTTTAAGCCAGAAGTTGATAGTGCAGTATTTATAAATAGAGGTGTTGAAGATATATTTGAAAGACATGCATTATTGTCGGAAATAAAAACAACAAATGATATAGACACTAATAGAGGTGGATTTATAAGAATATAAAAATAAAGTTATGGCTACAGGAAATTACGGAACTATAAGACCAGCAGATGTATCGGTAGATGATGTTGAAATATTTTACAGTTACACACCAAATAGAGAATCACTAACAACGGTAGAACTACTACCTTTGGATCCTGCACAGGTATTGATTCCTGCAAATAATCCAGACAACGTTAATGAAATATTTGGTGGATTATATACATTAAAATTACCAACATCAATTTTTGGTTCTAAAGGTTATTATAGTATTGTAATTAGACCAAAACAAATTAGAACTACTATACAAGATTGTGGTGTATTAATTGATAATCAAGATGTAAAAGGTGTTGTTTTTGACATTAATCAAATACCATTAGAGTTACAAAATAGATTTGAAAATGGTAACTTAGTTGGTTATAGAATTGAATATATAAAAGAACAAACAGGTACTGGACAAGATAAAATACAGAATTTATTTAGAATTATTACTTCTAATAATAGGGCGTTACCTATAACACAAAATCAAGGTAATTCTAACGCTTCGCAAGCCTACACATTTAATGATAACTCAACTAGTGTGTTTTGTACTGTATCACCTTCTTCCGCACCATCCATCAAACCAAATGCGGTACCATTTATTGGTAACCCACAACAAGATGTTATTATAACTAATACGTTTTTTAATCCAGTTATGTTAGAGATAGAAATGGTAGAATTCGATGAAGAAACATTGGCATATGCATTATTCTCTAATCAAACAAAATCTTTAGAAGATGGTATTTATACTATATACAATTTTGGTAATCAGATTTACAGACAATATAACTTATATGAAGTTAAAGATCAGTTTACTGGTAAACCGTTGTATGAAGTTAGGGAACAGAAATTTACTATTGACCCAACAAAAGATTTTGATGATATAACTAATTTTTAAAACGTAAATGGCAAACAATAAAAGGATAAAAATTGCAGGGTACGCACAAAGAATCTTCTTCAATGATAACATTGAATATAGAAACTTTAGTCCAGACTTAGTAGGTTTCCAACTTACTAGTGAAGGTGGAACTACGCTCTTTACTAACGGTAATTTCTCAATATCAACAAATTTAGATCCTAAACCAAATATTTTATTTACTCAGGGTACTAAATCTAAATTTTTTACTTTAGATGATATATCTACTTCAGGCACAACCCAATTAGATATACAAAACAATGTAAAAACTAAACTTAATTTAGATTTAACAATCCCTACTAGTTATGTTTGGTATGGTTCATTTACGGAATTAATTAGATCTTCGCTTATTGATATTCAGAATAATTTTCCTGCGGCAATATATGTTGATAATAAAGTTGGGAGTGTTACAGGTAATAACATTACTGATTATGTTTATGATTTATCTTCTGACGAATCTACATTTAAAGTAAATAGTAATTATTTTGTTAACCCTTACGGTATTAAATATACAGTAGATGTACAATTTACACCAACAGAATCGACTGAGAATCCTTTAAGAAATTTTACATTAAAAAATACTTCATATACCATAGAACATAATGGTATTATTAAAAATATAAAAAGTATAACACCTGCAACACAAAAAACTAATTCTGAAATTGAGTTAGTAGTTGATGGTAATCCATTTCCTGAATTAACTGGTATTATATTACCACAATTTTCATTTTTATCCACACCTGTGGATGCCTCAATCCCCTATTTCATTAAACCAAATGAGAGTGAAATTGAGAAATTCTTTTCAGGTTTAAATGATTTACAGTTAAATTTATTGGATAGAAACATATACCCAAAGTATACATCACAATTTTATAGTACTAAGTATACTGATAACGGTGTATTATTAACTTCAAAAAAAATATTTAAATTTCCGTTATTAGAAGATGGTTATAATTTAAATTTCTTTGATAGTTTTTACATAGGCTTTTTGGAAAAAATGAATCAGTTAGGTGAGGATTTAGATAATTCTAGAACTGATATTATTATAAGAAAATATACTACTGAGGCAATTAGTAGTTTTGATACTATCCCTAGAGCAGATGGTGATGATTTAGTATTAAATGGTGAAAAGGCAACCAAATTATTGAGAATATATGGTGTTGAATTCGATTACATTAAAAAATATATTAATGGGATTAAATTTGCTCACGTTGTAACTTATGATAAGAAAAACAACGTACCTGATGTATTAGTAAAAGACTTAGCATATATGTTAGGTCTAGATCCTATAACATTCATAACGGATAACACATTCTCAAAAATGTTTTTACCTAGTAATGGTGGTGGTGAATTTAGTGGTACGTCTACTAATATGACACAAAATGAAATAGATATTGAACTTTACAGAAGATTGATATTGAACATTGCTTGGTTATGGAAAAGTAAAGGTAGTAGAAAGGCAGTAGAATTTTTATTTAGATTTATTGGGGCGCCTGAGTCGTTAGTAAATTTTAACGAATATATTGTTATCGTTGATAAACCATTAGATGTTGAGGAAATAAAAAGATTATTATATATCTATACAGGTGAAGTTAATTTCCAAAATATACCATATGATGAAAATGGTTATCCATTACCACCTATTAATGGAGATTTAGTAATTACTAACTACATCGATCAAACAACAGGTGAGTTGGTTGAGAACGATTATACTGAGATGTATTTCCAAAAAGCAGGTGGGTGGTATAGAGAAACATATGGTTCTAATGTAGTTACTAATCTTAATGGAAATAATCCACATGTTGGTCCTTATGACGGTGGTAGTGAGTATTTACAATATTTTAGTAGATGTTTTATCCCTAATTTTAATTCCGAACCAACAGTTACGGTGACGGCAAATACGTTAGGGCAAAATTATTTCTTAAATTATAATTATGGTTTATTTAATGGGGTGCCTACAGGGACTAGTGAGTATTTTACTACACAATTAACATTTAATCCAGCAATTAATACATATCAGTTTATACAAGATTGTGTTGATGTGGAATATAGTATAATTGAGACACCATTACAAAATGACGGTAAGACAACATTCCAACAACAATTTGAAGCAGCAGAACAAGCGTATTTAGATTACCAACAACAAATACAAGTAAATAGTTATTTGGCTTATTCACCAGAATGGTACATAATACAAAACAATTATCTGGTTGCACAAAACAATGCACTTTTAGAAGTATCCACAGAAAATTGTGATATAAATCAAACATTACAAATTTGTGTTAATGAATTACCTCAAGATAATTTTTTAATAGATTGTTCTTCATTAAGTGCAGTCACTTGTGATCCTTTTATTTACTTTGTTAATTCTGGTGGCACTAAAGTTTCATTTAATGAATTTGCATCGTGTTGTATTTCTGAAGGTGGTCAATATGTTACATATACAAATGAAGAATGTAGGATTGTTGAATACTGTTCAAAAACGGCACCTTGTGTAGGTAATCCAGTAGATACATTAGAAAATGGTGTTATCGTATTCGAATTGACAAATAATACAATGCCTAATAACATATACTCATTTAACAGTGGGTGTTATCAGTTAACTGCGGCTGGACAATCAAACTTCTTCACACCAAATTATTCTATATCACCTCAGATGTATTTAGATGGGTTAAATCCCAATCATTTACCTAGTAATTTCTTTAAATGGTTTGTAGAGGTAGATTGTGAAATGACTACAATAATTAGTAGTCCTGAATGTTGTGCATGGTACGGATATAATTACCAAATAATAGAAGAAAACGGACAAAACTATATTGTTTGTACTTCAGGTAGTTCATTAACAACCCCATCATCAACAACAAATGATGTTCAAAATTATATAGATGATTTAGAAACTCAGTTAAGTGGGTTGACTAGTGGTACAACAACCCCCACAACCCCTTCAACTCCTACAACTCCAACAACCCCTGCGGTTGGTGTGTCATCTCCCGCAGTTGGTTTATCGTCACCCGCAAGTCCTACTGGACACGGTGGGGCAGTAGTACCACCTTCTAACCCTGTTGGTATAACTGGGTCAGGTAAAGAAACAGTAGAAACTCCGATGGGTGGTGCAACATACAAATCTTTAAATAAACAAATAGAAGTTAATACTATTAAAGACGAAATAGAAAATTTCAGTCAACAATTAACATATAAGAGTGGTACAACATATACGATACCACCATCTTTATTTGATACGTCTATTGGTTATGTGCAATTACAAAACCCAATAGGTGAAGTACCTCAATATTATTCTACAACAATTTATGATGATTGTTTAGAAGAGGCAATTATAGTTAAGGGTGTCGGTGAGGATTGTATTGATTGTTATGAGACAATTTTAAATTCTTTATTTGATGATCCTGATTTTATGAACCCATCGAATTGGGTGGTTCATGCAATAGATGAATACGGTAGAGTAAGTTTTACCCCAATAGAGTACTATAATGATTTTGTGTTGGATTGGAACGCTACGGGACAATTGGCGCAATTGTATCAATCAATAGGGGCGTTATTTACACAATACACATATGGTTCTTTTTATATTGACACAACGACAAACAATTTAATACCTTATGTGGATAATGGTAATTTATACACTGAAAATCCTAATTCTATCACAAGTGCGGTAGTTGACCCAAATCACATTGGTTGTGGTAGTTTAGATAATGTCTCTATAGTATTTGCTAGTGAGGCTTGGTCAGGATTTAAACTACCTGAAGCAAAAGACTGTTCATGTAAAGTTGATTTTTCTTTCGACTATATGATAAAATATTATACGGAAAATTTAAAAGAATGTGTGACTAGAGTGGATTGTTATCCATCTATAATACATGATAATTCTTTGATAAGTCCATTGTGTATGAATTTTGTTTCGTTTACTAATAGTCAGGAAGACAGTTTATTGTTACAAAATAATTTTAATGATAACGAAGATGTTACTGAAGAATATGTTATTTGGGAAAATACTACACAAAACGAACCATCTATAGAATGTTGTAATGCGGTAGGTGGTAATATTAACCCATTAATCAAATGGCAAGAAATTAATACCATTTGGGTGAATAATATTAATTCTACTTATGATGAGATTACAACCACACCAAACAGTGAGATATTAACTACATTAGATTTTGATTATAGTGAGATAATTACTTATGGTAACAACTTAAGCACCATACAAAAAGATTTAGATATAAATATTGGTGAGTGTTATTTCTTAAATATAGTAGATTCTGGTTGTTTTATAAATTTTGATGATTACATCACAACTACTAATGTATGTATGTTAGAAATACCATTAGAGTATGGGTTGTGGACTAAATTATATTGGGAATATAAAAATACTATTGAAGGACTTAATTCAGTAATTGAACAATATAATTTAAATTGTACTGAAGAAGAGACACCTGAAAATTTATCAACTAAGTCAGTATTAACAAACGAAATTATAGATACTACAAAGGAAAAAAATACAACTATTTCTAACAAAGATGTACAAGTAGATACAATAACTGAACAAAATGAAAAATTAAAAATAGGTGTAACTAATATAGATGCACAAATTAGTGAAAAGAGTAGTCAAATAGAAGTTTTAAATAAGGCATTGGCTAACGTAACATTACCTTTAGATTGTAAAATTTATGAGGATAAGTTAAATGAGATTAACAATTTTGACGTTGAGGGGTATTGTAAAGTACAAACTTACGGTAATAAAGAAACTATATCTCTAAGAGATAAAGGAATATATGATAGTTGTGTAAAAACAGAAAACGAAAGATTAAATTCAGAAAAATCCGTTTATACTCAGTTGTTAAATAATTGTGTTCAAAACAATTACTTAGAAGAACAATTAGTGATTGCTAAATTTGAGAATAACCAATCAGTAATTACACAGTTACAAGATGAAATTAATGTAGTTAAAGAAAATATTAATACATTATCTAAAAATTATTTAGTAATTGGTGATGAGACAACTGAAAAATCTCAGTTAGATCAAAATGACTATATAAATACGATTAATAAAACTGCAGAAATATTAGGGGTAGATCCAAAAGATATTACTAATACTGAAGGACAAATTGTTTTAAACGATACACAGAAAGTAACTTTAAATATTGAGTTACAAAAAAATAAAACACAGGTTAGTGGTTTAGAAAAACAAAAAGAGGATTTAACATACGACATTAATCAAAATGACAATGCGTTAGTTAAAACTACTTTATTTAATGAGGAATTAGTAGATGTGATAGAACAAGATATTGCAGTTATTCCTAGCCCTTGTGACCCTGAATTACCGAATTCTTGTTGTAGTGGAGAATTATTAACTTATTTAGTTAATACTTTAGAAACATTACAAACACAGTTACTTGAGATTGAAAGTGTGGTAGAATCAGTTTACGATCAATGGTATTCTGAAATAGTTTCACAATACAATGATTACATCAATAGCACTGAAAGTTATTTAACATTAATAGATGATTTAAAATTAAACTTTAAATTATTTGTCGATAATAATAATTTAGTATATACTAATCAAGTAGATTCTAATTTAACATACTTACCTTATACACAAACTGCGAACCCATTTTGGGAGTTTAATCCTTCTGTTGGTTATAGTGGGATGATATTAGAAGGTGACGAACAAGATATCGCAATTGTAGAAGACTCAGTATTTACTGAATTGTCTAATTCTAATACACCGTACAATTCTAATCTATTTGAACCTAATTGGAATACATTTAATTTTACAATACCAGAATGTGTTTGTGACGATTTAAGAAGATTATATCCAGATAAAGAATTTTTCTTTTCTGTAGAAATAGAAAATTATAATTGTTCAGTATGTCTATTAATAGATAATATCATTATCAATGTATCTGATTGTAAGACTGAAAGATTAGTATCATTAAACAATTGTTTAATACCACAATTAAGTTGTGTTATTGATAATAAAAAATCTTGGGTTTATACTGATCAAGGAATTATAACAGAAACTGTTTATCCTGATGGACCTTGTAACACTGCGTCCACTAACAATTATCAGATTGTTAAAATGGGTACACCAGAAGAAAGGTTATGGACTGATTTAGAGTATAGATATACTAATTATGATGTAAATCACTCTGATTTAATAATCAATGTTAAAAATACTACATTTAGTATAGACCCTGCAAAGGCTATAGAGTGTGACGTATTTAATTTTTGGAAAAATATTGATTGTGGTGAATGCCCTACTAGTTGTACATCGGCAAGTACTGTGGTGTTTAGTGGGCAAGTATACAGTTCTACAACGTTAGAAGATTATACTTTAGACTTATCTGCATCAACATCAGGTTTAACATTTAGTTGTTCCACATTTACTGATTTATTAACAAATCAAGTTTTAGAATTAAAAAATAATTACTATTCATTAACCTCAAATTATACGACATCATTAAATGCGACTTATTATGAACTATTAAATTTAGGTTCTTCATTAAGTAAATTTAGTATACAAAAAAATAATTGTGGTACAGATACCATAGTGTTAAATAATAATCAACAGATTGACAATTTATTTGGATTAATTACTGAAAATTATGACGGTACTATATCACTTTACGAATCTTATGTTTATACGGGAACTACTTCATATACTGGTGGTACTTTGGTTGAAATTTTAAGTGGTATAACGGCACAGACATTTAATCAAACTCCATTTGTTGATGAGGATTGTTGTAAAACAATTAATGATTTACTTAACAGTGAAGGTGTTAATGGTTTAGGTTTGGGTAAAAACTACCAATGGGATACTAATATAAGTGCTTGTGTTTGGAAACCAATAAACGGATGTTCTTCTTGTGAAGGAGATTGTGAATACTGTGGAACATTGAATGAGTGTTCTAATGGTTATTATACTGGAAATAGTTACAATATTTGTATCAATCCTTTAGATTATTTAGATGTACAACCATCAGAAATTAACATTAAAGATATATTTGATCAATTAGTACAATCTAATTTAATCGATGTTAAGAGTAGACAAACTATAAGTGATTACCCAATGTTAAGATTATTCTACGAACTTTATCTTAACGCTAGTAATTGTGGTAAAGATTTATCTGGTAAGTTCACATATGACACTATGTTTGAATTTATGGATAAAATAGGTGACTATTGGTTGGATTTATTAGAACAAGTTGTACCTGCAACTACTATATGGGAAGGTTGCGATAATTCAGGTAAAGTATATAGAAATACTATATTCGATAATAATAAATTCCAATATAAAAAATACAGTCTTAACTTTATCGACATTGAAAGTGGTTGTACTCTAAGTGCATATACCGATTTTAGTATTGGTTCAGAGGACATTTATTCATTAGTAGAACAAATTCCTATTTATCCTACAAATGATGTAATTAATAATCTTAAAAATCAAATTAAGATAAAAAATATACAAATAGAACTTGTAAAAGATAATATAGACGCACAAAATAAAATATTATGTGCATTGAACCTACAAGATTTAGATACACCTAATTTACAAGCACAGATTGATCTAGTTAATGCACAAATTGAGTTGTTAACTAATAACTTAAATAGTTTGCAAACACAACTTAATGAATTGTTAACCAATTTAACTACTGAGGAAAACATATACTTAGTACAACAACAAAACTACTACAGTAACTTTATGAGTTGTAGCGGTTTGACACAAACTTTAATGGATGCGGAAGATAATTTAAATAATTACATTCCTGGTACGACATTATATGAAAGACAAAGAAACTTCATTGCGGTTCTAAGAAATAACATAAGTAAATGTGTAAGAAAATCTAATACATTGATTAGTGATTATAACACAGTGTTCATCACTCAAATATACGATACGAATGAGTATGAAGGTAATGTTACCATATTAGGTGATTCTGATTGGGAAGAAGGTGGACCTTTTTATAATGAAGAATTAATACATAATTGTACAACAGAATAAAATAAAAAAGTATTTATAGATAAATGGCTAGTATAAGAGGTAAAATAGAAAATCCAGTATCTGTTTCGGCAAATGTGATAAGTGAGATAGAATCACCTGTAGATGTAAGGATATCTACTAACGTAAATTATAATGCTTCATCCACAACAACGTTTATAGAAACTGAAACTGCACTATTTTTACCAACCGATTTATCAAATGCTAAGAATCTTTATGTATTATCAAACCCAAATTCGTATGGTAATACAATATTTTCTAATTTATTAACACAAAAATATTTAGTTTATTCCTTATCAGGTAATAGTAGTGATAGTTTTATGTCTATAGAGGTAGAACCTAATAATGATTTACTTTATATAGATAAAGGTAAAAAATATACATTACTTTCTAGTAGAAGTGAAAGTGAAAATTTTGGTTGGGAACCTGTTAGTAATAGGGTTTTATATTCTCACATAGAAAGAAGTGATTTTGACAGTTTTGATTTTCCACAAGTAACTATTAGGGGTACAAGAAAAATACCTGCAACTACTGCGGACACATTATGTGGCCCAATTACATATACTGGTTACACATTTGATAGATTAAATTATAATTGGTTTTTTGGTATAAATGCGGGTATAACATTTAATCCTATACAATCTGGTGCAACACCTACACCATTAAGTGGTTCTGTTGTTTCACAAGAAGGGGTATCATCGATATCTGATGTAAATGGTAATCTATTATTTTATACTAACGGTGAGACAGTATACACTAGCGGTAATACAGTTATGGTTAATGGTACAGGACTATCAAGTTCTGGTACGTCAACACAATCTTCCATAATAGTACCTAGACCTAATTCTAATAAATATTATATATTCACTACAGACTATGATAGTTCACCTAATGGTTTTGAGTATTCTATAGTTAATATGGATTTACAAAGTGGTGAAGGACAAGTAGAGACTAAAAATAACTTATTGATAAGTTCACCATTAACAGAAAAAGTAACCTCTTGTTTACATAGTAACGGTGAAGATTATTGGGTTATAACACATACTAGTGGTGATACTAACTATTACTCATATTTAGTGGACTCAAATGGATTAAATAGTACAATAATAACCAATATAGGATCAACCCATAACACTGCTAGGGGTTATATGAAAACATCACCTAACGGTAAAAAATTAATTTCAGTAATTTACGATGAAGATGTTGTCGATATTTTAGATTTTGAGGCATCTGCAGGTACTTTAAGTAACCTTATATCATTAACGGGATTTAGTTTTAATGTTGGGCCTTATGGTTTAGAATTTTCTTCAGATTCTTCTAAATTTTATGTTTCTGAAGGTGCTGGTGAAGAAATATATCAATTTGATTTATCTTATACTTCTGCCACTGAAATGATTGATAATGTTGTTACGGTGGCAACTGTAAGTGGTGCTAGTTTAGGTGCATTACAAATGGGTCCTGATGAGAGAATTTACGTTGCCGATTATGGTTCAGATAGTTTACACATCATACATAGACCAAATGGGTTAGGTTTATTATGTAATTTTGAGTTAAGTGGGTTTAGTTTATCAACAACTGGTGTAACAGGTACGTCATCTACATGGGGATTACCAAACATTGTTACAAATAATTCATTATCACCTGATAGGTGTGTTTATTTAATCAATAATGGAAGATTAGGTTATTTGTTTGATGTTTTAGTAAATAATGTAAATAATGTAGTAGTACCTAAACAATTATCTTATTATGGTGAAGTGTATAAATATGAACAAAGTAGTAGTGCATTTACCAACTCAGCAATTTATAATTTTTCTATAGGTTATGAAAATTTAACAGGAAATACTGGTAATACCATATTTTTACCATCAGTTAATTTAGGTGAAGGTGAATTTTTAATTAAATCTTATTGGACTTATAATGTAAATACATTCTTAGCAAAACAACAACAAGTTAGGAAAAATAGTTTAGATACTTACAAAAGGGGAACTTTATACGGTTTATATGTACCAGAAACTGATTGGTATTTTATTAGTATGTTTGAGGCAGAAAAACCATTATTTAATAATTCAGTTGCACCTGCACCACAATCTATAGATTCATTAGTTGTACAAACAGTATTTACTGATTCAAATACTACACAATATGTAGTTAATGGTTTGTCGGATCCAATAGTTAGTTATAACGGTTCAGTATTGGCAAAGGGTATTGAGTATAGTGCAAATACAACTGCATCTACCCCATACATACAATTATTATTTACTCCTTTAGATAAACAAATATTAACATATGCATATGTAGATAATGGTACATCTAATAATTTATATGGTGATGTATATACGATTACTACAATTAATAGTGGTGCGACTGGTACCCAAACAAGTAGTGATAGGGTATTTTATAATACAACAGAAAATAAATACGAATTTTACTTAATTTCATCACCATCTAGTGATATAGTACTTTCAATTAATGGTTCTATACTTTCTAAAGACATAGAGTATTATCAATCAACATCTAACGAAAGAAGAATTATCTTAGAAGAAAATCTTAATGTGGGTGATATCATAGAAGCCTTCTATGTACCAAACGCATCGATAAGTGGATTAGTACCTACAAATACACCAACCATAAGTTGGTCAATAAATTCTGCACCAACAATGGTAAATGGTAAATTTACTATAGAATTTACAAATCCTACAGATATAAATTTCCAAAATATACTTTATAGCGGTGTTACAGATTACATTATAGGAGAAAAAACATATAATAGTTTTGTAACATTGACAAATGCGGTTGCTGGTGATAAATTTATATATAGGGTAAAAAATGAAAAGTTTTATACCCCAATAATGGGTGAAGTTATTTATAGTTTTGCTTATAGTGATGTAAGTGATTTAGAAATACAGTATAATAGTGGTAATGCGTATTAAAAATAATAACATTCAATATATTTATTAAATAAATAAAAAAGGAAAATGAGTTATATTAACAAACAGAGTACTACCTTAGTTAGGGTAAAATTAACAGATATAGGTAGAGAACAATTGGCAAAGGGTCAATTAACATTCGCCAACTATATGATAGGTGATTCAGAAGTTGACTATAATTACGTTAAAGGTTGGAGTGAATTCGTACCTAATATTGGTGCATCAACAGGTGAGTTTTGGTTCCCTGAGGCTGACGGCAATATAGTTAAGAATATTTATTCTAAAGTTTTAAGACCTAAAGACGATAACCCATTCTTTTCTTCATTTTTACTTAATCAAGCAAATGAATTCATTTTCCCATTAAATCAACAAAGTAATATACAATTAATTAAGGGTATTGTAACAAATGAAGCGGATGATAGAGGATTTTTCTCTGGTTCTACTGTAGATACGGGATTAGTTGCACAAACTGGTAGTAGATTTATAAAAGAAGAAGGTATTATCGACTTAGGTAATTTTGATGGTACTACAGATTTTACTACATTCACACAAGGTGTTTTAACATTAGATACCCCATTAACTGCCACAAGTGTTAATGACTATATTATTTTTAGATTTAGTAATCCTACTTTAGGTAACGTTACTGGATCTACAATGACTTCTGCAACAATTAATACAGTATACAACATTACTGATATTAGTGGTTCAGATATTCAAGTTGATAGGGTTTTACCTACGCTAAGTGCTTATGCTGGGACATATATAACTTATTATACTTTACCAGGTGGTGATGACCCAATGGATACTTATTATGGGTCAAACTCATTATCTGCGTATTGGAATTCTGGTACATTATCCTTCCAAAACAGTTGTGACATATGTGTCGATAACATACCAGTTTGGAATATGAATAATGTTTGGACTGAAAATCCTGCAGGTTTATATAAAGATTCACCAGTTAATTACCATGAGAATAATTTATTTGGTTCAGAACAATTTGCAGGTACAAAACAATATTTAGGATATAATAGACAATTAACTGTTACTAACACAAATTCTATGATGGATAGTAAGAGTTATATGGACACATACAATAAGTCGATTTCAATTTTACACTATACTAATAGTTGTATTTCTAATTTTTATGGTGAACAATTCTATATCGATGAAGAAACTGGTAAATTACTAAATTTAGATATACCAGTAATGTGGCATAGAAGAAATGATGTGGGAACAGGTAGTGGTACTACTTTAGGTATGAGATTTACTTCCGACACAATTAGAAAAACTTTATCTAATAATAATGACATAGAATATTATGATTTAATTGAATACAGTGGAATGTCAGTAAGCCCTACTTTACCATTGGCAGTAGGTAAGGTATTCCCACAACTTAAAATTGTTGTTATAGATAATGAAGAATTAATCGCGGCAATGTCATATAAGTCTAATAGAAATTATACTTTACCTGATTTGGCAGCAGAACTTGTTACACCTTTAAGTGGTAATTGTACTGGTGTGTTAAAGGCAGGTGAATCATTATTCTTAACATATTGGTTAGAGAATGTTGGTACAGGATCGACAGGTACAACAACGGTTACTACACCTATTTTACCTTGTCAAAGATATACTGTTATTGATAACAAAACAAATACAGATAAGGACGTTCAATTTAGAATTGGTAATTTAAATGAGTTACCATATATGAGAAAAAGAGAAGATGTTGGGTATGATGGTTATGGTTTCTTTGCAGATACATTTAAAGTATTAGCGCAGGTTGTTGATAAAACAACACAATCTAGACCAACACCATCTAATTGGAAAGTTATTGATTTCACTTCTACAAACATAACAGTAAATAGTGGTGAAACTATTAGCCCAACCCTATTTGAAAATCAAAATCCTAATACTACAGGATTTATATTAACAGGTAATCTTTATACTGGGGCAACAACATTTAATTTAGGTGAAGAATTAGATATGTCTTCGGCTAGTTATTATGGTAAAATGACTTTAGGTGATGAGAGATTATTTTATGGTAATCTGAGAACACATATTGCGGCAACGATTTATAAATCGTTATTTAATATAACAGTAGATGGGGCATCTATTGCATCTACCAGCAACTCAACATTTGAGTTTGGGGATGATAGATATGTTAGTGAGATAGGTATATTAGATAATAATCAGAATTTAGTTTTAGTTGGTAAATTATCTAGACCAATTAGGATATCAGATTCAACAACCGCATCTATAGAATTAACAATAGACTTTTAAATAAATAAAAAAATGGGATTTATAAATAGTGCATCAACAATTACAGTAAGGGCTAGACTTACTAAGTTAGGTAGAGAAAAAATATTAACAAATAATAATAAAATATTTTCTCACTTTATATTAGGTGACTCTGACGCTAATTACAATACTAGTGAAAAATTAACTACTGGTTTGGTACCTACAAACAGTGGTGATATTGGGTATAACTCTAGCACAAATGATAATATTTCTGAAAATGTATTTGTTAATAGTAAGTTGTATGTTACGGTATCCCCTAACACTAAAAAACAAGTAGAACCTAATTCATCTTCCATTAGTATGAATTCTTTTTTCGTTGGTGAAACTACTGTTAGTGGTAGTAATTTAACTTATGTGTCTTTAGACAAAAGTGATACATCTAATAAATTTACTAACTTATTTAAAAGTTTATCACTACCAATAAGAAGTGTTGATAGTAATGTATTTACAGGTACTACTTCTAAAAATGGTGGTTGGTCAGATACTCCGTTTAGTGGTTTAGGTGTAAATAATATTTTATTAGGTGTAATTGGTAATGATCAATACGGTGAATTAATAGACGGTAAAAGTATAAAAATACAATTACCTGTCTACACAGGATTCACTACGGGAGGAACACCAACTGGAATTACAACCTATGATATATATAGTACTTTCCCTAAAACAACTATACCTAAAGCAACTTTAGATACTGAAATAAGGGACATTAGTTCATATCCTAAAGCATTGTTTGGTAATAATATTAATGTATCATACTTAGTTTCTGATAGTATACAAAAACCAAATAACGATTCTTCAAAAAGTTGGGCAACTGGTTACGATTCATTTAAACCGTTTAGTTTGAATGGTAAAGAATTGATTAATGTTCAAACTGTGGCGGACACATCTATATATTCTGATAAAATCGCGGGTGTTATGTACTTAGATAAAGGTATATTTGCAATCACTGATGAGTATATTGTTGAAAATATTGCAATTGATTTTACTGGTGATACAAACACATATACAACAAATAATGGATTAGGACTTTACTATTATACGGCTAGTACATATAATACAGTAATTGATAGTGTACAAAACGATTTTGTTCAGAACATAGTATGTATTGCTGCGAGAGGAGAATTCTATAATTCACAAAACTCAACATTAACAGTTAATGATGATGTTAGGATAAGTGAAATTGCAATAACTGACGTAGCAGGTAATGTTTTGGCAATCGGTAAAACAGATAGACAAATAGTTAAAAAGAAAAACGATTTTGTTGTATTTGATGTACAGATAATTATATAAAATTAAAAAAAGTTTTTTTATGAGTAGAATTTTAGGGTTAGACGTGTCTACCAAAACCATAGGTATATCACTTTTCGAAGATGAAGGTGAAAACGGAAAACTACAATTATTAACACACATTACACCTAAAGTAAAACCAAAGCCAAAAGATAATATTGAATTATTAATAAAAAAGGCACAGGTATTTCAGTTTGAGTTTTTAGAGAAGTATAGTGATATTGACATTAGTAGAGTTATTATTGAGGAACCTTTAGTAAGGTCAAATAATGTTAATACAGTCGCAACATTACTTAGATTTAATGGTATGATATGTAGATCAGTTTACGAAGTTTTAAATATTGTTCCTGAATTTATTTCATCATATGATGCCAGAAAATATGGATTTCCTGAACTTATGGAAGTAAGGAAAACAAATAAAAAGGGTGAAGAATATTCTGAAAAAGAAATTAGTGGAAAACAACCAGTTCTTTTTGGTGGGTACGATTGGGACGCAGATAAAAAAGTAGTTATTTGGGAAAAAGTAAATGAAAGAGAACCACAAATTGTTTGGATGTATGATAAACACCAAAGATTGGCAAAAGAAAATTACGATATGACAGACGCTTATACATGTGTTTTAGGGCAAATGAGGAAAGAAGGTAAGTGGAAATAATATCGTTTTAAATACCGATAAATTGAAATATCGTCTTTTTAGGCGATATTTTTTTTGTTTATTAAAAAAATATTATTATATTTGTGGAATATATGTCAGAACTAATAGTAGAAATATTAGAAGGGGTATTAGGTAAACCTAAAAATCATCACAAAGATAAAAGTCAAATATCTTTCGATTGTCCCGTATGTTCATATGAAATCAAAGGACTTAGTAAAGGTGACGGTAAAGGTAATTTAGAAATTAATTACGAATATAATGTTTATAAATGTTGGGCATGTTCAGAAACACATGACACACATGGAAGTTTATTTAAACTTATCAAAAATTATGGTAATAAAAATGACTTAAAACAATATAAGTTAATAAATCCAGAACCTAAAAGGGAAAAAGGTGAAAAGGAGAAGAAAGAAATAAAAGGATTACCAAAAGAATTTATATCTTTATTAGAAGATGATGGTAGTGATGAGTATAAATCTGCAATATCATACCTAACTAAAAGAAATATTGGTGAGGACACAATAAAAAAATATAATATTGGTTATTGTAAAGAAGGTGAATATTCTAAAAGAGTAATATTTCCTTCGTATGATATCCATAATGATGTAAATTATTTTTTAGGTAGGAGTTATGAAAAATTCACTAAATTAAAATATAAAAATCCTGATATCCCCAAAAGTGAAATCATATTTAATGAGGGTAAGATAAATTGGGATGCCAACATTTATATTGTTGAAGGTGTATTCGATCATATAGTAGTTCCAAATAGTATCCCGATGTTGGGTAAAGTAATAAGTGACGATTTATTCACTAAATTAGTTAAAAGGGCGGAATGTAAAGTGATTATACTTTTAGATTCAGATGCATATAATGACGCAATTAATTTATATAAAAAATTGAACTCTACTAAATTACATAATAGAGTTTTAATAATAAAATTACCTAATGGTTACGATATATCTGACATTAATCAACGATTAGGTAAGAAAGGTGTTATAGATATATTATCTACGGCAAAAAAAATAAAAGAAAGTTTAATATGAGCGAAAAAAAGAAAAAAATCTATTTAGATGATGTGAGAACTCCTATCGATGGTAGTTGGGTAGTAGTTAGAAACTATGAAGAATTTATTAGTAAAGTAAGTGAAATTGGTTTGGAAAATATTGAACTTATTTCTTTGGATCATGATTTAGGTGATAGTGCTATGAATGAGTGGCATAGAAATGTTTATCACAATTATGAATTAAATTACGATAACATTACCGAAAAGACTGGTATGGACTGTACTAAATGGTTAGTTAATCAATGGATGGATGGTAAACCAGTTGTAGATGTAGTTATACATTCTGCAAATGCGATTGGTAGTGGTAATATGATGGGTTACATTAATAACTACAGACACATTAATAGATTACCCCAAAACTGTGTTAGGGTACAAATTGAACATACGGTTTAATTACATTTGTTGATAAGGGTCTCTAACAAAGGCCCTTATTTTTACTTTATTCCAGTTCTTTAAATCTTCACCATTATTACCTAGTAATAAAATAGACATCGCTCTGTGCCAACCCTCAATCAATTCGTATTTACCTATACGATTTCTTTCCACAATTATGGGTTCATTCATACCAGTAGATTTTGCCATACTTTTTTGTGTTTGCATTCTTTCTTCGTCATTAGGAACTAGATAAGCATCTACATTTCCGAAATCTCTTTCTATAAATGCATTAACAGTTCTATCATCGAAGTCTTCTGGATTAACAGTAAGTATTTCTAATTTCCAAGGACCTTTTAAAAATCTATCCCAATAACCACCATCAAATCTCGCTAAAAATAATATTGGGTCACCATAATAATTTTTATTAATGTCTTCCATTGCATTAACTGCAACATTATTAAAAAATATATCTTTTAATACATATTCTGGTGTACTACTATAATACTTTCTTAATCTATCATACATTTTTTTGTTAGTAGATGGTTCGTATTCTTTATATATAGGTATACCTTCTTTTACTATAGTTTCTTTAATAATTTTTCTAATAATATTTTTCATTAACCTATTTTTTTTATTTTTACATCGTAATCCCAAGTATCTATAAGATCTGTTTCAATATTATCCTCATCTATTTGATACTCTTCAATCATATACTGTAACATTACTGGTAAATATGTATCATGATGATAATACTCCCAATAATTTACAGTAGCAGTATAACTTCTAACACCTTCATATTTTTCTAATTTCGGTTTAATGACATCACCATATATTTCGGGAAATGAACTACCATACATTTCCCAATTACGAGAAAAACACGCATATATAAAGTCTACTTCATCTGAATCACTATGAGATAATTGATCTTGTATAAACATAAAAATATCTTCATAAACATTACGATCCTCAAAAAGATCGACAGGATCAAAAGAAGAGTTCATACCAATAATATGGTTATATATTAACTTAAATATTTTTTTTAAATAATTGTCGCTTAAATGATTCATAATTTGTCTTTTTACAATTTTATAGTTATAATTGTTAATAATAAATATTGTGCGAATGGATATAATTAAAGAATTATCTAAATTTAACCATATAAAATATTATGATGAACCTCACAAATATTACATTAATGGGGTTCAAACTATATCTTGTACAGGTTTTATAGGTAAATTTGAACATCATTTTGAAGATAGTGTTTCTAAACCAGATAAATGGGCAGAAAAACAAGGACACTTTTATGAGGCAAAGAGTATGGCGGATAGGTATGCTCACAAACAGAATTTCTACCCGATGGAAGAAGATCCTTACGGAAGACCAGATTACTCTAAACCCAAACCACTAAATGAATGTGTAAGTGAAGAGGATATTGAAAAACTTTGGAGGTATAAAAATAATCATGCGACATATGAGGGTTCCACTCTTCACGATTATATAGAAAATTACTTAAATAATAAAATAAAACCTCACGCACAAACTAGTCCCGAAGGATTAAAGTTTGAGGAAATTAAAGATACGTTTGAGGTTATGAAGGGACACTTTCATAACTTTTATGATGATACAGTTGCTAAAGGTAAGTTAATACCAGTTAAATCAGAATTAGTTATTGGTGATGAGGAATTACTTTTGTGTGGTATGGTGGATCAGTTATTTTGGAATGAAAGATATCAGTGTTTACAGATATGGGACTGGAAAACTAATACCACATTAAGAATGAAAAATGATTTTGGTAATAAGATGAAGGACTGTCTTTGGATGTTAGATGAGTGTGAGTTTAATACATACTCCTTACAATTATCAATTTATAAAAAGATAATCGAAAGAAACACTAATCTAAAGATAGGATCTTGTCATTTGGTTTGGTTCAATGAGGAAAACGATAACTATAAAATAATCAACTGTGAAGATTATTCACATCATGTAGATAATATGTTTGAAGTTTTAAAAACAAATTAAACTTTGAAATAATAAAAAAATAAACTATATTTGTAAAATGGTAAAAAAATTATTCCATATAGCAGACTTACATTTTAGAACATTCAAAAGATTAGATGAGTCTGAAATAGTATGTAGAAATTTTTTAGAAGAAGTTTCTAATTACATTCGGGAGAATAAATTAAATCATAATGAGGTTAGGATAGTTATTGCGGGTGACATTGTACACCAAAAGATTACTATTTCTAATGAGTTATCAGTTTTAGTAACTTGGTTTTTGGATGAATGTACTAAACTATGTCCTGTGATTGTTATAGCAGGTAATCATGATTTATTAGAAAACAATAAAGAAAGAGTTGATTCTTTAACACCTGTTATTGAGAAAAGAACATTTAGTGAACACGTATCTTATTTTAAAGAAAGTAAGTGTTACTTAGATGATAACATTGTTTGGTGTGTTTATTCTATTTTTGAAGAAAATGTGAAACCTAATATTAAAGAGGCTAAAAAATTGTATGGTAAAGATAAAAAATACATCGGTTTGTTTCACGCACCAGTTAATGGAGCAATAACCTCAATAGGATTTGAATTTGAAGATCATGCAGATTTAGAACAATTTGATGGTTGTGACGCAGTGTTGATGGGTGACATTCACCACAGACAAAACTTCGTAAGAAAGGGTGTGAATATAACATATTCTGGTAGTTTAATACAACAAGATTTTGGTGAGAGAGTTAGTGGACATGGATATCTTATATGGGATGTAGAACATTTAGATTATACTGAACACGATATTAAAACAGATTATGGTTATTATGTATTTAAAATAAACTCATTGGAAGATATTGAAAATGAGAGAGAGTATTTAACAAATTCATAATGGAAATACCAAAAAATCTCAAAGACGAAATATGGGAATATTGTCGTTTAAATGACATTTCTAATATCGATGATTTTATTGTTAGAATGGTTAAACAGGGATATACTGTTGAGAAATTCGGATCAACCCCAATGGGTAGTGTAGAGGTTAAAGAAGTAGAAAAAGTAGTTGAGGTTGTCGTAGAGAAAATTGTAGAAAAAGTAGTTGAGGTACCAATTGAAAAGATAGTAGAAAAAGAAATCTTTATTACTGATGATAATCAAGTGAATGTATTAGGTGAAAAAATAAACGAATTAAATAACCAACTAAGTTTAAAAGATAGTGAGTTAGAAAACATTAAGAAAGAATTTTCCACTAAAACTACCGAAATCGATACAATTAGGAAAGAATTTTCCACTAAGACAGAAGAAATGGAAAATATTTTCCAAAATAAAATTGATGGGAAAGATAAGGAAATAGAAACACTGAAAAAAAATATAGAGGAATTAAGTAAGAATAATAAAAATGACATATATGGTGATGAACGTAGAGGTGGTTGGTTCGGATCCAATATTTTAAAAAGATAGGTATGGTGAAAACAGTAGAAAAAAGAACTAAATTGGTAGATGTACCAGAAAAGGCACAGATAAGAGTTGATTGGCAGGACTATCCTGAAAATAGAACTATTGAGACTGTTAATAGAGTTAAAACATATTTCTCAGAAAAATATGGTGTACATAAATCCGCTATTAAAATAAATTTCATACCTATTTTAAAGAACAGTGCGGGTAAAGTAATCGATATCAGTGATGGGTTAATCGATAACATTATGGACACTGCCTACCAAAGGGGATTGTTTGTTGAGTGGTTAAAACTTAATGAAGTAACTGTTGATTATGAAAGACTTTGTAGGTTAGATGATAAAATCAATGAGGTATTAATCAACAATGAAGAAGAAGATATCAGATATAGAAGGTGGAGTATTAAAAAACTTTGGTTGAATAACTTTTTATCCTTTGGTGATAATAACGAAGTTGAGTACAAAAATTTGGATGGGTTGACAGTAGTTAATTCTATACCTGCGAATCAAGGTGGAAAAACTATTTTCACTATAGATTCTTTATTGTTTTTATTTTTTGGTAAGACAACTAAGACTGAGGTAAATTCAGAAGTATTCAACACATTCTCTAATAAAGACGATGTATTGGTGGGCGGACATATAGAGATTGATGGGGATGAATATATCATAGAAAGAACATTATCTCGCAAAATGTCTAAGAGTGGGGAATATAAGGTGTCCACATCTTTAGAGTTTTATAGAATTATGTCTGATGGTACTAAAGAAAATTTAGAAGGTGAACAACGGAGAGAAACTGATAAATTAATAGAAGATACTATAGGTTCCTATGATGACTTTATGTTGACTATTGTTGCAACTGCAAAAAATTTAGAAGATCTTATGGAAACAAAACCAACCCAAAGAGGAAGGTTATTAACTAAGTTTATTGGTTTAGAGGTTATTGAAAAGAAAGAGGAGATTAATAAAGCCTTAATGTCTGATTTTAAAAGTAAAATGAAATCAAATCTTTTCAACACTAAACAGTTAGAATTAGATAATGAGGAGTTCAGAAAAAATATTAGTGATAATAGAATAATAATCAAGGAAAAAGAAGTTAAGTTAGAGGAAGTTTTAGGTAAAATAAATGAAGCCAAAGAGAAAAAAGAAGATTTATTAGGTAAACGATATAGTATTGACGATGAGATTAAAAAAGTAAATCCTGTTACATTAAGAAAAGAAATAGAAGATTTAACTACTAAAGGTGTAACATTAAAAAATACCTTAGACGGTATAAATGATCAAATTAAAGTAATACCTAAGTTCTCATATGATGAGGATGTGCATGAAGAATATAGAACTGAAGAAAAAAATCTTTTAGTGGAGAAGAATGGTATTGAATCCACAATTAAAACCATTGAGAAATTAATTAAAGATTTAAAAGAAGGTGAAATCTGTCCTACATGTAAAAGAGCGTTAGATGAAGTTGATCATAGTTCAGAAATAAAAGATAATGAAAAATTATTAAAGGAAAAACAGAAGGAGTTAAAAGTTATTGTCACAAAAATTGAAAAGATATGTAACAAATTAACTAAGATATCTGAAGAAAAAAAGAACTCTGATTTGTTC
>Ga0078894_10000255_pt1 | contig 36112 bp, 28 predicted proteins | sample LauGreSu1BDMLBSD_2_FD_67506 | JGI IMG/M metagenome (GOLD analysis project Ga0078894, IMG submission 67506) | Freshwater lake microbial communities from Lake Michigan, USA - Su13.BD.MLB.SD (version 4) (version 4) | ecosystem: Environmental > Aquatic > Freshwater > Lake | place: Lake Michigan... | reverse complement strand
TTTTTTCTCGGTAGGTGATATCCAACACGTGTTGCTTGAATCGTTTACCGCCACAAGATTCGCAAGGTAAATAGATATCAGCCATAAACTGCATTTCTACTTTCACTTCGCCTTCACCCTGACATACATCGCAGCGACCACCCTCTACATTGAACGAAAACGCAGATGGCTTGAGTCCGGCAGCTTTGGCGGCAGGCTGCGAAGCCATCAGATTTCGAATTTCATCCCAAGCCTTTACATAAGTTACCGGATTGGAGCGTGAAGAACGGCCAATAGGATTTTGATCGACCAATTCCACTTGTGCAATCTTTTCAAAATCGCCAGCTAAAGAATCGTAAACACCGGTTTGCTCACCCGAATAATTTCCAATGGCTTTTTGAATGGCAGGCTGTAAAATTCGTTTTACCAAAGATGTTTTCCCCGATCCGGAAACACCGGTTACGCAAGTCAACACATGCAAGGGGAATTTCACATCGATATTCTTCAGATTATTTTCCCGAGCACCTTTTACCTCCACAAAATCACTCCATTTACGGCGCTGTTTAGGCACTTCAATTTCTTCTGCACCGCTAAGGTATTGTCCGGTTAAGCTTTTGGAATTTTTTAAAATTTCAGTGAAAGTACCGGCAAATACCAGCTCCCCGCCATGCGTTCCGGCATACGGGCCAATGTCCAAAATATGATCGGCAGCCTTCATCATTTCTTCTTCGTGCTCCACTACCAAAACGGTATTGCCTACATCACGCAACGATTTTAAAACTCCAATTAAGCGGTTGGTGTCTCGGGGGTGAAGCCCTATACTGGGCTCATCGAGCACATAAACAGACCCTACCAATGAACTTCCCAGAGAAGTCGCTAGGTTGATTCGCTGCGACTCTCCGCCCGAAAGGGTATTCGACAAGCGGTTTAGGGTCAGGTAGCTCAAACCCACATCGTTTAAGAACTGAATTCGGTTTGTGATTTCCATCAACAAACGTTTGGCTATTTGCTGATCGTGAGCGTCTAATTCTAAATTCTTGAAAAAGCTCAAGGCCTGATCCAGCGGCATCAAAACCACATCGGTAATCGATTTACCAGCAATTTTAACATACGCGGCATCTGGTCGCAAACGACTACCCTTGCAATCCGGACAATTGGTTTTACCGCGGTACCGGGATAGCATAACCCGATACTGAATTTTATAGGTTTGCTCTTCTAAATACTTAAAAAACTCGTTAAGACCATTAAAATATGGATTACCCGACCAAATTAGTTGTTGCTGTTCGGCGCTAAGCTGATTATAGGGCCGATGTATCGGGAAATCGAATTTGATGGCATTTTTTATGAGCTGATCGAGCCATTCACGCATTTTTTCACCACGCCAAGGGGCAATGGCTCCATCGTATACCGATTTGCTTTTATCCGGTATAACCAGATCTTCATCAATGCCCATTACTTTACCATAACCTTCGCAACGTTTGCAGGCACCGTATGGATTATTGAAACTGAAAAAATTAGGACTGGGTTCTTCAAATTTTAAGCCATCGGCTTCAAATCGATCGCAGAACACATGTGTATTGCCATTTTCTTCCAAAATGCAATCTCCCTTACCCTCAAAAAATGCCGTTTGTACCGAATCAGCCATTCGACTGAGGGTCTCATCCTCATTATTCACAGTTATTCGGTCAATTACAATTTGAACGCTTTTCTCGTCCTGTAGTTTCTCATTGAGAATCGCTTTATCCTCCAGCAAATCTTCAATTTTACTCAGCTTCCCTTGGTAAACTACCCGCAAAAATCCTTTTTGGAGCAATACGGCCAGCTCTTCTTTCAAGCTTCGGTTATTGTGCGGATGCAGCGGGCACAAAACGGTAACACTGGTATCGGCCGGCAAAGCACAGAAGAAGTTCACTACAGTACTTACTGTATCCTTTTTAACCACTGTTCCCGTTACCGGGGATATGGTTTTGCCAATGCGTGAGAACAAGAGTTTCAGGTAATCGTAAATCTCGGTTGAGGTGCCCACGGTTGAACGCGGATTACTGGTAATTACCTTTTGCTCAATGGCTATGGCCGGAGCAATCCCTTTGATATAATCCACATCGGGTTTGTTCATCCGGCCCATAAACTGACGGGCATAGGCAGAAAGACTTTCTACATAACGGCGTTGCCCCTCGGCATAGAGGGTATCAAAGGCCAGGGAAGATTTGCCTGAACCCGACATTCCGGTGATGACCACCAATTGATTCTTAGGAATGGCCACATCCACATTTTTCAAATTATGGACACGGGCACCTTTAATCAGGATATATTTTTTAGGGTCTTTTTCTTCAACTGAACTCATCTAATTTCCTAAAAACAGGTTAGTACAAAAACACCGAAAACCATTCGTCGGCATATAGTGCATTTCGTCTGCTAAAATACGTCTATCGTCGGTTCTATCTAGCATCATAGAACACATTTCTTTGATATTGGCAAAATAATTGGATGCTGTAAATAGATCTTGATTATCCATGAATATAAAAGAAAGTCCTATGAAGCTTCAACTTAAAACCGACCAAGAGCTTATCCGAATGTTTCTCGAAGGTAAGCAAACTGGACTTGAAGAATTAATCAGACGACACAAGTCTAAAATTTATACCTCCATTTACTTGCTTGTTAAAGATTCCTATTTGGCAGAAGATCTTTTTCAAGACACGTTTATCAAAGTAATCAATAACCTCAAATGCGGGAAATACAATGAGGAAGGCAAATTTCTTCCTTGGGTAATGCGTGTAGCCCACAATCTGGTAATTGATCACTTCCGCCGGGAAAAGAGAGCCCCCATGATTACCAGTGTTGAAGGGTTCGATATTTTTGAAGTATTGAAATTTCACGATGAAACCATCGAAAACAAACTCGTTAAAGAGCAAACCCATCGAGATCTTAAACGACTTATTCAGCTATTACCCGCTGAGCAAAAAGAGGTGCTCATTATGCGCCATTATGGGGATTTGAGTTTCAAAGAAATTGCCGACATAACCGGCGTAAGTATCAATACTGCACTCGGAAGAATGCGCTATGCCTTGAACAATTTGCGCAAAATGATTAGCGAAAAAGAGCTGGTGCTGAAGTATTCGTAAAAATTTCATTAGAAATCGGATGAACCGTAAAATATTGGTGCGTCTACCAACGTTTCTAAAGAAATTTTTGCTTATGTCTAGAATCTCTACACCCCCAGATTTAAGCTTTATCCAAAAGAAACGGCTGATGGAGAGAGCGGATTTTTTGCAACAAGATGAGCAAGAAGTTCTACAATTGATTGAACAGGAACTTGATCAATTACTTAGAGATCCCTCAGAGCTAAGCATAAAAAAAATTCTAATCTACGCCGCCCTCCATTAAGATTTTTAGGCTTAAAAACCAGCGTTCATGCGTATATTTGACTATGCTCAAAAAGGAACGCTATCAAGCCTTTGTTGATTACTTTTCTAAACATCAACCGAATGCAGAAACTGAACTACAGTATAGCAATCCGTACGAATTACTTGTGGCAGTAATCCTCTCTGCCCAGTGCACAGATAAACGCATCAATCAGGTTACGCCGAAATTATTTGAACGATTTCCTAATCCGGAAAGCTTGGCTGCCAGTACCAGTGATGAAGTTTTTGGGTACATCCGCAGCGTCAGCTATCCAAATAATAAAGCCAAACATTTAGTAGGCATGGCGCAACTGCTGGTAAGTGAGTTTAATGGAGAAGTGCCATCTACTGTGGAAAATTTGCAAAAATTGCCAGGTGTTGGTCGTAAAACTGCGAATGTAATTGCCTCGGTGGTACACCAAGCCCCGGCCATGGCCGTAGACACACATGTTTTTAGAGTAGCTAACCGTTTAGGACTAACCAGTAAAGCTAAAACACCCCTTGCCGTTGAAAAACAGTTGGTACAGCATTTACCAAAAGATAAAATCCATGTTGCCCACCATTGGCTTATTTTACATGGCCGATACATCTGTTTGGCCAGAAACCCAAAATGTGAGCAATGCCCCATCAGTTGGTTTTGTAAATACTACGAACAGCAGCATACCGAGGCCGCATTAATTAAGGCAGAAAAGGCTAATCAACGCAAAAAAGAGTTACTCAAAAAGAAAAAAGCGCAACAGAAGACCGAGTCTATACTGAAGAAACTAAGTATGAAAAAATAAGGCTTGAAATTTTTTTGATAAAATTTTTAGCATTTTATAAATTTTTATTAATTTCGAATTCTATAAACTAAAAATATGAGCAATACAGATAAATTAAAGGCCTTACAATTAACGTTAGATAAACTAGAAAAGTCGTTCGGTAAGGGGGCGATTATGAAATTAGGAGATGATGCCGTTGAACCGATTGAAGCGATTTCAACAGGTTCTCTCGGATTAGATATTGCATTGGGCATTGGCGGATTACCCAAAGGCCGTGTGATTGAAATATATGGACCTGAATCGTCGGGTAAAACTACTTTAGCTACGCATGTAATTGCCGAGGCTCAGAAAAAAGGAGGCATTGCCGCCATTATTGATGCCGAGCATGCTTTCGATAAATATTACGCTCAGAAATTAGGCGTAGATGTAGAAAACCTATTGATTTCTCAACCGGACAATGGCGAGCAGGCTTTGGAAATTGCCGATAACCTGATTCGCTCGGGCGCCATTGACGTGTTAGTAATCGACTCCGTTGCAGCCTTAGTTCCTAAAGCAGAAATTGAGGGTGAAATGGGAGACTCAAAAATGGGTTTACAAGCTCGTTTAATGTCACAGGCACTGCGTAAGCTGACTGGAACCATAGCCAAAACCGGCTGTTGCTGCATTTTCATCAACCAATTGCGTGAGAAAATTGGCATCATGTTCGGTAATCCGGAAACAACAACCGGTGGTAATGCATTGAAATTCTATGCTTCAGTACGTTTAGACATTCGTCGTGTTTCACAGATTAAAGAGAGTGATGAAGTATCAGGTAATCGCGTGAAAGTAAAAATTGTGAAAAACAAAGTTGCTCCGCCGTTCCGTATTGCAGAATTTGACATCATGTTTGGTGAAGGAATTTCTAAAGCCGGCGAAATAATTGATTTGGGAGTAGATTTTGATATCATCAAGAAATCAGGATCTTGGTTCAGCTACAACGATACCAAATTGGGCCAAGGCCGCGATGCGGTTAAAGCCTTGTTGCTCGAAAATCCGGATTTAATGGATGAACTGGAACTGAAAATTAAAGAAGTGGTTACCGGCGATAAGCTGGAAGTTCAACCAGAATAAAAAATAACTACTAAATAAAAAAAGCCTCCAGTAAAATGGGGGCTTTTTTGTTAGAAGGACATTCGAGCCAACGGAGCAATATCTTGTCCAACAAAATCTTGCTTAAGGAATTTGTGATAACCTGCCATGGCAATCATAGCCGCATTATCGGTACAATATTCAAACTTCGGGATGTACACTTTCCAATCTTGACTATCGGCAAGCTCCTGTAAAGCTTTTCTTAAACCAGAATTTGCAGAAACTCCACCTGCAATCGCAATATCTTTTATAGCGTATTCCTGCGCCGCTCGCTTCAACTTGCCTAATAAAATGGTAATAATTCGGTGTTGCACACTGGCACAAATATCTGCTAAATGTTGCTCAACAAAGTGCGGGTTTTGTTTGGTTTGCTCCTTTAAAAAATATAAAATAGACGTCTTTAAACCACTGAAACTATAATTTAAACCAGGAATTTGAGGCTCAGGAAAAGTGAACGCAAGAGGATTCCCTTCTTGAGCATACTTGTCGATTAGTGGGCCACCCGGATATGGAAGACCTAAGATTTTAGCTGTTTTATCAAAAGCTTCACCAGCAGCATCATCCAGGGTTTCACCTACAATTTCCATATCAAAATAACCTTTAACCAAAACAATTTGGGTATGACCGCCAGAAACAGTCAAACAGAGAAATGGAAACGCGGGTTTTGGATCGTCGATAAAATGAGCCAAAATATGGGCTTGCATGTGGTTTACCTCAATCAATGGAATATTTTTAGCCAAAGCAAATGCTTTAGCAAAAGAGGTTCCAACCAAAAGTGAACCTAAAAGTCCTGGGCCACGGGTAAAAGCTACCGCATCTACCTCATTTTTGCTTATTTTAGCGTTGGAAATGGCTTCTTGGATAGTCGGTATAATGTTTTGCTGGTGAGCACGCGAAGCCAATTCGGGCACAACACCGCCGTAATGCTGATGAACAAGCTGATTAGCAATGACATTGGAACGAATTTCGCCGTTTATACAAATAGCGGCAGAAGTTTCGTCGCAAGAGGATTCGATTCCAAGGATGATGGCCAAAATTGTTGAGTTAAATCTTAGAAGGGCAAAACTATCAAAAAAGCGTTAAAAATAAGTTTATGGATTGTAACATCGGTTGTATTGATGTTTGCAACGCTATTGCTTGCCATTCAATTTAAACCGGTTCAAACCTTCTTCGCACAACGGGCTGCCGCTTACCTTTCAAAGGAATTAAAAACACGAGTTGAAGTAAAAAGCCTCTATCTCAAACCTTTTAAATCGTTGGTATTGGAAGGATTTTACATCCAGGATTTAGACCAAGACACTTTGCTCTACACCCAAAAATTAACCGTAGATATCAACGATCTATCCCTCAGAAGGAGACGGATTTCGGTGAATACTGCACGGCTAGACCAAGGACAATTTTATCTCAAAAAATATAAAAACAAAAGCAGCAACCTGAGTTTCATCATCAACTATTTCAATACTGGTGAACCGGACAAAAAAGACAAGAAGCCTTACGCTATCACTTTTGATAAAATTGTAATTAATGGGTTCGATTTCAGGTATAAAAATCTGACTGTAAGCCGTAAGGTGAAGGGTATTGATTTTGCAGATATTGGGGTCAGCGATTTGAGGGTAACGGTACTGGACTTAGACACTAAAAACCATTTGGCGAAAGCTGAAATAAAAGGACTGAGTTTTAGAGAAAAATCTGGCTTTTACCTCAAGAATTTAAGTGCGAAAACCACTATTGATAGCAATAAAATGGAGTTTAAAGATCTTTTGTTGGTCACTCCTAAAACGGTAATCAGAGACTACTTGTTGATGAAGTTCAAGAGTTTCGATGACTTCAATCATTTCAATGACCGTGTTTACATGGAAGGTCATTTCAGCAAAACGCGGGTGGTTTCTACCGATGTAGCGTACTTTGCCCCGGAATTGAACAAGAACTACATTGATGTTAAACTAAATGGTGTGATCAGTGGCTATGTAAAGCACCTGCAGTCCAAAAATCTGAGTATACAATCTGGCAACAGCACCTTATTGAAAGGTAATTTTTCAGTGAAGGGCTTACCATCATTAAAAAACACTGAATTCACCCTGAATTTTGATAGATTACTGACCACCAAGAACGATTTTGACTTGATTTTGAAACGAATTAGCGGCAATGACCGAACTAATTTGCCGAATGAGTTGGGCCGTTTGGGAAAAATTATTTTCAAGGGTTACTTTAAGGGGTATACCCATCAGTTTGAAACAAAAGGTGTTTTTGATACGGATTTAGGTCGTATAATTACCGATTTCAGCTTAAGTAGAGACGCCGATAACGTACCGGAATATGCGGGTAATATAACCGCAATCCAATTCAATCTAGGTCGTTTGCTCAACCAGGTCGAATTAGGAAAAACCAGCTTGGACGGAAAATTTGCAGGTCGGGGATTCAAGTTGGAAGACTTGCAAAATGAGCTCGATATCCGAGTTAGTGAATTAGAATTCAAAAAATACAATTACCAAAATATAGCGATTAAGGGGGATGTAAGTCAACGCGTTTTCAATGGGAACATCAACGTAGACGACCGAAATGTTAGCCTGAATTTTAACGGTAAAATGGATTTGAATCCGGAATTACCTGTTTTTAACTTCGGTGCTCAAATTCAAAAAGCTGATCTATTTGCCTTAAACCTCCTTAAGGACAGCATTCAAGTTGATGGAGAGCTCTACACCAATTTCAACGGAAATTCATTAGACAATATTCAAGGAAGTATTTCAGCCAGAAACATTTGCCTAAACCGTTTGGGAGAAAATTACCTCATTGATTCTATTGATTTAGTGGGATCAGGATTAGGCAACAAGCGCTCAATCGTTGTTCATTCTGACTTGCTGGAGGGCAGCTTAAAAGGCCAATACGATTTATTGACCTTGCCTTCCTATTTCAAATCAGTCATCAAAAAATATATCCCATCGCTAAAGACCCAAATTGTGGCCTTTAAACCAGAAAACTTTGAACTCAATCTCAATTTAAAACGCTTTGAACCTATTGGGCTCTTTGTTAAAGATGTGAAACTGCCGTATGGCGCTGTGTTAAATGGGAAATTTGTTTCAGACAGTAATGTTTCGACCATTAATGGTTTTGCTCGCTTAATTCAATACCAAAAAATAAAAGCAAACAACCTGATTATTGATGAGGCTACAGAAGAGAAGCAGATGAACATTTTCTTAACCTCAGACCGAATTGATCTTACCGACAGCATTTTTGTTAAAAATGTCAACATTGCGAACATCCTGAGAAACGATAGCCTCAGTCTGAACATCAAATTATCTGATAAGGATGCCGTAAACCAGTTAGACTTGAACGCCTTGGTGGAGTTTAGTGCGGATAGTTTGGCCAAGCTAAACATCCTCCCATCAGATGTAGTGATTAATCGGGAGGTTTGGAAGATACAGGAGAAAGCTCGGATCAGATTTGACGGGGGCAAAACGCTGATCAATAATTTTGGACTGGCCAGAAATAATCAGCTGATCACCTTAGATGGGGTCATTTCTCCCAATCCGGAAGAAGAACTCCAAGTCGGCTTTAAACAATTCAACCTCACCACAGTCAACCCCTTAACCAAAGCTGCGGGCATACGCCTCAAAGGTGAAATGAATGGTGTAGCCAAGCTGAAAGCACTAAGTGGTAAAATGCGCTTAGGTTCGAATTTAAAAATAGACTCTCTCGATTTTAACGACAATTTCATCGGCGATCTGAAGCTTAATGCAGATTACGACAACGAAACCAAGCTGGCTTCTTTGAACATGAGTGTGATGAAAAAAGAACTCAAAACGCTTGATATTCAAGGCACCTACGACGCAGACCCCAAACAGGATAATTTGGATCTGGATGTACGTATGGACAATACACCCATTGCCATTTTTGAACCCGTTTTAAAACACCTGGTATCCGATCTAAAGGGGAGCGTATCTACCGATTTAAAGGTAAGTGGCAAACTAGCCAGCCCGAATATTGATGGTAGCCTCAGCTTGAATAATACCAGCATGACGGTGAATTACCTGAAAACCAATTACCGGATTTCTCAGAAAGTGGATGTGAATAATACGGTGATAGAACTCAATGATCTTCGAATCAAAGACATCAATAATAACGAGGCCTTGGCAAATGGAACGGTTGATTTGCAACATCCAAACAACCCGACCATTAATGTGACCTTGGTAGCCAACAATTTCATGGCGCTTAATACAACGGCAAAGGATAATACGGCCTACTACGGTACCGCTTTCGGAACCGGGTTTTTTAGTTTCGATGGGCCTACCGACAATATGAATATCAATATTGATGCAAGAACAGAGGCCGGAACTGTATTCAATATTCCTTTGAATTCTTCAGAAACCATTAGCGATAACGATTTCATCACTTTTATTGGTCGTGATTCGAGTAAAATAGCAGTTAAGCAGAATTTCTTTAAAGGCTTAACGATGAACTTCTCGCTGAACGTAGACGAAGCCTCACAAGCCAATATTTTCACCTCTTTAGGTCGCTTGTCTGGAAAAGGAAAAGGAGATCTGAGTTTACGTATTTCAAGCTTGGGCGATTTTGAAATGTTTGGCGACTACCTGATTTCACAAGGAAAGTTCGAGTTTACGGCCAAAGACTATATCAATAAGGTTTTTGATATTACACAGGGTGGATCAATTAGATGGACGGGTAGTCCAACTGGAGCAACCATCAACCTCAGATCAACCTATGGCGTACGCACCAATTTAGGACCATTGTATACAGCTGCCGGACTTCCTACCCCACAAGACAGTCGGGTTCAGGCTGAAGCCATCATGAACTTGAGCGGCAGCTTATTGAAACCAGACATCGCATTCGATATCAACTTCCCAACCGATTCTTACATTAAAGATCAATTGCAGGGTTATTTGAATGACGTCAATAACGTGAATCAGCAAGCACTCAGTTTGATTGTGAGACGTAGTTTTGCTCCAGGAAACGGATCAGCCGGAATCACTAAACAAATCAACTCTACAGTGATTAGTGCTGGTACCGAAATTGCCTTCAATCAGCTAAACAATATTCTTAGTGAATCGCTTAACCTCAACTTTGTTGATTTAAATATTCGCTCATTAAATGAGGCCAGCGCTTCAATCCGTTTGTTAAATAACCGTTTGATACTAACCGGCGGTGTTACGGATAGACGAAATACCATAACCGATTTTGATGTAATTGGTAATGATGTTGCCCGTGATGTAGAAGCACAATACTTAATCAATAAGGATGGAAGCGTAGTCCTCCGTCTGTCTAACCGATTAAATAACAGGAATTCTCTCGATTTCAGCCAACAAGATTATGTGAGTGCACTCGGCTTGGTTTACCGCCGTGATTTTGACACTTTCGATGAATTTTTGAAACAGCTCATTGGCAAAGAGCGTAAGGAAGCCCGTAAGCGAGAGAGCGAATTAAAGCCCAAAACGGCACCCATTAAATCCGATAAGTAAATCGGTCAGGAAATTTTTTATTGATTTTTTAAGATCTGATGCCCCATCTTATCCCGTTTGGTTTTGAGATAGGCTTCATTGTGTTTATTGGATGGGATTTCGATCGGCACATTTTCAACCACTTCTAAGCCGTAACCAATTAAACCAGCACGTTTTGTAGGATTGTTAGAAATCAATCTCATTTTAGAAATCCCCAAGCTGCGGATGATCTGAGCACCCACACCATAATCACGCTGATCCATCTTGAAACCCAATTGCAAGTTGGCTTCAACCGTATCAAAACCATTTTCTTGCAAACTGTAGGCATTTAACTTATTGATTAGGCCAATACCTCTCCCCTCTTGATTCATATAAATCACCACACCTTTACCCTCTTTCTCAATTTGCTGCATAGCGGCATGTAATTGGGGTCCGCAATCGCAACGGCATGAACCAAAAATATCGCCGGTAACACAAGAGCTGTGCACCCTAACCAAGACAGGTTCGTTAGGCTCCCAGCTGCCTTTTACCAAGGCCAAATGCTGCTCTCCGGTATTAATTTGCGTATAGGCCACCATCTCGAATTCGCCCCATTCGGTAGGCATGTGTACAGATACTTCCTTTTTAATTAAGCTTTCGTTTTGTAAACGATAGGCTATTAAATCTTCTATGGAAATAATCTTTAGATCGAACTTTTTGGCAATTTCAAGTAGTTCGGGCAAGCGAGCCATTTCTCCATCAGCATTCATGATCTCCACAATTACACCCGCAGGCTCAAAACCTGCCATACGAGCTAAATCTACCGCAGCCTCAGTATGGCCGGCACGACGTAATACGCCTCCTTCTTTAGCACGTAGCGGAAATATGTGCCCCGGTCTGCCTAATTGATCAGACTTGGTATCCGGATTAATCAAGGCCATCACCGTTTTAGAACGGTCTGAAGCCGAGATTCCGGTGGTACAACCATTCCCGATAAGGTCAACAGAAACCGTGAAATTCGTTTCGTGAGTTGCTGTGTTTTTACCAACCATCAATTCCAGATCCAACTCGTCACAGCGCTCTTCGGTAAGTGGCGCACAAATTAAGCCCCTACCGTGAATGGCCATAAAATTAATCACCTCAGGCGTGGCGTTTCGAGCGGCAGTAAGGAAATCGCCCTCGTTCTCCCTGTTCTCATCGTCAACAACGATAATTACTTTGCCAGCCTGAATATCGGCTATTGCTTCTTCTATGGTATTCAGCATTTTTTTTCTGATTAAAGAATGGTTCTAAAACCGGATACAAAGTTAGCTATTCTGCCGGCAAAAAGCGGGCAGAAGCGTTAAGCTACGTCAGTTTAATGACATAATCGTTTATTTATGCGTCTTTGTTTCGCTTGAACAACCTTAAAAGCCATTGTTTGTACAAATTGGCATCAAACAATACCGAATCTATACTGGCTTTATAGGTTAGAAAAACTCCAAGTGGCGTTAAAATGATAATCGCCATCCACATACCCAAAATAGGAGAAAGATCGCCCTCTTTGGCATATTTTTCTCCAATGGTTGAGATGATATGGTAAAATAAAAAGAAAATCACCGACATTACAACCGGCAGGCCGAGACCTCCTTTTCGAATAATGGCTCCTAAAGGTGCGCCAATGAAAAACAAGACCAAACAAGAAAAGGCCAAGGTGATTTTACGATTGTACTCCACAATGAAGTTGCGAATTTGCTTGTCGAATCCGTCTTCTGAACTTACGATATAGCTAATACCCTCACGTGCCGAGCGGACATCATCGCCAGCCATGCGATACAGCTGCTCTCGATTTGGTGCCGATAGCATCTTGATAAAATCTCTTGATTTTAGACTTTTTTGTGGAACAAGATCTTGCGGTTTTAGGTTTAAGTTGAAGACTTTATACCGGAATCTGAGTTGCTGAAAAGCAGATTTTCGCGTACTGTCTGCTTGATTGAGGACTGAATCTTTGGAATAGCTCAGCTGCCTCATGTTCATCATGGCATAGTTTGATTTGAACAGATTTTCATCAGTACGTTGCATTTTAAAGCCCGATAAATCGAATTTCTGTTCAGTTTCTTTGAATTTAGAACGAATAAAACGCTGCCGTGGATTGTATGCCTCATCTCCCGAACTTTCTTCGTAGCGGATACCATCTTTAAGCTTCAAAATCAGGTAACTATTATCGGCTGTTTTAAACATCTTGCCTTCTTTCGCCATAACCACATTCACATTACCGTTGGTATTCATCCGGTCGTAAATCACAATACCATGTAAGGTTTGACCGTCTGCATCTTTCTTTTCTACGCGAATGGAATAACCCGGAATACTGCTATTGAAAACCCCCTCATTAATCAAAAACGCCGCTTTTTGGTTTCTCACATCCCACAATAAAGAACCCATTTTCAAATTGGCAACCGGGAGCATGTAATCCGAAAATAGAAATGCTGCTACGCTAAGCATAGAAATCACAATGAGTAGAGGAAACATCGCTTTGCGTAGTGAAATACCTGCCGATTTGATAGCAACCAATTCGTAATTCTCGCCCAAACTACCAAATGTCATGATGGAAGAGAGCAAAACGGCGAGCGGCAAGGCCATGGCCACATTGGTAGCAGAGGCATACATTAAAAGCTGCAGGATGACGTACCAATCAAAGCCTTTACCAATTAGGTCGTCGATGTATTTAAATAGAAATAACATCAACAACACAAACATCACGATTAAAAAAGTAGCGATGAATGGTCTGATGAAAGCCTTAAGTACTAAGTAATGCAGCTTTTTCACAAGACAAAAATAGGGAAATTATCCCCTAAGCGCCCAGCACACTAATTAAATATTGGATTTGATTATCCCAGATGAGTTTACGGTCGGCTAAAGTATCGTCTGTAGCGAAATCGGTAATGAGCAATGCAACATCATTGGTTAATTCATCCTGCACAATTTCCATCTCCAAATAGCAATGCGGCTCATCGTCTAACCACTTAAATTTTACCGACTTATTTTCTTTCACACTCAACAATTTGGCTTTTTGCAGCTCCCCATCCCAAATGAAAGAATAGGTTTGGTCGCGATAGGTAACATCATCTGCAAACCATTGCGCCAATCCATTGGGTTCATTCAAAAAACTGAAAAGTATTTTCGGAGATGATTTTATTTCGTACTCGAGTGTAAATTTTTTCTTTTCTGCCATGATCTGGTCTTAAACATTGTCCGCCTAGGCGAATTTTATCATTTTTTCTAAAGAAAGGGATTTTGTTCTATATTTGCAAACCAATTTCGAATAGAAATTTGGCGGGGTAGCTCAGCTGGTTAGAGCGCAGGATTCATAACCCTGAGGTCGGCAGTTCGATCCTGCTCCCCGCTACCAAATGCCCCTTCGAGGGGCATTTTTAGTTTACAGGAAAACGAACAAAGGTTTTTCCAGAATTATCGAGCAGTTTTCAAAGCCAGTTCAACCGCCCGGTATGCATTAACTACACCACCCGTTAAACACACCTCAGAAAACGGCACTCTTACTGTACTGCCCTCGGCTTTCACTTTTACTTTCTGATCAATCTTGGTAACCGATTTCAGGATGATTTCTTTTACCTCTTGAGCATTTAATTTCGGGAAATAGGCACGCAATAGTGCTGCCAATCCGGAAACTACTGGAGCAGCCATGCTGGTACCGTTATTGTCTTTGTATTTTGATTCGGGTATGGTTGAATTGATTTCAACTCCGGGTGCAAAAACATCCACATTCTTTTTGCCATAGTTAGAAAAAACGGCCATAATGGTTTCGTCGTTCTTCCATCCCGAAGCCCCAACTTCAATCCAGTTGGCCGCCGATCCGGTTGTTAAACCGGTACTGTCTGAATAAAAACGAGTGGGGTAATTTTTGGCAACATCCGTATTCTTGGCATCGTTACCGGCTGCATGCACCAGCAAAACATCTTTAGATTGTGCATACCGTACGGCTTCATCTACCACCGATTTATCCCACACGTAACTCTTACCAAAACTCATGTTGATTATTTTTGCACCATTATCAACCGCATAACGAATGGCATTGGCCACATCTTTGTCTCGTTCATCGCCATCGGGCACTATTCGTAAGGGCATAATCCAAACTTGATCGGCAACACCCTGAATACCAACACCATTATTTCGAACAGCTCCAATAATACCGGCTACGTGGGTTCCGTGGTCGGCATCCGGCCCTTTAACATCCGGATTTCCATAAAAACGCTCTTTACTATCCTGATAGTTGTCGCCAACCAAATCACGCGGATCGTAATCTAAATTCAATTGGTAATTCAATTTGGCCTCGTAAGCCTTGTAGGCTTCCTCCATTTCGTCGTAAAATTTCTTAAAATCGGGCTCATCCTTTAGAGCAGATTTCACCGATTTGATCACTTCTTTTTCTACTTCACCAGCGGGAGAATAGTTCTCAAGATCTTGAACAGAAGGACTCTGAACAGCCATTTTAGCGAGTATTTCCTTTAAAGTTTTGCGAAAGAAACCAATGTTGTTGAAATAATTTTGAGCTTCTTCCCACTGAGCCATATAATCGGTAATCAATTGTTGATACAGCTCAAACTCCTTGCGTTCCTGCGGAGAAAAAGCGGTGCTGTTCAAGGCCGACTCGTATTTGGGTTTGTACTTGCGAATAAGCCTGGTTAACTCCATATTATCGTACTGCACATTTCCTTTGGCCGAACCAATAAAACTCCATCCATGCACATCGTCAATGTAACCATTGGCATCATCATCCTTACCATTACCCGCAATCTCTTTGGTATTTGTCCAAATTCGAGCTTTCAAATCCTCATGCTCAATATCCACTCCACCATCAATAACAGCAACAATTACGGCTTGAGGGCTTTTCTTTTGTACTAAGGCGTAGGCCTTTTCGGTACTGATACCAAACACGCCATCGGTTTTATAATCTAAATTTTGCCAATTCGCTACCGGCTTCTCCTTTTTTTGCGCAAATGCAGTGAAAGAAACCGCAAACAATACTGCCAGTAAGCTGTACTTAAAAAACTTTGTATTCATAGCATGCAATTTACAGGATAAAACGAAATCTAGGTATCGGAATTATAACATTTGCCAGTAAAGTGGTTAAATACTTAATAAATGTTAAAATAATTGACCTTTAAGCGAATTAAGCTATCTTTGCAGGATGTTTTCAGCTAAACGTATTTTATTTTTTTTCTTAACAGCCCTTATGCTCACCGCTCAAGGCTGCAAAAGCAAATTCGAGAAGATTCGATTGAGTTCGGATATTGCTAAAAAATACCAGGAGGCTGTTAAATACTACGATAAGAAAGATTACAACAAAGCGTTGATTTTGTTGGATGATTTGGTACAGCGCTACAGAGGTCGTGCCGAAGCAGAAGATTTGTACTATTACTTTGCGTATACCAATTACAACCTGAAAGATTATACCACTGCCAGGTATCATTTCAAGATTTTTGCCGACACCTATCCAAATAGTACAAAAGCTGAAGAATGCAGGTACATGGCTGCGTATTGCTTCTATTTGGAATCGCCAAATTATTCATTAGATCAAAGCAATACCATTAAAGCCATTGAGGCTTTACAACTGTTTATTAACCTGTATCCGAGAAGTGACCGAAGTGCAGAGGCGGCAAAACTGATCCAAGATTTGAGAGACAAACTGGAGATTAAATCGTTCGAAAACGCCAAATTATACCTGACCATCGGTGATTATAAATCGGCAGTAATTGCATTCCGTAACTCAATGCGTGAGTACCCGGATACGAAATTTGCCGAAGAGATGGAATATCTGGCCATTCAGTCTCAATGTTTGTATGCTAAAAACAGTATTGAAGCCAAACAGGAAGAACGCTTTACCGAAGCCATTCAAATGGCCAATGAATTTGCAGAAAACTATCCGGAAAGTAAATTTTTGAAAGATAGCGAGCAACTGAAAAAAGATGCTCTAAAAGGCATTGAAGAAGCTAAGAAGTTGTTAGCCATTCAAGCTGCCGAACAAAAAATTAAAAATTAAAAATCAATACAATGACAAACAAACCGTCTGTTCCAACCAGCACAATTACCCGCGATTTGCGTGAATTGGATAAAGAAACAGGTAACATCTACGAGTCAATCGTAGTGATTGCAAAACGTGCAAACCAAATTTCAAACAACATGAAAGAAGAGCTACACGCTAAATTGGCTGAGTTCGCTTCATCAAGTGATAATTTGGAGGAAGTGTTTGAAAATCGTGAACAAATCGAGATTTCAAAACACTACGAGCGTTTACCAAAACCTACATTGGTTGCAGTTGATGAATTCATCAACGGAAAGGTTTACCACCGCAATCCAAGCAAGGAACAAAATTCCTGATAAATACAGGTTTTATGCTTCAGGGCAAAAAAATCATTCTGGGCGTTTGCGGTAGTATTGCCAGTTATAAAACGGCAAATCTCATTCGCTTGTTTGCAAAAGCAGGCGCCGAAGTCCAGGTTTTGATGACCAAAGATGCCACTGAATTCATTACTCCTTTAACATTAGCTACACTTTCCAAGCGTCCGGTATTGGTTGATTATTTCAAAGCCGATACCGGAGAATGGAACAACCACGTAGATTTAGGCCTTTGGGCCGATTTATTCCTCATTGCTCCGGCAAGTGCCAATACCTTGGCCAAAATGGCTACCGGAGTTTGTGACAATCTTTTATTAGCTACCTATCTTTCTGCCAAATGTCCGGTTTATTTCGCTCCAGCTATGGATTTAGACATGTGGAAGCATCCGGCAACACAGCAGAATATTGAACAGCTGCAAAAATTTGGCAATAAACTGATCAAACCTGCCTTTGGTGAACTAGCCAGCGGGTTGGTGGGCGAAGGCCGAATGGCCGAACCGGAAGAAATTGTTGCGTTCCTGGATGGGGAACTAAAAAAAAAACTTCCGCTAAACGGTAAGAAAGCCTTAGTTACAGCAGGTCCAACTTTTGAAGCCATTGATCCGGTACGCTTTATCGGCAATCACTCTTCGGGAAAAATGGGCTTCGCCATTGCCGAAAAGCTGAATCAATTGGGTGCAGAGGTAACCTTAATCAGTGGACCATCTGCCATGCAGCTAAACAGCAAGCAAATTTCTCGTATCGATGTGGTTTCTGCAGACCAAATGCTGGAGGAGGTCAATCGGTATTTCCCGAAAGCTGATATTACGGTAATGAGTGCTGCAGTCGCCGATTACAAACCAGCATCTGCCGCAAGCGAAAAAATCAAAAAGAAAGAAGCCGAATTTTCAATCCAATTGATCAAAACAACAGACATTCTTGCCGGCTTAGGTGCTCAAAAAAAATCGGGACAGGTACTTATAGGCTTTGCGCTCGAAACCGAAAATGAACGGGAGCATGCCATTCAAAAGCTGAAAAATAAAAATTTAGACTTCATTGTATTGAATTCTTTAAAGGATGAAGGAGCTGGGTTCAAAGGCGATCAGAATAAAATCACCATTATCGACAAGAATTTGACTACCGAAACGTTTGATTTAAAACCTAAAACTGAGGTTGCGGCAGACATTTGCCAGAAAATCATAAATTTAGTCTCCTAATGAAGCGATTTTGGATCATACTTCTGCTCACCTGTAGCTTTCAAGTAGTAAAAGCTCAAGACCTCAATGCCAGAGTACAAATTCTTGCTCCTAAAATTCAAAGTGCCAATAAGCGAATTCTGGATGTTTTGAAAACGGCTATGAGCGATTTTCTGAATGGACGAAAATGGAGTAACGATGCTATTCGGCCACAAGAACGCATTGATTGCAATTGGGTGATTACCATAACCGACTGGGATGGCTCATCGCCGAACTTTAAAGCAGAAGCGCAAATTCAGTCTAGCCGACCTGTTTACAATACCTCATACAACAGCACCATCCTTAATTTGAGCGATAAAAATTTCGATTTTTATTATGCGGAAGGTCAAGCTATCGATTTTTCTGATCAGAATTACATCTCGAATTTGAGTTCGCTACTGGCATTTTATGCAAATGTCATCGTTGGTATGGATTACGATTCGTTCAGTAAAATGGGCGGAACACCCTACTATGCGAAAGCGCAGAACATCCTAAATAATGCCCAAAATTCTGCAAATACCGGTTGGAAGGCTTTTGAAGGTTTACGCAACCGATTTTGGCTTATCGAAAACCTCAACAATAAAAGCTTTCTGCCCATTCGTGAGGCGCTGTATACCTATCATCGAAATGGATTAGACGAAATGGCCGACAATCCTACCAAAGGACAAAAAGCCATTGTAGAACTTTTACCTGAATTCGAGAAGCTGGACCAGCTGAAACAAGGCGCCATGCTTACCCAATTGTTTTTCACTGCAAAATCAGATGAATTGGTAGATGTACTTCAGAATGCTTCTGCTCAGGGCAAGATGCAAGCTTATCAAATTTTAAGCAAAATAGACCCTACCAATGCGGCTAAATACGAGGGCTTAAAAAAATAGCTCTAGCCAGCTGACTTAGCCCCAATCGAGTCTTATAAAATTGCTATTTTAGCGAAAACCTTCAAAAAATGCTACAAAGGCTTTCCATCAGCAATTATGCATTAATAGATAATTTGGACATTGGTTTCGCCAAAGATTTAAACATCCTGACTGGCGAAACCGGTGCAGGTAAATCTATTATTTTGGGAGCCCTTTCCTTAATACTCGGACAACGGGCAGAAAGCAAGTATTTCTTTAATCAGGATAAAAAATGTGTTATTGAAGGTACTTTTTTAATCAATGACTACGATCTGAAAAGCTTTTTTGAAGAAAACGATTTAGATGAGGAAGTCGAAACTGTACTACGCCGCGAAATCTCAGCAGATGGCAAAACCCGCTCATTCATCAATGACACACCGGTAAACCTGAGTACCCTAAAACAACTTGGTGAGCAACTAATTGATATCCATTCTCAGCACGCAACATTGGCTATCAATAACGAGGGTTTCCAACTGGTAGTGCTCGACACCCTGGCGGCTCACACTGAAACGCTGAATGAATACCACGAAACTTTTAAAAGGCATCGTTTAACGTCTAAAAAGCTTCAAGAAAGCATCCGTCTTTTTGAACAGGCAAAAGCAGAACAAGATTATCTTCAATTCCAATATACTGAATTGGAAGAAGCTCGTTTGGTAACTGGAGAACAAGAGCAGCTGGAACAAGAACTTAAAGTTTTGGAACATGCAGAAGAGATTAAGCGATCTTTGTTAGCTGCTAATTATCTGCTATCAGAAAGCGAAAAATCAGCATTAAGCCAACTTAAGGAAGCAGGTGGGGTGCTCCAAACCCTTGAAAAATACAGTGATGAAATTGGGAGTATCGCCGAACGCTTGAAAAGTACCCTGATTGAGTTGAAAGATATTTACAATGATTTGGAACGTTTAGAGCAGCATACCTTCATTGACGAAAAACGTACGCTTGAATTTAATGAGCGATTGGACATCATTTATAGCTTGCAAAAGAAACATCGGGTAAACAGTGTAAGCGAATTACTAGAACTGCAGGCAAATTTCTCAAGCAAATTAAATCAGCTATTATCTGGAGAGGAAGAGATTGCAAGCTTAGCCAAAGAAGAAGCCCTATTGAAGGAAAAGTTGCTCAAACTTGCTGAAAAGCTTTCCGCCAATCGCAAAAATCACATTCCGGAATTAGAGATGCAGGTAAAGGCCACCCTAACCGAAGTTGGTATGCCGAATGCTGTGTTAAATGTAAGCCATGAGGCAAATTTTGATCAACTCACAGAAAATGGTGCCGATAAAATTCAGTTTTTATTCAGTGCGAATAAGGGGCAATCGCCTTTGCCCATGAACAAAGTGGCTTCTGGCGGTGAGCTATCGCGATTGATGTTGAGCATAAAATCGCTCATTGCAAAAAGAACTGCTTTGCCTACCATTATTTTCGATGAAATTGACACGGGCATCTCAGGTGAAATAGCCTTAAAAGTGGGCAATATCATGAAACAATTGGCTGAAAACATGCAGGTGATTACCATTACCCATTTGGCACAAATTGCCAGCAAAAGCGGCACACACTTTAGAGTGTTTAAAGACGAATCGGGGAGCCAAACCCGGACCAATATTAAAGAGTTAACTACTGATGACCGTATAACCGAAATAGCAAAAATGCTGAGTGGCGATAATCCCGGTGAATTTGCCTTACAAAATGCCAAAGAACTATTGGCCAATTAAATTTTCATTGAAAGAGTTAAATTTTAAGATTTTTTATAACCTTTGAACTATAAACAAATACAAAAACGACATGGGTCACAACTTACTGAAAGGTAAAAAAGGGATAATTTTCGGTGCATTAGATGAACGTTCTATTGCCTGGAAAACTGCCCTACGTTGCGTTGAAGAAGGCGCAGAAATCGTGTTAACGAATGCTCCAATTGCTTTACGCATGGGCGAAATCAATAAACTGGCTGAGATTTGTAAAGCTCCGGTAATTCCTGCTGATGTAACCAGTATGGAAGATTTAGATAATCTGTTTACCCAAACTAAGGCACACTTTGGTGGTGGCGTAGATTTCATTTTACACTCCATTGGTATGAGTCTAAATGTACGTAAGGGCATCGCTTATACTGATGCGAACTACGATTTCATGCACAAAACCATGGACATTTCGGCCATGAGCTTGCACCGTGTTTTACAAACAGCCATGAAGCACGATGCCATGAACGAATGGGGATCGGTTGTAGCCTTGACTTACATTGCCGCTCAACGTGTATTTCCTGATTATAACGAAATGGCTGATGCCAAATCCTTGCTGGAAAGCATTTCCCGCAGCTTTGGATACCACTATGGTGTGAAGAAAAAAGTACGTGTAAATACCATTTCGCAATCTCCAACCGTAACTACCGCCGGATCGGGGGTTAAAGGATTTGATGGATTTGTGATGTATGCTGAGAAAATGTCGCCATTGGGCAATGCCAATGCCGACCAATGTGCAGATTACACCGTAACCTTATTCTCTGACCTAACCCGCATGGTGACCATGCAGAATTTGTTCCACGATGGGGGGTTCTCGTTTACGGGAGTAACCAACGCCGTGATTGAGCAAATGGAGAAATAAGCACATAGGTCCCAATAAACAAAAAAAGCCTCTCGAAATCGGGAGGCTTTTTTACTTTTTACTTTCACCATTTATATGATCTATAATCTGATTAAAGAGCTCCTTAGCGTGCTGAGCTGACTCAGGAACGGGTATTTCCAAATCATGGCATATTTTGCAAATAGTAACTGGAAGAATAGTAGACTTTTTATCTCTGTATGGCATTGTCATAGATTTTTTATGATCGGTTCTTCTTCTAATTTGAAAAACGAGATTTTGAATGTCTCGGGACAATTCACAATCATGATCATGCAAATAATCTATAAATTCTTTTAAAGTCATTCAGTTTAACCGAGTTGTAGATTATAAACTTTCTCAGTTACATTCTTTTTTTCATGGTATTGAACCATTTCTAATTGCATATCTTCCCTATTGAACTTAAGCATAAAAAACAATGCCTTAAATAAATTTTCTTCTACTTCTTCCTGCGTTTTTCCTTCTGCAACTGCCTGAGGAAATTCAGCAAAAAATCCCGTATATCCCTTGCAAACCGGATCTTCAACAAAATATGCTTTCAGTGAATTCTTGGAGTGTTCCATAACTTTATCTATTTATTTACTGATAAACAAATATCAATCGAAATTTCATTAAAATAAACGAAAAATATTTTCATTTATTTTATAATTAAATCTTTATCCTTATGAAGTGGTTAATTAGCATAATTATTTATTATTAGATAAGATCAGCCAACAAAAAAGCCTCCCGAAATCGGGAGGCTTTTTTGTTTAAAGTAAGCTGATCAACTACTCCTTACATTTTTCAGCAAACTGATGGAAAGTATCGTGAGCTTTGGTAATCAAGGCTTTAAGCTCTTTATCGCTTTTTTTGGTTTTAACGGCCTCCGTTAAAGCTTTACAATCTTGTACCAACTGCTTTAAAATCGGCTTTGCTAAACTTGCATTGTAGCCAACAGGTACTTGAGCTTTTTCCCAGGCACGAGCTTTCGTCAAAAGCACTTTAGCATTCTCTTTGCAAGGTTTTAAATTGTTCTCTTCCGCAGGATGGAAAGTCGCACTCATGATTGTGTGAAACTCATGCATTTCTTTCCATTCTGGAGTTTGAGCAAAGCTGAATGCAAATGAAAGAACAGCAAAAAATGTCAATATTAGATTTTTCATAATGGTAGAATTAAAATTAATAACAGCATAAAAGGTTTTAGCCTTCGTTTTTTTCTTCTTTACGCTTTTTTGGTTTCTCTTTACCCAAAACACGAATTTCCTGGGTAGTTTTATCAAAATCGATGGTGATTTTATCCCCTTCGTGCAGTTCCCCTTTCAGAATCTCTTCTGCAATTGGGTCTTCCAAATATTTTTGGATGGCACGCTTCAACGGTCTGGCTCCAAAATTAGAGTCATAGCCTTTCTCAGCAATAAACTCCTTAGCCGAATCAGTTAATTGAATCGTATACCCTAAGCCTTGAATACGATTAAACAAGGATTTTAACTCAATATCGATAATTTTGAAGATTTCTTCTTTACCTAAAGAATTAAAGACGACCACATCGTCCACACGATTCAAGAATTCGGGAGCGAAAGCCTTTTTCAAAGCATTCTCAATCACGCTTCTCGAATGCTGATCGGCCTGAGTCAATTTAGCTGAAGTAGAAAAACCTACTCCCTGGCCAAACTCTTTCAACTGACGGGCACCAATATTGGAAGTCATGATAACGATGGTGTTTCTGAAATCTACTTTACGACCTAAACTGTCTGTCAACTGACCTTCGTCTAATACTTGAAGTAAGATATTGAATACGTCAGGATGCGCTTTTTCAATCTCATCCAATAACACTACCGCATAAGGCTTACGACGCACTTTCTCCGTAAGCTGGCCGCCTTCTTCGTAACCCACATATCCCGGAGGCGCACCTACCAAACGAGAAACCGCAAATTTCTCCATGTATTCGCTCATGTCAATCTGAATCAGTGAATCTTCAGAATCAAACATGAAACGAGCTAATTCTTTGGCTAATTCGGTTTTACCAACACCTGTTGGACCTAAAAATATAAATGAGCCAATCGGTTTTTTCGGATCTTTCAATCCGGCACGAGTACGCTGAATGGCTTTAGTCAATTTACGAACGGCATCTTCCTGGCCAATTACACGACTATTGATCGCCTCGAACATACCCAGCAATTTCTGGCTATCGGTTTGCCCTACACGTTGAACCGGAATTCCGGTCATCATCGCAACTACCTCCGCCACATTGTCTTCATCGACAGTGTAGCGTTTAGTCTTGGTTTCGGCTTCCCATTCGGCTTTAGCCTTATCCAATTGCTCTAGCAAATTCTTTTCGGTATCGCGTAGTTTAGCTGCCTCCTCGTATTTCTGGCTGCGTACTACCTTATTCTTCTCCACCTTAATCTCTTCGATCTGCTGTTCAATATCAATAATGTTCTGCGGAACATGAATATTCGTTAAGTGAACACGTGAACCGGCCTCGTCTAAAGCATCAATCGCTTTGTCTGGCAAAAACCGATCGGTAATGTATCTGGCTGTTAAACTAACACACGCATTAATTGCTTCGGGAGTATAGCTTACACCATGGTGTTCTTCGTATTTTTCTTTGATACGATTTAGAATTTCAATGGTTTCATCAGGCGTGGCTGGCTCAACCATAACCTTTTGGAAACGGCGATCCAATGCCCCATCTTTTTCGATAAACTGACGATACTCATCCAATGTAGTAGCACCAATGCATTGAATTTCTCCACGAGCCAAAGCTGGCTTAAACATATTCGATGCATCTAATGAACCGGATGCTCCACCAGCCCCAACAATCGTATGAATCTCATCGATAAACAAGATTACATCTGGAGATTTTTCCAGTTCGTTCATGACGGCTTTCATCCGCTCTTCAAACTGACCGCGGTATTTCGTTCCTGCAACCAAAGAGGCAAGGTCTAAAGTAACCACACGTTTGTTGAACAATACCCGAGAAACTTTACGTTGTACAATTCTCAGAGCTAAGCCTTCGGCAATAGCGGATTTACCTACACCCGGCTCACCAATCAGAATCGGGTTATTCTTCTTCCGGCGAGATAAAATTTGAGAAACGCGTTCAATTTCTTTATCGCGACCCACGATCGGATCCAAACGACCTTCCTCGGCTGCTTTGGTTAAATCGCGGCCAAAATTATCGAGAACTGGAGTTTTAGATTTGATATCGGATACTTTTTTAGGCTGACTGAAGCTGTCTTCTTCGCGGTATTCCTCATCTCCGCCAGCAGCAGAACCCGGTGCCTCATCTCGAATATCTTCCCGACCATTTTCTACTTCGGTTTTAAAAACTTCGTAATTAACCTGGTATTGAGATAAAATTTGTGAGGCCACATTGTCTTCATCTCTCAAAATAGAAAGCAGTAAGTGCTCTGTACCTATAATTTCACTTTTGAATATTTTGGCTTCCAGATAGGTGATTTTTAACACTTTCTCGGCCTGCTTAGTTAAGGGAATATTACCCAGATTAACCGTAGAACCAGAAGTGCCCTTTACAGCCTCTTCCACCGAACGGCGTAAGCCAGCTGTGTCAACGCCTAACTCTTTGAGAATATTGATAGCCATTCCATCCCCTTCACGAATCAAACCCAACAACAAATGTTCTGTACCAATGTAATCATGACCAAGGCGCAATGCCTCTTCCCTACTGTATGAAATCACGTCTTTTACACGTGGTGAAAACTTCGCTTCCATGTGATTACCTTTCTTTATTGGTGTTTATTGCCCTAATCTAGAAATTTATTAATTCATTACAAGGGCGTTTTTGGTAAAGATTTATCAACAATTGCACCATTTTAGTAAAAAACGGTATTTCTATGAATTTGTTACTACATATTACGCCACTGTGACTAAAATCGCGATATTTGCACACCTTAATCAGCAAAGATGTCAGACGAAAAAATCATATTCTCGATGGCCGGGGTAAATAAAATTTACCCTCCACAGAAACAAGTCCTCAAAAACATTTACCTCTCCTTTTTTTATGGAGCTAAAATTGGGGTGATCGGTTTAAACGGATCGGGTAAATCTTCACTACTTAAAATCATTGCCGGATTGGATAAATCGTATCAAGGCGAAGTGGTATTTTCTCCGGGATATACCGTTGGTTATTTAGCTCAAGAACCCGAATTAGACCCCAATAAAACCGTTAAGGAAGTGGTTGAAGAGGGTGTGGCAGAAATTACAGCCATCCTAAAAGAGTATGAAGAAATTAACGAGAAGTTTGGTTTACCTGAAGTGTATGAGAACCCGGATGAAATGGATAAACTGCTGGCCAGACAAGGTGAACTCCAAGATAAGATTGATGCCACCAATGCTTGGGAGCTCGACTCTAAATTGGAACGAGCCATGGACGCCCTACGTTGTCCGGATTCGGATTGCAAGATTGCCACTTTGTCAGGAGGAGAGCGCCGCCGAGTAGCTCTTTGCCGTTTATTATTGCAAGAACCCGATGTGTTATTGCTCGACGAGCCTACCAACCACTTGGATGCCGAAAGTATCGATTGGCTAGAGCAACACTTAAAACAATACAAAGGAACGGTGATTGCCGTTACCCACGACCGTTATTTCTTAGATAACGTTGCCGGATGGATTCTGGAATTAGACCGCGGTGAGGGCATTCCATGGAAAGGCAATTATTCGTCTTGGTTAGATCAGAAATCAAAACGTTTAGCACAAGAAGAAAAGACAGAAAGTAAACGTCAGAAAACTTTAGAACGTGAGTTGGAATGGGTACGTATGGCACCAAAAGCTCGTCATGCGAAGTCAAAAGCCCGTTTATCAAATTACGAGAAGCTAGCTTCTGAAGAAACAAAAGAACGAGAAGAAAAATTGGAGCTATTCATCCCGCCAGGGCCTCGTTTAGGTAATGTGGTGATTGAAGCACAAGGTGTAAGTAAGGCCTATGGCGATAAAATCTTATTCGAAAACTTGAGTTTTTCCTTGCCTCCTGCCGGGATTGTAGGCATTATCGGCCCGAATGGTGCGGGTAAAACCACGTTATTCCGTTTAATAACCGGTCAGGAGCAGGCGGATAGTGGCACATTCAAAGTAGGTGAAACCGTTGCTCTTGGTTATGTAGATCAATTACACGATGACCTGGATCCCGAAAAATCGGTTTGGGAAAACATTACCGATGGTCTAGATAATATTATGCTGGGGAACAGACCAAGCAATTCGAGAGCATATGTTTCTAAATTCAACTTTAACGGTGCCGACCAGCAGAAAAAAGTGGGTGTGCTCTCGGGCGGTGAGCGCAATCGGGTTCACCTGGCCATCACCCTAAAAAAGAGTTCGAACGTATTATTGTTGGATGAGCCGACCAACGATATCGATGTGAATACCTTGAGAGCATTAGAGGAAGGTTTAGAAAACTTTGGTGGTTGTGCAGTAATTATCTCCCACGACCGCTGGTTTTTAGACCGCATTTGTACACACATTATCGCTTTTGAAGGCGACTCGCAAGTGGTGTTTTTTGAAGGAAACTATACCGATTACGAAGAAAACCGCAGGAAGCGCATGGGCGATGTTGCACCAAAACGTATTAAATACAGAAAATTGGCTTAACCAAAAATAAAGCTCCTGAATTAGGGGCTTTATTTTTTTAAAATCTGTTCTGCTAACTGGCTGGTACCATCAATTTTATCAGCTAAGTTTAAACCCAAAATGCGGGTTACCACCTGATAAACTTCTACGTTTTGAAAGGTTTCGATCTGCATACCCGATTTAAACGCCGGACCCCAAGCATAAAAAGTGGCATGCATGTCTTTCACTTTGTCCGGATCAAAACCATGGTATCCCTTTCCGGGCTCCTTGTCTGAAAAAACCTGTGGCCAATGTGGAAATAAAACAATATCTCCAATCCGGCCATACCAATCGTCTTTTTTACCATAATGAAGCGATGCTGGTACTGAGCGCTTGAGGTAAACTTCATAATTTTTGGCCGATGACTTTAAAGCATCGTACGTTGGCTTTATGTATTTAGTATTTTTGGCATACAGATTTACCACAGTACCCGATGAAGCCGTAATTACAAATTGATCTTTATTGATACTAATTGGGGTTCGTATGGGATGTGCGGCATCTACCGCCGTCATGCCATGATCTGATACAAAAATATAGTTGATGGGTAATCCCAAAGGCTCCAGAGCTTTAACCAATTGAGCAACTTGTTCATCCACTAGTTTAACCGCCTGACGAGTTTCTTCGGCATCAGGACCATACGTATGACCGGCAGCATCAACTTCGGGAAAATAAAAAGTAATCAAATGTGGTCGTTTTTCTTCCGGCAAACTCAGCCAATTTTTTACTGCAGCAATCCTACTTTCAATACTTAGATTCACGTATTTATCGCTGTTAAAATAATAGAAATAACTAGGCGAAATCCCCTGAATAGGCGCTTCAGATCCAACCCAATAAAAGCTGGCACTTAACAGGCCTTGCTTTTCGGCCAATACCCACAAAGGGGTTCCACCATACCAATAGGGATCAACAACCTTTTCTCTTTGTGAAATGGCATACATCTCATTACGCTTTCGATCGTAAAATTGATTGGCTACCAAACCGCTACGCGAAGGATAACGTCCGCTTACAATGGCATAATGATTGGGGAACGTAACCGAGGGAAATGAAGGCTTCATCGATGCCGCAGTAATTCCGTTAGCAGCATAATTTAACAAATGCTCCGCCTGGTACTTTTTGGCATAATCGTACCTGAATCCATCTGCTGAAATCAGGATTACATAAGGCTTTTGAAGTTGATTTTTTTGATTAAATCTTCCAGCTACTACTTGCTGGCTGGTGTCTGTTTGAGCGAATACGCAAACCGATTGAATCAATAGCCAATAAAAAAATAAAAATCGTTTCATCATCACTGCTTAACCAATTGAGATATCCCTTAGCAAAACTAAAGTTAATTATTAAGCTCGATAACCATTCGTTATACTGTTAATAATTAGCTGGATGTTAACAACTTAATACCAAAAACATGGTAAAAAGCTGAAAGACTATTTGTTAATTTTATAAGACCTCCAGCGGTCTGTAAATCAAACAATAAGAACTATGACCTGGAAAAAATTCAACGGAGAAATACTCCAAACCCCTATCCTTACTGAAGTTGAGCAAGCCATTGAACGGGAATACAACCAAGGCAACAAGCTCAAGGTATGCATTGGAACCGATTCGCAGGTGAAAGGAACAGTTACCGATTTTGCCACAGTAATTGTGTTTCTAAGAGAACAAAAAGGCGGATTCATGTTCATTCACCAAGAACGAACCAGCCAAAAGATGAGCATTAAGGAGCGTATGCTGGCTGAAGTGCAGAAATCTATTGAAACCGCGTATTCGCTTTGCGATCTGCTAGACTTGTATGATGTTGATCTGGAAGTTCATGCCGACATCAACACCAACCCACAGTTCAAATCGAATGCCGCCTTACATGAGGCCATGGGTTACATTCTCAGCATGGGCTTTGTATTTAAAGCTAAACCTGAAGCTTTTGCCAGTTCAGCTTGCGCCAATAAAATGGTGCACTAAATTGACCTGAGCTTTACAATCAAGCTGAGGGTTAACCGCTTGCAACGTTTAGCTTTACAAAATGAAAACCTATCAGCTGAAATTCGAACAAAAGCTGCCCATTAGTTTGGCGCAGGCTTGGGATTTTTTCTCCTCTCCACTCAACCTAGCTAAAATCACACCCGACCACATGGGCTTTATCATTACTTCCGATTTTAACGAAGGACAAAAGATGTACCCAGGTATGATTATCACGTATAAGGTTTCTCCACTAATGGGTATCAAATTGGATTGGATGACCGAAATTACCCACGTACAGGAAGGCAAGTATTTTGTAGACGAACAGCGATTCGGGCCTTATGCATTATGGCATCATCAACATCACTTTGAAGAAATTCCGGGAGGTATTTTAATGACTGACATTGTGAATTATGCCATTCCTTTTGGTCCCATTGGCCGACTAGCCAATAGCATTTTAGTGGCCAAAGAAGTAAGAGGTATTTTCGATTACCGCGAGAAGAAGGTTGAGGAATTATTCGGTAAATATACCGGCTAAACCAGTAGCGAAGGCTGGTATTGGCTACCTTGAATAGCACCACGACTTTCCAAACCTTTATCAATATACAATTGGATTTCAGACTTTTTGAGTCCCCAATTGGGTGCAATCAATAAATCGTAATCGGCTAAACCGAAAGTTCGCTGAATCACAATATCAGGCCGTAGTCGCGGGATAAATTCGGCTAAAAACTGAGTATACTCTTCCAATTCGAACAATTTAAAAGGCTCCCGCTTGTATTTCACCCCCATAATAGAGCCTTCTACAATATGCAAATGGTGTAGCTTCACAAACTTGATCTGTGGAAAACGGTTAATCTCATCGGCATAAGCCAACATCATTTCATTAGTCTCCCAAGGGAATCCAAAAATGGTATGCACACACAAATCAAGTTTCGAATTTTTGGCCAATTCCAAGGCCTGCACCAATTCTTCATGCGTACAACCACGATTAATCTGAGCCAAGGTATCGTTATAGATCGATTCCATTCCCATCTCCAAATCCACATCAAAACGATCGTTATAACTTTCTAAAAGAGCAATTTTTTCAAAATCAATGCAATCAGGGCGTGTACCTACCGAAAGGCCAACAATATTTTCGGTATTGATGCTTAGGGCCTCATCGTACAAACTTTTGAGGTAGTGCGTTGGGGCATAGGTATTGGTATTGGGTTGAAAGTAAATGATAAACTTCTCGGCTGCATAACTTTTGATGGCCCGTTCCATGCCCTGCTCAATTTGCTCACGAATGGTCGGCAGTTTCCGAGAAAGCTCTGGCGTAAACGAATCTACATTGCAATAAGTGCAACCGCCATAACCCTTGCTGCCATCGCGGTTCGGACAAGTAAAACCCCCATCGGCAATAATCTTGAACACCCGCTTGCCATCGTACTTTTCACGTAGGTAAGCACCGTAATGGTTGTAAGGTTTTTGTCCGTAATCGAGTGGCGTTCCCAAAATAAATAATTAGCATTCAAAGATACGCAATAGCCAGTCAGAGCACATCAACTAATGCTTGACAATTTTTCAGAAAGTAAAAACATCCATTATAAAAGCGTGTTAAACTCTATGTAAGCGCTTACAAAACACATATCAATAAAAACAAAAACACAGAAATCATGGCAACAAATCAAAATAGCCAAGGTGGACAAGGTTCCAACCAAGGTAAAAAAGGAGACACTTCAAAAAGAGGATTTGCATCAATGGATGCAGAAAAACAACGCGAAATAGCCAGCAAAGGAGGCAAAGCCTCTCATGGCGGACGCTCTAAAGACGACAATAAATCCTAGAAATCACCCAAATTGCAAGCAGGAATGAGGGAATTGCTTCCCTCATTTTTTGTACCTAGATCTGACCAACGGCTGACGTAAAAAGGCATTCAAAGCACATTTTTTTGTAACTTTGAACACCAATTATACCGTATGGAGACTAGTGCTGTTTATCAACCTAAACACAAAATCCGTTTCGTAACTGCCGCTTCTTTATTCGACGGTCACGACGCCACCATCAATATTATTCGCCGTATTCTGCAATCGTCTGGTGCTGAAGTTATTCACCTGGGCCACAACCGATCGGTAGATGAAGTGGTGAATTGCGCAATTCAGGAAGATGTTCAGGGTATTGCCATGACCTCGTACCAAGGAGGGCATATCGAATACTTCAAATACATGTACGACTTGTTGAAGGAAAGAGGAGCCGGGCATATTAAGATTTTTGGCGGTGGAGGCGGGGTTATTCTTCCCCATGAAATAGATGAGCTGAAAGCATACGGAATTGCCAATATTTATTCGCCAGACGATGGCCGGAGAATGGGTTTGCAAGGCATGATTAACGACATGCTTGAACAGTGTGATTTTCCTACCAGAACCCATCTAAACGGAGAAATTAAAGGTATTGGCAAAAAAGAAGTACCGGCTATTGCAGCTGCCATTACGGTAGCCGAAAACTTGCCCCAAGAAGCCGAATCCTTTTTACAAGAAATAAAAAAACTTATTGGTACGAAAACCATTCCGGTATTGGGTATTACCGGAACCGGTGGTGCCGGTAAATCGTCATTGGTAGATGAATTGGTTCGTCGATTTTTGATTGAAACCGACAAAACCATGGCCATCATATCGGTCGATCCGTCAAAACGTAAAACCGGAGGCGCTTTATTGGGCGACCGTATTCGGATGAACGCCATCAATAATCCGAGAATTTACATGCGCTCGCTGGCCACTCGCCAGGCAAACTTGGCGCTCTCTAAATACGTACAGGAATCGGTAGAAATATGCAAAGCAGCAGGCTACGATTTGATCGTGGTTGAAACTTCTGGAATTGGTCAATCCGATACAGAAATTACCGAGCATTGCGACGTTTCATTGTATGTTATGACTCCTGAATTTGGCGCTGCTACGCAATTAGAGAAAATCGATATGCTCGATTTTGCCGATTTGGTAGCCATTAATAAATTCGATAAACGTGGTGCCTTAGATGCCTTGCGGGATGTTAGAAAACAGTACAAGCGCAACCATAATTTGTTTGAGGCTGCAGACGAAAGCTTGCCAATTTTCGGCACCATGGCTTCGCAGTTTAACGATCCGGGCATGAATGGCTTGTTTGCAGCTCTAATGCAAGCAATCAAAAACAAAACCGGTGTAGACTTTAAGGCAAAAATGGACTTGACTCCAAAAGAAGCCGAGAAGGTATACATCATTCCACCTGATAGAACCCGTTACCTCGCTGAAATAGCGGAAGCCAATCAAGAATACAACGAATGGGTAGCCAAACAGGTTGATATTGCCCAACGCCTCTATCAACTCAAAGGCACCATCGATTTGCTAACAGAAAAAGGCAATCAAGACGAAAGTCTGGCTCAACTCAAAAATCTGTACCAGCAGTACGAAGAGCAGTTAGATGGCGAATGTAAACGCCTATTACGCGAATGGCCAGAAACGTTAAAACGCTACCGCGAAGATGAATTTGTGTACAAAGTGCGTGACAAAGAAATTCGTCAATCTTTATACCATCAATCTCTTTCGCAGCTTCGTATACCAAAAATTTCATTGCCTAAATACGAAGCATGGGGCGACATTTTACGTTGGTTATTGACTGAAAATGTACCCGGAGAATTCCCTTATGCGGCCGGTGTATTCCCACTTAAACGTGATGGGGAAGATCCAACCCGCATGTTTGCCGGAGAGGGCGGACCGGAACGAACCAATAAACGTTTCCATTACGTATCGCTCGATCAGCCCGCTCACCGTCTATCTACCGCTTTCGATTCAGTAACCCTATACGGGGAAGATCCACATACACGCCCAGATATTTACGGTAAAATTGGTAATGCGGGAGTAAGTATTGCTACGCTGGATGATGCCAAAAAACTATACTCAGGTTTTGACCTTTGCCATCCGGCAACCTCGGTATCAATGACCATCAACGGCCCGGCGCCAATGCTGCTTGGCTTTTTCATGAATGCAGCCATCGACCAGCAATGCGAAAAATACATTAAAGCGAACGGATTAGAAAATGACGTTGAAGCCAAAATTGAAGAGATTTATCGTAAAAAAGGACTTAAACGCCCAAGTTACAATGCCCCACTACCCGAAGGAAACAATGGTCTTGGTTTACTGCTATTAGGCGTAACCGGCGATGAAGTTCTTCCGAAAGAAGTTTACGAAAAAATAAAAGCTGAAGCTATTTCTACCGTTAGAGGTACCGTTCAGGCCGATATTTTAAAAGAAGATCAGGCGCAAAACACCTGTATTTTCTCTACCGAATTTGCCCTGCGCATGATGGGTGATGTTCAAGATTATTTCATTCACAACAAAGTCCGCAACTTTTATTCGGTTTCTATTTCCGGATACCATATCGCAGAAGCCGGAGCAAATCCAATCACACAATTGGCTTTTACCTTGAGTAATGGGTTCACTTACGTGGAATATTATTTAAGCAGAGGAATGAAGATCGATGATTTTGCACCAAACTTATCCTTCTTCTTCTCCAACGGTATCGATCCGGAATATGCGGTAATTGGTCGGGTAGCCAGAAGAATTTGGGCCAAAGCCATCAAGCAAAAATACAAAGGCAATGATCGCTCGCAGAAATTGAAATACCATATTCAAACTTCTGGAAGATCCTTACACGCTCAGGAAATCGACTTTAACGATATCCGGACTACGCTCCAAGCACTTTACGCGATTTACGATAACTGCAATTCATTACATACCAATGCTTACGATGAAGCCATCACCACTCCAACCGAAGAATCGGTACGTAGAGCGATGGCAATCCAGCTCATCATTAACCGCGAATTAGGTTTGGCTAAAAATGAAAATCCGCTGCAAGGTGCTTTCATTATTGAAGAACTGACCGATTTAGTAGAGGAAGCTGTATTAGCTGAATTCAAACGAATCAACGAGCGTGGCGGCGTGTTGGGAGCCATGGAAACCATGTATCAACGTGGTAAAATTCAAGAAGAAAGTTTGTATTACGAAACCCTGAAACATACCGGTGAATTTCCAATTATTGGGGTAAACACCTTCCTCAATAAAAATGGATCTCCAACCATCGTTCCAGCAGAAGTAATTAGAGCCACTGAAGAAGAAAAACAGTTCCAGATCTCTGCTTTACAAGCTTTTCAAGAACGTAACAAGGAAGTCGCACCCGCTGCACTTAGAAAATTACAAGAACAAGCGCTCAATGGTGAAAACATTTTCGAAAGCCTGATGGATGTTTGTAAAATTTGTTCTTTAGGACAAATCTCTCAAGCTCTTTACCAAGTGGGCGGACAATACCGAAGAAATATGTAGGCATAAAAAAGCCCCGATAATTTATCGGGGCTTTTTCTTTAAGCATGTATCCAGCTGAACTTGTATTCCAAACTTGGAGCTTTCATTCGGTCAACCACACGCATTAATCGGTCTGGCAGGGCCACCAAGTAATCTCTGGCTTTTTCACCTGCCTCGTTTAAATCTCGCATGCTCTCTATTTGCCATTCTTGAATTAAATCCTTCAGAATATCCACATAGTCGGTAGCTGTATAAACCCCTGTACGTTGTGCTGCATCGGTAAAATGACCAAAAGTTTGGCCAACTTTTAGGCCAACTTCACGCAACAAATGCGCAGGCATCACAATTTTTTTCTTCATCATATCCTCAAAAGCCAACATCACCTGACTGGCGTCCACTTCAAATGCCTTTTTGATCAATGACATGTATGCTCTGGCATGACGGGCTTCATCAGAAGCAATAACGCCACACATTTTGGCCAGTAATTTATCGCCGGCTTGTTTAGCTAAAGAGGCCACACGACGATGTGAAAGATTGGTTGCTAACTCCTGAAAAGAAGTATACACAAAGGTACGGTATGGATCGTTTTCGGTTTGAATGTCAAAACCATCCTTAATCAGATAGTGAGTAGAAACTTCCATAGCACGCATATCTACACGGCCAGTAAGGTATAAATACTTGTTCAACAAATCACCATGACGATTTTCTTCGGCAGTCCAAGCACGTAAGAACTTCATCCATCCGCCTTGTTCGTTTCTAGAAACATCGTCAACCATCATTAACCACGATTCATAGGTCGGCAAGGCTTCCTCGGTAATGGTATCACCAATTAGCACGGCAAGTAAATCGTAGGGTAAATTCTTTGCATTTTCCTGCAAGTCCTTAACATCGGCAAAGAAAGAATCTTTACTCGCATCAGGTAGAAAATCAGTAGGTTGCCAAAGTTCTTCTACGGGCTTAAGATATTCTGCCATCTCACCTTCCATAAAAGGCTCTAAATAGCCCATTACTTCTTTTCTCGAATCAACTGATATTTCCTTTTGCATATAAGATTAGGATAAAACCAAAGATACACATCTGCCAGAGATTGTATGGTTTCAAGAGAAATAAAAAAGTATAGCAAACAAAAAAGCTCTACGAAAATCGCAGAGCTTTTTATAAAATAGGGCACCGACCTACTCTCCCACGTGTTACCGCAGTACCATTGGCTCTGGTGGGCTTAACTACTCTGTTCGGAATGGGAAGAGGTGGACACCACCGATATAGGCACCTGAAGATTTTTGGTTGAAACCAATTTGGTTAAAACCTTGACAAATATTGAAAAAAACAATTGAAGGGGAGAAAACAACAGTCTATCTGCTTGAGAAAGCTTCGGGTAATTAGTACTACTCGGCTTTGATGTTACCACCTTTACACCTGTAGCCTATCAACGTGATAGTCT